>TARA_R110002051_G_scaffold53166_11_pt1 | contig 23782 bp, 23 predicted proteins | sample TARA_R110002051 | Tara Oceans TARA_R110002051 (sample SAMEA4397023) | marine metagenome | biome: Polar Biome; feature: [MES] marine water layer (ENVO:01000295) within the mesopelagic zone...; material: water (ENVO:00002006), including particulate matter (ENVO:01000060) such...
AGCGACATCGTCTCAAACTTCGGATTGGCCTTGATCTCCTTCAGCGTCACCGGCGTGGGAAGATCGCAGATGGCGCGAATGTCCACGCAATCCCATCGCGCATCGCCATCCGCCGTCGAATCGGGATGGCTGAGCGCGCAGACCTCCACGATCCCGACGATCTCCAACCCCTCATTGGAGTGATAGAAGAAGCCCTTGTCGCCGATCTTCATCGCCCGCATGTGATTGCGAGCCTGGTAATTGCGGACGCCCGACCACTCCTCGCCGGCATCGCCCTTGGCCTTCTGCATTTCCCAGGACCACTTGAAAGGCTCGGACTTGAACAGCCAGTATGCCATGGACGCTCAAGCCTCCGGCTTGTTGAAGACCCAGTTGTAGGGCTTCACGTCGACCGTCTCGAAGAGACCTGCCTGATAGTAGGGATCGGCTTCCGCCAGAGCCCGTGCGGCGGCCATGTCCTCGGCTTCCACGATCACCAGGCTGCCGTTCGGCTTGCCCTCGTCGTTGAGGAACGGTCCTGCCATCTTCAGCGTGCCATCCGCATTGAGCTTGTTGAGGTGCTCGAGATGGGCGGGCCGTGTGTCCATCCGGACGTTGAGGTGGCCGGGTTTGTCTGTGCACAGGAAGGCAAAAAGCATCGAGATCTCTCCGTTGTCTGTCTTATTCGGTGGTGATCGGGCGGGTCATCAGGCGCTCCACGGCTGCGGACACGTCGAGCTTCCCCGCGATGATATCGGCGACGGCATTGGTGATCGGCAGGTCGATGCCATGCGTCCGGCCAAGCCCTGCCGCGATCGAGGCGGCGAACGCGCCTTCCACCAGATCGTTGCCGGCGCCCTCCGGCACCTGTTTGCCCAGCGCGATGCCATAGCGCAGATTGCGCGACTGATGGCTGGTTCCCGTCAGCACCAGGTCGCCGAGACCGGACAGCCCCCGCACCGTCTCCGGGCGGCCACCCATGCGCTCCGCAAGCCGCGACATCTCCGCAAGTCCGCGCGAGATCAGTGCAGCTCTCGCCGATTCCCCCAGTCCCGCGCCGTCCACAATGCCGCAGGCAATCGCCAGGACGTTCTTCAGCGCGCCGCCCAGCTGCGCCCCGATACGATCGGTCGAGGGGTAGAGCCGAAACGTCGGCGTGGAAAGCGTATGCGCCAGTCGTTCCGCCAGGGCGGCCTCGCCCGCCGCAATCGTCATTGCTGTCGGCAGGCCGCGCGCGATGTCGGCGGCAAAGCCGGGACCGCTGAGGGCGGCCGCTGATCGGCCCCGCAGTTCCCGCTCGAGAACCTCCGTCAAGACGCTCCCGGACGTCCGATCGAGACCCTTGGCGCAGGTCACGACGGCAGCGTCCCTGGCAAGGTAAGGACCGTAGTAGCGGGCGGCATCCGCATGCGACTGCGACGGCATCGCAAACAGCACGATGCCGGCCTCGGAGATCGCATCCGGTTCGGCAGAGAACTGCAGCGCATCCGCCAGTGGCACGCCCGGAAGCACCGCATCATGCATCCGCATTTCGCGCAAACCGCTCATCAGCGCCGTATTGCGGCCGATGAGGGTGACGGTCGATCTGCTTTCGAGGGCCATGATCGTGGCCAAGGCCGTGCCGAAGGCCCCCGCCCCGATGACGACGATGGTCGCTGTCGCACTCATGCCTTGGCTCCGCGCTTGCCTGATCCCAGCAGTGTCTGGGCATTGCTGTCGAGGGGCCAGCGGGAGCGCGGCTGAACGTCGAGCGCATCCGCGGGAAGTTCTGCTGCCATCCGCTCTAGCCCGGCCCAGGCGATCATCGCCGCATTGTCCGTGCAGAGGCGCATGGGCGGGGCCACGAAACGGAACCCGTACTCGAGGCAAAGCGCCTGCAGGGTACGGCGGATTTCCTGGTTGGCCGCGACACCTCCGGCCACGACCAGGGCCGGCTCCGTGTCCAATCCGGAAAACTGGTCGCGAAACCGCGCAAGCCCTCGGCCGATCCGATCCTTCAGCGTGCCGGAAATGGCCTTCTGGAAGGAGGCGCAGATATCGGCCACGTCCTGATCGTTAAGCGGCGCAATGTCGGTCGCAGCCTGCCGCACGGCCGTCTTCAGGCCGGAGAAGGAGAAATCGAGCCGCGCCTCACCGACCAGCGGCCGCGGCAGTTTGAAGCGATCGGCATCGCCGTGAAGTGCGGCCCTCTCGACGGCCGGCCCTCCCGGATAGGGGAGCCCGAGCAGCTTGGCCGTCTTGTCGAAGGCTTCGCCCAGCGCGTCGTCGATCGTCGTCCCCCAGCGTTCGTATTCGCCCACGCCGCTGACCAGCACCAGCTGGGTGTGCCCGCCGGAGACGAGAAGCATCAGATAGGGGAACGGCAGACCATCCGTCAGCCGCGCCGTCAGCGCATGGCCTTCGAGGTGATTGACAGCGTAGAGCGGCTTGCCGGCCGCACGCGCTATGGCCTTTCCGGTCATCAATCCGACCAGCAGCCCGCCGATCAGCCCCGGCCCGGATGTGGCGGCGACCGCATCGATCTCGGCGAGCGACACGTCGGCCCGCTCGAGCGCCTCTTCAATCAACCCGTCGAGCGCCTCGACGTGGGCGCGTGCCGCAATCTCCGGGACCACGCCACCGAAGGCACTGTGCTCTTCCAGCTGCGACAGCACCACGTCCGAGAGAATTTCGCCACGCCCGTCCGCATGCCGCACGACGACGGAAGCCGCCGTTTCGTCACAGCTTGTTTCGATACCGAGGATGCGAAGAAAGGTCGCCATGGGTCGATCGTTGATTGCGGGGCTGAATAAAGCCGGTTACCAAGGCCTCCGGTTAACAATGGACGAATACGGATGCAAACGAAACCTTTCCGGATCGGCACGCGCGGCAGCCCACTGGCACTGGCGCAGGCCGCAGAAACACGCGCCCGGCTGATGGCGGCGCATGATCTTCCCGAGGAGATGTTCGAGATCGTCATCCTGTCCACCACCGGCGACCGGATCGTGGACCGTCCGCTGAGCGAGATCGGCGGCAAGGGCCTGTTCACCCTGGAGCTGGAGGAGCAACTGATGTCCGGCGAACTGGATTTCGCCGTGCACTCCTCCAAGGACATGCCGACGGTGCTGCCGGACGGATTATGCCTTTCCGCCTATCTTCCGCGTGAAGACATCCGCGATGCGCTGATCGGCCGGACAGCGGCAAGTCTGACGGCTCTCCCGGACGGTGCGACCGTGGGCACGGCATCCCTGCGCCGACAGGCCCTGGTCCGTCGTATCCGGCCGGACATCCAGGTGACGATTTTCCGCGGATCCGTCGGCACCCGCCTGCGCAAGCTGGATGAAGGTCATGTCGACGCCACGCTTCTGGCATTCGCGGGCCTGAAGCGGCTGGCGAGGGAAGAAGTGGTGACCGAACTTCTCGATCCCGCCGATTTCCCGCCGGCGCCCGCCCAGGGTGCGATCTGCATCGAGAGCCGGACCGGCGACAGCCGGGTGGCCGAATTCCTCGACGCCATCAACGACCGCCCGACCTATGACGCCGTCAGCTGCGAGCGCGCCTTTCTCGGCGCCCTGGACGGTTCCTGCCGCACCCCGATCGCCGGCTATGCCCTCTGCGAGGGTGACCACCTGCGCTTCTCCGGCCTTATCCTGACACCGGACGGCCGGCAGGAATATGCCGTGGAAATGGAAGGGCCTCGCTCCGAGGCCGAAAGTCTCGGCAGGCAGGCCGGAGAAACGGTGCGCGCGGCTGCAGGTCCCGGCTTCTTCGAAACCTGGAGCTGAACCAGGTGCGCGTCCTCGTCACGCGACCCGAGGAGGCCTCGCGGAAAACGGCGGCGAAGATTGCGGCGCTCGGTCATCATGCCGTAATCCTGCCGCTGATGGCGGCCGAGCATCATCCGCAAGCGGCTCTGGACGCGCTCCGCCAGCCGCATGCGGCAGTTGCCGTCACCAGCGCCGAGACGGCAAGGGTTCTGCAGACCCTCGGCGGTGAAGTTCACCCTTACCTTCAGGACACGGTCTTCGCCGTGGGCGACGCGACGGCCGATGCCCTCCGCGCCACCGGCTTCGCCTCCGTTCAGGCGGCGGAGGGAACGGGCGCCAGCATGGTGGAACGCTTTCGCCCGCAGCTTCGCCAAATGACCTCCCAACGCCCGCTCCTCTACCTCGCCGGCCAACCCCGCTCTCCCGTGTTCGAAGAAGACCTGGAAGCTGCGGGTATCCCGGTCACAACCGTCGTCAGCTATACGATGAGACCGGTCCCGATCCCGGAAGCCGCACTGTCCTCGGCCCTGGAAACACCACCCGTGGATGTTGTCCTGCTCTACTCCCGGGCGACGGCGCTGCGGTTCTTCGAACTGCCGCTTTCCGACGAAAGCTTGATCGTCCTGTCCCGGAGCCGCATCCTCTGCCTGAGCGAGAATATCGCGCAAGCCGTACCGAAGGCCCTCGAGAGCACTGTCGAGACCGCAGCGAGCCCGGTCGAGGACAGCCTGCTCGCCCTTCTTTAGTCGTTTCCGGACCTCAAATTTCCGTCACCTCTTCCCATCCTTGGCCTTGCCCCCTAACTTCCCCCTGTAATGATGCAGGAACGAGGTCTCGATGGTCACGGATAAATCGCCCCGCCGCACGAAGTCCAACAAGGAGCCCGTGACGATCGACGGCACGGCCTCCAAGCCGGATGCGGTCGCCGAGCCCGTTCGCAGCAATGACAGCGACGACTCTGGGACATCCCCTGCGGCGACGTCATCCGCTCAGAATACGCCATCGAGTTCCTTCACCAAGCCTGGGTCCGAACCCGTGACCAGCGACGCGACCGTCTCGAAGCAGGAAACCCTCGCCGCTCCCGTTCGCAGCAACGACACGGACGACACGGCAGGGTCGGCGATGCTATCCGAGCCGGATTCCCCGCCGAAGAGCACGCCGGGCGACGACGTGAAGACCGGGCCAAAACCTGCCGCTGTCCCCGGCACTACGGCGCGCATCAAAGACGATCCCGGTACGGACAAGTCTGCTTCAAAAACGGAAACCTCCCGCCCCAGCTCCGACACCGCCTCATCTGCCGTACCGCCATCCTCACGGACACAACCTGCAGGCAAGGGGACCGCGACCTCCACCCTGATCGCCGCCGGCATTTTTGGTGGCATCGTCGCCCTCGCTTTGGCGGGGAGCATGCAGTACGCCGGCTATCTTCCCACCGCGTCAGCGGATGGCGACATCACCGACGATATCGCGGCACTTCGCCAGCAGGTCGAGACGCTGAGACAGGCCCCTGCGCCGGCCCCGGAGGTCGACGCGCGGCTGCAGGCCGTCGAGGCGGCCGTTGCCGCCGCGTCCGAAGGCCCCGGCGAAGAGCTGACCGCACGACTCTCCACCCTCGAGCAGGAGCTTGCTGCTCTGCGGACATCCGCGGAAGGTGTGTCGAGCGAGACCACCGGCCGCCTCGACCAGCTGCAACAGCGGCTGGAGGCCGCCGAGGCGGAGCTCAACGAGCCTGGCGCCGAGGAGGCCGCCGCACAGGCGATCGCTGCCGCCGCATTGAAGGCTGCCGTGGATCGGGGAGGTTCGTTTGAGGAAGAGCTGCAGACATTTGCCAGCGTCACGCCGGACGATCCTGCGGTCGCCCAGCTGCAGTCCTACAGCGAAGGCGGCGTGCCCACGCGCTCGCAGCTCGCCGAGCAATTTTCGGCGCTGTCCGCCGACATGCTGGAGGCCGCCCAGCAACCGGACCAGGATCAGGGCATCGCCGGCCGGCTGATGTCGAGCGCCATGTCGGTGGTCAAGGTCCGCCGGACGGGCGACGCCGAAGGCGACACGGCGGAAGCCATCGTGGCCCGGATGGAAAATGCGCTGCAGGGCGAAAACCTGCAGGCCGCGGCCTCCGAGTGGGAAACTCTGCCCCAGGAGGCCAAGGCGGCGTCGCAGGACTTCAAGCAGGCGCTTGATGCCCGCATAGCCATCGACGCCTTGCTCGGCGACACGCTCACGCGTGCCGTCAGCGAAACCAGAAGCTCCAACTGAAAGACGTCAGAATGATCAGATTGTTTGCGTTCATCCTCGTCGTCCTTGCTCTCGGATGGGGCTTTGCCTGGCTCGCCGATCGCCCGGGCTTCATCTCCATCGCCTGGCAGGATTACCTGATCGAAACCAGCCTCATCGTGGCCGCGACAGCCGTTGCCGCCGTCATCATTGCGATCATGGTCCTGTGGTGGCTGTTTCAGGTCATCTGGACCTCACCACATTCCATCCGCCGGCATTTTCGCGCCCGCAAGCGCGATCGTGGCTACCAGGCACTTTCGACGGGCCTTATTGCGGCTGGCGCCGGCAATGCGCTTCTGGCGCGCAAGATGAGCCTTCGGGCTCAATCCCTGCTGCGCGCCGACCAGGAGCCGCTGCTGCACCTTCTCGAAGCCCAGGCTGCCCTGATCGAGGGGCGTCACGACGATGCGCGGGCAAAATTCGAGCGCATGGCCGAGGATCCGGAAACCCGCGAGCTCGGGCTCCGCGGCCTCTACGTCGAGGCGCGCCGGCTCGGCGCCGACGAGGCAGCCCGTCAATATGCGGAACGCGCCGCCGAAGATGCACCTTATCTTCCCTGGGCCGCCCAGGCGACGCTGGAATACCGCTGCCGTGCCGGTCGCTGGGACGACGCCATTCGCCTCCTGGACCAGCAGAAGGTCGCCAATGTCATCGAGAAGAAGCAGGCGGAGCGCTGGAAGGCGGTTCTCCTGACGGCCAAGGCCGGCGAACGGCTGGAAGGCGATCCGAAGGGCGCACGCGACGACGCGCTTGCCGCCCTCAAGCACGCCAAGGACCTTGTCCCGGCCGCGGTGATAGCCGCCAAGGCCTATCATCGCGAAGACAATACCCGCCGCGCCGCGTCCGTTCTCGACAGCGTCTGGAAGCTGTCGCCGCATCCGGAGATCGCCCGGGCCTATGTTCGCGCCCGCAGCGGTGATAGCGCCACCGACCGCCTGAAGCGGGCCGAGAAGCTGGAGGCGCTGCGCCCTAACAATGTCGAATCGCTGATCGCCGTCGCGGAAGCCGCCCTGGATGCGCGGGAACTCGACAAGGCGCGTGCCAAGGCCGAGGCTGCCGCCCGCATGGAACCCCGGGAAAGCGTCTACCTGCTGCTGGCCGACATCGAGGAGGCGGACACCGGCGACCAGGGCCGCATCCGCCACTGGATGGCACAGGCGCTGCGTGCGCCGCGCGATCCTGCCTGGGTCGCCGACGGCATCGTCTCGGACCACTGGATGGCCGTCTCGCCCGTCACCGGCCGTATCGATGCCTTCGAGTGGAAGGTGCCGTTCGGACAGCTCGAGGGACCGATCGAGGAAGGCGGCCTTGGTGCAAAGGCCATCGCCGAGCTCCCGCCCGTAAGCCCTGCACCCGCACCGGCCTTCTCTGCCGAAGCAATGCCCGAGCACGATCAAACCTCGCAGGACGTGAGCGATGCGGCTGCCAGCCGTTCGGAGGTCAAGACACCGGACGCCAGCACACCGGAGGTGACTGCAAAGGACGTTGGCACGAAGGACAACAAGGACCCGGAGAAGCCGAAGGCGCTCGATGAGCGGTCCCAGCAGACCAAGTCACCTGTGGTGGTTACAGCCAGCCGTGCATCCGAGAAGCCCAAGCCTGCAGCGGCAGATGCCAAAAAGGCTTTGGACGAGAGCGATGACGAGCCCTTCTTCCACCGCCCCCCGGACGATCCCGGCGTGAAGGATCCGCAGGCTTCGCAGGAACCTCCCACCCGCCTTCGCCTCTTTTGACAGGACCAAAACGCATGTTGTTCGAACGGGTCCAGACCTTCATCCAGAACCTCGCGTCACGTCAGCCGGAGGACGAATATGCACCCGGCGATCCGCGGGTTGCCTTCGCCGCTCTCTGCTTCCAGGTGATGGAGGCGGACGGCAATGTCTCGGCGGACGAACAAAGGATGCTCCGCGATCTGTTGCGGGAACGCTATCAGCTGGATGGAGAGCAACTTGCCGCGCTGATCGATGCCGGGCGCGAAGCCGGGCACGAGGCGGTTGACTATTATCGCTTCACCTCGGATCTTAAGCGTCATCTTGACGAGGAAGAACGCGTCGAACTGCTGGGGATCCTGTGGGATCTCGTGCATGCCGACGGGGAGCGCAGCGAGATGGAGGATCACGTGATCTGGCGGATTGCGGATCTTCTGGGCGTTTCGGCGCGCGACCGGGTTCTTCAGCGCCAGCAGGCAGCCGCACGTCAACCGGGAGGAGACGCGGGAGGCGAATAGAAAGACAAACGATGCGAATGACACCGCCGCAGGGCATGAACAAACTCCCGGTTCTGATCGTGCTCCATCAGGAAACCTCCTCTCCCGGCCGCGTCGGGCAGATGCTGGTGGAGATGGGCTACCCGCTCGATATCCGCCGGCCTGTTCTGGGTGATCCGCTGCCTCCGACCCTGGCCCATCATGCCGGGGCGGTGATCTTCGGCGGCCCGATGAGTGCCAATGATCCCGAACCCTACGTCAAGGCGGAGACCGACTGGATCGCCGTGCCGCTGAAGGAGAACAAGCCCTTCCTCGGCATCTGCCTCGGCGCCCAGATGATGGTGCGTCACCTCGGCGGAACCGTCGGCCCCGAGAAGGACGGCCTCACGGAGATCGGCTGGTATCCGCTGCGCGCCACCGAACACGGTCGGCTGCTGATGCCGCAGTGGCCTCGGATGGTCTACCATTTCCACCGCGAAGGCTTCAGCCTGCCGCACGGTACGCAGCGCCTTGCCGAAGGCGACATCTACCCGAACCAGGCAATCCGCTACGGAGACAACGCCTGGGGCGTCCAGTTCCACGCCGAGCTGACGCGGGCGATGATGCAGCGCTGGGTGGTCCGCGGCGAACATCGCTTCATCATGCCGAATGCGCAGAAGGGCAGCGAGCATCTGGAAGGCCGGATGATCTTCGACGCTCCCCTGCGCCACTGGCTGTCGAACTTCCTGTCGCTCGTCTTTGAGCGCGGGGAAGAGACGCAGCGGGCCGCAGCTGACTTGGACCGGCGCAAAAGCGCCTGACCCCGTTATCGATCGGGCGCATCCAGACTGTCGATCTTGCGTAGCTGCGGAAAGCGCATCGCCCAGAGGGCAGCGACCGCGAGCGTTCCCGCTCCGCCGATCACCACCGCGGGCACCGCCCCGAAGACCGAGGCCATCGTACCGGCACGGAACTCGCCGAGTTCGTTGGAGGCACCCACGAACACCATGTTGACGGCGTTGACGCGGCCTCGCACCTCATCGGGCGTCCAGAGCGCGATCAGCGTTTCTCGCACGAACACCGAGATCATGTCCGATGCGCCCATCAGCATCAAGGCGACGACCGACAGCCATACGGTTTCCGAGAGGCCGAAGACGATGGTGCCGGCCCCGAACAGGGCCACCCCGACGAACATGAATGCGCCGGCGTGGTGACGGATCGGGTAGAAGGCAAGGCAGAGCGCGACGGTCACCGCGCCGATCCCGGGCGCCGCGCGCAGAAGACCGAGCCCCCAGGGGCCTAGCACCAGGATGTCGCGCGCAAAGATCGGCATCAGCGCCACGGCGCCCCCCAGCAGCACGGCGAAGAGATCAAGGGAGATCGCGCCGAGCACCACTTTCTCCTGGCCGATGAAACGGAAGCCCGCGAGGATCTCGCTCCAGCTGACCGTCCGCGTCCCGGTGTGCTGGGCCGGCTTGGGGATCAGCACGATGAGCAGGCCCGCCAGCGCCAGGAACGTCAGGGCGACGGAGTAGGCGGCCACGGCGCTGACGCCGTAAAGCAGGCCGCCGAAGACCGGCCCGACGATCGAGGCGGTCTGCCACGAGGAGGAATTCCAGGCGATCGCGTTGGCAAGATCCCGCTCTGGAACCAGGTTCGGAGCGAGCGACTGGACGGCAGGCCCCATGAAGGCACGCTCGATGCCGAAGACCGTCAGGATCGCAAACACCAGCCAGGGCATGAACATGTCGGCGACCGTTAGCATCAAGAGGGCGGCTGCGCAGACGGCACCGACGCCAAGGCAGATCGCCACGATCACCCGGCGATTGTAGCGGTCCGCGACGGAGCCCGTCACCAGGATCAGCAGCAACGAGGGCATGAACTGGAAGAGGCCGATCAGCCCGAGATAGAGCGCGCTGCCTGTCTCGTCGTACATCTGCCAGCCGACGGACACGCTGATGATCTGGATCGCAAAGGCGGCGAGAAAGCGGGAGGTGAAAAAACGGGCGTAGGATGCGTGCCTGAAAGCCGCAAACCGATCATCGGCAGTGAAGGTGGACATCGACGGGAGACTTTCAACACGCCGGGCACAATCCGCGACCCACGTTAAACATGATTCGGATCGCGCGCCGGCACGGCACTTGCTCGTTAGTTCCCCAATGTCTACATGTCTGTCAACAACAAATGGAGACCTGAATGCTCGCGCTGTTCCAGACGATTGACCTGGCCCTGAACCTCTATACTTGGGTGCTGATCGGCAGCGCCATCTTCTCCTGGCTCTACGCCTTCAACGTCATCAATTCGAGCAACCAGTTCGTTGGTGCGATCGGCAGCTTTCTCTATAACGTCACCGAGCCGGTGTTGCGGCCGATCCGGCGCATCATGCCTAACCTCGGCGGCATCGACATCTCGCCGATCATCGTCCTGCTGATCATCTTCTTCCTGCGCTCGCTTCTCTGGACAAGCATCTACCCGCTCTTTGCGTGAAGTGCCCTATAGCTCCCACGCGGATCATGTCCGCCTGACGGTCCGGCTGACACCGGGCGCGTCACGGGATGGTCTGGAGGGTTTCGCGAGTCTGGCCGACGGCGAATGCGTCCTGAAGGCGCGGGTGACCGCAGTCGCCGAAGCGGGCAAGGCGAACAAGGCGCTGGTGGCGCTTGTTGCCAAGTCGCTGCGTCTCCCGAAGAGCGCGATTTCCATCATTAGCGGCGAGACGGCGCGCAAAAAAATCCTCCGGATCGATGGCGACCCGGAGGATGTCAGTGCAAAGCTTCTGACGCTCGGCGGCAGCTGATTACTTGCTGGCCTTGTAGCGCTCGATGGCTTCGACGATCAACGACTTGGCGACGTCGACGTCCTGCCAGCCGCCGATCTTCACCCACTTGCCGGGCTCCAGATCCTTGTAGTGCTCGAAGAAGTGCTCGATCTGCTTCAGCGTGATCTCGGGCATGTCGGTGTAGTTTTTGATCTTGTCGTAACGCTGGGTCAGTTTCGGAACCGGCACGGCCAGGATCTTCTCGTCCTTGCCGCCGTCGTCTTCCATCACCATCACGCCGATCGGACGGACATTGATGACGCAGCCGGGCACCAGCGGCCGGGTATTGCAGATCAGCACGTCGATCGGGTCGCCGTCTTCCGAAAGCGTGTGCGGCACGAAGCCGTAGTTTCCGGGATAGGTCATCGGCGTATAGAGGAAACGGTCGACGACCAGCGCGCCGGCCTCCTTATCCATCTCATACTTGATCGGGTGGCCGCCGACGGCGACCTCGACGATCACATTGATGTCTTCAGGCGGGTTCTTCCCTATGGAGATCGCATCGATACGCATTCTGGTTCCCGGGGTGAGGTTGGATGATGGGCTTCGATACTGGGAAAAATGCTGCGAGGCAACACGCCTTTCGTCGCCGAAGAGGCGGAACATGCAGACAAGCGCAAGCTTAGGCCAGGCGTGGCCAGACGAAGCCGATCTTGCGCAGCGACGTGCCGCCGAAATCTTCCATGCCCTCGACCATGTCGAGGCCACCATGGCGGCGGAAGAAGCGGGAGGCATGCTCGCTGTCCTCGAGGCACCAGACGACCAGCCCCTGGCAGCCCAGCGACTTCAACAGACGCCGGCTCTCCCCGAACAGGCGGCGACCGAGGCCGATCCCCTGGAATTCGGGGCGCAGGTAGATTTCGTAGACTTCGCCGTCATAGGGCAGTGCCTTTGCCCGATTGAGCCCGATCGTGGCATAGCCCGCAATGGTGCCCGCGACATCCAGCACGAGAAGCGTCGCCGGGCCACGGCTAGCCTTGCGCCACCAGACTTCCCCGCGGCGTTCGATCATCTGCGTCAACGGCTTGTGCGGGATGAGCCCAGCATAAGCCTGGCTCCACGACATCCGGTGTGTCTCCGAGACGGCGCGGGCATCCTGCGGCTCGGCGCGCCGCACATCGATGGACAACGTTTTCATAACGTGACTCTGGACCCAATCATCGGGTTTAACGAGAACATGATACATCATCGGAACGTCTGTCCCCAGACTAGGAACAATCGCTCTTTGATCTACGTTAACGCCTTTTTAACCGCTCCCACAAGCCTGCCCCAGTTAAAGACACAAAAGAAAAACCCGGCACATGGCCGGGTTTTTTTTGGTCTTGCTGCTCGCTCAGCCGGCAGCCTTGGCCTTGCCGAATCGCTTGCGATCGTTCGCATCAAGGTATGTCTTGCGCAGCCGGATCGACTTTGGCGTGACTTCCATGAGTTCGTCATCCTGGATCCAGGACAGCGCCCGGTCGAGCGTCATGCGGATCGGCGGCGTCAGCTTGACGGCTTCGTCCTTGCCCGCAGAACGAATGTTGGTCAGCTGCTTGCCCTTCAGGACATTCACTTCCAGATCGTTCTCGCGCGAGTGGATGCCGACGATCATGCCCGCATAGACCTTTTCACCCGGCTCGATGATCATCGGGCCGCGATCTTCCAGGTTGAACATGGCATAGGCGACCGCTTCACCCGACTGGTTGGACAAGAGAACGCCGTTGTTGCGGCCGCTGATCTCGCCCTTGAACGGCTGGTAGTCGTGGAACAGGCGGTTCATGATCGCCGTGCCGCGGGTGTCGGTCAGAAGTTCGGACTGGTAGCCGATCAGGCCGCGGGTCGGCGCGTAGAACACCAGACGGACGCGATTGCCGCCGGACGGGCGCAGTTCCGTCATCTCGGCCTTGCGCTCGGACATCTTCTGCACGACGACGCCCGAATGCTCCTCGTCGACGTCGATCACGACTTCTTCGATCGGCTCCATCAGCGTTCCGTTTTCGTCCTTGTGCATCACGACGCGCGGACGTGATACGGCAAGTTCGAAGCCTTCGCGACGCATGGTCTCGATCAGGACGGCAAGCTGCAATTCGCCGCGACCGGAAACGTAGAAGGAATCCTTGCCTTCCGACTCCTCGATCTTCAGCGCGACATTGCCTTCGGCTTCCTTGAACAGACGGTCGCGGATGACGCGGCTCGTGACCTTGTCGCCTTCGGTGCCGGCCAGGGGGCTGTCGTTGACGAGGAAGGACATGGTGACGGTCGGCGGATCGATCGGCTGCGCCGACAGCGGTTCGCTGACCGACGGGTCGCAGAAGGTGTCGGCCACGGTGCCCTTGGAAAGGCCGGCGATCGCCACGATGTCACCCGCATGGGCTTCGTCGATGGCGGTGCGCTCGATGCCGCGGAACGCCAGGATCTTCGAAATGCGGCCGGTTTCGACCACCTTTCCGTCTTGGCCCAGAACCTTGACGGACTGGTTCGGCTTGATCGAACCGGAATGGATGCGACCGGTGATGACGCGGCCGAGGAAGGGGTTGGCTTCCAGAAGCGTGCCGATCATGCGGAAGGCGCCGTCTTCATCGCCGACGCTAGGCTCGGGCACATGCTCCATCACCAGGTCGAGAAGCGGTGCAAGACCCTGGTCCTTCGGACCTTCCGGGTTGACGTTCATCCAGCCATCACGGCCAGAACCGTAAAGGATCGGGAAATCGAGCTGTTCGTCCGTCGCGTCGAGACTTGCGAAGAGATCGAAGACCTCGTTGATGACTTCCTCGTGGCGGCCGTCCGGACGGTCGATCTTGTTGATCGCGACGATCGGGCGAAGACCGACCTTCAGGGCCTTGGAGACCACGAACTTGGTCTGCGGCATCGGGCCTTCCGAGGAGTCGACGAGAACGATCGCCCCGTCCACCATCGACAGGATACGCTCGACCTCGCCGCCGAAGTCGGCGTGGCCGGGGGTGTCGACGATGTTGATGCGGGTGTTCTTCCATTCGACGGACGTGGCCTTCGCCAGGATGGTGATGCCCCGTTCCTTTTCGAGGTCGTTGGAATCCATCACGCGCTCAGCGACACGCTGGTTTTCGCGGAAGGAGCCCGACTGCTTCAGCAGTTCGTCCACGAGGGTCGTTTTTCCATGGTCAACGTGCGCGATAATCGCGATGTTGCGAATTTTCATAAGTTGGATCTCTGGCCTTGGGCGCGAAAACGGGAGGAGGCGCCAAACTTCGTTGGCGCGCTCTTAGCCTATTTTTCGCATTTGCGAAAGAGGGGCCGCGCAGGCTTGCGCAATGGCAGCTATGCGCGGGCGATCATGCGTCGCTGCCCGACAACTCCTCGAGCATCGCCAGGCCCTTCTTCCTCAACATTGCCTCCGGGTCCGGCAGCTTGCCGCGGAAAGCCTTGTAGGCATCTTCGGGGTCGATCGAGCCGCCAACCGAATAGATGTTGTTCTTGAGCTTTCGTGCCGTCACCGGATCAAAGGCGTCGCCGGCTTCCTCGAAGGCTGCGAAGGCGTCGGCATCAAGGACCTCGGACCACATATAGGAATAGTAGCCGGCCGAATACCCGTCACCGGAAAACACGTGCTGGAAGTGCGGTGTCGCGTGGCGCATCACGATGGACTGCGGCATGCCGATGCCTTCCAGCACTTCCGCCTGCACCTTCATCGGTTCCTCCACGCTCGTCCTCGTGTGGAAGGCCATGTCGACGAGTGCCGAGGAGGTGAACTCCACGGTCGCAAACCCAGCGTTGAACGTGCGGGCGGCGAGCACCTTGTCGAGCAGCTCCTTGGGCATCGGCGCGCCGGTATCGACGTGGACGGCATATTTCTGCAGGATCTCGGGCACCGTCAGCCAGTGTTCGTAAAGCTGTGACGGCAGTTCCACGAAGTCGCGCGCCACGCCGGTTCCGGCCACCGAGGGATAGGTGACGTCCGACAGCATGCCGTGCAGGGCATGGCCGAACTCGTGGAAGAGAGTGCGGGCATCGTCGATCGACAGCAGCGCCGGCTTGCCGGCCGAAGGCTTCGCGAAGTTGCAGACGTTGTAGATGATCGGGATCTCGCCTTCCGCGCCGTTCTTCAGCGTCAGCTTGTGCTGCGACTGGAACGAACTCATCCAGGCGCCGGAACGCTTCGACGACCGCGCGAAGTAGTCGCCGAGAAACAGTGCCTTCAGCGTTCCGTCTTCGTCATGGATCTCGAACACCCGCACGTCCGGATGGTAGGCCGGCACGTCCTTGAGCTCGGTGGCGCGGATGCCGAACACCCGGCTGGCGACGTCGAAGCAGGCTTCGATGATCTTCTCCAGCTGCAGGTAGGGCTTCAGCTCCGACTCGGAAAAGTTGAACGTCCGGTGCCGCAGCTTCTCGGCGTAGTGACGCCAGTCCCACGGCATGACCTCATGGTTGCCGCCTTCCTCCGCGATGAGACCGGCAAGGCTCGCCTCCTCCTCCAGCGCCCGCTTGCGCGCCTTCTCCCATACCGCCATCAGCAACCCGTTCACTGCTTCCGGCGTCTTTGCCATGGTGTTGTCGAGCTTGAAGGCGGCGAAGCTGTCGTACCCGAGCAGCTTTGCCCGCTCGGCCCGCAGTGCCAGCGTTTCGCGGACGATCGCGAGATTGTCGGTGTCGCCGCCGTTTGCTCCGCGCGCGGTCCAGGCGCGAAAGGCCTGCTCCCGAAGGTCACGTCGCTCGGAGAACGTCAGGAACGGCTCGATGATGGACCGCGACAGCGTCACGGCATAGCCGTCCTCGTGCCCGCGGTCACGCGCCGCCGACGCCATGGCCTCGCGCAGGAACGGCGGCAGGCCGGCAAGATCGGCTTCCTCTGTCAGAACCAGGGCCCAGGTCTTCTCGTCCGCCAGCACGTTCTGGCCGAATTTGGCCCCCAGGCTGGCGAGGCGCTCGCTGATGGCAGCCAGCCGCTCCTGTTCAGGCTTTGCCAGCTGCGCACCGCTGCGGACGAAACCCTTCCAGTGGCGTTCGAGGACACGTCCCTCCTCGACCGACAGTCCCAGCGTGTCGCGCTTCGCCCAGAGGTCGTCGATGCGCTTGAACAGGACCTCATTCATGGAAAACCGCGAATAATGGCGCGACATCTTCGGCGCGATGTCCCGCTCCAGCGCCTGGATCACGTCATTGGTGTGGGCACCCGCCTTGTTCCAGAACAGGGCCGAGATGCGCGACAGCTCGTCACCGGCAATCTCCAGCGCGACGATGGTGTTTTCCATCGTCGGCGCCTCCGGATTGGCGGCAATGGCGTCGATCTCCGCGTCGTGCTTCTCCATGGCCGCATCGAAGGCTGCGGCGAAATCCTCGTCCTTCACCAGGTCGAAGCGCGGCAGCCCCTGATGTCCGTTCCAGTCGATGAGTGCGGGATTGATGTGAAGCTGCGGCATGCGAAACCCTTTGTTCTGGTGCCATCCGTCGATGGAGAGAGACGTATCTTCTTATCTGGGACGTTAGCCGATCCATGCAACCAGCCAAGCGATAAAGCGCACGGTAATTCGCACGCCGCACAAAGTCTTGGTGCGAAGCCTTGCCTGCGCGAGGAAAGGGCGTAAGTCTTGCTCAACCCCGGCTGTCAGCTGCTGAGCAAGGCCGGACGCAATGCAGCTTATTCGGCAAGGTTCGACTTTGCCCCCATGGCGAAGAATGAAAACCGACAATCAGCTCCCTATCCCGACTATGTCCGCGAGCCGCACCTCGCTGCTGGGCGCCCTTCTGGCGGCGCTCGGCCCTGTTTCCATGGCCATTTACACGCCTGCCATGCCGGAACTGGTCCGCGCCTTCGGCACCACGGATGCGGCCATCAAGCTCAGCCTCTCGGTCTATTTCGGTGGCTTTGCCGTCACCCAGCTGTTGTCCGGCCCGACATCGGACGCCTTCGGCCGCCGCAAGGCGACCCTAGGCTTCCTGATGATCTACCTGATCGGCAGCCTGGTGGCCGCCTTCGCCCCGACGGTCGACTGGCTGCTGGCCGGCCGCCTGATCCAGGGCATTGGCGCCTCCGTCGGCATCACCGTGTCGCGTGCCATCGTGCGCGACCAGTTTACCGGCGCTGAAGCCTCTCGCATCCTCAACATGATTGGCATCATGCTGGCCATCGGCCCGGCAGCAGGCCCGACTCTGGGCGGCCTCGCCCTGACGTTCTTCAACTGGCAGGCGGTGTTTTTCCTGATGGTCGGCTTCGGGCTGGTCAGTTGCATTGCGGTCGGCCTGCTGATGAAGGAAACCACGATCCCCGATCGCGCCCTCATCCGCCCATCACGCCTGATTGGCTCCTACCGAACGCTGATCGCCGACCCGCAGGTACTCCTCTCCGCCCTCGTGCTGGCCGGCACGGTTGGCGCGCTCTATGCGCAGGCGACCATGCTGCCCTTCGTCCTGATCAACAGGGTCGGGCTGACCCCCGGCCAGTTCGGCCTCGGCATGCTGATGCAATCGGGCTTCTTCTTTCTGGGCTCCGTCAGTCTTCGGGTCTTGGCAAAACGCCTCGGCCAGAACGGCGCCCTGCGCACCGGGCTGACCCTGGCCGGTCTCGGCGGCACGATGATCGCTCTCTCGGTCCACCTGGTCGAGCCGACCTTCCTGTCCATCATGGTACCGGTGGCGTTCTGCGCCTTCGGCATGGCCTTCGTCATTCCCGATATCACGACAGCGGGTTTACAGCCCCATCCCAGGATCGCCGGCTCGGCGGCAGCCCTTCTCGGTTTCATCCAGATGGGCGCGGGCTTCCTCGGTGGCGTTGCCGCAGCCCTCATCGGCGACCCGCTGCTGGCCTTTGGCACCGTGATACCGCTGATGAACCTCATGGCGATCCTGGCCTATTTCGGTTTTCTCAACGTCCGCAAGCGCCGGACATGAAAAGCCCGCCGGTGGTTCGTCCACAGGCGGGCTGATGGTTCACCGGTTCTTGAGCCGGTTAGTTCGACAGGTTGCGCTTGCCGAGCGTGCGAAGGCGCAGCGCGTTAAGCTTGATGAAGCCCGCCGCATCCTTCTGGTCGTAGGCACCCTGATCGTCCTCGAAGGTGACCAGCTGATCCGAATAGAGCGACTTCGGCGATTCACGGCCGATGACCATGACATTGCCCTTGTAGAGCTTCAGCGTCACTTCGCCTTCCACATGCTCCTGGCTCTTGTCGATGGCGGCCTGCAGCATTTCGCGCTCCGGGGAGAACCAGAAGCCGTAGTAGATGAGTTCCGCATAGCGCGGCATCAGCTCGTCCTTGAGGTGCGCGGCGCCCCGGTCGAGGGTGATCGACTCGATGGCCCGATGCGCCGACAAGAGGATCGTGCCGCCGGGCGTCTCGTAGACGCCGCGCGACTTCATGCCGACGAAGCGGTTTTCCACGAGATCGAGGCGGCCGATGCCGTTGTCGCGGCCGTAGTCGTTCAGAGCCGCCAGCAGCGTGGCCGGGCTCATGCGCACGCCGTTGATGGAGACGGCATCGCCCTTTTCGAAGCCGACCTTGATGACGGTCGCCTTGTCCGGGGCAGCTTCCGGCGAGATCGTGCGCATGTGCACATATTCCGGCGCCTCGACGGACGGATCCTCGAGAACCTTGCCCTCGGACGAGGAGTGCAGCAGGTTGGCGTCAACCGAGAACGGAGCCTCACCCTTCTTGTCCTTCGCCACCGGGATCTGGTGCTGCTCGGCGAAGTTCAGGAGATCCGTGCGGCTCTTGAACGCCCAGTCGCGCCATGGCGCGATGATCTTGATGTCCGGGTTCAGCGCATAGGCGGAAAGCTCGAAGCGGACCTGGTCGTTGCCCTTGCCGGTCGCGCCATGGGCGATGGCATCGGCACCGGTCTTCTTGGCGATATCGATGAGGTGCTTGGAAATCAGAGGCCGGGCAATCGAGGTGCCGAGCAGATAGACGCCCTCGTAGACGGCGTTGGCGCGGAACATCGGAAAGACGAAGTCGCGGACGAATTCCTCGCGCACGTCCTCGATGAAGATCTCCTTGATCCCCATCATCTCGGCCTTCTTGCGCGCCGGCTCGAGCTCTTCGCCCTGGCCTAGGTCGGCCGTGAAGGTCACGACTTCGGCGCCGAGTTCCGTCTGCAGCCACTTGAGAATGATCGAGGTATCGAGACCGCCGGAATAGGCGAGAACGACTTTCTTCACGTCTTTGGGGAGTGCCATATTGGTTTCGTCCGTCCGGATGATGATGACTGTGCGCCAAGGGCCAGGAATGGCCGGCACTTTTAGCGAGTTTGCCGGGAGGTGCAAGATGTGACGCCTCTGTCATGTTGACGCCGTCTGATGCAGCACCACATTGGTGGCTTGCATTCCAGCGATCAGAGGAGCCCTCCATGGCCGAAATTCATCCTGCCCTGACGAAGGGCAACGTCGCCGTCATCACCGGTGCAGCCTCGGGCATCGGCCTTGCGGCCGCCAAGCGCTTCGCCGAACTTGGTCTGTGCATCGTGCTTGCCGACCTGGAAGGCGACGCCCTGGCAGACGCCTGCCGCGCGGTTGCCGCGATCGCCGAAGGCGGCGAGGCGGACGTCACGCCGATCGGCACCGACGTGTCGCAGCCGGACCAGCTGGAATCACTGGAGCGCGCCGTCCTGCAGAAGTATGGCCGCGTGCATGTCCTGATGAACAATGCCGGCATCCAGCCGGGCAGCGCCCTCTTCGGACCGCAGGCGAACTGGGACAGGGTCCTGGGCGTCAACCTGATGGGCGTGATCAACGGCAGCCGCATCTTCGGGCCTGGCATGATGGCCCACGGCGAGCCCTCGCTGATCATCAACACCGGCTCCAAGCAGGGCATCACCACGCCGCCCGGGGACCCAGCCTACAACGTCTCCAAGGCCGGCGTGAAGGCCTTCACGGAAGCGCTGCAGCATGAACTGCGCAACACGCCGGACTGCGCCGTCAGCGCCCACCTGCTGATCCCGGGCTTCGTCTTCACCGGACTGACGGCGCGCGGGCGCGTGGAAAAGCCGGAGGGTGCCTGGACGCCGGAGCAGACGGTCGATTTCATGCTCGAGGGCATCGCCCGCGGCGATTTCTACATCCTCTGCCCCGACAACGAGGTCGATCGCGCCACCGACGAACGGCGCATCCTCTGGGCAGCAGGTGACGTCGCCGAGAACCGGCCGCCTCTTTCGCGCTGGCATCCGGATTATGCGGAGGCCTCGAAGGCCTTCATCGCCAGCCGTGGCTGATTGGCAGTTCAGGGAAAGCCGGGTAAGGATGCGGGCCAGACCAGCCTGTTGAGGGATCCATGGACCTCCTGCCGAACCTGCCCACGCTCCTCGCCTTCACCGCGGCCAGCCTGCTGCTGGCCGTGACGCCCGGTCCGGACATGACGCTCTCGATCAGCCGGGCGCTGGCGCAGGGACGAGGACCGGCGCTCTACGTCGTGGTCGGCACCTCGACCGGCATCCTGATCCACACGCTGCTCGTGGCCTTCGGGATTTCCGCCCTGATCACCGCCTCGCCCACGGCCTTCTTCATCCTCAAGACGGGCGGGGCCGCCTACCTTCTGTGGCTTGCCATCCAGGCCATCCGCTTCGGCTCGAACCTCTCGATCGAAAGAGTGGAGGGCGCCAAAAGCTCGGCGCTGGCCAACGTCTCGACGGGACTCTGGGTCAACCTGCTCAACCCCAAGGTCATCATCTTCTTCATGACCTTCCTGCCGCAGTTCGTGACGGCGGGCGACCCGGCCGTCACCGAAAAGCTGATCTTCCTGGGCGTCTACTTCATCGTCGTCTGTTCGCCGGTCAACGTCATCGTCATCCTGCTGGCCGACCGTCTGGCGGGCTGGCTGCAGGCCAATCCGAAAGTCCTGCGCGGCATCGACTACACGTTCGCTGGTGTGTTCTCGGTCTTTGCGATGAAGATCTTCCTCACCCAGGCGCGCTGAGGGTGTTCTGTCAGGTGAGGTCGAGGCCCATCTGCCAGAAGTCCGCTTCCAGGCGGGTGGCATCGCCAAACACCGTCGAAAGCTGGTCCATGCGCTGTTCGTCGACGCCCGCGAGCCGCCGATTCAGCCACTCCAGCTCGGAGGTCACCAGCGCCTGGTATTCGTCGCCGGCATACATGGCGATCCAGTCCGCATAGGGATTGCCTTCGTGCCGGGTGAACGGCTGGCGCAGGATCCAGCTCGCGATCTCGCCATAGCCGATGATGCAGGGCGCCAGCGCCACATGCAGGTCGAGCAGATCGCCGCTCATGCCGGCGTCCAGGACATAGCGGGTATAGGCAAGCGTCGCCCGCGACGCCGTCAGCTTTGAGAGCGCCGCCTCGTCGATGCCCCAGGAAACGCAGTAGTTCACATGCAGCCCGATCTCGACGTCGACGATCGCCTTGAGGCTGTCGAGCCCCTGTCGGATCTCGGAGAGGTCGCGGCTCTTGTAGACGGCAAGACCCCAGGCCCGGGCGAACTGCACGAGGAACAGATAGTCCTGCTTCAGGTAATGCTGGAAAGCCCCTTCCGGCAGCGTTCCCGCCGCCAGGTCCCGCACGAAGCGGTGCTCGCAGTAGGCCTGCCAGTCGGGGGCGCTGCGCGCCTTCAGGCTTTCGAACGGCGTCGTCACGGGATCAGTCGTCTTCGCCGTGGCCGGCGATCATCATCGCCTCGAACGCCATGCGCTCGGTCTTGCGCATCCGCTCCGATTCCGACTTCAGCTGACCACAGGCCGCCAGGATGTCGCGGCCGCGCGGCGTGCGGATCGGCGAGGCAAAGCCCGCCTGGTTGACGAAGTCGGCGAACCGCTCGATCGTCGCCCAGTCGGAGCACTGGTAGTTGGTGCCCGGCCAAGGGTTGAACGGGATCAGATTGATCTTCGCCGGCACGCCCTTCAGAAGCTTCACCAGCTCCTTGGCGTCCTCAAGACTGTCGTTCACATCCTTCAGCATTACATATTCGAAGGTGATGCGGCGGGCGTTCGACAGGCTCGGATAGGCGCGGCAGGCCTCCATCAGCTCCTTCAACGGGTATTTCTTGTTGATCGGCACCAGCATGTCGCGCAATTCGTCGCGCACCGCATGCAGCGAGATCGCCAGCATCACGCCGATCTCCTCGCCGGTGCGGTAGATTTCCGGAACCACGCCGGAGGTCGACAGCGTCACACGACGCTTGGACAGCGAAAGCCCGTCGCCGTCGGTGGCGATCAGCAGCGCCGTCTTGACCGCCTCGAAATTGTAAAGCGGCTCGCCCATGCCCATCATCACGATGTTGGTCACCTTGCGGTCGCTCGACGGGATCATCGACCCCTGCGGTACGTCGAGATCCGGGAAGTCGCCGAGACGGTCGCGGGCCAGCAGCAGCTGAGCCAGAATTTCTTCGGCCGTCAGGTTGCGCACCAGCTTCTGCGTGCCGGTGTGGCAGAAGGAACAGGTCAGCGAACAGCCGACCTGGCTGGAGATGCAGAGCGTCCCGCGGCCTTCCTCGGGAATGTAGACCGTCTCGATTTCAACGGGACGGCCGGCGCCCCGCGGCGGAAACCGCAGAAGCCACTTGCGGGTGCCGTCGCCGGAAATCTGCTCCTCCACCACCTCCGGACGCGCGATCGTGAAATGCCTCTTCAGCATTTCGCGCATGTCCTTGGCGACATTGGTCATTGCGTCGAAATCGGAGACGCCGCGGATGTAGAGCCAATGCCAGAGCTGGCTGACGCGCATGCGCACCTGCTTTTCCGGCACGCCCTGTTCCCTGAGCGCCGCGCCCATCTCTTCGCGCGTCAAGCCGATCAGCGACGGTTTCGTCCCTGCAAGGTCGGGTCTTGCGACAAGCGGCGCTTTGACCGCAGGGTCGAGAACGGCTTCGGAAACTGACATCATCTTGTCCTGTTCAAACGCATGCGGACACCGCGGTCGGCGGCAGGTCGGGCATGTTGTGGCTTGAGCACTTCGCGTCGGCAAAGGCCGAACGATCAACTTTGGCGCGGCACTTACCATCAAATCGGTGCGGCGTCACCAGTCTTCAAGACGCACCAAGGGCCGGTCTGCCGACCGGCCCTTGGTGGAAGGCATGGAAATGGGACGATTACTTGCAGGTTTCGATCTGCTTCAGTGCCGCCGAAATGCCGGAGAGAGAATAGGAGTACGACGTGTTGGTGCCGCGTCCGGACGTCGCGCTGACCGTCATCGAGGTGCCGCCCTTCATGGCCGCGACGAGCGCGGGCTCTTCGGCCGCATTCTCCACCCAGGCAGCCTTGTCCTTGGTGAACATCACGAAGGTCTTGCCGTCGATGGTGACGTTGACCTTGGAGCTCGCCTGCAGCGGATAGCCCATCATCGCCTGCGGCTCATAGGAAATGTTCTGGCCCGGACGCTGCGACACGATGAAGAAGATATCGCCGTGATCGACGCTCGCCGGCTCCTTGGCGGTCGGGACCGACAGAACGTAGCAGACGGTGCTGCCGGCCGAATTGTAGGAATAGGCACCCCACGCCTTGAACTGCTGGATACGGGTGGGCGATTGCGCCGATGCGATGCCGGCGCTTGCCAGCACGAGGGCCATTGCGGTTGCTACGGTTTTTACAGACATGGTTTCCTGCCGCTTCTTCGATTGCGCCGATAAGGCAAGCCTGGTCAGGCATCATCACGATTCGGTTTAATTTGACTTAATTGCGGTTACCAAACCGTCAACGGCAGGCATAAGAGATCATCACCGTCACCCCCCATGCCTCGACCCACTGACTGTGGCCAAGGGAACTGCTTTCCGCAGCCACAGACACAAGGATTAGGGCGAGAGTTTGTCCCGATCCGCGGCAACGCATTGCAGGGGCAGGCTGATCGGATCAGGGACCGATTGCCCCGCTCTACTTGGCGGGCGC
>TARA_R110002051_G_scaffold79530_2_pt1 | contig 23768 bp, 20 predicted proteins | sample TARA_R110002051 | Tara Oceans TARA_R110002051 (sample SAMEA4397023) | marine metagenome | biome: Polar Biome; feature: [MES] marine water layer (ENVO:01000295) within the mesopelagic zone...; material: water (ENVO:00002006), including particulate matter (ENVO:01000060) such as......
TTATATGACCTTTAAATTTAGGCTCTAGGCCATGGGTACTAATATGGGTACTAAAAGTAAAACTATGCTTTTGTACTTTTCGATATTGATGTAAGTTTACTACATTACTTGAAGTTATTGCAGGTGCTTGTGTTATTAGATGTTTAACGATGCCAGCTAAAGACATTTATCATTTTAGAATCATATATGTATTAATAATAATAACTTTACGCATACCAACAAAAGCAAATACATAGCAAAGGAAAGCTTGCATGAAAGAATATGAAACTGACTTAATCGATTTTCCAATCACTACAACCACTTATAAGCGCATTGAAAAGTATGCTGTTGGCTTTGATGATACGCCTGATAAAACAATTGTTCGCCTCTTAGACCTCATAGAGAACCTTAACGATACAAACATCAAAACACAAAAGCCTAATAAACCAGAACTATCATTTCACCATAATTCAGAGAGTGAGTTTGAAAAAGAGCTTATCAAATCAAAAATAGCAGAGGTAGTTATACATTATCGTGATGGTAGCCATAAAGTAAATATATGGAATGCCTCACACTTCAATGAAAGATCTGATTTGAGAGCGCACTTGTGGTCTGAGTATCTAAGTGATTGGGAGGAGGAGAACATTATCAAGGCCGAATTAGACACTTATAACTCTGTGATAGAAAAAACCATTGGTATAAGCAATCACATACTAAGAGCTGTGAACGTTGCACTAAATATTCCATATAAACAGCTTATTAAGCATGAAACTCATATAGTTCGTCACGATAGCCCAACACCTCATTTGGCTATTAGTTTTAACAATGACGCGCCGACTTACGCGAATGAATGTGGATTTGAACCTGATGATAGCTGCTACTACCTAACTGAAGAAGATTTAGGTATTAGTTTATAAATTGCGGCATAAAGCCGATGCATCAGCATCGACTTATTAATTTTAGAGGGACTTAAAGGCTGCTTCTAGTGAAATAAAAAGCAGTTTTTGACTGTATTCATGTTCATTGAAGCTCTGCTGTTGCCCACGATATTTTATGTATCCTGCCGGGTTCACCTGCAATGCGCATTTAAAGAAGCGAGCATTGGTAAACATACCTGTAATTACTCCATAAAATGGCGCGTCAAACGACACCTAATCAATTAACCCCAAGCGCTTTAAACACAGCATCGACGGGGTCTGCATAAAAGCTGATCTGGAATTTTGAGAACAACTCAGCAGGAACCGTTGGAATATCTGAGGCTGAGGCCATTGGGAGCAAAATACGCTTTGCGCCACTGTCCATAGCTAACTGAAGACTGCCTGCAAGATCTTGAACAGGATTGACGACACCACCTAAAGTCATCTCTCCCAAAACAACCATCTGCTCTTGAATCGGTCGGTTCATCAGAATTGAACAGAACGCAATTAATGCAGCGAGCGATGACTTTGTACTTGGCCCCGTATTGTGGAGCTCAACAACATGGAGGTGATACTCATGATCAGAAAACTTCGCCGACGCACTGATTCTATTCAGGTTACCTTTGAAATAATCAAAGCCAACACGCACAGCTTCTTTCGCTGCGGTATTCGAACCAAGGCCAGATACTGAGTGTTTACCAGAACCAGCCATCATCTGGGTTTCATAACGATATAACCCAAGCTGCCCAGTGCTTCCCTGAGTAACCAAGTGCACAACACCAGCGCGAGGTAAGCCCTCTGGAATTAGCTTGCTGCCACCTTGTTCCGGTACATTGACGAAGAATTCTTCTAATGAATCGTTATCGATGTAGCTAAAGTGCACATCAAAAAATTCCATTCCGCCAAGCTTTTTCAATTGCTCTTTGACTCTACGTCTAGTTTCCAGCGCATAGGTCAGGCAGGCTCTTACATCATCTTTTGTGTACTGTGCGTCGGGATGTAGTAGCTTTAATAAGCCCGAAACAGTTCTTCGCACAGCAATTACATCACGCTGATTAAGGTTATTACCGAGTTTGAAGAACTTATCTATAGCATCCGCAAAACTTCTTTTGCGCATTTCACGCATGTATTCAGCAAGATAGTCTGTGATTAATCCGTAACTATTGGTGAAAAACTCAGGACGCATCTTCGGTATTTCCCATCCAGGAATATAGGAATGGAAACGGTCAAAAAAAGCAGTGTCAATCATGGCATCAGGAAAAGGTGCCAACAGATGACTGGTCTTCACCAGTGTCTCAACGCTTTGATTGATGTTACCAACGAATACCATGGAAGCCTTCGCTTCGATTGAATCACGACCACGAGAAAATGAACCCGACGACATATAGTCTTTCATGATCTGAACGCCGTCTTTGTCTTTAAAGTTAATACCCGCTACTTCATCAAAGGCGACAACATCCCACATTCCGACCAACCCAACTTGGCGCGAGCTCATGTTATAGAACAAGTTCGCCACAGTTGTTTGTCCGCCCGAGACAAGCAATGAGTTTGGTGAGCACTCCTTGTAGACATGGCTTTTACCTGTCCCTCTTGGTCCGAGCTCACAAACGTTGTAGTTGTTTTCAACGAATGGAATCATGCGAGTGATAAGATGCCATTTCACCCGATGCTCTAAGTTGGTTGGCTCCATACCCACGGAACGAAGCAACACATCCATCCACTGATCGGTACTAAAATGTCTTCTGGTTGAAAACATCTCATCCATGTTCATGGACGGCATTTGTATCGGCTTTAAACTCATAATGGAGAAAGGTGATGTCTTCTGACCTTCCTCAAAGAAATACTGGACGGTAATAATGCACCAGATGCCGCCAGTTAATAATTTTTCGTTGTCTTGTACTATTTTGGTCGGTACAAGGGCATCCTTGATACCCAGGTTCGACAACGCAGCTTCATAGACGTCTTTTTTCTGATTGAGCTTAACGCTTACTTTGTCGATGATTTTAAACGTGCCGCGTTCACGGATCAGTGACTTCACTTTCTCCGCTTCATCTGGTCGGACATAGTTCTCAGCCAAGATTTTTTTGACATTATCAAGGCCTTGCATGACAACTTCGTCGTCATCGGACGCACAATACATCCCTAGTAAATACTCAAGCACATAGACAGGGACGTTAGCGCCTTCTTTCAATTGCTTTGTCAGATCTTTTCGAACGACACGGCCTTTAAAATATTGGTTGAGCAATGCGTCTAAATCGGCGCTTTGCATCTGATTTTTTTCGTCTTTATGATCTTGTGAAAAATCAGTTGTCATGTTTCACCTCAGCGCCTTAGAAAAAATCATCTTGGAATGCCAAATCAATGGTTACCGCGTATTGGCTATAACGGGTTCTCATTTCCGCATTCTCAAGAACTAATGTGTATTGAGCGTTTCTGTCGAACTGGGAACCAATAAGCTTTAACCTAGCTTCGCGAGTACGTTCATCCATCACTTTACTCACGCTATCAAAGTTAATCGTTTCACGACTGGATACTTCATTACCTTGTGCATCGACGATATAGACATCCAACAACCGTGCGACAAAACGCTCGCCTACAGGGTCTGTCTGAATAAATCTGACCTTGTCGATATTGTTTACTAATTTGATGGGCTGAGTGGCTGCAACAACACCTACCGGTTGTTTCTCATGTTTTGCTGCTTGTTTTTTTTGCAGCTCTCGCACATGCAGTACCGGGACGCATACTTCCTGTAGCATCGCTCCGCCATGCACAAACTTGGCTCCACCAACAAAATGAAAGCGTTGACTCCCTTTTGGCACCATAAAATTATAATCATCCTCCGGCTCTTTTATTCCATTAGCTGTATTTGAAATCGAACCTTTCCAATAACTTTCATCATCAGGCAAATCCTTACCAACGATATATCTCTTCTTGGCTTCTAAAACACCGTTTGGTTTACTGGTAAGTTTGGTCTTTTCAGCCGCGACAAGTGCTTTTTGTTGGAAGAGGAAGCCATGGTCAGCGGTGATCACAACTCGGCTGCCGTTTAGACGGTTGATAACCCGCCCAACAAGGTCTTTTAGCTCTTCAATGGCACTACGACAGGCTTCAAACGTTTTCTCTTCAGTTGCAGCCTTATCACCAATCGCATCAATGGTATCGTGATAGATATAAACTACTTCTACGTCTCGAACCTTGTCACGCCCCTCCTGGTTACTCCAGCTCATCAGTTCCTTAGAACTCACCGCCATGCCACCTACCTTCTGTAGGATGGAATTACGATTGTCTAAACCCTGTGAAGAAATACCATCCACATAAACAGCCGTGCCTTGTTCTGGCTGGTAACTGAGCGCCTTATGAGGCAATAATGCCGCCATCCCAAGTTGGGTATAACTCGGCAAAACACCCAACTGCGTAGACACCTCAGCCTTAAATCGCTTCTCGTTGTTAATGATAGCGCCAAGCTCATTCGCAATTTCAAATCGCAGGGCATCAGAGATGATCACAAACACTCGTTTCGTCTGTTTCAGACTCAGTCGTGTGCGAACTTCTTTTTCATAAAAGTCATACTGGTGCGGTACGCCAGAAATCTGCCACTTTTCAAGTAATTTCTCATTAGCCAAATGACGATCCCAGGCAAGGCCAAGCTCATACAAGTACCAGTTGGTATAAATGCTTTCGACTTCGTCGTCGAGCTGACGCAGTATGTCTGCACCTTTACTCAATACAGAGTGCACATGTTCATTGAACAAACGGTAAGCCTGGTCAAAACGATAAATGTCTGTGGTATAGGCGTCGTACATTGCTTTCGCGTTATCAAAGTGGAACCCGTCCACATAGCGATTTCGCAAGTGCATTAACTCTTCAGCGTTGCGGATAGCTTCATAAATTGCGAAGTATTCTTTGCGTGATAATGTCCAGTGGCTAGCAAGACGTCTTGATAAGACCGTATCAAACTGAACCCGGTCTAGCGCTTTACTGCTATCGAGCAAATCACGAACTAAACCACGGATTATGGCCTGTTCCACAGCTTCGAACGTTTCGCATTCGATAAGCTCAACCGGATGGTACTGGCCTGCACGAGTCGAAATTTCCAACTGTTGGCTAAGCACCTTAGAGATGCTTTCGTAGTAAGCGGCGAAAGAGCGGCTGTCGCGCCAGCTCACCATAAACGCCAAGGCTGTCGCCCGGCCTGATGCGCTTTTTAGAACATTGTTAAGCAACCAATCGCGTTCAACACCTTCAATTTGGCTCCAGAATTCAGTACAGAACAATTTCAACACGAAGTCTGAGAAGGTTGGCTCTTCGACTGTATAGCCAAAACCCTCACTCAGATATGCCCAGAGAGAGGTCTCAAGATCAAACTTTCCTAGCTGGCTCCACACTTGTTTAAAGGCATCGGGTTGGCCAAGGCTTTCATCTTCATATGAGCCGTCAGCGCCTGCGGCGGGCGCGTCTAGCGCCGTAGAGTAAGCGCGTAGTAACCCAAGCAAAATGTCCGACAAAGACGCAGAGTCAGCTTTTACAACCACTGCCATCATCTTCCTGTCTAACGACAGTTCGTCTTCGTTCTCAGTCACCCACTTTTTTAAACCGGCTATGCGCTGTTTATTGGCAAAAAAGCTCTGGCGCTTACGAATGTGCGTGCGTAGCGCCATTTTCGGGATACCCAGCTCATTAAGCAGCATTGAGCTGTGATCAGCAAAAAACTGCTCGCTATACAAACGCACGTCTAGCAACCAATCACGATCAGGCTCTGGCTCAGCGCTTGGAAAATAGATAAGGAATTTAGCTTCACGCTCATCTACTTCAATGCGTTTTTTCACTGCCAATACAGACTCATTGCCCATATTGAGGATGGTCAAATCATTTGGCAGTACCCTAGCAGTTATATCTGCCGCTTTATCACCTGATTCTTTTGCAAGCGATAAAGAATTAGCTAAATGCTCAAGCTCTTCAGTAAAGCTTTGCTCTGGGTCGTACCAAAACACAATGCGGCTTTGTTCGAGCTTGGCAGCGACACCTTGTGCCAATTCGCTAATCTGCATTAGTTAACCTCCGGGGCCGAACCAGTAATGGCCTTAACATCAGCCAACAGATCGCCAAACTTGCCGTAATTCACTTTCACGCCATCATCAAGATCCAGTGAAATACGCATATCGGCGTAGTGTTTTAGCTTGTCATCAAACTCTCGTAGCTCGACTTGTTTCTTAATTAAAGCATCCAACTCTTTCTTGAAGCGGTTCGCTTCACTGGTCGAATCAGCCGTTTCAATCTGCTTCTCAAGCTGCTCTGCATAAGCATCGTATTTGCCTAGTAACGGGGTAACATACTCAGTACGCATACGCGAAAGCGTGCCCTCATTGTAACGGTGCAGGTAAACCAGGCACTCAAAAGCCTTCTGTTTGCCTGAGCTAAACAGCCAATAAATAGGGCGTTTTTTGTAAGTCTTCAGATGATCTTTATAGAACTGAGTCGATAAATAGCGGCGGATTGTCTCTAGCGCTGATTCTGATTTCTTGGGTTTAATGGCGTTTAAGCACAGTGACTCGGCGACAAAATCAAGATTCTCTTGCAGATGTTCTTCACCCCATACGACCTGGACAAATTCGCGGAACCGATTTGTGGCGTCGTCTTTAAACCATTCTTGGTCGGTTAATGGAATGATGCCATCTTCATCGGCTGGATAGTCCATATAAGATCCTTCAGCATCTAGCAAGTCGAATCCATCATTCCCAGACTGTGCATAAACTAGACCTTCTCGGTTTAAAGAAAAACGACCCATGACACAACCTATTGAATAGCTTAATATTTCCGCTATTTTTTCAGCCCTATATAATAATTTACCTAAAGCAAGGTCTTTACTAGAAAATTGGTAATACTGGTTACAATAAAGTGATATAGTGGATTTTTTTACCTCTTTATTTGCTTGGCCACTTGCGCCGTACATCTCTATAAACAACTCATTATTTGCTTGCTCTAACTCTTGTACTTCTTCAACCAGGCTCAAGGAATTTTCATATAACTTATTGAAAGAGGATGAAATAGTTGAAGCAGGTATATTTATGATATCTAGGGACTTAAAACCGGGATTCTCTTCTTTGGACTGATAGTCATCTTTAAATATACTTACTAGCTCTTTGGCTCGCGTGCATATCAATTCATAATTTGAATCAACAATAGTTGTTGGAAAACTAGCCATAACCCCTGGACTTAGATTCAAGGTTGGATTTAGAAGCCCACTAATTAAACTACCTACTGGTGAATTTAAAAATGCCATTACATAAAAAAGTCGTTCTGAAGATGACCCTGTAAAAATTGAAGGGGATGCAAAATCAAAGATATAACCTTCAGGGGTGTATCTTACAGATAATTCTCCCCCCCCGATCATGGTCCATGTGACAGACTCCTTAAAGTAATAGTCTTCATTTCTGACATAAGCATTTTTAAAATTTTTAAGATCAAAGCCAGAGTTTTCCCAGTTCACAATATAGTTATTATTGCCGAACCACTTTCTATATTCACCACCCTTATTGCAACCATACCACTTGTATTCATCAGAATACTCAACTCCTGGCAAACATGTATCAGCTGATGAAACCTCATGCCATAACCTAATAAAACGATCGTTATCCGCTGATGACAGCCCACTCTTAATTGCGTATTCATCACCCAAATTATCTAATTTTGATATAACTTCAAGAAATCGTGGTGCTATCCAATATGTGATAGGTTGACCAGATATCTTCAAAAATGACTCTTGTGAAATTTCCTCAAATCTATTCTTATTCTGCAGTAGATTTTTTCTTTTAAGATCTTCACTACCTTCCACAAGACGATGGAAGGTTGGGTAGAAATTATTTATGTGAAATTTATTAACAACCCATGCCGCAGTTTGTACAACCTCACCACTGATTTGACTAAATGCACGCGCACCTAAATGAGCCATGATTACAAATGTATTATCTTGTAACAGATTTTTTCTTAATTGTTCAAAACTTGACAAGAACATCCAAGATTGCATGTTTATTTGAGCATTAAAGCCGTATATTGTAAGCAAAGAAAACGCTCGCTCCATAAAAATAGCAAACAAGTCTGATTTACTATTTGGGTATTGTTTCTTAGCAAAATCTTTTAAATCCGCATTCATGCCTTTGCTGCCCATATAAGGAGGATTCGCAATCACAGCATCGTAACGAATCGACAGAACCAATGCCTGATGCACTAATTCAATCAATTGCTTCGCTGCTGGCTTTTGCATTGAATCGCCTGACTCTTGTAGCTCGATAAGAGTGCTTAGTAGCTCCTTTAATTGTTCATTGTCATCGCTTGGCACATCAATCAAGGAACCAAAGGTTTTGGCCTGTGTAAATCTAGCCAAGGTTCGCTTCAGCAGTTGGTAGCGGTTGTCTGCATTGAACGAGCTTAAATCTTGCTCTTCATCGGCGAACAAGCTCTGCGATATGCCGCTTTGCCAACTTCCCGATAGATTGAGTGCTTTCCATAAGGTCGGCAGGTCAAGATGGGTACTTTCCTGCAATGAAAGTACATTGAGTCGCACGTTACGGGTAAAAATACGCTTATCGTCATCTCTAGCCATCATCATCAGCGCAAAGCCAGATAACTGTGCTGCACGATCATCTATGTCTAGGCCGTAGAGGTTGTTCTCCAAAATCATCTTTGGAATATCACGAGAGCGGAAACCACGTTCTTCGTAGATGGCTTTTAACACGTTATAGGCTTCAATCAGTATGTGGCCCGAGCCACAAGCGGGATCGAGTACTTTGATGGTTTCAGGCTCGATGGATTCAGGCGTAATAGCTTTTAGCTGTTGGTTAACTTCGTCAGATTGTTCAGCAGGCTCAATGTAGTATTCCATCTGCGATTTAATGGCAGAATCTGGATAGGTTTGAAGCCATTGACGACCGACTGAGTTTTGTACCAGGTACTTTACAATCCAGTTAGGTGTAAATAGCTGGGTAGCAGCAGGAATATCTTCACTTTTGACTACCTTACCCATTACCTGATCTTTCTTTTCAGAAATGTAGAACTGGTAAAGCCAGCCAATCACTTCTACCTGTTGCCAGTCCTCTTCAGGGATACCGTCTACCAATCCACGCAGAATTGAGTCGGTACGTGTTAGGTTGTCTGGTAGCAAAAGTTCTGTTTCATCGTCCAATGCGTCAAATAAGAAAGGCATCGCTTCATGAAGCTTATGGCACTGGCCTAACAACAGTTCACGATAAAGCTCTTCGTCCTTGTTGCCCGCAAGCTTGAGTTCAATAATGCGAGATCTATCTAATCCGAGTTCATCCGCAGCGTCTTGCGCATGGTCGATAATTTCAAAACCTTTAGGGTTGTCTGGGTGCGACAAAACACGAAAACCGTGACCTAGGTAGTCATGGATTTCCATATAGCGAACAGCACACAAACGGTTGAACCAGGTATAGGCTACCTGCTCAATTAGCTGCGCATAACCGAAAGTCTTAACTTTTCTGACTAAGCGTTCTCTCGCTGTTTTTACGCCTATTGGAAAGGCTTTTCCTTCGATAGAAAGAACAGAACCTTGCTCTTTGACGTCAGAAATTTGCTTGTCACTGTAAATACCCAGTTGATTTAATTGCTTTGAAACAGCTGAGATAAATTCACGTCTTGCTTGGGGAGCATATTTTTTAAGCTTTGCAGTATTCATAATCTTCTCGCTGTTCCGTGACCACAAACACCTTCGATGGCTGTGGTCAAATCTGTTTTAAACTGGTTGTAACTAGGCATGTCTATGCGTGTGATATCTATCCCCGTTACCATTTCATATTGCTGTTCTGTTGTCGCTTCTTGCCCTAACAATCGAGCTAAAACTTTCTTAGGGGCATTTTCATCTGATGCAGCATCATTCCCTGACAGTTCGGTTTCTAAAGCTGTGCAATGAGCATAGGGATCTTGCTTTTGACCACATATCAACCAAGCTTCGGAGGTTGGTTTGGGTATCATCGGTATCCCATGCACGCCTTCAACTCCATTAAAGCCAAGGATGATAGATTGATGTAAATCATCAAAATCACACTTATCGGTATCATGAAAATAGAAAGCCAACTGGTGTCCATTGTCTTTTGCATAGCCAGCCATTGTTGTGGCTCTATTTGCATGCTCGACGAAGCCTTTTCTTAACTTTGTACTTGGTCGATGTTTACGAACCCCCTTAGCTTGGCGTGCCAACTCGTTGCCAGAAATACAAGTCATCCAATTATTAGGGGATTGAAAATCTATATTATCTTCATTCCAATCAGGGATAATTTTCTGCAATAGGCGAACCGCTAACAATGCCATTGGACCAAGATTGTAAGATGCCCCACTAGATATTGAATGACCATTATTTGATCCCCCCATATCTGAGCTACCTTCACCTGTTACCAAGATGCTTGTAATCATAATGAACCTACCGACTCAACTTTGAAGAATTTGCCAGAAACTCGGCTTCATCGGCAGCATCTTTTAGGTAAACGTCAAGCATGGCATCGCCAGGAGCCAGCGAATTAAGTTTCTTAGTCAGAGATGGTAAGGCAAACAATTTTGTTGCTTTGGTATGTCCTTGTTTATTTTTATAAACAAGAGTTATAGAATTCTTCGCTAATTCATCTTCTATATAATTCAATACCATTGGGCTATGCGTTGTAATTAACACCTGTTGAGGTGAGCTTATAAATGCCTCGACCAGTTTTTCGGTTATTTCAGAATTAACACCATTCTCAACTTCATCAAATTGCTGGAATTTCGAACTAGATCTTTGACTTGCCAGTATGATTAAAATACGCAACATGCCATCGTTGATATGCTTGGCATTAGTTACAACATCGGTGTGAGACCCATCCTCGTTATAAAACCGCTCTGTTAACAAAAGGCTTAATGTGCCATCCAATTCAGTTTTAGTATCAATATTCACAACCTGAGGAAAATAACCATACAAGTTTGTTAGCAAAGTATCTCGCGCGCTCTTTTCCAAATTGTGGATATAACTGATCAAGTACTCACCAGCACTACCTATTTTTCCTGGAGAAGCAAAACGACCTGAACGTATAACCTTAGGCGATAAAAGGTCATGACTATCAACATTAGTCATAAAATTTCGAAAAATGACTGCTTCTTGGGGTAAAGCTGAATCATCTAAAGCAGACAATATTGAACCTGAATATTTGAAAATAAGATTCGGAATAGTGTCACGCTTAGTTTTTAGTCTTCCCTGATATAGACGTAATAGCTGATGGCCATTAGCTAAATCCGTTAGAGTCTCACTTGTGCACAGGCCTCTTTTCCAGTTGTAAGTGGCTTCCCACCGCAATTGCTTATCTGAAAGCTCTATATCGAGTTCAAGATCAAACGTTTCTCGTGTAGGGAAAAAATGAGAAGCAACATCTTTTTCTTCCCAACCTCTTTCACTTAACCAACGGTCAATTTTTCCTTCAATAAGAGCAGATACATAACTAAACAGTTGTAAAACCGAACTTTTCCCTGCGCCGTTTAAACCAATGATGCAATTAAACTTCGAGTCAAGGTTTAACTCAAAATCAACTAACGATTTGAATGCGCTAACGCTTATTTTTTTAATCATAATAAGCCCCTTACTTTATTCTTACTCGGTCGCCAGCTTTGACAGCAGCAATCAGCTGTTCTCTTAAAGCGGCAAGATAGGCATCAACTTCGGCTTCACTTTCAATGAATCCAGTTGTTACTGACTTTGCCATGGCATCGGTTGGGTTAATCGTTACGGTACGTTTTGCAATCGACTGTGGCTGCACTGGTTCAGGGGCTGGCTCAGGTGCTGGAGCTGCCTTACCAGCTTTCGCTGCTTCTTCTTCGCGTTTCTTCTGTTCGAGTTCACGACGTCTTTGCTCAGCTTCAGCTTTTTTGCGTTGATCTTCGATAAAGCCATTCAGCAACTCATAGGCTTCGTCCTCGTAACCTTCCGCTTCAGTTTGCTCACTGATAATTTGTGGTATTGAAGAGGTTGCTTCAATGCGCTGTCTGCACATTTGTAACGGGCGCAGTGCCTGGTTCTGTAGTTCAGACGGTGCGTGAGCTTCAGCTAGCGCTTCTTTTACACGTCCGATGCGCAGATCAACACGCTCTAAGGCATGAGTGCGTTTTTCTTCAACCAATGTTGAGTTAACTTTTGCCACCTGCTCGATAAGCGGATTAATGTGGCGCAGCTGCTCATACGGTGAGGACATATTGTAAATGCGTTCTAATTCAGTGAGCGCTTTTAATGCTTCACTGTCTTTTTCTAACGCAGGTCTATTGGCCTTAAACTTCTCGTTAAATGCGCCAGCAAGGGCTTGCCAAGTTTGAAATTGGCTATTGTAGAAGTCATCAAGATCTTCAAAGTCCTCAGCAAACTCTTCAAGGGCATCAGCGTCTTCTAAGAATCGGGCGATAAGGGCGAAGCTTGAAGTTTGCTCAAGAATACCCGCGACCAATGCAAGACCATCGTCAATTTGAGATTTACCTGGGAAATGACCATTTTTAGACATGTCGCGAAAGGATCTTAAGCTATTTAGCCATTCATCTAGACCGTCATTAACGTTGTTGGCGATCTCTGCCTCGCCACCACCTGTATAGGTAAGTGAAAAGAGTTCTTTAACTAAAACAGCCGCCTTATTAATTTGGCGCTCGTCATGTTGCCTGATCTTATGTACACGGATCTCGCCGCGTTTACGCACACTGGTAAACGGCTCGTAAGCTTTTTTCAACGCCAGATCTGTGCCTTGGGTACTAAAAGATACCTTTCCAGCCAAGCCCAGCCTTGCAGTGAGCAATAAGATTTCATTGTCTGGCCAGCCATATGGGCGCTTGCTGAAGCGGGCAACGATGTCACGTAAGTAAACAGGCTCATTACGCTCGACTTTTAGCGTTACGTACTGCTCAACCTCACGCGTAGCTTCTGGGTTACATTCATCCGCTTGAAGATCCAGTCCAATCTGAGCAATATCATCAGCAACAAGAACGGCCTGTAGCTCACGCAAAGCTTCACCAGGCGTTGCCTTGAGCATGTTCAATTTAGCGAAGGTGTTTTCGATAACGTATTTGTATGCTTCTTCGACGATGGCACTTGGCGTTGCTGATTTCTTCGGTAGTTTTGTGCCGATAGCGTAAACGTCAGCCTCTGCAAACAAAGCTTCAAAATCCGTTCTTAAGCGTTTTTCACGCTCAATATTTTCCATCTGCTTTTCGCGGAGAAGGTGTTCTTGCTCTGGTCGCTGTCCTGAATTTTGTTTTAAGAATCGGTCAGTTTTAATAAAGGTTGTCAGGTCATCCCAAAGACGCTTATGTTCGCCCAGCTTGACGAGCACGCACCCATCAGCCTCAAGCGTATGATTGATGCACGCTTGATCGTGGGAGTAATTTTCAAAGTGCGAATCCAAAGGTGAAATGACTTTAATGACTAGGTCTTCCAGCGTGGTGCCATCTTTTGGATGACCATTGCAAAAACGGCTCACCGCAAAGTCTTGCTTATTAATCGGGTAACGATAGGCACGATTACCTTTCAAAATACCGTCAAATACGATTGCTGAAAGCTTGTTAGAGACCTCTGACATTTCAACGTCAGTGTGGCGGATCTCGTTTTCGATCTCTTTTTCTTCGTTGGTCAGGAAGATAAATTCATCACCATTACGGGCAATCAGCAATTGGCGTTCAAGACGATTCAAGCTCTCTTCAATTTGTTTACGCAGCGCAATTTTATCTGCATCGATTCGATCAATTGACAGCGTTACAAGGTTGTCTAGTGTGCTTTTGACAACGTCCACATAACGGATCAAGAAAAGAGTTTTTAGGATCTTGCCATCGAATTCTGTTAAGGAATCCAACTCACAGGCTTGGTCAATCGTTCGCTTAACCGCTGGCTCTAAAAAGCTTTCAATCGGAGCATAGAAACTGTAAAACGGGATTAACACATCAAGGCCAAAGTCCTTCATCTGTTTTGCAGCTGATTGGAAAGCATCAAGTAATGAACGCTCCCCCATGGCTAAGTGCTTACCCGTCGCGCCTTTTGTTCGAATTGACTCAAACACTTTTTGAACCAGCGTGTAGTGGTAAGGCACAAACGGATAGTTGTCCACGAAAGACGGAGCGTCGGTGTAGCCCTTTAGAGACGCGGTTGTCGTTTTATCAAATGTCAGCTGATTACGAAGAATGTCGCCTTTTTCAGCAAAGACATCGATGAGGTGTGTACGAGCTTCTTCCGTTTTGGACAACAAACGCTTTTGAATAACTTCCGAGGTATTCGAGCTCGACAGCTGTAAGCGGGTACTAAAACGCCCTTGAATTTTAGAGAAGTCCTCGCCATCGCGCTTATCCATACCACCAATGGCAGCATCAATGTCTGCCTGAGAGGTAACAACGACCCAAGCTCTGCCACCACAATATGTGCCAAGATCTTCAGTAATGGTCTGAAGCTTCAACATCATTTGTGTGTTCTTACCGATAAACTGACCGACTTCATCGACTAAGAAAAGAAGGTTACGATCCCCAGTTCGATCTAAGTATTCATTAACCCACTTACAGAAGTTTCGGATATCTAGCGGGAAATTGTTTTCAACCTGCTCGACCCAAGCTTTTGCAGACTCTAATGATTGCTCACTGGCATGAGCGAGAGCTTCTGAAAGTTCGTCTCGATAGAAGTCATAGGCGTCACGCTCCTTTTCCCAAGTTGATTGGGTCAACTCAGCAAATTTATCCTTGAAAGACATGTATTGATTACGTTTATCAAGTTCGCGTTCTAAGTGGGCAATATGAGGAAAGTCAGCGCAGTATCCTACACGTTCATTAAATACTTTGAGGAAAACCTTAAGAATGGCATTTTCTCGGTCGTCCGTATTGGCTCGCGAATCGATGTTAAAAAGAATAACATCAGTGTCTTTGGTAACAGCGTTTTGGATATCGGCCAACAGCATGGCGTCGTTGATTTTGTCTTTGAAAAACTCAAACGCTTGTCGGCCTTGGCCATCTTTTTCAACAGATTTATTCTCAAGCAAATAAGATAAAATTTTCAGGAAGTGCGATTTACCCGAGCCAAAGAAGCCAGAAATCCATACGCCAATTTTACCTGACATATCACCGTGGCTTTTCGCAACAGATGGTACATAAGCTTCAAAGAATGCTCGAAAGTGACGATCTAGCTCTCGGGTTACAACATACTCATCAAGCTCGACATACACACTGTCATTGTCTTTTTGTTCCGCTTTAACAACGCCATTAATGTCACGCGTCAACTTCTTGGAAAAAATCTGTTCAATTTTCATTCGGGAGGCTCCCTGCTCTACTTTTTATTTTCAGAAAAAGGTTTTTTACCGTCTTCAGGCACAAGCTTGAAGGCGCGATAGTAGTTTTTAGATTCGATCATGCCGAAAGGATGCAAATCCCTTCCGCTATATTCACCCGGATAGAAAAGCACTAATGGCGTGCTACCCATAACGTCTTGCAGAGCACTAAGTAACTCATGCCCTCGAACAAGAGGCCACGCACTGCCTAAGCCTGACATCAACACAAACTCAAGTTCTGATGGCTTATATTTGTCCGCGATATACCTTGCCACTTTCTCTTGGCTCAGAGGCCCGGCTAGTGTTTTTCGAAGGCCATCAACACCGACTTGCAATTCACGCTGGCAAGCTCGGTCGAAAAGGCCTCGCTCCTCAAGCATATCTATCAAGACTTCAAAAATATTGAGATGGACAAAGCGGTAACCACGCTTGTTGAGTTTTTCGTCAACGTGCTTAAGGTGCTCTCGTACAAGCAGTTCATACTTGGCTGGATAGTCAAATACCCAAAATCCAATTTCATTGCCCAAGCCATCGTTTTTCAAAAACTTAGGGCTTTCAATTCGTTCCAGTATAAGATCAAGCCTGGTCTGAAGAGCCTTCATATTGTGCACTCCATTACATCAATCAAATCTTCCCGGCCCAGACGAACTAACCAGTCTTTAACTTCTGGCATTAAGTAAACAGGTTGTATTTTCTTTGTCCTGCTATCACTCAGGTAGCCACTATCAACCAATGCCTTAATTGCGTTGTTACCCATTTTTTTGACAGTTGAGTCAGAAAAACCGCCAAGTTCGGCATATGCCCGCACTCTCGTGTCATAAAACTCAGACCATGCATCAGCGGTTAAAGAGGGTTTATAGGTGCGACGAGCCTCGGCTAAGGTAAGTCGCATAAAATCAGCGACAACCGGAGAATGAATGAGTAATGACATCATCAGCATTTGGACATAGGCACGTTCACTCGCGGCTAAAAGATCAGTCATAAACTCATCACCCAGGCCTTCAATACGCCAACGGATTGTTCTGGCATAACGAATAGCCGTCTGACCGGATTTTTTCTGAAGAACATTTTGCTCAACGATCAGTGACTTCCACTCATCTTCTGGGTGTTTTTTCAGTAGCGATTCTGCGATTATTCTAGATTCAGTTATCAATAAACTGCCTCCGATAAGATCGCCTAAATATTCTTTTATATTCATAAATTCATCTCACGATTCGCTATATCCAGGAGCGAGTGCAGCATTGTCAACGCCGTATAGTGCTTCTGGATTTTTAAGTGCTAAATGGAACTCTCGCCCATTGCTCTTACAATTCTTTGAACAATCGATATTCCATAAACGCAGTAAATATCCAGCGAACGCAGCTCTTATCTCTACACGCAACCTATTGTTTTCCATTGCGTAGTCCATCGATACAGCTTCTGGATGTGCTAGTTTTGGATGAGGTATCAGCTCTAGTTCAACGATTCGGTTCCATTGCTTATCCCACTGAAGAGTCTCAACTTCGTCGTTAACCTCATCCTCTAACAACTCAACTTCACTTATTCTGGTTAAAACAAAATCCCTAAATTCTCTATGCTTTCTATCGAATGCTCGGACATGCCATCTCAAGCCATTGTCAATCAAGGTATGAGGAACTATTTGCCTGCTCCCATGACCACTCGACAATGAGGTGTACTCAATATTAATCACAGCGCGCTTATGTATGGCTTCACTAATAGCCGCTACCACTTCCAATTTCGGCTTATTGAGATGGAATGGTGCTTCACAAGCCATAGGTGGCCTGACCTTGCCAAGAAAGCCATCACCGAACCCTTGGCTTATCGTCGCAAGAGTTCGAACAACGTCATAATCAAACAACGGCTGGAATGCGCTCGTCTTCAAGTGCACTCTGCGCTTTTCGTCATACATAACGTTGTTAGGAGCCAACTCTTTGTACCGCGCAAAATCTTGTGTTGCCACAGACGGCGCTACGCTAAATCGCTCGGTTAAATAACTACGCCCAGCTTCACCTTTAAATAACAAAGTGAAATCAATATGAGCGAGTCGTTCTCTCTGTGCTTGGCTAAGCTCTTCAAGTCCAGTGTTGTCTTGCACTGTCAGCCTCTCAATCCATCTGGGACAAGCCCTAATCATTTAAAACTAGGAAGCCATCGATTGAATGCCATCAAGCAACCTACTTTTTTTCATTAGGTCTCATAGTATCAAAAAGTCGTCTTGTTGGCTATAAAACTTGGCTTGACATTATTCAAATATTCTTTATCTGGCCTGAGCTGAAACTCTCTCAGTAATGGCAGTAACCCTTCAGCAATCGCTCTCTGGGAGGACTATTGACCACAAGACATCAAGTTCTTCCGTAGACCGTTGATAAAGGGATAAATAAGTATTACAAATAATATTATCATTCACTTAAAGATTAAAATAATAGTCTATTAATGATAGGCTTATTCTGCTCTTTTAATTACTCCTTCCTTCAACCTTTTCCATTATCCAATCATCAACTTCAGACTCAAGCCAGGCCACCGATTTAGCACCTAGCGATACTTGCTTTGGAAATGTGCCTTTAGTCATAAACTCATAAATTGTTGAACGACCAAGTGATGTTTTTTCGATTACTTCTTTTAATTTGATTAAACGCATGGAATTTCTCCGGTTGGTTATTAGTACATAACCTTTCCGGGGTCAGTATTTTTTTATGCTCTTCAAACAAAAAACTTACACATATACATCACTAACTTGCATGAACCACTTAAGAGGAATTTACAATGCAAGGTCAACAGTCGTTATATGAATTTAAACACCCCGTAAATGATGAGCAAATACTAGAAGCCGCTGCGTACATAATCGCTAAGAAGCAGTTTCGCGATGGCGTATTAAATAGCCCTAATGATTGCGAAGAGTACTTAAAACATAAGCTCGCAATACATGAGCATGAAGTATTTGCTGTACTGTTTTTGGATAGCCAGAACCGCATACTAGAGTTTAAAGAGCTATTTAGAGGCACTATTAACGCTGCCAGCGTTTACCCTAGAGAAGTTGTTAAAGAGGTACTGGAGCTTAATGCTGCATCCATTATATTGGCGCATAACCACCCTTCAGGCGTTACTACGCCTTCTCAAGCAGACAAGCTTATTACTACCAAATTACAGCAGGCACTTAACCTAATTGATGTATCAGTGCTTGATCACATCATCATTGGCGAGAACACGTATTCATTTGCTGAACATGGCTTAATTTAAAAGGAATTAGATATGGCGTTACAAATAGAACAAGTACCAGACTTAAAAGTGCCTGACTCTTTTATTGGTGTGATTGTAAGTGCAGTTATTGAGGGAGGTGACTCGGTAGGCGGAGCTAAGGCGGTTACGCTTAACTTTAGAGATCCTGATTACAGCCCTGAAGCTGGAGGCTTTCACCCTGTAGAGGTTAGGTTGGAAAAGCAGGCCACCAGCTGGCAGCTTATTTATATTACTGACTTTTCGTATCAGGGCCGTCATACCCCTGAACTGATAAAAGAAATTGATGTGTGCTTTAGCATTAAGCAGGTTTATCACTTTCTAGCTGGTTGGTTGAATGCTAGGGAAGGTAAAGAGTTGTTAGCCTTGTTTATTTCTAACTTTGTTGAGTACTACAACACAGGTTGTTATCAGGTTACGGTTACTACTGAGTAACTGGAGGTTTTTATGGCTGAAGTACAAGCGGTTAAAGATCTTGATACAGTGAGACTTGTTAGTTATTTGCTAGAAAAACGTTGCTCAAGGCAAATGAGCCAAATATGGAACATTGGCTTAAATCTCGCGCTTAGAATATCTGACTTACTCGCAGTGAAGTTCACTGACATAAATAACGATAGGTTGATTATTTACGAGTCAAAGACCTCAAAATTAGCTGAAATTAAGCTAAATGATAAGGCGCTTAACTTAATCAACGAAATTAAGCTTACTCATCCACAGCATATCTACTTATTTCAATCATACCGAAATCAACAAGCAATTAACTCAAAGCCTAAACCACTATCGCGTAGAGCGGTTACTAAAGCATTTGCGCTAGTTGGTGAAGAACTAAATATTCATTTAGGTACTCACTCAATGCGTAAAACACGCGGTTATCACTTGTATCAGAAAACCCACGACATCGCCCGAGTAATGAAAATGCTTCGCCATAGCTCCGAAGCAACAACACTTCGTTATATAGGCATAACACAGGAGGAAATAGACAAAGACTTTGAAGAACTAGAGCTATAACTCTTAACAGCGTCATTCTGGCGCTGGTTTTACTTAATTAAAAGGAAGGCATTATGTCTTTAGATAAAGCCGTTTCATGCGGCTTGGTTGGTAATGAGCTATCTAAACAGATAACTGGCAGTAATGACTCTAGCGTAAGCAGAACAGCTGTGGCTATAAGCTCCGGTGCAGCTGCTGGAGCGCTTACATCTGGTGCAATAGTAATTGGTGCAGGCGTTGCCTCTGCGCCCGTTACAATCCCTTTAGCTGTTGCTGGTGGAATAGTTGCTGGCATTGCTAGTTTGTTTGATTAGTTAAATACGAGTGCTCAATATGAGCACTCTTTTATAGTGCAATAACACCGTTTATTTTTTAGGTTCTCATAATGGTATTTTGAGAACTTGCCAGCCCTTGTCGCATAAGGGCCTAGGTCTATTTAACTAGTTGAAGGTCTCAAAACACTGTTAAGTAGCTTAATGGGAAGTTGATTACCTCCTACTGCAACCAAAGTAATTATCTTTACTACCAAAAGCTTTTGTATCAACTTTTGCAAAATAACTGACTCTAAAAAATAGCTGTTTAAAATCCTCTGCAAAGTTTTCACTGTTTCTATTAAGCCTGTATGTATGATTATCAGGAAATTCTACACACTTACCTGCATCATAGGTTTCAATCCCTATAGCCTTGGCCCAAGCCCTAATTATACGAGAAGCCATATTATCACCATTACCTTGATAGCTACCTAAACCATAATAAGTGTCTTTATTCAGAAATATGGCGACATGATAATGAGGCATGCAAGAGCTATCTTGCTCTTTAACCCATATATATCTCAAACTACTGTGGTGGGCATTACCATTTCTTTTAATTTTACCTTTAATATCACGCTGTATTTCTAGATCTAGATTCTTAAAAAAGCTTGATATATGGGATGTTTGTAAACTTGCAATTTGATCAATAATGCCAAAGCTAATTGGAAACCTTAAATCGAACCTAATAGCTAAAGTCCTTGGGTGCTCATTCAGGCTTTGAGTTAAAACCTGCTCAATAGATATTAAATAATTTTGTATCAAGTCTCCGTTATTCCATACAGGAATATTCTTGTAGAAACCTCCTTTATTTATCACTAAGTTCCTATTAACTGGATGACGTTTATTCATTATTTTCCTCTTGATTTTGGTTAGTCACATAAGAGGTGTCTCCTTAGTAATTATTTATCCATTATTCCTTTATATGCTCGAAGAGGTAGTGCCGTGTATATATTACCTATACAGAAAAACACCCCATCAGGTTTGTGTGGTATGAATCAAAAAATCATAAGCTACCTAGTTGAATTTGACTCAATGAAAAAAGAGAAAAGTAGTACCGATGTGGGATCAATTCATCTGCTTATAAAGCTTAACATTTGCTTTTTAAAACTGACATGTAATAGAGTAAAAAATAAAAACATAGAAAACACACACCAAAAACAGCTGAGAGCTATTAAATTGGTACCAAAAAAGATTTATTATGTTACGTTTTTTTTACGAAATATATGTATTTTTTTATGAATTAATTACTTATTAAATACATTTTAGTTATGCTATAAACAGGTTTTATCTGACAGGGAATTACAAAAATGTCATGGCTAGAAGTATTCAAGAATGATGAAAGAACGCTGTATTGGTTGGTTAATTATATTCATCACAATAATTTATTGTGCGTTGAGTACTTCCCTACAAATATCGAACAAGCTCGTGAGATTATTCAAAGATGGGAAAGTGAATTTATTAATGGCGTAAGCGAACGTTCAAAACACCAATTAAGCAATATAATGGGGAACTACATTGCAAATGTTCTACCTATTGAGAGCTTTGATTGGCTATCAGTTAAAAACCCAAAACAACTATCTTGGGTACTTTTTTACATAAACCTTAACCCTATCCCACAGTTTCATTCCGCTCTACCAGATAAGTACTATAGAAATTTTGCAAGCAACATTGAGGAGGCATATCCGCTGATAATAAAAACTTTTGACGCAGCAATGACCCATGATGGACTTAAGCAAAACTATTTATTAGCCTTAAAATGCGCATATTCGCAATATGTAATAGGTAAAAGCCCACTTCCCTGGTTAGACATGAAAGATGAGGAAACATGTAGTTGGGTTTGGCGTTATCTAGTAGAAAAAGTAGAGGAGGCGTCGAAGCAAAAAGATGTGTTTCAATTTATAAAGCCTATTGATAACGAGACAATATATTGGTCATGTATTGCACTAATAGGTAATTGGGAGCTCTTAAAAAATCGCTATGTAGAAAATATTGATAAACCGCTTTTTAATCATATCAAAACAATCAAACCTTCTAACACTACGAGTGTGAATTTAAAAACAAATAAATCTCTTCCTACAGAGTACTTTTTAACAGCTCCCGATCTAGGGTGTAAGTATCAAATTAAATTTCATGCTGCCGACTTTACTATTAATCAGCTCACTACTACGCCCTCTACACCTCTAATTACATTAAATTTCGATAAGTTAATCAGCACAGATATCAGATTTCTCACTATTACTGCTCCCTCGACATCTCTAGTTGCATTTAAAACTATTGGTATTGTTAGAGTTAACTTATTACCTAATTGCACGTTTACTTACATTACCGAAAAACTTAATCAGCCTTCGGCTTTAGACGACTCTTTAGAAATTAATGGCACGCTACCCGTATCAGTAGATCTTTTACCTACTCAAAAAAATCTCATTGCCTACTTATACAACGCGCATAAGCAAAAAATACATCGTCAAAGAAATAATAGCTTATTAGGTTTAAATAAAGCCAACCAGAAAAAGCTAACCAACTACGCTAAAGAGCAGAATACCACTGAAAAAAAAGCCCTCAATGAAATAGTCAAAGCAATGCTTGATTAGGTTCTATTACTTTAAATTAGCTTGCTCAACAAACTCACTCCACCAGCCCATTATTGGCCTGCGTTGCTCTAAATAATCCGAGCGGTTATATGCCGCTCTTGTTTCGTTTTCATCTGCGTGGGCTAGGCAAGCTTCGACCAAAAGGCTATCGTAACCTTTCTCATGAAGCGCTGTAGAAGCAACGGAGCGCAAGCCATGGGCTACCAGCTTACCTTTGTAGCCTAAACTACGTTTAATAGCTGCATTAACCGTATAGGTACTTGCATGGCTCTTTTCATTACGCTCACTCGGGAATACATATTCATGGTGACCGCTGAGTGGTTTCATTTGATTAAGTATTGCTAAGGTAGCTGGTGTTAAAGGTACTCTATGGGACCTTCTACGCTTCATTTCTTCAGCTGGGATCACCCATACAGCATCTTCAATATTAATATCGGTCCACTTAGTGCCTGCGGCTTCCTTTGAGCGAGTCATAGTGTGCAGTTGCCACAAGATTAAAAGCCTGGTTTTATTTTGAATGGTTTGAGAATTATTTAAAGCAGTTAAAAAGTCAGGCAGCTCGTCAGGCTTAATAGTAGCCATATGCTCTACTGTATTTTTAGTAAATACTTTTATAATTTTTGCTAGTGGATTGGCATTGATAAAACCATGATTTACCGAGTAATCCATGATTTGATTTAAGCTTTGGCAAATACGCTTAATTGTTGAGTGTTTACCGTCACTCTCAAGTGGCCTAAGAATTTCAATGGTATCAATCGCTGTAATGCTTTCTAAAGGCGTATCTTTCAACTTGGGGAAAATGTACATCTCAAGCGTTCGCCATTCCCTAGCTGCGTGATGAGGTGTCACAGTAGGCTGTTTTCGTTCAAACCAAAGTTCTGCGGCAGCTAAAAAAGTATTCGCAGCTTTACGGCTCTCGGCCTGTTTTTTAGCTAGTTCATGTGCCTTTGGATTAATGCCTTGAGCCAATAATTCTTGGTACTCAATAGTTTTAGTACGTGCGTTAGCAAGTGATAGTGCAGGATAAAGCCCTAAAGGTAATTTATTAAATTTATTACTTATTGGATCTTTAAACTTAAATTGCCAAGATTTAGTACCGCTAGGTAAAACACGCAGTTGAAGACCGCCACCGTCAGAAAGCGTTTGCTCTTTGCCTGTACTAGTAATTGATTTTATTTTTTTATCCGTTAGACGAACTACAGCTCTGGCCATAATAAGCTCCACAATGCTAATTAAGGCTAGTATATATAAAATACAATCTCATGGGTACTAACGTGGGTACTAAAAATAGTAGAAGCAACAAGATTAGACTGGACAAATACGGAATAAAAACAGGTTAAACACATGTTTTTAATATGATTTAAGCATCTCTACGGAGTGGGGCGGAAGTTAATACAAGCGCCCAGGGAACCACTGGATAGCCATTTTTAACTCCTAACG
>TARA_R110002051_G_scaffold60546_8_pt1 | contig 23760 bp, 33 predicted proteins | sample TARA_R110002051 | Tara Oceans TARA_R110002051 (sample SAMEA4397023) | marine metagenome | biome: Polar Biome; feature: [MES] marine water layer (ENVO:01000295) within the mesopelagic zone...; material: water (ENVO:00002006), including particulate matter (ENVO:01000060) such as......
AGGGTCGCTACGGTCGACAAGCGCACGAATGGCAGCGGCTGTCCGACTTGCTCACTGTCGCAGACATCCCAGATCGAGAAGGTGTTTTTCGAGGAGCTTGCCAGGTCTTTGTCGAACCCTGTTCATGGCGCAAAGCTCAAAGTCGCTTGGGGCGCCCGCAAAACCTCATCGGTCGACATCGTCGGCGAACTCGATGGCCACCCAGTCGCAGTCGAGTATGACGGCTCTCACTGGCACGGCGCAAAGCTGGACAAGCCGGGCAAACGCACGAGGCTCTCCCGTGATGTGGAGAAAACCCGGGCCCTTCTAGCCGCCGGCTACCTCGTAGTGCGCATCAGGGAGAACGAACTCCCCCATCTGCCGATCGAGCATCCGGATCTCCGCCAAATCTCGTTCACCATCCCCGGCATGATCACCGATGCCAAGCGCGCTGCTCTGGTCAAACCCGCTGTGGCGAAGATCATGGGTTGGTTGGAGTTTCGCACGTCTCTGTCTGACGCAGCGTAGGGCGTCCCGTTATCGTCCCGCCCCGTTCAATAAATGCAGGTTTTCAATCTCATTGAAACGCCCCAATTATTGAACGCCGCTCTCGCTGCCCGGGCCGCCCACCCGTCGGGGTTCTCCGCGCATAGAGCTAGTGACTCACTTGGCCGCCTGGTCGTGATGATCTCCGAGGAGGATTTCTGTGCGTAGACACAAACTCCGCAGCCCGTTCTGGGGTGCGACGCGACATGACGTCGAAATGATTCGCGAAGCGGTCATCATGGTACGTGTCTGGGAGAGGACAATTCCCCACGAAGTAGTTGACTTCCCCAGCCCGTGGGACGCTGAAACCCCGCGAAGCCTTCGTGAGCGCGCCCTCTTCGCTGGGCTGATTGACCGTGCCGTACGCAGCGCTATGCGTCGCCTCGATGCTCGCCCCGACAGCGCCGTCAGCGAACATAATCACTTCCTGGCCGGGCTTCGTCGACATGATGCTTCGGCGTACGAAACGCGGATGCTGCGCGAAGAAATTGCAGCGCTCAAAGGCTCACTTATCGCGTCGGGACACCTCGCCTGATGGCCGCACTGAAAGGCTCTGCGATGTTCAAACGCCGTCTCCGCAGCCCGTTCTGGGGTGCGACACGGCATGACCTCGCGATGATTCGCGAAGCGGTCATTGCGGTCTACATCTGGGAGCACACAATCCCGCATGAGGTTGTCGACTGGCCAGATGCCCGATACTCCGACGTTCCCAATAACGTGCGTGAGCTCTTCCGGCTGGAGTCATATATCGAGCGGGCTCGTAATCGTGCTCTTGAACGCATGTACGTCCGTGAGGACTACCCGACGATCTTCCGCAATCAGGAGCATGCGCGTGTCCGCAGCAATGACCCTGCGGGATATGAGGCGCAGATGCTTCGCCGTGAGCTCGCTGAACTCAAACAGTCGTTGTCCGCTTCCGGACACATCCCCTCGTGACCGCCATGACCTCGAAAGGCTTCCTGATGTTCAAACGCCGTCCCCGCAGCCCTTTAGCTCCGATGTCAGCGCATGAGCTGCGGATGCTTCGCGAAGCCGTCCAGATGACTTTGCGGTGGGAGCGCGCCATCCCCTATCGCGCTGAGTCGTACCCTGATTGGTTTGAAGCCAAATCTGTGGTGGGGCTCAGCGGCATCAGCGTCTTCGGCAAGTTTCTGGCTACAGCTCTGGAGCGTGCGAAAGCTCGCTTGGCTCAGCGTCCAGACTTCGGTGTTGTGCAGGCCAACCGTTCGGAGGCGCGTTTGCGTAAGGACAGCCCGGCCGCGTATCAGGTACTGATGTTGCGTCGTGAGCTCCGCGCAGGCAGTGCCACCACAGACTCGATTGAGGGCGTACTGAGAGAGCTTCAGCGGGTTCTCTAGCGCTAACCCGTACTCGACAACAAAACCCGCCTGAGAGCCATCTGATGACTGCGCTCCGGCGGGTTTTGTCATGGCTGAGCACTACTCGGTCGCGGGCTCCTGAGCCTCTTTGAATTCGGCTGCCGAGTGGCGCCAGGCGCTGTCGATGATGTCGGACATTTTCAGGTCATTCTCGCGCGCGTAGTGCATGAGGTCCGTGATGATGTCGGACACACCGGCTTCGGGGTCGCGATCGCCTCCGAACGCCGCCAGGACTGCCGCGCCACGCTTCGCACCGGATTCCATCGTCGAGTTGTTGTCGGTGGCTGAGCTCTGGGCGGCGTTGCCGACCTCAATCTGGTCGCGGCCGAGCGCTGCGGCAATCACGGCGGCACTTGCCGATGGGGTGTATGACGCGGTCTGAAGTGCCCGCACACCACTGTCGAGGCGGGTGGTGACTTCCTGAGCCCAATCCAGAAGCTGGTCCTGGTCGTCCTCATCGAGGCCGGATGGTTCGTCATGGTCGCTGACGCTGTCGCGCCATTCGTTGCCGTCATGCCAGACAACGACGTGGTAGCCGTCACCTTCGATGTCGCCGTAGACGTAGTCGCCCTCATCAGCGACGGTGAATGTCACTCGGGGTTCGGAGAGTCCAGCGGGGAACTTCGGAAGGGGCTTACCCTCGTAGGTTTCCACGGCGGCGCTTGCGAGCACCGGCACGCGGACGGGGCGCTTCTCGTTCAAGGTCAAGAGTGCTTCGGGGCGGTTATGGTTGGCGAACTGGCCACCGGTGGGCTGGCCTTGTGGTTGGCGGATTTCGTTAGTCATGTCTGGGATGAGCGCGGCCCGGACACAAAAATGCTGCCCACGAATTGTGGGCAGCATTTTTTTGGGTGTCTAGCGGTGATCGGGCTCCGGGCGCTGCTGCGGCGCGAACTGTCCACCGTCGGGGTTCCTGGGCGGGTGCGGGGATCCTGGGGCATGTTGACTCGTCTCTATAGATGAACAGAATTGACTTACGACCACCGCCGAGGTCAGACCTCGAACCGTTAGCGGCCGTAGAAGGCATGTGTGCGACACATTCTGGAAACTCCGCAATTGCTCAACATCCGAAACTAATCTGGGTGGCGTTCACTCCAGTCGCCGGCGGCGCGTGCCCGCAACGCAACCTTCTCGTCATCGTAGAAACGACGCTCACCCTTGGGCGATGTCACTGCGTAGTAGACGCCTTCGTCATTTTCGATGACGTACAGCACATCAGGTTCGATAGAGCCGCGACGGTCGAGCTCTTGGAAGACCTCTTCGTGGCAGGTTTTGCTCGGCAGGCTCCAGGTGCCGTAATGGTTGTAGTCGCCTGTCTCGCGGAAGAATTTGTGGCCGTTCTGGACTTCGAGTCCTTCATCGGGCACCTTCACCAGCTTTGCATCGCAGTAACAGCTCGCTCCACAGGGTTTGCCTTTGACGTCAAAGAGTTCACCCTTGACGCGGATGCGTCCCTGGACCCCACGGCGCGACACGAAAGGCTCACCGCTGACAATCTCGATGTCGCCTGGGGCAATTTCCATACGAGTTTTGCCGTCAACACCGATCGGGGTGAAGCGCGGCGGGATGCTGGACAGTGCCGTTTCCGATTCGGGACGGTTGTGGTTTCCGAACTCGCCACCGTTGCCGGCCTGGCCGGTGTTCTTCTTGCGCGTGATTGTTTCCATGACCAGGATGAGCGCGGCACGATCACACTCGGCGCAGTTTACTCTTCGACGCCGCAGGAGCCTGTTGTGTCTGCCGAGAGACCAAGGCCGCTTCGAACCGCTTGGGCTGCGCCACCGTTGGGGTCTTCGATCCGGTTGGTGCGGTCGTATTCGTCGGCGGTCTCAGCGCCGGCCAGATTATCGAAGTTTGAGACGTCGACGTACAGGCTCTCTTGGACCTTTCCGATGTCTTCGGCTACATCCTCCGGCCACTGATCTGATTCAAGCGCCTGTGCTGCGGCTTGTGCGGAATCTCGAACTCCAGCCGCTGCTTCGATCGCCCCGGCGAAACCCGCAGTCGGATCATCGACGTACGCTGAATGCGCCTCGCTCCAGCGTTCGAGTGCCGAATTGGAGGGGCAGATGGCTGCGAGGTACTTCTCCCCTGCCTCTTCGTCACTCATTTCCGCCCAGGGCAGCATTGAGCAGCCGGCGAGCATGACAGTAAGTGCGGCGGCGGGGATGAATGCCAGACGTCGGATGATGGGCCTCCAGTTGATGATGCGAATTTCTCAACTGTAGTGACGGCCGCCCCCATCGGTCTGTCCCCAAAACGGGCTGTAGCCGCTGCCTACATCTCTGCCGGCAGCGGCTACGCGATCGAGGTGGCTCTACTCCACATCCACCCGGACTTCGAAAGCTCCGCGACCCTCGGGAGCGCCTGGGCCTGAGTTCCAAGTGTTGTGGGCGTTGGCGATGTCGGACAGTGTCTGGGTGATTTCTCGGCCGGCGTCGGTCAGCTCCTTGCCACCGTCAAAACCACGTCGATACAGCGCCGTCATCGACAGCGTCTCAGGTCGGTACACGACGGAGATCGTCTGGGGTTTGCCCTCAACGCCGGGCTTACCCACGATGTTGACCTGTGCTCGGGCGAAGAGCCCTGCGTTGACGCCGAGAGCTCCAGCATGGATGGCGCCGCGAAGATCGTCGCGGATGCGCTTAGCCCGCTCGATGTTCGTCGCACCCGATTCGTACTTCTCGCCCTGATATTCGATGTATTCACCGGTGTCGGACTGGCGGGGAGTTGCAGTGGGTGTGGCGGGGAACGGGTTGGGGATGCGGCGGTCGTGGCGCATCCACACATCAGGTAGACCTCCGCCGGTAATCGCCGGGGCTCCTGCACGGTCTACATCGCCGTCATGCTTCCACACGGTGCGTCCGGTCGGTGAGACAGTGACTTCGGTGTTGCCGCCCCAGGACCAGGTCTGATGTGCGACACCGTTTTCGTCTTCGACCATGCCGGTGAATCGCAGATCGGGGTCGGGAGCGTCAAGCCGTTGGCCGTTCAGCCACGATGTTTGATGGCGTCCGTCTGGGTCTTCGACACGGCCGTAGTCGATCGCTGGGCCAGCGGCGTTGTGGGGACGCCCCTCAAGCAGGTAGCCGACATATCCCGATGGTGAGGTCTGGATTTCGTCATAACCACCTTGGGGGTGCGGGGCTTCCAGCATCTCGGAGCTGATGTCGTTGAACTCCATAAGAGCTTGGAGTTCGGCGTCGGACTCTGGCCGGTTGTTGCCGGCAAATTGTCCGCCTGTGGGAACGCCGGCGGATACGCGCGAGATCTTCGTCATAGCCCAGAGGTGCGCGGCGGCGACTGTTTTCAGTCATCGTCGCACCGTGCTCCCCCTTCAGTGTTCGGCTGCGACCGCTGCTTCGTCGGCGAGACCGAACATGGTGTCTTTGATCTGGGTGAGGCGAGAAATACGTCCGTCCCAGTATCCGGCGGGCATGCCTGTGTCATGGGCGGCGGCTTGGCGGGTGATGCGCAAACTCTCGCCGATCTTCCACGCCGTCCAGGACTCTGGCTGGACTCCGATGTCGATGGTGTTTTCGATGCCGTCGAGGGAATCCCAACCCGACTGTTCGTCGCGGCCAAGGGTTCGTGATGGTGGTGCGATCAGTGCGGCGGCAGCACGATCTACTCGTGTCCAGTGTTCGGGTGTTGCACCCCAGGTGCCGGGCATGCCCTGCTCTGCACGCATCTGCCCGGTCGGGTCAGATTCGGCATTCAGCGGAGCCTCCAGGACGATCTCAGCGCTTTGGCGGGTGTGGGCGGCAAACTGTCCACCTGTGGGTGTTCCGGCCGTTACGCGGGCTCTAGTTGTCATTCTTCTTTTCTCCACGGAATCGTGCGGGGTAGGTGAATTTGTTAGGCGGCACGTAGGCCGCTCGGTGCTCGGGGATGATGCCGGGCGGTGGACTGATCTGGGGCTGTGCCTCTGCGTGAGCTTCGTGCACAGGGATCTCCCCCGGTGGCATCCCGATCATCGGCTGAGCCGCAGCGGTAGGGGTTTCGCGCACCGGGATCTCCCCCGGCGGCATCCCGATGGATGTGTTGCTCAGCGATACTGAGTCTTCGGTTCGTGATCGTGCAGCGAACTGGCCGCCTGCGGGCTGCCCCTTGGAGTGGCGGGCGATGTTGGTCATACCCGTTAGTGAGTGCGGCAGGTCATTCGGATCGTCGCAGTGTAACTCTGACCGTCAATTGGTGGGCGTGGCTGGAGCTTGCTGGGGCCACGGAATCTCTCGGCTCAGTGACCCCACTGCCTCTAGTTGTCCTTCACCCATCGGCCGTCGCCGAACTGGCGATCAGCGTTCGTGGAGAGCACGAAGTGGTAGCCGAGCTTCTTAGCCCAGGCCGACTGCATCTTCGTGCCGTACTCCCAATCGTTTTTGAAATCGAGAAGCTTCGTCTCGCGCTCAACACGGTCGCCCATGTACTCCAAGGTCGACTTCGAAGCGTCGCCGTCTTCGTAGATGCTGTAGAACTCGACAACGTTCATCTCGCCGCCGTCATCGACAAGTTCGGCACCGTACTCTTCCTGGACGAAAGTTCGGAGCTCGCCCCAGTATTCGGGGCAGGCGCGGGCGATGCGGTCAATGTACTCGTCAGCGCTTTCGTCTTTCAGGCGCGGCCCCACAACGACTTCCCCGAGATGTTCGGGGTTGACGGCGTAGCCATAGGCGATGCCGTCTTCAGAGACTTCGGCGTAGTCAGCTCGTGTGTAATGGCTGGGGTTGTCATGCTCGGTGAGTCGCTCATCGACCGAATCCGAAGCGATGTGCTGGTCGTCAGTGAGCGACAGATGCGGTGAGTTCGAGCGGCGGACAGCCACTGCCGGCAGGTCAGCATCCATGCCCTCCTGCGTCGCGCGGTAGCCGAATGCCTGACGGACCTGCAACGGATCGCCGTCAACCAGAGTGGACAGCGCTGCGTCATCCAGGGTTTCGAGGCTGTTCACCGCGTCACGCCATGTCAGAGACTGCGGCGCACGTTCATCGTCGTCAGCTCGTTCACGTTCGGCGAAGAAGGCATTGTCGATCACCGATTGGACGTCCTTCGCCGAGGCGATAGGCGGACGGGTCAACGTCATCGTGGCTTCTGCACGGTTGTGGGCTGCGTACTGGCCGCCCGTGGGCTGGCCTGCGGCCTGTCGAATGTCGCTCATTACCAAGCCTCCTCGGCATTGCCAATGGCTGCTGCTGCGCGGACATCAAATGTTGCTGTCGAACCGCGGCGGCGGTCATGCGTGATCGTGAGCCAGTTGAAGCTGGGGTCGTCCTGGCTCTCAATGCCGGATTCGCCGGCGACTCTGACCATCGGCACTCGCAGCGGCATTTCCCAGAAATCAGTGGTGAGGTCGAGGTCGACCGACTCGGCGATGTGGTTGCCGTCGGCGTCGAGGATGTATTCGTCCTGCCAGGTGCAGTCTTCCTGGTCGGATTCAACCAGGGTCACTGTCGCGGCATCGGGGTGCTGGACGAGGACGGTGGCGGCGACGTATTGTGCGCGCAGAAGCAGGGCTTTGCGCTGAATCTCCCACACTGCCTGGTCGGCTTCAGCAACGGCGCTGCTGAGCAGCGACACATCATCTTCGGTGTAGGTCTTCGCCGCGAACTGGCCGCCGGTGGGCTGGCCCTTGGAAACTCGTGATTCGTTGGTCATGCCCTGTATCGTGTGCGGCGCGCAAGCGATTCACTCACGGCCGCACACGCAATTGCTACGGAGTGATTAGGGCTGACTCGTCGATAGTGTGGGCTGCTGCAACGTGGAAGGTCGCTGAGCCGCTGCCATAGGTGCAGTCATCGACTGTCAGCCATGCGAACTCGGGGTCCGTCTCGTAACGGATGATGCCGTCTTCGCCGATGACATCGCGGGTCGGCTCCTCACCGGGCAGGGCAAAGAACTCGGCTGAGATGTCGAGGTCGTCGGGATCTCCGAGGTAGTTGTCGTCAGCATCCAGGATCTTGCCAGCACACCAAGTAGTGCCCCGGAAGTCCGACTCGAACAGCGTGACCTTCGCAGCCGTCGGATGCTCTGCCAGCACCACGGTCGAAATGAATTTCGCTCGCAGCATCATGGTCTGGCGCTCAACAGCCCACGCCTGGTCTGCCGATCGCTCCACGGCTGCGCTGAGCAGCGTGATGTCATCGGGGCCATAGGTCTTCGCCGCGAATTGGCCGCCGGTGGGCTGGCCCTTGGAAACTCGTGATTCGTTGGTCATGGTCAGTCTCTTCTACTCAGAGGTCTCAGTCGATACGGTCGGTGTGGGGCGCGGACACCCCACACGTCTAGCCGAAGAAGACTGCTTGCCCACCCGAGGGAAGGGGCTGGACGACGAGCTGCGCGGACAGGGCGCGGAGTTCCGAATCCTCACGGGCGAGGTCGTGCTCGTACTCCTCATCGGTGTAGGTGTCGAAGAGGCTGTCCTCGAACTCCTCAGCAGTAGCCTCGGGGTTCGCTGCCTGAAAAATCGCTGCGGCTTCGCGAGTTTGGTCGCTGCCGTCGATGAATTCGCTGGTCAGTGGGGTGGGGGCGACTGCGCCCAGGGCTACACCGGATTCGGGGCGGTTCTGGGATGCAAATTCACCACCAGTGGGTACGCCGGCGCCGACACGGTTCATAGTTGCGTTGCTCATACTCCAGAGGAGTGCGGCAGAGATCCACTTCTGCGCACTCCCGCGATATTTAGTTCGACTCCAATGCCGTGAGTCTGCGTTTGACCTCGATCAGCTCCCGAGCCATAGCTGGGTTGCCAGAGCGTCTGATTGACGCATTCTCCGCCGATTGAGCGGCCAGCTTCTGCCGCTGGGCTTCGGTAAGGGTCTGCATTCTGGCGTCGAACGCTGCGGGATATTCGCGATTGTAGGCTTTGAGCCACAGCTCTGTTGCGTAGTCGTAGCCGTAGGGGCGATCGTCGAAACCTCGTGTTTCCCGGCCGTCAAATGCAGGCTTTCCATAGGCTGCGGCATCGCGTCGCGCGTCGACGATTCCGGCGCGGATCAGTCCGTACCCCTCGGCGATCGCCTTGTCTTTGAATCTACTCATCGAAGTCTCGCCTCCAGGTCTTTCATCAAATCCATTGCCTGCTCGACGTCTTCGAGTTCTTCGGGGAACGCTGTGTTGGCGAGCCGACGCAGGTAGTCGCTGGCGAATGGGGCTTGGGCTCGGGCCTGTGCCTCCGCTTCGCGTTCCGCCACCACATCCTCTGCCCGAGCGACATTCATCCGAAGATCAGCTACATACACTGCCCGCCTGTCGATATTGCCGATCTCGACCTTGCGCCGATCCAACCGCTCCGCGATACCGACGCCGTTGAACGACACGATCAGGAAGATCACGAACGCGAAGAACAAGTATTCATTCTGGAAGCCGCGTATCACGATGACTGCAACCCCCAAGAGCGCCAGAAGCAACCCAATTCCACCAGCGATGACGTTGAAACGAATCGCCTGCCAGACAGTGCGACTCGCAATCTCATTGGTTTCAGCCTGAACGTTCTCAGCGCGAGCGAGGCGCTGGCGTGCCTGATAGAGCCTGTGCGTGGAATCGTCGTTGTGCGTTCGGCAGGTGTTTGAGCTCATGGTCTTCCTCAGTCGATGGTGGTGCGGATGCCGGTTGAGATCGCGGCATCCGCAGGTGTAGCTACTTGCGCTTGAGCGGCTTGCTCCGCGGTGCCTTGCGTTTGGGCTTAGGGGCTTCCGCCTTGGTCTCGGCGGTCTTCGTCCGAGCCTGTCGTCGAGCTTCGGCTTCGGCTGCTGCGCGCTCTGCCTCGCGCGCTTCATATTCAGCGCGTTCGATCTCGATTTCGACAGCTTTGATGTCGGCGTCGATGTGAACGGCTCGGTGCCCCAGCTCTTCAAGGATTTCGCCATTGCGTTGCTCGGCGGTCGCGAAGCGGTGGCCGTACATGAGGCAGAACGTCGCCATCGCCCCCAGCACTCCAGCGAACGACAGCGTTAGCGGGTAGGGCATGCCCCATACGCAGACGATGAAAAGCGAGATCAGCGCGTAAGCGCCACCTAGCCGCAACACTATTGCGACCTTGGGGCTTGCAGAAATTTCGGCTTCGATGTGCTGGATACGTCCCCGGACGTAACCGCGCGTGCCCAGCAGTTCGATTAGGCGTTCAGCATTCGTCGGAGACTCCTGCGCAGGTGATGGGGTGATTGTCGTCATGCTCCCCCTATGCGCCGAGTTCCCGACCGGGTGCCCGCCGCTCATCGGCTGGCGAATTCGAGAGGTTCAGCGGTGATGATTACGGTCCTGGTCCCGCAAGGAAACGACACTGCGTAGAGGTGAGCGGGAGTGGTTGCCGTTTCGTTGAAGTGGAATATGCCTGCCAACAAGGTGCGTCCGTATTCGATCTCCCTGCACTCCTGCTCCTCGACTACCGAGGTGGTCAGTTCCGGATCAGTCAGGTGGGTGAGCCCGGCGAGGTCTACTGCGGTGACTTCTGTCACACCGTCAGCATCAGTCACGCGGACGGGTTGCGTTCCGCTGACTATGGGGAGGACCTCAACTTCGGTCGTCTCAGTGACAGTCCATTCGCCGTCTGCTGTCTCAACGTCGAGCGGTAAGAATGCGGCAAAGACGGTCAACACCACGGCGAAGACCGCGGTGGCTACTATCCGGTCGGTGCGCAAGCGGCGCTTCTTTTCCAGGCGGCGCTCCAGCTCGATCGCGGCTTGGGTCGCTGCTGCCTCTTGGCGGGCGTGTAGTCGTCGGTGCATTCTCATTCTGAGTCCTCTATCCCAAGTTGCAGTGATTCAGCGGTAGTCAGGACAGTCCTGCTGCCGCAGTCGACGTCATTGACGCCAAAGCTGCTCTGGAAGCCACCGGGTGTCAGCGCCGTAGATGTACTTCGGATGAATACGGCGAGGGGTGTGCGGTCGATTGTCTCGACGGTGCAGCCCTGAGTTTCCAATACCGTTCCGACCACAGTGGGGTCTTCGCGCATGATCGTCTCGTCGAGAGCCCGTGTGATGACCTCGACGCTGCCGTCCGGGTTGGTGACTGCCACGGATAGGTCGTCACCAGTTCTGTAGATTCCGGTCGCGGCCGGCAGGAGTTCGCCCTCAACCTCCGCGATGGTTCCCCACTGGGGTTCGCCGGTTTCGGCCGGGCTCCACGGCAGGATGGAGAGCATCAACCCTCCAGCGGCAAGCGCTAGGACGATCAACGGCGCGTCAGATTGCACTGATTAGCTCATGCGACGCTCGTTCCCAGGCGTGCAAGCGCAATCGCTGAGCGCACTGCGGTCAGGGCTTCGTCGCCTGCGGGAGCGGTGCGCTCCACAATCTCTTCGACGCTCATCGGATACTCGGCGAAGCCGGCACGGTATCCGGCTTCGTAGTTCTCGTTCTGGCCGTCGTAGGCCATGCGGGATTCGCTACGCTCGACAGCATCTTCGAACCCGAGATCAAACGACTCAGCCTCTTCAGCAGTATGGTCGTTGCCTCGGAAGTGAACTGTCCGAGCAGCAGCAACAGGAGTGGCCATACTCCACCTATGCGCGGCATCAGCGCACGGGTGAGCGTGCGCGTACTACTTCACCCAAAGCGGAGGGTCAGCAACCACCCGCACTTCCTGCCACAGCGGCAACACCGGGGCGTCCAGCGCGTGCATGACATCCGCGTTGATCAGCAACTGTTCGGTTGCCTCCGCGGAACCTGTCTGTTCGGTCACAGCGCCATGAATTGCCTGACGTTCGGTTTCGCGATCGTCACTTGGGCCAAACCGAGCGTCGTCGTCATTGAGCTCGCGCAGACGCACGCGGATGTCCCAGGCGGTGCGGTAGCTGCGTCCATGCGCAGTCATCGCCACCGGGTAATCGGCGGGGTCGGCGGAGAATGCGGGCTGTTCCGGGGCGGGCAACGTGACGTCACCCTCCGGAGCCCTGTGGGCAGCGAACTGACCACCTGAAGGTACACCTGCTGAAACGCGAGATGGGCTCATGCCCCCTATGGGCGCGGCTAATTCAGAGAACTCACAGAATCGTAGTAAATCTCGAATTTCAGTGACTGGTCCCCCGTGCCCGGCACCGTCTGCGAACCGATCGGGCCCTTGCGGTTCGTCTTCAGCGGTGGGCTGCCCTCGGTGACAATCCGGGCGAGACCGGCTTCGAAGACTCCCGCGCGGTCGGGCGACCCCTTGGTGAAGTCATGGCCGAGAACGAACGAATACGGGGTGTCGCGCTCAGGCTCCCCCAGCGCCTCACCGTGCACCGATGAGGCCAGCGCATACTTTGTGAGGTCGCTTATCTGCCCCAGTTCCTCGTCACTCAGCGGGCGGTTTGCCTGGAGGCGCACGGCCTGCGGTTCGTCAGCCCAGTTGATGCCGGTCGCGCGATGAAACACCGTACCGTCGGCGGTGCGAACCGAATCGAAAACTTCGCCGGCCTGAACACGGAAGTCTGAACTGTCGTGCACAGCCGAAGCCACATCCTGCTCGGCGGGTTCCACCGTCGCAGTCGACACCGAGACTTTGCGAACAGCATCCGCGAGGTCAGTGCGCCCTTGAGCCTCTAGAACTTCCAGCGCCTGGATGAATTTCTGGCGATCCTCGTGACTGAACCCGTATTCATCCTCATGCACCTGACGGTAGACGTCGGACATCAGAATGTCGGTGATGGGAGCATCGGCGGAGTTGATGTGCCAAGTCATGGCGTTGACGGCCTCACAGGAAAGGCCGAGCCCGTTGCGCTGAAGCCATGCAGTCACCTGCGGGACATCTACGTCCTTTTGGTCGAGCTCCACCGAAGCCTCGTCGCGGTTCATTGTCGAAAATTGGCCGCCCGTGGGGATGCCGCGCGAGACCCGATCCTGTTTTGTCGTCATACTCGTCTATGAGTGCGGCTGATTCGCCGCCGTTCAGTCGACCTCAGCCGGTGTGGCGCTTGCAATCCAATCGCCAATCTTCGACGCCGCAATCACTCCGCGAGGGGCGCTGAGCCGATCAGGGTCGTAGTCATCCTGCCACCAGACCCCATGAAGCCCCGGCGCTTGCTCCTCAACCCAGACGGTCGCGAGAATCTGTTCGACATCGGAGCTGCCGGGCTTCACCGTCGAGTCGGGGAACGTCGAGGTGGCGACCAGGGTGCGGATCTCGCGCACCTCACCGCCCTGCTCATCAGCCTCTTCGGCTGCGTCATCCTCATCGAGAAACACGCTGATGCGCTCCTGCTCCCATTCGTCATCCCAGGCGCTGATCTCCCACGCCGGCACCTCATTGACGTAGCCGCGATCAATCCCGAAGGCGCTGATGGCACCCCGCTGCTCGGCGGTCAATTCGTGGTAGTCGAGGAGGGGATGTCCGGCGTCGGGAAATGCCCAGGTCTCCCCCGTCAGGCGTGCGATACCCGCCCAATCCTCCGGATGCTGCGAGACGCTGAGGCCGCGACCCTCCAAAGACCATGAACCTTTAGCTCGGGGATCGAATGTGCCGACATGGGTAAGGCCCTCCAGCACAACCTGCGGCGCCGCGATACCTGCAAGGTCAGGCACCTGGGGTTTGAGCTCTACGGACGCTGCATCCCGAGCGTGCGCGGCAAACTCCCCACCATTTGTTGTCCCGCGAGGCCGTCGCACAATCGTTGTCATACCCCGGAGGTGTGCGGCAGAAACGACAACAGCCCCGACCTCAGAGGCCGGGGCTGTTGAACATGCTGAGTTCTAGACGACGCTGATGAAGTACTTCTCAGAACCGAACAGCGACGAGATTGAGAACGTGCCGGCTTCGATGTCGGCAGACGGCACCATGAGTACGATGTTGCCGGTTTCGGTTGCGCCGTTATACATCTCGTTGATCGACGTGATTTCGGGCTCCGGCCCTACGACGAAAGCGTCACCGGTGGTGTGAGTTGTTCCCGCGGCGGAGACAAATTCGATCTGAACATCGAGCCAGGGGTTTCCGGTTTCGTCGCCGACGTAGGTGTAGGTGACGGCTGCGGTGACGAACTGCATGCCGTCCTCAGCCGGGTCATTGAACTGGTTGGCTTTGGCGATGACATCGCCGGCGTCGAGGTTGACATCACTGATCGTGACCTGGAACTGCGGGCCGGCGTTGTCGCCGATCTCCACGGTGGAGCCCAGAGCGGCGGGGTTGTCGCGCGTGCCCTCTTCGGCAGCGGTTTCGGTGGTCTCCTCGACTGCGGCCTCGGCCTCGCCCGCAGGGGTGTCAATCTTCTCGACGGTGGAGCAGCCTGTCAGCATCGTCGCGAGAGCAACGGTGGCGAGCAGGGCGGAAATCTTTTTGCTGAGCATGTGAATGTGATTCTCTCTGTGTTGGAAATCCACGGCACGGAGCCGCAGGTCAGAACCTATGGCCGCGCACCGACATTGCCGTGTGCTCCCCCGGGGTGAAACGGGGAAAGGTGTCCTGAATGAGCCTCAGCTTATGGGGCTGAATATCACTCAGGACACCTCCCAGAACAGGGCATGTACCGTCCTGTCTACGTCAGAATCTTCGTGGCTCCTGCTCACTCGTGGGGCAGCAAAGCCACTACCTGCTCGACATCGGTGACGAGCCGTGCCGTGCCGTCAGCGATCAGCTTGTGGCAGCCAGCAGATGCAGCACTGGTCACAGGACCAGGCATCGCGCCGACTGCGCGACCCAGGCTGTCAGCGAACCCGGCCGTGCCCAAAGAGCCTGAACGGTATCCGGCTTCGGTGACGACAGTCACCTGCGTTATCGCTGCGACAATGCGGTTGCGCTGAGTGAAGCGCCACTTCGTTGGCGTCTTGCCGCAGGCGATCTCGGAAATCACAGCGCCGTGGGTTGCAACACGCGACAGCAGCGCATCGTTGCCCGCGGGATAGAACTTGTCGAGACCACCGGCGAGGACCGCGACGGGGCTGCCATTGGAAGCCAACGCCGCCCGCAACGTCATTCCATCGACACCGTAAGCGCCAGTGGAGACAACGGTGAAGCCGCGGTCAGTCAGACCCGCAGACATTTCCATCGTCACATGCTCGCCATAGCCGGTCGCTGCACGAGCACCGACGATAGCGACGGAGTTGTTAAGCGAAGCAAGCGCCTCGTCGGTTCCGCGCACCCACAGGACAATCGGCGGCGATTCAAGGTCAGCAAGAGCGTTGGGGTAAAGGTCGTCGGAGGGAATCAGCATGCGGACACCCGAGCGGGATGCGGCGAGCAGAGATTTGATTGTCGCGCTCTTCTGAATGTCAGCCAGCGTAATGTCGGGGAAAGCCCCAAGGACGCCGCGCTCGGCGATCGCATCGGTATAGGACTGCTCACCGGGTTCGCTGATAACCGACAGGTGGGCGAGCATCAGGAGCTCGCGAGGATCAACCACATCGCCCTCGGGACGCAGCGACTTGATGAGGTTCAGATTCGTGGGTGTGATGGTCAAGTGCAGATCTCCTCTGGCGCAAGGGGCATCCGAACTTCGGAAGCCCAGGCGCAAGCGCGCCCTACCCCGTCTATGCGCGGCAACACCTCGAATGGATAAAAGTCCAACCGTTCGTGCCGTCGATAGGTTCGCTCGGTGACTGCCTCATCGGGATCCTGAGCACTATTTTGCAGAAGCGTCGAGGCTTGGTGTCGGGCTCGATAGGTGATGACCGCTGCCGGGCGCCTTCGCTCGCGAACGTTCAACAGCCCGGTAGACGGTTGCGCGACCGACGGAGAAGAGCTCGGCAAGCTCGGCGATCGTGTGCTGATCCTCTCCGTAGAGCTTCACCAGATGGGCCTCCTGTGCGGCGCTGAGCTTCGGCTTACCCCCGCGCAATTTTCCCTTAGCCCGAGCAACCGCCATGCCCTCGCGTGTACGTGCACGAATCAGGTCTGATTCAAACTCAGCCACCATCGCCAGGACGTTGAAGAGCAGACGCCCAACGGGGTCGCTGGGGTCATGGATCGAAGACCCGAGCTGAAGCCGGACGCCACGCTCGGTAAGTTCAGCCACGATGTCGCGTGCGTCAGGCAGGCTGCGGGCCAGACGGTCGAGCTTCGCGACCACCAGTGTGTCGCCTGAGCGACAGGCAGCGAGAGCTTCGCGCAGACCTGGCCGGTCGCGGTTCGTCCCGGTCAGTCCGTGGTCGACGTAAATGCGGTCGGGAGCAACGCCCAAGGCGATGAGTCCATCACGTTGTGCGGTGAGGTCCTGCTCATGGGTCGATACCCGCGCATAGCCAATCGAGATCGCAGTCATACCCGCGATCGTCGCACACGCAGCAGACATCGCAGTGAGACCGAAGCGGTGAATGTCAGGCCACTCCGGTCTCAATCCGATCAGTCGAGGGAAAGGATTAGGTCAAGCCCGTCGTCCGGGTGGTACGACCACGAAGCGTTGATGCCATCCCATTCGGCGGTCTGGCGCCCGTCGAGAGAACGTGTTTCGCCCATCTGAGCCTCGACGCTGTCCGGCAGGTCAAGGGCGTCGAGTACGCAGAACATTTCGTTATAGCTGAGCTGGCCCGGGTCGTCTTCACCCTCCATGTCCAAGATCAGGCTGTTTCCTGAGTCGCCTACGCGGGCAGCGGAGTTGCTTTCCAACCCACAGACGTCGAGGGCTGAGACGAAGCGTGATGGCTGTACGGCGGCGATGACAGCGGCGATGAGAGCAACGACAATCAGCAGAGCTCCGGCAGGGATCGCAATTCGCGCCCAGATCGGCAGCGCCTTGAACTTGGAGACCAGCGGCGATGAGGGCTTGGGCTGCTCAGTCGACTCAAGCTGCTCGGCCGGCAAGGCCGGTTCAGTCTGCTGGGGCTCGTTCGTAGGTTCAGGCTGTTCAGGCTGTTCGGGAACTTCTGGATTACTCAATGGACACCTTGTCGTTAGCGGCCAGGCTGAGAAGACGCTTCGGCTGGCTGGGCGAATCCTGACCGCCCAAGAGCCTAGCGACGTAGGCACCAGCCTCGCGCTCCCCCATCCGGGCTACAGCAACTGGCAGACGGCACCTGGAGGCAAAGCAAAAGGCCGCCCGCCCCGGAGGGTGAGCGGCCTTCTGTCGGTGACGCTAGTTGACCGAGCGGAAGATTCCGCCTGGTGCACCGTAGTACTCGTTGCCGTATTCAACATTCAGGAACATGCGTGATCCATCTTCGCTGACCGTGGGGTGGCCGGTTCCCGGGCCCTCGCCGAGGTCAGTGAACGTTGCTCCGCCATCTGATGAGTAGGACGTCGTGCCCGGACCATCGAAGGACGCGAAGTCGCTAATCAGGATCTTAGATCCGTCGGAGCTCATCGAAACCTGACCGAAAGGCATGTCGGGACGTGCAGTCCACGTCAGTCCACCGTCAGCGGATTCACGCATCTGGAACGGGTAAGCCGTGTCGAGCATGAGGATCTTGCTTCCACTGCCGTTCATAGCAACGCGGCCGGTCTGGAAGTCAGCGCTGTAGCCGTCCATTTCAGGAGTTCCAGAAACCCAAGTCGCTCCACCGTCGGTCGAAACACGAACGAGGTTCGTGTCATTGGCCTGAAGCGAGATCTGCTGGCCGTTGTCCGACATCAGGATGTTCGCACCGTTTCGGAACGTTCCGGCAGACGCAGTCTGCGTGAACGAGGTTCCGCCGTTGTTCGAGATCCACACACCGTTGGTCAGAACGTTGCCGTCCTGATGTGCCGACGTCACAACAACCTTCGAGCCATCCCCTGAGATCTCCATGTCGATGATCACGTGGTTAGTGGGAAGGGCGATCGCCGGAAGCAAGCTCCAGCTAGATCCGCCGTCAGTCGACTTCTTGATCACACGGGTGTTGCCGCCTGAGCCGTAGCCCTCGGCCGCGAACATCGTCATGCCGTCATTGCTGATAGCCGAAGCCTGCCAGTTGTAGGTGTCCGGTGAGGCTGCGTCGCTGCTCGTCCACGAAGCGCCGCCGTCATTCGACGTCACAACGTCAAACATGTAGCTTTCGCGCGTCGTCGACGATGCGAAACCGATCAGGCGCATGCCGTTGGACGATGCCTTGACTTCGCGGAACGTGCCCGATGCGCTGGCCCATGTCGACGTAGCGCCGATTGCGCTGGGGCCTTCAGAGCCTGAGCCCTCAGAACCCGTGCCGGTGCCTGAACCTGAGCCGCCGCTGACGGCGAGGTTCTCTTCGAGCGACGTGAGGCTGACGCAATCGGAATCCGACGTGCCCGAGACGTAGAGCTCAACCTCTGCCTGGCTCGAATCAGTCCAGTAACGCTTACCCGTCGGTGACAGCGACATCGCGGCGTAGCAAGAGCCGTCGTCGCCCGTCGCTACGGAAACGGCGTTGGACGCCTGAATCCAATCGTCAGCAACTAGCTCAGCCATGTCGAGATAGGTGCTGGGGCGGGCACTGACGTATGCCGCGCCTTCAGCGGTTTGTACTGCGCTGAGCGCCTGCTGCGCTGCTCGGTCCTGCGTGAACGGGATCAGCGTGAACGTCGAGGCGACGATACCTGTGCTGATAACACCGATGATGATGACACCGACAACGATCGAAGCGAGGTCGATGACGCCGTCAGTCTGTCGAAGCCGCTGCTTGAGCCGCTTCGTAATGTCCTTGGGATGATTTCGCTGCATCAATGTTCCTTCAAATGGTCGGGTGTGGCAAAAATGATTTCTCACCCCCTAGAGTCCGAGGGTGCGCAATTCTGGTTGAACTGCTTAGCGCCTATATGCGCCAACATCTGAGATGGGTGCGGCACCTTGCGAAGACCGCGCTGGCTACGACATCGGTGAGCTCGTTAGAGACATCCGGTCGATGATCGCCACAGGAGCCCAGAGCTGCGGATAAGGTGCGTCCGACAGCCGATCCTTAGCTGGTCTGGGTGAGGCGGTATCTGCCCCTCACCCCCTAGAGCCCGAGAGCGCGCAATTCCTCGGTCTGGACAACACAAAGGGCCAGGGATTCAACATCCCCGGCCCTTCATTTCTGCCACGTTTGGTTACGGCGCTCCGTCCTGCCAGTCCGCCGTCGACATCACGAGACCTTGCTGGACGCCATCGACCTTGAACATCAAGGTTCCGCCATCCCAGTCGCTCCACATTGCAGGCAGTGCGTCAACTGGGACTCGGATTGATGGGAATTCGAGTTGGTGAACGAGGTTCGGTGAGTCCATGTACCCGGTGATGGTCGCGCCGGTCTCGACCACGATGTCCTGGCCGTTCACCAGAATGTGGGCGTCCGTGATCGACGCTGTGAATCCGGAGGTGGGTGTCGCTGCGTCCGTCTGCAAGAAGGGCAGGTTGGTGAACGAAGTAGATGGCTCGCTCGCGCTCTTCGAGGCGTTCATCGTGTCGACGAAGATTCGGAGGTCCGCGCTAGTCCCGTCGTCGGAGCTCTTCATCATATTGACCGTTCCCCAGCCGGGCCATGACATCGCGCCGTCAGTGATTCCGCTTCCGCCACTGTTGTCTTCCGACCCGAGGCCGCTAGCGAGCTCGTCGATGTCCGCACAGTCTGACTCGGAAGTTCCAGGGACGAAGCGAGCGATCTCAGCGGTACTCGAATCCGTCCAGAACTTCGCACCCGTCGGTGAGACCGACATCGCGATGAAGCAGGACGCATCGGCATTAGTCGACACAGAGACGCTTTCTGACGACTGCACCCACTCGCCCTCAACGAGGTCATCCATTGAGAGATAGCTGCTCGGTTGTGACACAACGTACGCAGCACCTTGAGCGGTCTGCACTGAGCCAAGCGCTTGCTGAGCGGCTTTGTCCTGAGTGAAGGGCACGAGGGCAAAGGTCGTCGCGACGATGCCTGCGCTGAGGATACCGACGATGATGACACCGACCATGATCGATGCGAGGTCAATAACACCCTCAGTTTGATGCAGGCGCTGCTTCATTCGCTTTGCCACTGTTCCGGGGCTTTCCATCTTCATCGTCGTTCCTCTTGTCGTCGGGTGGATCGCATGATCCCTTCACCCCTTAGAGTGCGGCGGCGCGCAATTTTTGGGACGGAGCTGATGGGTGTGCGATAGCCGTTCGCTACCCGGACACACCTCGTCCGCGGATTCCGAGGACGGATGCTCTGAGTTTCCGCGTCTCAACAGGGTGGTCCGGCAATGTGTCCGGGCGAGGGGCGCCTGCTAGAAGACTTCCCAGAGGAGCGGGCCGATGCCGTAGTAGCCGGTTGCCTGCGCCAGGAAGAGCACAAGGATTGAACTGAGGCCGAGGACTATTAGCCACACTCCCGATCGGGCGATGACTCTCTCGACGCTGGGCTCGGGCATCGCCTTAGTCGTAGCGACCGCAACAGTGATGACCGTGCTTGCGTGCGCGATCACGATGAGCCAGAGGAAAAGGTTGAATCCAGCAGCGGTGACGTCGAGCAGCTCGCGTTCAACTTCTTGTGGGGTTCCGACCGCATTTACGCTGGCAATGAACACCATGACTGGCCACGACGCGACTGCAATCACCCACAGCAAACCCTGAGCGAGTATCGCGCCGCTGGGGACGGAAAGAAGTGCATCTTTCACAGACTTACCGCCTTCGGCTCGGCTGCTGCGTGATGACGTTCCAGAATCTCCTGCAAGTCGATGGGATTTGCCCAGCAGTCGGAAAAGAGAATCTCCGGGCCTTCAAAATTCAAGAGCTGCCCATCGAACACCCAGGCCACGCGGGGCACGGTGATGTCGCCGAAGATGAATTGCTCGCCCTTGGAGGTAACGCGAGCCCAGCCAGAGATTTTTCCATCCGGAGACGGATCGTCGGCGGTCGGTGTTTCGATAAGACCCCAGAGTGCGAGCTTTGCGTCATCGCCACCACGCTGGCCGACGCGTCGAAGAAGACTCGTGCGTTTTACCCACTGGGAGGTGCCTCCCTTGCGGTAGAGCATCTCCAGTGCGCGAGCCATCTGATTGGTGATCGAGCGTGAGCGATCCTGGCAGAGCTGGCCACAAGCGGTGCATCGCGCGCCGCCATTGCGTCGAGCCCACAGTATCCACGCGATGTGTTTCGTCAGCGGCTCCTCTGGAAGGGGCGCGGGGCGGGTTTCGGCGGCAGGCTTTGTCATACTCGCTCTATGCGCGGATACTCGCCCCGGCTGCGACTAGAGCGCCCGCACTCGGATGAGACGCTCCAAGACCTCCTGGGCCGTCGCTAGTTCGTCGCGTGTTGCGCCGCAGCGGCGCACGCGGTGGTAAGTGGCAAGCCGTAGGTCTCCGTCTTCGTCAAACTCTGTCTCGGGGCTGTTGACGTACTCGTCGATCGCACGGACGTATTCGTCGAGCACCCAACTTTCGCGAAGTTCCGGATCCGATCGGAGCTGTTCGAAGATCGGATTGGCTTCGGTCTCAGGTCTCGGGTCATATTCCTGAAGCACGGCACGTTCTGCCGCTTCGGCAGATGGCTCGTGTACCGAGGCGCAGAAGGACTGAAGACCATGCACCCATTCGTCGCGGGTGTCTTCGACTTCGCCTTCGGAGACGAAGTCGACCACCAGCTCATCGTTCTCCCAATAGCCGAAGACGGTGAACGTCTTCTCCTCGGCAGCTTGATCGAGTGACGTATCGGCTTCGGTGCGGTTCTGGGCTGCGAATTGGCCGCCGGTGGGGATGCCGGCGGCGACGCGAGATTCGTTAGTCATGTCAGTAGTGGGCGCGGCGACTAGGCGGTTGCGCGAGTGAGGATGGAGGTTTCCGCGGCAGCCATCGCAGCTTGCGCTACGAAGTACTGGTCGAGTTCGATGCGTGACCGCACTGCGTTACCCCAAACCAGGAACTCGTCTTCGGTGTCGTCGCCCCACGGGGTTTCTTCGCCGCCATCGTCAATGCTGTTGCGAGCATCTCCGTCTGCGTCTTTCCAGATCGTGACGCCAACAGCGTCGTCGCCGGTTCCGACGTTGAAGGTGACGTACATGACGTCGTTTTCGTCGCCGGTGGTGAAATCCACTTTCGCCTGAGCAAGTGAGGCCGGGTATGGCGGCAGTGGCTCAGCGATTGCCGGAAGCTCAACGGCAGCTTCGATAGCGACCGTCTTCTTCGCGAGCGGGTCGTTGCGCAGGTAACGGATTTCGTGGGCGTGCTTCTCCGCTGCGCGCCAGGCGTTATCGGCGGCGTTGTCCGCATCAATCAGCTCGGTGAAGTCGGAGTCCGCATAGTCTCCGAGCATGAATGCGGCGTGGGCATCCTTAGCTGCACGACGAGCGATCATCTCATCGACGTCGGCGAGCAGCACTGGCTCAACATCCCCACGAATCATCTCGATGTTCTCGGGCGTGAGGTCCGGACGGCCGAGGGCGTCAGCGAGTTCCACTACACGCTCGGCATACGTTTCGGCAGGGTTGAGCGCGATACTGGCCTCGGTGCGGTTCTGTGCGGCGAATTGGCCGCCGGTGGGGATGCCGGCGGCTACGCGAGATTCGTTGGTCATGTCAGTAGTGGGTGCGGCGACTACGCGGTTGCTCGCGCGATGATGAAGTCGTTCGATGACGTCCGGGCTGCTTCGGCTACGGAGAACGCATCGAGGTAGACGCGCTCTCGAACAGCTTCGCCCCAGGTCTCAAAGTCCTGGTAAGCGTCACCGTCGGGTGTGTTTTCGCTCTCGTAGCTGAAGTTGGTGTCACCGTCGCTGTCCACCCACGCCATCGCCTCGATGACGTCATTGCCGTCGCCGACAGTGAGGTACACGTAGATGATTTCGTTGTCGTCGCCGGTGCTGAAGCCCACCTTTGCCGCTTCGAGACCTTCGGGGTATTTGGGCAGGGGGCGGTGATTTTGGAGCTCAGCACGGGTTTCTACATTCAGCGACTGGGCGCGAAGCAGCTCGCCCTGCTCGGCGCGTACCGTCATCGTCGCCTTGGTCGCAGCTTTCCATGCGGCCGTGGCTTCAGCCTCAGTGTCGACGATCTGCTGGTAGTGGGGGTCACCCCATGCTGTCGATCGCAAGGCCGTGCGCGCCTCAGCCAGTGCACCGCGAGTGATTAGCTCATCAGCATCGGCGAGGATGACAGGGTCAGTGTTGTTTCGCAAGGTCTCGTACGAGGCTGCGGGAAGGTACTTCTTCGCGCCGCGCAGCGCATCCGCTGTGTCGGCGACTGCGTCAGCGTAGTGTTCACGGCTCCCGGCTAGGGTTTGGAGTTCAACTGTGGCTTCGGTGCGGTTCTGGGCTGCGAACTGGCCACCTGTGGGGACGCCGGCAGCTACGCGAGATTCGTTTGTCATGCCCTGAGTGTGTGCGGCTTGAGCGAAAAAGCGTCGGCCTGATCAAAGTGAGAAACCGACAGGCGCTGTTGTGGTCGTGGCGCGCACATTTGTGGTCGACATGAAACATCTATCGCGATGCGGGCTCACTGTTGCACCGTCGCACCTGTCGGTCAGAGCGGGAATTTCCCTCTCACCCCCTAGAGATCAGAGGTGCGCAAAATCTTGAGGTTCAGCCGAAAAACTTTCTCCAGAGCTTCCGCAGTGTGAGTCGGGCTTTCGGGGTTTGTGGCTCGGGTGCGAGCGGGACTTCGTGGGTGCGGTTGTAGAGCCGGATTGCGGCGTAGGCTCCGGCGCTCATGCTGCTGCTCGATCGAGTCGGGTGATGCTGACGATTGTCGATGTGATTCGGAGAGTATGCCGGCGCGGGACCAGGGTGTTGAGGTCGATGATGAATGTCGCTGGGAGGCCGACCTGGGCGATGCGGATTCCCACGAGCTCGATCAACTTTTCGTCTTGGCGAAGAGGCACGGAGATCGCCTCGTCCGAGACGGGTTCGCCCCTGCGTCGAAGCATCGTTTTTGCGTCGAGATCGAGGGTGTAAATCGACCCGCCTTTTGTGGTGATTTCGTAGAGCCCGGAGGCATCGAATTTCAGGCGGTCGAGGGTCTGTTCAGCGTCGGTCACAACCGGTCTGTGCGCGGCATCGCCCGCAAATCGAGCTGTACCGGGTGTACATCGGCTGTACAAAGGTCTCATGGGACAGAAGTTCCCA
>TARA_R110002051_G_scaffold7035_5_pt1 | contig 23734 bp, 23 predicted proteins | sample TARA_R110002051 | Tara Oceans TARA_R110002051 (sample SAMEA4397023) | marine metagenome | biome: Polar Biome; feature: [MES] marine water layer (ENVO:01000295) within the mesopelagic zone...; material: water (ENVO:00002006), including particulate matter (ENVO:01000060) such as......
CTTGACTGGATCCGTGTCAACATTGTGCTGCTCAGGGCGCGCTGTGTCGGGTTGAGCCTTATCAGTTGACACATTTGAGCGGCTCCCGCAGCAACAGCCATCTCGTGTTTGATGTGCCTTGTCGGATTGCTCATTTACTATTGTCGTCATGTGCGTTTCCTTATCAAAAAAATAGAGCTGTATTCAGTAGACGCGCTCGGTCGCCCCGCGTTACAGGAATTTTTGATCTTTCGGCGCTACGTGGATCGAAACTGCCAGCTCAGGCACTTCGCTTTTTCTAATTATAAATATTGAATAAGGCTTGTGTAATGTGCCGCGCTGGCGTGCGTCTAAGATAAATAACAACGGCAAAATTCGCCAACTTAACATCTTATCTTGAAGGACTTAATATGATTAACCGTCGCGCCGCACTTGCTAGTGGTCTCGCTATGATAGCAACGCCCACCCTGCTTATCAATCGCTCCTTCGCCGCCGAAACGGGCCGCCCCTTGCCGATTCCACCGGTGATGGACATTGATAATGGCGCGGGCAATCGACTGACTGCGCGTCGAGGGCGGCAAGAGTTCCTAAGCGGAGCGGAGACACCGACGCTCGGGTATGATCTTGATTATCTCGGCCCGACGCTGCGGATGAAGCGCGGGCAGACTGCACGCTTGACTGTGGGGAATTCAACGGATGATCCAATCACCGCCCATTGGCACGGGGCGCATGTTTCGGGAAACATGGATGGTGGGCCGCAGACGGCTTTTCGGACCGGCGACACTTGGAATGCAGAATTGGACATAACCCAGCCCGCCGCGACGCTTTGGTATCATAGCCACGTTCATGGCCAAACCGGCAGTCAGGTCTATCGGGGCTTGGCGGGACTTTTGATCGTCGACGACCCTGACGCGCCAGATGGACTGCCCAATGGTTACGGTGTGGATGATGTTCCAGTCGTCGTGCAAGACAGGTCTTTTGATCGACGGGGGGGCTTTTCCTATGATGTCGGTGGAATGACCTCGATGCAGGGATTTCGGGGTCGTGAAATTCTGGTCAACGGCGCGATAAATCCCGTGGCTGACGTGCCAAGGGGGCTGGTCCGGTTGCGTCTGTTAAACGGATCAAATGCACGCATCTATCATTTTTCCTTTAGTGATGGTCGGCGCTTCTTTGAGGTTGCAAGCGACGGCGGGCTGCTTTCAAAGCCGGTATTGCGGACCGGTGTGACCCTTGCTCCTGCGGAGAGGATAGAGATCGTCGTGGACTTGTCCGATGATACTCAGCCCATTCGCTTGGTAAGCGGCGACGACACCAATGCGCCAATGGGCGGGATGATGGGGGGCATGTCAGGTGGCGGACAATTCGATGTGCTGACGCTACAACCCAGGGCCGATCTGGCGCCAAGTATCTCGCAAATGCCGCTGACCTTACCAGCCGCCCCAATGACCAACGATGCGCCGGTTCGCACGCGCAACTTTAATTTGAATATGCAGATGGGGGGCATGGTTGGTAGCATGTTCCGTGGTCTTTTGGGCAACTCTACCATGAGCATCAATAGTCAGGGGTTTAATATGGAGACCATCAACGAAGAGGTCCGCCTTGGCGACACCGAGTTATGGCGCATTTCGGCAAATATGATGGCACATCCATTCCACGTTCACGGAACATCGTTTCAGGTCGTGTCGCGCAACGGGCGCTCCGTGGATCCAGCCGCGCAGGGTTGGAAAGACGTTGTGCTCGTCGAGGGTAGCGCCGAGATTTTAGTGCGTTTTGATAAGCCCGCAGATGCGGCGGCCCCGTTTATGTATCACTGCCACATTCTGGAACACGAAGATGCGGGCATGATGGGGCAGTTCACCGTGAGCTAGGCAAAGATTGGGTAATCGCTTTCCGAGACGTCAGCTGGCCAAAACTGAGCGTAATGTGGTGGCTAAATTCGCCAGTGTGAACGGCTTTTGGAGCATCAGGGTGCCGGCGTCTAACTGGCCATCACGGAAAACTGTGTTTTCAGTATATCCCGACATATAGACCACCCTTGCGCTTGGATAATGGGCACTTAGGGCATCGGCCGCTTGTTTGCCGTTCATTTTTCCCGGAAGGATGACGTCTGTAAGGATCAGATCAGGAACCGGAATTTCACCAACTAAAGCAAGAGCGTCCGCGCCGCTTTGTGCGCAATCGACAATATACCCAAGCGTCTTGAGTTGCGCGGAATAAAGCGCCAGCAATGCTTCTTCGTCTTCAATCAACACGATGCGACGACCTGCGTCTTGATCGGTCAGTTTATGGCGCTGATCTGTGGCCTGTGGTGCGGGTGTTGCATTGGATACTCTTGGCAAATACAGCCTAATTATTGTGCCAACACTTTCTTCGGAAAGTACTTTAGCGTAGCCTCCCGACTGTTTGGTAAATCCAAAAACCATTGACAGGCCCAAGCCCGTTCCCTTGCCGACCGCTTTTGTCGTAAAGAACGGTTCAAACACTTTCGCAGCAGTTTCAGGTGACATGCCCGTGCCGTTGTCGGTCACTGAAATACAAACATATTGTCCTTCGGTAATTTCGGCGTGTGCGTCGTCCTGATCAATCTCGGTATTGGCGACGGCGACTGTCAGTTTGCCACCGTCAGGCATAGCGTCACGGGCATTGACGACAAGATTAAGGATGCTCGCCTCAAGTTGTGTTGGATCGACTTCAGTAAGCCACTGAGTCTCTTGGGTGACGACATCTAAATCTATATTTGCGCCGACTGAAATTGCAAGCATCGGCTTTAGATCAAGGACAAGTTGGGAGGGATCAAGAGGAACAGGTGACAACGGCTGCTTGCGTGCAAAGGCCAATAATTGCTGGGTTACCCGCGCACTGCGCCCAACCGCATCCAGTGCTGCATCGGTCATTACCGTGATTTCATCACCGGTACACAGGACTTGAATGAGCTCCAAATTACCGGAGATAATTGCAAGGATATTGTTAAAGTCGTGCGCCACCCCGCCAGTTAGCTTCCCGACAGTTTGCAACTTTTCTGCCTGGTGTGCGCGATCCTCGGATCGCCGCAGTTCCGTGACATCAAGCATCACAACATTTAGTTCAAAATCCGCGGCCCCCCATTCGCCAAGCGGCTCTAGAATAACACGGTAGTCGCGCAAGTCGCCATTTCTAAGCTTTACCTTAAATATATCTGTGACGCTTTCACCCTTTTGAAAGGACAAACGACGTGCGTTTTGCATCTCAGTGGTTTGGCCGATCACTTGAAAACTGTCGGGCCCACCCAATAGCGCGAGTTCTAATAATTCCGGAACATCAAACTCCAACATCGCCGCCAAATTAGCATCGCACTGCGTAAACTTCATCAGGGGCATCGAGATTGTTCCATACCCAAGGCGGGCGATCTCCGCTGCATGTTTCAGGCGTTTTTGCGTCTCAAGAACTTGGGATTGGGATTGAACAAGGCTCTCTCGCATGTTTCGAATTGCGGCGACCATCGCGCCAAGCTCGCGCGTCATCTCGCGCGTTGTCTGAGATGAAATGTCGATGTCCGCGGCACGAGGGTCGCCTGTGAGACGTACCATACTTCTCTCGATTTTAAGCATTGGCTGCATCACCCGCCTATTCAACAGGACGAATATCGCAAGCGTCGTCAAAAAAATCGTCACCGATGAAACGACAATAAGCCCAATAGCGTTTATGCGTGCAAATGTCTTTGCAGCTTGGGTGGATGCAACGAGCATGAAAGAGCCCAAGATGGTAGCGGCACCATCAACTTCACGCAAAAGGGGTATAGTCACAATCAAGGATTTGTCGTCAACGCCAACGTCGCCTGCCTCGATGTTGAGATCAAACCCATCGGAGACTTGGGCGCCCTTTAGAACGCCGGACGCTATGAAATTTGTAAGAAGTTGCGTGATTGCAGTCTCGTCATATTGCCAAAGCAGCTCCTCAATTTGCGAACCACCGGATTTCGCAAGGCTGTTGACGCGGTTTTCAATGTGAACCGAAGACAAGCGGTCGGTTACATAAATAACCCCAATACTGGCCATTAAAACCAACAGTGCCATTGGAATAATTACAGATTTTATAACCGTCGACTTTAGTCGCGGTTGGGAATTTTGCATCGTCATATAATCTTCATCGCGTTAAATAATCCGTCATAATTAAATCGTAGGTCCCGTCATCATGCATCTGGGTCAGCAAAACTTCGAGCTTTGGCAGCAATCCGACGTGCTTGATATTAAGAAAAAGATGAAGACTGCGACGTATGTAAAACCCAGTAAATTTGAGATCAGTCATGTTGAACTTGTCAGCAAAGTAATTGCCAGGTTCGCGCGTCAGAAAGGCGATATCGATCCGGTTTTCATTTAGCATGCGCAAAAGACTGTCGGTGTGGTTGACGGCGATGGCATTTGGGTGGGCCTTGAACAGGTTTTCGGCAACATTCCACCCGCGGATATATCCGACCGAATAATCGGCAAAATCAACGGGCGTTTTGACGGAAACGTCGGGATCCAAATAGAGACCAACAAAATCCACATCGATGATTTTGGGATCAAGAACGCGCAGGTTCGGGTAGATTTCACCACTCGACCTAATGCGCGCCGCATCGCCGTCGTGTAACCCGTTGTTTGCATTCACGAGCGCTCGCCTAGGTGGAAGATCGACAAATTTGACGACATATCCGGCGCGATCGAATAGCTCAATCAGCAAGAGATCAAGATAGCCGTCACGGTCGGGCGTATTTACGGGGGCAAGTTGTTAGACGACAGGCGCATCGTCGGCAAATGGCTTTCGGCTTGGGTTGCAGCACCCACAATAGTTGATAGCAACACGCATGCACCAAAGAGGCCGCGTCGGACGACTCCAATGGAACGCCAGTTTGAGCAAAGTTTCCGTATCACCATATCAAGCACTCGCACATCACATCTTGAAATAACATGAAACTAGCCATTCACAAAGTGGGTTGTTATGAAGGTCGTCTCTACACTTTTTTGGCGAGGCGCTTGTTAGAGCATTGCGGCTGCACGTGCCCTCTTATCCTTCGCTTCTGTCTTGTATCTGTTCCAGCAACCAGTCTTGAAAATAAGTCGAGGCTTGGACCCCGTTGTTGATCCGTAGGTAATATCCCTCATTGCAGGTCGCTACAGCATCATGAGCGTGGATTAGTTGACCCGTCTCTAGCGCATGACGCGCTAATACTTCACTGACCAATGCGACACCCGCCCCGTGCACAGCCAAATTCAAAGCCGCCCCAAACGAGTCGACGAAAAACTGTGGTCTACGCACATTTTCCGTAGCCCCCGCCCACGTTTTCCATCCACCAGAGGTGCCAACTGCCTCGATTAAAGGGAGCTCGCTAAAGATCCCCGAAAGCTTGGGTGACTTCAGCGCCACAAGGCCGTTTGGTTTCAACAAAGCTGCGTCGCGCCCAAATTGCTTGTGTGACCCGAACGGGATTTCGACATCGGCGCGTAGGGTCTGAAAATCATCTGGCCAAATCGTGCTGAGAAATCGCAGACGAATCTCGGGGTGCCGCGCCGTGAAATCCTCAAGTCTTGGCGCGATCAACCACTGTGCGACGCTAACCGATGTGGCGACAGTCAGTAGGTTGTCCGCTGGTCCCGTGTCAAATGATCGTGCGGCGGCGGTCAAGGTCTCAAGCGCTGTTTCCACTTGCGGTAACAGCTTGCGCCCGTCGTCCGTCAACGAGAGGCCCCGCGCGCGCCGGATAAATAGCGCCACCCCGAGCGAAGTTTCTAGTGATTTAACATGCTGGCTAACTGCCGATTGCGTCATGCTGATTTCTGCCGCAGCGGCAGTAAAACTCAGCCTGCGCGCCGCAGCCTCAAACGCGCGGAACCAAGCCAACGGCGGCAGTGCTTTTACCATGATCAATTCACCCATTAGCTTAGCTTATATCTAAGCCGTCAAATCATTCGTTTGTCAAACGGGCTTCGGCTGCCGGATAGTGCTCGAGAGTAAACAGGCAGGTGAAAATGCAGCCGGAAATTAGAAAAATTGTGACTTACGACGAAGAAATCCTTGTCGAGGGATACCGTGTTACACAGCGTCCATGGCGCATGTTTGCGGTCGCCGCAGTTGTGCGCAATCCTTGGGCTGGACGCTTTGTTGAGGATCTCAAGCCACAGATCAATGCTTACGGACCTGTATTAGGCAAGATGATGACCGCGCGAATGATCGCACTTGCAGGGTCGGGGGACGCAATCGAAGCATACGGAAAAGCGGCAGTTGTCGGTTTGAACGGCGAGATCGAACATGCGTCTGGCCTGATCCATACACTCCGGTTTGGAAACCATTACCGCGAGGCGGTCGGCGCCAAGTCCTATCTGGCGTTTACAAATACGCGCGGCGGAGCGAACGCTTCGATTATGGTTCCGCTGATGGACAAGAACGATGCAGGCCGCCGGTCACATTATCTGACCATCCAGTTTGCGATACCCGATGCACCGCGCGATGACGAGATTGTCGTGGTTCTGGGTGCCGCCACCAGCGGCCGCCCGCATCACCGCATTGGTGATCGTTATCAAGACCTAAAGGATTTGGGGCATGATCTGGACAATCCAGCCGCGGTCTAAAGCAGGACCCATCGCCGTTATTTCGCGTGGTAACGGCCCGCCCGTGTTGTTAATCCATGGGGTCGGCTTGCGCTCAGAGGCTTGGGCCAGTCAGATCGACGCACTCGCAACATCTCATCATGTGATTGCGGTCGATATGCCCGGCCACGGTGATAGCGCAACGCTTGGACCGAACTCGGATCTCGCTGATTTCACTGATGAAATTGTCACGGTTCTAGACGCCCCGGCAACGGTTATTGGTCATTCGTTTGGCGCGATGATCGCATTGAACATGGCGACGCGGCATCCCGCATTGGTCACCGGTGTTGCGGCACTTAACGCGATTTACAGAAGGTCTGCGTCTGCAAAGGCTTTGGTTTTCGCACGGGCAAACGGCCTTGACGGGACAACGGTCACGGACCCCACTAAGCCACTGACGCGGTGGTTTGGCAACGAAACTTCGCCCGAGCGGACCGCCTGCCATGAATGGCTGACAAACGTGAATCCCGTCGGATACCGCGACGCATACCGGGTTTTTGCCGAAAAGGATGGCCCTGCGGACAGCGATTTAAGCGGGCTTACTTGCCCCGTGTTGTTTCTGACCGGCGAATTGGAACCAAATTCCACACCGGCTATGTCACATCAAATGGCCGCGCTGGTCCCCAACGGCCAGGCGCGGATTGTGCCAGAGGCCGCACATATGTTGCCAATGACACATGCAGTCGAGGTGAACCAAACCTTGTCCGCTTTTTTAAAAAGGACCTCGTGATGGCTCCGATAGACCCCAAAGCCCTTCGCGCTGCATTTGGCGGTTTTATGACAGGGGTTACGGTTGTGACTGCTCTGCGCGCTGACGACACCCCTGTCGGCTTCACAGCGAACTCGTTTTCCTCGGTTTCGCTGGATCCGCCACTCTTGCTTGTTTGTCCGGGAAAATTTTTATCAAGCTACGACACCTTCGCCAATTGCAGCCACTTCGCCGTCAGTCTTCTGGCTGAAGGGCAAGAGGAGGTATCAAACACATTCGCCAGCTTCGCAGGTGACCGCTTTGCAAGGACTGCGCATAGCTTTGATTCGCATGGGGTGCCTGTGATTGCTGAAGCCGCGGCTACTTTTTCTTGCACAACCCATCAGGTCAGCCCCGCCGGCGACCACTGCATTTTGATCGGACAAGTTGCCGCGTTTGAAAACACAGGTCACCAAGGGCTTGGATACGTCGGCGGGCAATATTTCAGCCGCGGGTTGGAACGTGCCGCCTTTGACGAAAGTAATGCCGCGTCCGTTTGCGGTGCGATCATCGAAGACGGTAACAGCGTCTTGCTGGAGCAAACATTGAAGGGGTTCCGGCCTCCTCAATGTACGCATTCAGATCGGGGGCGGTTGATCAGTGCGCTGCAAAATACGCTCGTCGGCAAAGGAATTGTGGCCCGATTGGGCCATGCATATTCCGTGTTTGAAAGTACCAACACGCGCGAGCATCACACCTACTTTTTAGCAACGGGCACGGTGACGGCGGCGGCAGGTGATATCGTCGCGGTCCCGATCGGCGAATTGGCTGCGCTGGCCTATACCACACCTGCCATCGCACGCATGATGACACGCTTTGCGCAAGAGGCGCAGACACGCAATTTCGCATTTTACCTAGGTGACACCGAAGACGGTGCCATCCACGACCTGCCAAAAAGGACTTAAAGCATGGATTTTTCACTTTTTGCCCACATGGAGCGGACTTCGATTGCGCAGTCGCAACGGGTTTTACGCAAAGAACTAATCGAGCTTGCGCAGATGGCTGATGTAGGCGGTATGCGGGCAGTATGGACGGGCGAACATCACGGCATGGACTTTACCATCGCACCCAATCCATTTCTAAGTCTGGTCGATCTTGCCCACCACACCAAGAACGTGCGGCTTGGCACTGGCACGGTCATTGCGCCGTTCTGGCACCCGATTAAACTGGCGGGTGAAGCGGCCGCCGCTGATCTGATCACCGATGGGCGCATTGAATTGGGTATCGCGCGCGGTGCTTATTCATATGAATACGAACGCCTGATGCCAGGTATGGACGCGTGGGAGGCGGGGCAGCGAATGCGGGAAATCGCGCCGCTACTGCGCACACTCTGGGCGGGTGATTGCGCCCATGACGGCACGTTCTTTCAATTTCCCGCGACCACCTCCGCACCCAAGCCATTGCAGCCCGACGGGCCGCCGATTTGGATCGCAGCACGTGATGCGAACAGCCATGCCTTTGGTGTCGAGAACGGGTTCAACATTCAGGTCACGCCGCTTTGGCAAGGGATGTCAGAGATTGAAAGCCTGATGGGTAAATTCAATACAGCTTGCGGAGACTACGCCGGTCCGCGTCCTAAAATCATGCTGCTACACCATACTTATGTGGCTTCTGATGCCGCAGATACGGCGCTGGCAGCCGCAGAATTGTCGCGGTTCTATAACTACTTTGGTTCTTGGTTTCAAAACACGCGGCCCGTCAGCCAAGGCCTGATCGCGGGACCGTCGGATGCTGAAATCGACGCAAATGAGATGATGTCAGCTGCAAATATGCGCCGCGATTTGACAATTGGCACCGCACAAGAGGTCATTGACCGGATCAAGCGTTACGAGGACCTTGGTTATGACGAATATGCGTTCTGGGTTGATAGTGGAATGGATTTTACACGCAAACGCGACTCCCTGTCGCGGTTTATCAACGACGTGATGCCAGCATTTAATTGAGGACTACCATGACACAACTTCCGCACTTCCAGATGTATATCGACGGTGATTGGACAAATGGCCACGCGGGGAAGGTTATGCCGACCCAAAACCCGGCTACTGGCAAAGATTGGGCAACTTTCGCCTGCGCCACGTCGCAAGATGTTGACCGTGCCGTAGCCGCCGCCCGCCGTGTTTTGGACGATCCCGCTTGGCGCGACATGACGCAGACGCAGCGCGGAAAACTGCTCTACCGGTTGGGCGATTTGATCGAGAAAAACGCGGCCGACCTTGGGCTGATCGAGACGACAGATAGTGGTAAATTGCTGGCTGAAACTGCAACCCAAACCGGATATGTCGGCGACTATTATCGCTATTATGCAGGGCTTGCGGACAAAATAGAAGGCGCGGTTCTGCCCATAGATAAACCGGATATGCATGTCTTTACTCGCCGCGAACCCATCGGCGTCGTGGCAGCGATTGTGCCTTGGAATGCCCAGATGTTCCTCACTGCGACCAAGCTTGGACCCGCGCTCGCAGCGGGATGTGCCGTGGTTTTGAAAGCCTCGGAAATTGCGCCCGCCCCATTACTTGCCTTCGCGCGACTGATAGATGAGGCGGGGTTCCCCGCAGGGGTGGTTTCGGTCATCACGGGTGACGCGGAAAACTGCGCCGTGCCGTTGACACGCCATGCAGACGTGGACCGGATCGCTTTTACGGGTGGCGTGGAAAGTGCCCGCCATGTCGTGCGCAATTCGGCAGAAAACTTCGCCGTCACCACGTTGGAATTGGGGGGTAAATCCCCCATCTTGGTGTTTGAGGACGCGGACATTGAGGGGGCTGCAAACGGTCTTATTGCAGGAAATTTCGGGGCCTCGGGACAAAGCTGTGTCGCAGGATCGCGCGGACTTGTTCATCGATCTATTTTCGAGGCCCTCGTGGCGCGCATAACCGAAAAAGCGTCAGATATCATTGTCGGAGACCCGACCAACGACACCACCCATCTCGGGCCGCTTTGCACAGCTTCTCAAATCGCCAAAATCGTTGCAACTTTGCAAAGGGCCAAGGCGCAGGGTGCCCGTATTCGTTTTGGTGGTGAGCCATTGAAACAGGCCGGCAATTTCATGGCACCGACGCTTGTTCAGTGCGAAAATCACGAGGTTGAAACCCTTAAAGTTGAACTCTTTGGCCCGATCATGTCGCTCGTGCCATTCGACACCGAAGACGAGGCTATCGCGCTTGCCAATTGCACACCCTATGGGCTTGGTTCGGGGGTCTTTACGCAAAACCTTGCACGCGCTCACCGTGTGTCATCGCGGATCAAGGCAGGTATTTGTTGGGTGAATACATATCGCGCAATTTCTCCTATCGCGCCTTTTGGCGGGTATAATCATTCGGGGTATGGACGCGAGGCAGGTATTGACGCGGTGCGCGACTATACTTGCACAAAAACCACGTGGATCAACACCTCGGAACACCCGATGGCGAACCCGTTTGTGATGCGGTAGGTGCCGATCAGCAGGCGCCTCATGTTCTATCAGGTTCATTCACATCCGTATCCAGAACCATTCGACTGATATTGGCCTATTTTTATTGCGTTTTTCTTCTAGTGTGGCGAACGTGCGACCATATCTTGTAGAAAGTGATCCCCATGACCGAAAGTTTTGACGAGGACCTGTTCCTTAAAGGTTTAGCGCAGCGCCGTGCGACGTTGGGCGACGAATATGTCGACAAAAACCTTGCCGCCGCCGATGATTTCACCCGCCCATTCCAAGAGGCGATGACAGCTTGGTGTTGGGGCTTTGGTTGGGGCGACGAGGCAATCGACCCTAAAACGAGGTCGATGATGAACCTGTCGATGCTTGGCGCATTGGGAAAGATGCACGAATGGGAAGTCCACTGCCGGGGTGCGCTGAACAATGGTGTAACCAAAGAAGAAATCCGCGCGATCGTCCATGTTGTCGCGATCTATTGCGGAGTTCCGCAAGGCGTGGAGTGTTTTCGCGTGGCCCGCAAAGTCTTAGAAGACGCCGGTGAGTTATGACTAAAGTCTTCATCAATGGTTTTGGACGCATTGGCCGCACGGTTCTGCGTGCTTGGGCACAGGGCGGTTGGCCTGATATTGAAGTCGTTGGGATAAACGATATTGCCGACGCCGATCTGTGCGCCCATCTGTTTGAATACGACAGCGTCTTTGGCCCCTTCATAGGCAAGGTCCAGCTCGACGGCGCGACCCTCTATGTAAACGGGACCGCAATCCCGATGCACCAGACCCGCGATGTGCGCACTCTCGCACTACACGGCGTCGATCTGGTCATGGAGTGCACAGGCAAGGCGGACGATCGCGATGTTGCCTCGCGTCCACTGATAGCGGGCGCGCGCCGCGTGTTGATTTCGGGAGCCTCAGACGCAGCAGACGCCACGATTGTGATCGGCGCAAACGACGGTGACCTTGCGGATCAAAACATCATCTCAAACGCGTCTTGCACGACCAATGCGCTTGCGCCGCTTGTGCGCCTGCTCGACGACACTTGGGGGGTGCGCACGGGGTGGATGACCACGATCCACTGCTATACGGGAAGCCAGCCCACAATTGACGCGCCTCGTGGTGACATGATGCGCAGTCGGGCTGCGGCGATGTCGATGGTGCCCACGACAACCAGTGCCATGCGCCTGCTAGACCAAGTGCTGCCCGATATCGCAGGGCGTATCGAAGGGGCCGCCGTGCGCGTTCCGGTTGCCTCCGTCTCGGCCGTTGATCTGACCGTCACACTTCAAGCCAATGTGGCCCGCGAGCAAGTGATCGATCTGCTGTCCAAGCCGAACCAGATTATCGGATGCACCAATAAACCGTTGGTTTCGTCCGACCTGCGCGCACGTCCCGAAAGTTTGATCGTCTCACTGCCAGAAACCCGCGTGACGGCCCAAGGACTGCTGCGGGTCTTTGGTTGGTATGACAACGAATGGGGCTTTTCGTGCCGTATGTTGGATATGGCTATGCGAATGGCGTGACAGCCCTTTCAACTCTGGATGCAGCCCTTTAAGTTCGGCATGAATAAAAAGGGGGTGAACATGACGTCGATCGTGTCGGTGCGCGACCTGCGCAAAGCTTATAGTTCTGGGTTCGAGGCACTCAAAGGCGTGAACCTTGAGATCAAAGAGGGTGAAATCCTAGCGCTTTTGGGGCCAAATGGCGCAGGTAAAACCACGCTTATTTCAACCATTTGTGGCATTGCCTTACCGACATCTGGTTCGATCACTGTTGGTGGGCACGATACACAAACAGGGTTCCGCGCGGCGCGCGACCTGATCGGCCTCGTGCCACAAGAAATCAATCTCGAACCGTTCGAGACCGTGATGAACACGGTGCGCTTTTCCCGAGGGCTATTTGGTAAGCCGCGCAACGACGCCTACATCGAGAAAATCCTCAGACAGCTTTCGCTTTTTGATAAGAAAGACAGCAAGATCATGGCGCTCTCGGGCGGTATGAAACGGCGCGTTTTGATCGCCAAAGCACTCTCTCATGAGCCACGCGTGCTGTTCCTCGACGAGCCCACTGCTGGCGTTGACGTCGAGCTGCGCAAAGACATGTGGGCCGTGGTGGGCGATCTCAAAGCGGCAGGTGTCACGATCATCCTGACGACACATTACATTGAGGAAGCGGAAGCAATCGCCGACCGGATCGGTGTGATCTCCAAAGGTCAAATCCTGCTCGTGGAAGATAAGGCCGAACTCTTGACCCAATTGGGTAAAAAGCAACTGGTTGTCGAGTTGCAGGACACTATCTCCGAAGTGCCAGCGAAACTCAAAGCCTATAAACTGGAGCTGGGCGAGGATGGCATGAGCCTGATCTACACCTACGAAACCAAAGGCGAACGCACGGGTATCACAACCTTGCTGACAGACTTACAAAAGGCAGGGCTCAAAATGGCAGATTTGAAGACCCAGCAAAGCAGCCTCGAAGACATCTTTGTTGGCCTTGTGAAGGAAACCACATGAATTTCACCGCAGTTGCGTCCATCTACACTTTTGAGATGGCCCGTTTTTTCCGCACCGTCACGCAGTCAATTGTCTCTCCGGTTCTTTCAACGTCTCTCTACTTTGTGGTCTTTGGCACCGCGATCGGCAGCCGCATCCAATCCATTGAGGGGGTCAGCTATGGTGCGTTTATCGTGCCCGGGTTGATCATGCTGTCGGTGATGACACAGGCCACGTCAAATGCCTCGTTCGGTATCTATTTCCCGAAATTCATAGGCACGATATACGAATTGCTCTCGGCGCCGGTAAACTTTCTTGAAATCACGCTTGGCTATGTCGGGGCGGCTGCGACAAAAGCATTGTTCATCGGGGTCATCATCCTGCTCACCTCGTTTTTCTTTGTCGATATCAGTATCGCGCATCCGTTTTGGATGGTCGGGTTTCTCGTGCTCACTTGCGTTAGTTTTTCGCTGCTGGGCTTCATCATCGGCATCTGGGCAGGCAACTTCGAACAGCTTCAACTGATTCCGCTGTTGATTATCACACCGTTGGTTTTCCTTGGCGGTAGTTTCTATTCGATCACGATGCTGCCGCCTGTTTGGCAGACCATCACTATGTTCAATCCGGTCGTCTATCTGATATCGGGTTTCCGCTGGGCGTTCTTGGATACAGCTGATGTGCCTGTCGGACTGTCGCTTTTTGCAATTGCGTTATTTACGGGGGCGTGCGTGACGGCGATCTGGTGGATATTCCGCACAGGCTGGCGGATCCGTCAGTGACGTCTTGCGGCGCTGGTGCCATCAACCTATTTGGTAAAGTATGAAAAAATACATTCCCTTCATAAAACGCAAACCGCTTGTCGCCGTAATCCGGCTGCAAGGTCAGATCAGCAATGGCGGGCGTGGCCTTGATAACCCCGGCCTTGCTCCCGTCATCGAAAAAGCGTTTTCCAAAGGCAAGCCTGCGGCGGTTGCATTGGAAATAAACTGCCCTGGTGGCAGCCCCGTGCAGTCGTCATTGATCGCGTCACGTATTCGTAGACTGGCGGATGAAAAGAAAATCCCTGTCTTTGCTTTTGTCGAGGATGTCGCCGCATCGGGCGGCTACTGGCTGGCCTGTGCTGCGGATGAAATTTTTGTCGACGACTGCTCTATAACCGGTTCTATCGGCGTCATCAGCGCGGGCTTCGGTCTGCAAGATCTGATCGAACAATACGGCGTCGAGCGGCGGGTGCACACGGCAGGTAAATCCAAGGCGATGCTTGACCCATTCAAGAAAGAAAGCCCCGCAGATGTGAAGCGTCTGAAAGGCTTGCTTGAAGACCTACACAGCACTTTCATTGCTTATGTGAAATCGCGGCGCGGTGCCAAACTTAACGATAATCCTGACCTGTTTTCGGGCGAAGTGTACATTGGTCAAAAAGGAATTGAACAAGGGCTGGTAGATGGGATTGGCCATCTTGCACCTATTATGAAGGCCCGCTTTGGTGACGAAGTAACATTCAAACGCTACGGGCAAAAACGCGGGTTGCTCTCCCGCTTCGGCGCAAAAGTTGTGGACGATGCGATTGGATCAATCGAGGATCGTGCTGCGTTCGCGCGATTTGGCCTTTAGAAATGATTTTCAAAGTAGTCACTCTTTTCCTTGTTTTCATGGCCGTACTGGCAATGTTTGGAAAGTGGAAATTTCCGGGCCAAGCAAGACTTGAAGCCGCCAAATGCAAATCCTGCGGACGGTACCGTATCGGCAAAGGCCCCTGCGCCTGCACAAAAGGGAAGCGTTGATGGACTGGCTTTATACCGTTGTCGGTTTGGTGATTTTGCTTTTAGCTGGCGATAGCCTTGTTAAAGGGGCCGTCAACCTCTCGCTACGCTTGGGCGTGCCGGCGTTGATCGTCTCGCTGACGATCGTGGCTTTTGGCACCTCGGCACCCGAGTTACTGATCTCGATCCAGGCAATCTGGGACGGCGTCCCTGGGCTTGCGCTGGGCAATGTGGTAGGGTCAAACACCGCCAATGTCCTGCTGGTGTTGGGCATTCCCGCGCTATTGGCGACGATGCACACCAGCGAATGTGATACACGAACCAGCTATTTGCAGATGATGGCGGCAACCGCGCTTTTTATTGGCATGGCGTTCTTCGGTCCGCTCACTTGGATAAGTGGCGTAATACTGCTGGTGGCTCTAGCGGCCATGCTTTTGCACGCAGCACGGACCGCAAATGCGCACCGTAAAGCGACAGAAGGCGACGCTGAAATCGAAGGCGCAGACCCCAGTTTAGGTTGGCCAAAAATCGGACTATATCTTCTGCTTGGCTTGATCGGCCTTCCACTAGGGGCAAACCTGCTGGTAGAAGGAGCAACCAGCATCGCGCGCGAGTTTGGTATTTCCGAAACCGTCATTGGGCTTACACTTGTGGCAATCGGCACGTCTCTGCCTGAACTTGCAACGACTGTCATGGCTGCATTGCGGCGCCAGGCGGACGTGGCATTGGGGAATGTAATTGGCTCGAATATGTTTAACCTTTTGGGGATAATGGGCGTGGCCAGCCTTGTGGGCAACATCCCCGTTGATCCGCAATTCCTACGCTTTGATCTGTGGATCATGGCGTTCTCATCGGCACTTTTGATCCCGTTTGTATTCTTCAAAGTCGATATAAACCGGACATGGGGCATCACGCTTAGCTTACTATATGTGACCTATTTGGTCGTGGTATTGGTCTGATGCGCGCGTTGGTAACAGGGGCGGGCGCACGGCTGGGTCAGGCGATGGCGCTTTATCTGGGAACGCGCGGCTATGACGTTGCAGTGCATTATGCCGGTTCTGCGAAGGGCGCGGCGCAGACCGTTGAACTCCTTCGTGAAATGGGACGAAATGCGATAGCCTTGCAAGCGGATTTACTGGACGAGCAGTCCACGCAAAACCTGCTACCCTCCGCGGCAAAGGCACTGGGTGGGCCCATCACCGTTCTTGTTAACAACGCATCGATCTTTGAATACGATACCATCACAACCGCCAGTCGCGACAGCTGGGACAGGCATCTGGGATCAAACCTGCGGGCGCCGTTTGTGCTCACACAAGCCTTGGCAGCGCAAGCGCCAAAGGCGGAACCCGACGAAAATGGCGAAGCCTTGGCGCAAGCGTTGGTCATCAATATGCTGGATCAACGGGTGCATAAATTAACACCGGAATTCATGACTTATACGATTGCCAAAATGGGGCTCTGGGCGTTCACACAAACCGCGGCGCAAGCATTGTCACCTCATGTACGTGTGAACGGAATTGGACCGGGTCCAACCCTACAAGGGCACCGGCAAAGCCGTACGCATTTCGACAACCAGCGCGCAGCAACGGTTTTGCAGCGTGGTGCCAATCCGTCGGATATTACAACCGCATTAGGGTTCTTCCTCGATTCTCCAGCGGTGACAGGGCAGATGGTTAGCGTTGATGGTGGGCAGCATCTCGGGTGGCAAACCCCCGATGTTCTCGGGGTCGAGTAGTCCAACTGCAAAGTTGTGCACTCCCTCACGGGCCTGTTACATATTGTTCACAAAAGCTTAATGTTTTCAGTCTGTTGCGAGATTTAAATAAAATTTTCTATTCTAAACAGCAACTTATGGATGTGCCTAATAATTAGGCAACTAGACGAAACCTGCTAAAAACAAGGGAAAATTCGGGATCCAATAGTTTTACCCACCGAGTTATCCACAGATTCCGTGGATGCCTTTTCTCTTGTTGTCAGCCCGTTACCATTGCAGTCGAAACAGAATCATACGAGCAACCAATGACAAACCCCAACGCTGAGACCAAACTGACCGGATATGCCTGCATCGAAGGTTACCTGCGCACGCTTGACGGCTCTCCGGGTGTTTACCGGATGTTGGACGATGAAAGTCGCGTGCTATACGTCGGCAAGGCGCGCAACCTGCGCGCGCGCGTCAGCAGCTATGCTCGCCCGGGCAATCATTCAGGGCGTATTGCGCGCATGATATCGGAAACATCTTCGATGATGTTCCTGACCACGCGCACCGAGACCGAGGCCCTGCTACTTGAGCAAAATTTGATCAAACAGCTCAAGCCACGCTATAATGTCCTGTTGCGTGACGATAAATCCTTTCCGAATATTTTGGTGGCAAAGGACCACACCTTTCCGCAAATCAAAAAACATCGCGGCGCGAAAAAAGAAAAGGGAGATTACTATGGGCCCTTCGCAAGCGCTGGCGCTGTCAACCGCACACTTAATCAGTTGCAAAGGGTTTTTCTGCTTCGCAACTGTTCTAATTCAGATTTTGAAACCCGCACACGACCATGTCTGCAATACCAGATCAAGCGCTGCTCCGGCCCGTGCGTCGGGCTAATTTCACCACAGGACTATGCCGTCACGGTGCGGGACGCAGAACTGTTCTTGCAAGGGCGGACCAAAGGCATCCAGCAAACGCTTGCTGCACAGATGGGCGAGGCGTCGGATGCGATGGAGTTCGAACGCGCTGCGGCTTTGCGCGACCGGATCAAGGCGCTGACGCAGGTGCAAACGACCCAAGGTATCAACCCGCAATCGACCGAAGAGGCTGATATCATCGGTCTGCATATCGATGGTGGGCAGGCCTGCGTGCAGGTGTTTTTTATCAGGGCCAACCAAAACTGGGGCAACCACGACTATTATCCACGGATCAGCGGCGAAGAGGATGCGTCCGAAGTCATGGAAGCCTTCGTCGGACAATTCTATACCAACCGCGAACCGCCCCGCGCAATCATCCTTAGTCACGGGCTGGATAACGACGACCTGATGGCCGCCGCCTTGGCTGAAAAAGCGGGGCGCAAGGTCGAGGTCATCATCCCGCAACGCGGAGAAAAGGCCGAGTTGGTTCAAGGTGCATTGCGCAACGCCCGCGAAAGCCTCGCCCGCAAAATGTCCGAGACCGCCACGCAAGGCAAGTTGCTCAAGGGGCTGACAGAGGCCTTTGATTTACCCAAAGTCCCAGCACGCATCGAGGTCTATGACAACAGCCACATCCAAGGGGCGTTTGCGGTGGGCGCAATGGTGGTGGTGGGCACCGAAGGGTTCGACAAAAACCAATACCGTAAATTCAATATCAAGGGTGAAGACATGTCTGCGGGCGATGACTTTGGTATGATGAAAGAGGTCATGACCCGCCGCTTTAAACGACTGCTCAAAGAAGACCCCGAACGCACCTCTGGTATGTGGCCAGACCTGTTGTTGATCGACGGCGGGGCAGGACAGGTAAGTTCGGTCCGCGAGATCATGGAGGCGCTGGGCGTGGGCGACGTGCCAATGATCGGCGTGGCCAAAGGCGAAGACCGTGATGCCGGCAAAGAGGTGTTCTACCGGACCGGCAAACCTGTGATGGCGCTACGGCACAATGATCCAGTGCTTTATTTTATCCAACGGATGCGCGATGAGGTCCACCGCTTTGCCATCGGCACCCACCGCGCCAAACGGTCCAAAGCAATAGGTGCTACACCTCTGGACGATGTGCCGGGCGTCGGACCCACGCGAAAACGCGCCCTGCTTGCCCATTTCGGCTCTGCAAAAGCAGTGGCACGCGCCAATCTTGCCGATTTGAAAGCTGTCGAAGGCGTTTCCGCCAACATGGCGCAGAAAATCTATGATTACTTTCATGACAACAGTTGAGCCTCCGGCGGGCATATTTGGGCTCGGAAGAAACAGCGGCTTTTCACTTCATTGGCAAAGCCTTATGGTAGGCGTATGAATTGGAATATCCCGAATATATTGACGCTTTTGCGTTTGCTTGCTGCCCCAAGTGTAGCGATCATGTTTTTGTATTTTGATAGACCTTGGGCCGATTGGTTCGCACTTATTCTGTTCGTCTCCGCGGCAGTCACGGATTTTGTCGACGGCTATCTCGCGCGCGCTTGGAAGCAAGAGACAAAGTTCGGTGCGATGATGGATCCGATTGCCGATAAAGCGATGGTGGTTATTGCATTGGTGGTCATCACTGGGTTTTCTGGAATGAATCCGTGGATTTTGATGCCCGCTGTGCTGATCATCTTCCGCGAGATTTTCGTCTCAGGGCTGCGTGAATTTCTGGGCGAAACCGCAGGGCTTCTCAAAGTTACCAACCTCGCCAAATGGAAAACTACACTGCAAATGATCGCCATTGCGCTACTTTTTGCCAAAGGCGCATTTGAGGATTATCTTCTTGAGCGCCCCGCCGGAGACGGTTTTAACTTTTTGGCGCTAGGCGCAAATATCAGTTGGGCGCTAGGTATTGGCTTTTTGTGGGTTGCTATGGTTCTTACCGTGCTTAGCGGGGCCGATTATTTCCGCAAAGCCCTGCCTTATTTGCGAGACCAAAAATGAACGTGATGTATTTTGCATGGGTGCGCGAACGGATAGGCCTGCCGTATGAGGACATTCAAACCGATGCCGCAACCGTCTTTGAACTTGTTGCCGAATTGCGCGCCCGCGAAGATCGCTACGCCGCGGCATTCGCCGACATTAGCGCGCTGCGCGTCGCTCTTGATCAAGAGCTTTCCGATTTTGACGCACCGCTGGCAGGCGTTCATGAAGTGGCGTTTTTCCCACCAATGACGGGTGGATAATGACGGTCCGAGTGCAAAATTCCAGCTTTGATGTAGGCGGGGAACTCAACGCTTTTTCCAAGGGCACGGGTGTCGGTGCTGTGGTCAGCTTTACAGGGCTCGTGCGCGACACCGATGGCACCTTGCACAAAATGGAAATCGAACACTACCCGGGCATGACCGAATGCGCGATCGCAGGCATGGTGGACCAAGCAAAGGCACGCTGGTTGCTTGATGATGTTCTCGTGATCCACCGCTTCGGGTCATTATTGGTTGGCGCGCCAATCATGATGGTCGCCACCAAATCAGCGCATCGCTCAGATGCTTTCGCCGCCGCCGATTTTCTGATGGATTACCTCAAATCGCGTGCACCATTTTGGAAGAAAGAAACCACAGTCGATGGAACCGCGTGGGTCGCGGCAAAAGACGACGACGAAGCCGCCCTAGATCGCTGGTGATCTGGCCATTGCAGCCACGGTCTTGTGGCGTGGACAATCAGTGGTGTGATTGTTGATCAATCCAGTCGCCTCCATGAACGCGTAAACGATCGTGGGGCCACAAAACTTGAAACCGGCCTTCTTGAGGTCCTTTGAAATCTGCATTGATAGCGGCGAAAACGTCGGCATCGCTGATCTGTCCGCCAAAACCGTGCGCAGCGGCGTGCCGTCCACATAGTCCCATAGAAATTTGTCAAATCCTTGAGCGGATTCAATCCGTTGCCAAGCCCGTGCATTGGAAATGGTTGCGGAAATTTTGCCACGATGGCGGACGATACCTTCGTTTTGTAACAGGGCCGCGATCTCGGGTTCGCCCCATGTCGCGATAACATCAGGATCAAACCCTGCAAACGCGGCGCGAAAATTGTCCCGCTTCTTAAGTATTGTGATCCAGCTTAGGCCCGCCTGAAATCCGTCCAGAATTAACTTTTCCCACAATGCGCGGCTGTCATATTCAGGCACACCCCATTCTGTGTCGTGATAATCGACATAAATCTGTTCGGGTCCGGCCCAACCGCAGCGCTGATCCATTTGGTGCCTTTCTTTTCCGTCGCATTTGATTCGATTGCCTTACCTTAACCCGATGTTATCGACGATCAGGCACCTTACGGCGATGAGATAGGATTGTTTTATGCCCCACGCTGCTTTGTCAAAAGATGCAATCGACGATGACGCCCTGCGCGACCCGTTCCATTTCGCGATGGCCAGTCGGGATGCTGACGTTTTAACGCTTGTGCGCGAGGCTCTTGCCGCTGGGCGTGCAAAGCTGGCTTTTCAGCCGATCGTGACCGCGTGCGCAAATGGCCGGATCGTATTTTATGAGGGTCTGATTCGGGTTATGGATGCTGCTGGGCGGGTCATACCTGCCGCGCATTTTATGCCTGTGATCGAAGAGATGGATCTGGGACGGCAGATTGATTGCGTCACGTTAGACTTGGCGCTCAAGCTATTGCAGCACAACCCGTACCTCCGTCTTTCAATTAACTTGTCTGCGCGGTCTATCGGCGACGGGCAGTGGCGGCGAATTTTGGAAGCGGGACTATCGGGGCCGGGCTCCGTTGGAGAACGGCTCATTTTCGAAATTAGTGAAACTTCGGCAATGGTGTTACATGAAATTGTGACGCGTTTCATGGAAGAGGTGCAACCACGCGGGCTTAGCTTCGCGCTTGACGGGTTTGGGGCGGGCATGACCGCATTCCGGCACCTCAAATATTTTTACTTTGATCTGGTGAAAATCGACAAAGGGTTCATTCGCGGGATCGAACGGGATCCCGACAATCAAGTGCTCACCAGAGCGCTACTAACCGTCGCACATCAGTTCGAAATGCTTGTGGTTGCCGATGGGATCGAAACCGCACAAGAGGCAGCGTTGCTTACAAAAATGGGTGCCGACTGCTTACAAGGTTATCACTTCGGCGTTCCGAAGTTCGAGATTCGCTAGAAACATCAGATCGGCGTTGCATTAGCCAATCCAAATCTTACAATGGGGCGAGCGGCAGGTCGGGGGCCGACACTGGCTTTACGCCGCTCCGGTTTGCTTTTTGATTTATATCTGAGAGGACCACTCCCCCATGACGAATGTTGTTATCGCTTCTGCTGCGCGAACTGCTGTAGGCAGCTTCGGCGGCGCTTTTGCAAATACCAAAGCCCATGACCTTGGCTCGGCTGTCCTTGAGGCGGTCGTCGCCCGTGCGGGCATTGATAAATCCGAAGTCAGCGAGACGATTCTCGGGCAAGTCCTAACCGCAGCGCAGGGCCAAAATCCAGCGCGCCAAGCCCATATCAATGCAGGCCTGCCAGTTGAAAGCGCAGCCTGGAGCATCAATCAGGTTTGCGGGTCGGGTCTGCGGGCCGTGGCACTTGGCGCGCAGCACATCCAACTTGGCGATGCATCGATTGTTGCCGCTGGTGGTCAGGAAAACATGACACTTTCCCCTCACGCCGCGCATCTGCGCGCAGGGCACAAAATGGGTGACATGCAATATATTGATACGATGATCCGTGACGGTCTTTGGGATGCCTTTAACGGCTACCACATGGGTCAGACGGCAGAAAATGTTGCCAACCAGTGGGAGATATCGCGCGATATGCAAGACGAGTTCGCAGTCGCCTCCCAGAACAAGGCGGAAGCGGCGCAAAAAGCAGGCCGATTTGTGGACGAGATTACTGCCTTCACAGTGAAAACCCGCAAGGGCGATATTATCGTGGATCAAGACGAATACATTCGCCACGGCGCTAATATTGAGGCGATGGCAAAAATGCGCCCTGCATTTGCAAAAGATGGCTCGGTTACCGCTGCAAACGCGTCTGGTTTGAACGACGGTGCGGCGGCGACTTTGCTGATGTCCGCGGACGAGGTCGAAAAGCGCGGGATCGAGCCATTGGCCCGCATCGCGTCTTACGCCACCGCTGGCTTGGATCCGTCAATCATGGGCGTTGGCCCTGTGATGGCCTCGCGCAAAGCGTTGGAAAAAGCGGGCTGGTCGGTCGGTGATTTGGATCTGATCGAGGCAAACGAGGCCTTCGCCGCCCAAGCATGTGCCGTGAACAAGGAAATGGGCTGGGACCCTGCTATCGTCAATGTGAATGGCGGTGCAATCGCTATCGGTCACCCGATTGGCGCCTCTGGCTGTCGCGTGCTGAACACCCTTCTGTTCGAGATGAAACGCCGCGACGCTAAAAAGGGTATCGCGACACTCTGCATCGGTGGCGGCATGGGTGTTGCGCTCTGCGTCGAGCGCCCATAGTTTTATTTTAGGCGCGCAATAATCTTGCGCGCCTGACTCTAATCACATAATATGATTACAGAAAATTTCTAGGAGGAAATATATATGTCCCGTGTTGCCCTTGTGACCGGCGGATCCCGTGGTATCGGCGCCGCAATTTCGACTGCCCTGAAAGATGCGGGTTATACCGTTGTCGCGACCTATGCGGGTAATGATGAAAAGGCGGCGGCATTTTCCGCCGAAACTGGCATCAAGACATATAAATGGGACGTGGGGAGCTATGATGAATGCGCGGCCGGCATCGCGCAAGTCGAGGCGGAGGTTGGCCCTGTGGAGGTTCTGGTCAATAACGCCGGCATCACCCGCGATGCACCATTCCACAAAATGACACCGCAGCAGTGGAACGATGTGATCAGCACAAACCTGTCCGGCGTGTTTAACATGTCCCACCCGGTCTGGCCCGGGATGCGGACGCGTAAATTTGGCCGGATCATCACAATTTCTTCGATCAACGGTCAAAAAGGCCAGTTTGCGCAGGTCAACTATGCCGCCTCGAAAGCAGGCGACATCGGCTTTACCAAAGCCTTGGCACAAGAAGGCGCACGCGCTGGCATTACCGTGAATGTCGTGGCACCCGGCTATATAAATACAGAAATGATGAGCACGATTCCTGAAAAAGTGATGAACGAAGTCATCTTGCCCCAAATCCCCGTCGGG
>TARA_R110002051_G_scaffold57104_2_pt1 | contig 23711 bp, 24 predicted proteins | sample TARA_R110002051 | Tara Oceans TARA_R110002051 (sample SAMEA4397023) | marine metagenome | biome: Polar Biome; feature: [MES] marine water layer (ENVO:01000295) within the mesopelagic zone...; material: water (ENVO:00002006), including particulate matter (ENVO:01000060) such as......
TTTGTCGGTGATCGTCGCGATCCATGAGTATGGACATTATATTGTCGGGCGCTGGTGCGGGATTTATGCCGAGGTGTTTAGCCTCGGGTTTGGCCCCGTATTATATAAGCGCACCGACAAGCGTGGCACTGTGTGGCAAGTCGCGGCACTGCCGTTTGGCGGCTATGTGCGGTTTCTGGGCGATGCCAATGCGGCGGGTGTAGGCGAGACAGGTGAGGTCAGCGAGGCTGATGTGCGGCGGTCAATGGCGGGGGCACCGCTATGGGCACGCGCATTGACGGTTGTAGCGGGGCCTATGTTCAATTTCATTCTTGCGATTGCGATTTTTGCGGGGATTGCGATGACTGATGGGCGTTCCACCGATCCGTTGACGTATGAATCGGGACGTGACTTGCCGGCGCAATTTGTGTCCGAGCTGCGTGCGGGTGATCAGTTGTTGCAGGTTGAAGGCTTGCCGTTTGGGTCCGATGACCCATTGATTGACCAACTGCCTTATAGCGCAACACTGTCATATGACATTTTACGTGCAGGCGAGGCGCTGACGGTGGTCGGTCCGTATTTAATGCCGTCCGCCGTGTCGGGTATTAACCCGCGGTCGGCGGCAGATGATGCAGGATTGCGCAAGAACGATGTCATTACGGGGATCGATGGCACGCCTGTCGTGGCCTTTGGCCAGTTGATCGATGCGGTGCAGGCGGCAGATGGTGCGCCGCTGACGTTGGATGTTTGGCGCGCAGGTGAGGTTTCGGAGTTTACGCTGGCGCCGCGCCGCGTGGATATTCCGCTGCGTGAGGGCGGGTTCGAGACCCGTTGGTTGATTGGCGTCACAGGGGCCGTATTTTTTGACGAGGCGACGACCCGATTGGGGATATGGGAAAGCCTGACAGGGGCAACACAGCAGTTGATATTTATTCTCAAGTCGTCGCTGTCAGGCCTGTGGAATGTGATCACCGGTCAAATTTCGTCGTGTAACCTGTCTGGCCCGGTTGGGATTGCGCAGACCAGCGGCACGATGGCTGCACAGGGCGCCACGAGTTTCGTGTGGTTTTTGGGCATGTTGTCGGCGGCCGTGGGCCTGTTGAACTTGTTTCCGGTGCCTGTTCTGGATGGGGGCCATTTGGTGTTTCACGCCTATGAAGCCGTGGCTGGCCGCAAGCCGTCGGACCGTGCGACTAACGTGTTGATGCTGATGGGGCTGGCATTGATCGGGGCGATGATGGTCTTTGCCTTGCTCAATGATCTGGTGCTTTGTCCATAAAAGCGCCAGACCTGTGCCACATTTGCGCCTTGATTGCGGACTAAACATCTATCACCCGATAGGAGTATGAACGATGCAAACATTGAACCAAGGTTACAAAGGTCTATCCTTTTTGATGAGCTTGAACGTTGATCGTCTGTTGATGATTGGTGTGATGGTGGCAGCGCTTTACGCGGGATCGTATATTGCGTTGATCTAGCACTGCCGCGCGCCGGATAGACCACGCAAAAACGCGCCCGTTGTGGCGCGTTTGTTCGTTTTGACATCGCCGCCTGAACCCGATAGTTCCTAGGGTACTGGGACATCACAACAGGCGAAAAATATGAACCGTGTAACTACACGCGCTGCCGCGCAAAAATCGACAGTCATTCAGCGTCTGTTTTTCGTTTTATTTGTGGGGGTTAGCGCGCTTTACGCCCTACAAGCCAATGCCCAGAGTTTTGTGTTTAACACGGTCCAGATCGACGGCAATCAGCGTGTTGAGGATGGCACGATCCTGTCTTTTGCGGGAATCAGCCGTGGCGAAACGGTTTCAATGGGCGAGCTGAACGATGCGGTTCAGCGGATTCGTGCCTCTGGACTGTTTGAAACCGTGGATGTGACCCCGCAGGGAGGCACATTGCGGATTACGGTCGCAGAATGGCCGACGATCAATCAGATTAATATCGAGGGGAACGTCAAGCTGCGTGATGCGGACCTGTTGGCCGTTGTGACATCGCAGACCCGCCGCGTTTACACCCCCGCGCAAGCCGAGCGCGATACGGCCGCAATTTCGGAAGTTTATGCCACCAAGGGCCGTATCGACGCGACTGTGCGCCCACGTATTATCAAACGCTCTGACAACCGTGTTGATCTGGTGTTTGAAGTGATCGAGTCTGCGGTCACCGAGATCGAGCGGATTTCTTTTGTCGGTAACCGGACCTATTCAGAGGGCCGTTTGCGTCGCGTTCTAGAGACCAAGCAAGCCGGTATTTTGCGCGCGATCATTGGCCGTGATACCTTTGTTGAAGATCGCATTGCATTTGATCGCCGCGCCCTGACAGATTTTTACCAGTCCCGCGGTTACGTGGATTTCCAAGTACAGAACGTCGATGTTGTGCTAACCCGCGAGCGCGATGCATATCTGGTGACGTTCAACCTGCAAGAGGGCCAGAAATTTACTTTTGGCAATATCAGCGTGACCAGCGATATCCCCGAAGCGGACGCGGACGCGTTTCGTCAGGTGCTAAAGCTTAAGCCGGGGGTGACGTATTCACCTGCGGTATTGGATACAGAGATTGCACGCCTTGAGACCCTTGCCCTGCGTCAGGGTATCAACTTTTTGTCGGTCGATCCGCGTGTGACCCGCAATGATCGCGATTTGTCGCTGGATATTGAATTTGCGCTGGTGCGCGGACCTCGTATTTTTGTCGAGCGCATTGATATCGAGGGCAACAACACCACGCTGGACCGGATTGTGCGCAACCAGTTCCGCGTTGTGGAAGCTGACCCGTTTAACCCACGCGAAATTCGTGAAAGTGCGTCGCGTATTCGCGCACTTGGGTTTTTCAGTGATGCGACCGTTGATGCCCGTGAAGGGTCGAGCGCGAACCAGGTGATCATTGATGTGAATGTGACCGAGCAGAACACCGGGTCGTTGTCGTTTGGTGCTAATTTTAATGCCGATACCGGGGTTTCGCTGACTGCGGGGTTCCGGCAGAGCAACTTTATGGGTCGGGGTCAGGCCGTGAATTTGCAGCTGTCAACGGCCAAGACAAACCGTGTGTTGTCGTTCTCGTTCCAAGAGCCGCAGTTTATGGGCCGCGATTTGGGCTTTGGGTTGGATTTTGAATATCGCACGACGGACAATGAGAATTCGCTCTATGACACAGAAGCGTTCCGGTTTAGGCCGTCGCTGTCATTTCCTGTCAGTGAAAACGGACGGATACAAGTGTTTTATGCCTTTGATTATACCGATATTAAGGATGTAGATACCGCGGCCAGTGCGTTGATTATTGCAGATGGCGAGATTGGCGCTGTTGGATCATCGTCGCTTGGATATCAGTATAGTTTTGACACGCGCCGCACGGGGTTGAACCCGAATGCCGGTTTGGTGTTCCGTTTTGGTCAAGAGTTTGGTGTGGGTGATGCGCAATATATCAAGACCACTGCGCTGGCTGCGGCTGAAACCAAGGTGCTGAACGAGGAGTTGACGCTGCGTGCGACAATAGAGGGCGGGTATCTGGAATATAGCAAAGGCGAAAGCCGGATTACGGACCGTTTCTTTCTTGGTAGCCGTTTGATGCGCGGGTTCGAGGCCGGTGGCATTGGACCGCGTGATGCCGACACTGATGATGCCTTGGGCGGCAATGTCTATGCTGTGGCCCGTCTTGAGGCCGAATTCCCGATCGGGTTGCCAAGTGAATACGGTATCTCGGGTGGTGCGTTCATCGATTACGGATCGCTTTGGGATATTGGCCGGACGGCACCAGTGGGCACAAATGTGATTTACAACGACTTTACCGGACGCGCGGTGGCCGGTCTGTCGATTTACTGGGACACGCCGATTGGGCCGCTGCGGTTTAACTTTACCGAAGCCCTGGATGCGCAAGAATTCGACAACACAAGAAACTTTGATGTGACTGTATCGACGAGCTTTTAATGACAGGGCTGCGCACGGCATTTATTGCGGTTTGGATCGCGGTGGGAGCCAACCCGGTGGCGGCGCAGCAGGTGCCGTCGTTGGGTTTGCCTGTGTCCGAGATTGTGGTGGTCGATACTGACGAGTTGTTTCGTGCCACCCTGTATGGCCAGCGTATCGCGTCTGATTTGGCGGCGCGCGCCCGTGAATTGCAGGTCGAAAACGACCGGATCACAGCGGATTTGACGGCCGAAGAGCAAAGCCTGACAGAACGTAGACCCCAGATGGACCCTGTCGCGTTTCGTGCGGAGGCTGCTGAATTTGATACCCGTGTTCAGGGGATTCGCCGTGCCCGCGATGCGGCAATTTCCGCCTTTGAGACCGAGCGCGATTCCGCGCCACGCTTGTTTCTTGAAAAGGTCCGCACGACATTGGGTGAGTTGATGGTCGAACGCGGTGCCGTGGCGATGCTTGATCAGCGCATCGTATTTTTATCGCTTAGCACTGTTGATATCACCAAGGCTGCGATTGCCCGCATTGACGCCAGTCTTGGTGACGGGGCGGAGCAGGTTCCTGAGCAGTAGCCTTTCCTTGCTGGCAGCACCCCCCTTTGATATCAAGGTGTAAGCTATTTATTGATTGGACCTGACCTGATGACCGAGACCCCGACAACCGCTGATATCAAACTGATCCAGAAAATTATTCCGCACCGCTATCCGTTTTTGCTGGTGGACAAGGTGCGCGAAATTGACGGGATCAAATCAGCCGTGGGCATCAAGAATGTCACGATGAACGAGCCACATTTTCAGGGCCATTTCCCAGGCAATCCGATCATGCCCGGGGTCACGATTGTCGAGGCGATGGCACAGACCGCTGCGGTGATGATCGGGGTGAGCCTTGGTTTGACGGACGGAAACTTGAACGTGTATTTCATGGCGATTGATAACTGCAAGTTCCGCCGCATGGTGGTGCCGGGGGATGTTCTGGAGATGCACTTAGAGACCACGCGCGGTAAGGCTGGCGGAAAGGTTTGGCGATTTAAGGGTGTGGCGACGGTTGATGGCGAGATGGCCGCCGAGGCCGAGTTTACCGCGATGATGGATTTGAAAGCCTGATGTCCGGCATCCACCCTTCGGCGGTGATTGAAGACGGTGCAGTGATTGGTGACGGCTGTCAGGTCGGGCCGTTTTGTGTGATCGGGCCGCAGGTGGTTTTAGGTGCGAATGTCGCATTGAAGTCGCATGTTGTAATCACAGGTGACACGCATATCGGCGACGGCACGGTTATATTTCCATTTTCTGTCATTGGTGAAATCCCGCAAGATTTGAAGTTTGGCGGCGAGAAAACCGCTCTGCGCGTGGGCAAACGTAATCGAATTCGCGAGCATGTGACGATGAATACAGGCACGGCGGGTGGTGGTGGCGTGACGCGCGTGGGTGATGACGGGCTGTTTATGGCTGGTTGTCATGTGGCCCATGATGCACAGATTGGCGACCGTGTGATTGTGGTGAATTCCAGCGCGATCGCCGGGCATTGTGTGATCGAGGATGATGTTATCATCGGTGGGCTTTGTGGCATTCACCAATGGGTGCGCATCGGGCAGGGTGCGATTATTGGCGCGCTGTCGATGGTGACCAACGATGTGGTGCCGCATGGGCTAGTGATGGGGCCGCGTGGCACGCTGGACGGATTGAACCTTGTTGGGTTGAAGCGCAAGGGCGTGGCACGGGTGGATATCACAGCATTGCGGGCCGCGTTTCAGATGTTGAAAGACGGCGAGGGCACGTTTCAAGACCGCGCCAAGCGTTTGGCCGATGAAAGCGAAAGCGCGTATGTCCAGCAGATGGTTGCCTTTATTCTGGGCGATACCGACCGCAATTTTCTGACCCCAAGCTGATGCTGGCGTTGATTGCTGGCACTGGCGCGTTGCCCGCCGCAATTTTGGCCCAAAGGCCCGATGCGATTGTCTGTGCGATGGCCGGGTTTACGCCCGAAGTGCCCGCGCGGATCACGTTTCGTTTAGAGACATTGGGGCGTTTTCTAATCCAGCTCGCGGCGCTGGGTGTGAACGAGGTGTGTTTTGCGGGGGCGGTGCGCCGACCTGAAATTGATCCCAACGCGATTGATGCGGACACCCGCCCCTTGGTGCCAGTCCTTAAGGCGGCTATGGCCAAGGGAGATGATGGCGCATTGCGGGCGATCCTTGGTTTGTTTGAGGCTCGAGGGTTTGCGATTGTTGCGGCACACGATGTGGTGCCGCAATTGCTGCCGGTAGCGGGTGTTCCCACAAAACGGCGCCCTGATGCGGCAATGATGGCTGATGCGGTTTTAGGCGAGAAGGTTTTGGTCAAGCTGGGAGAGCGTGATCTGGGGCAGGCCTGTGTCGTGCAAGGCGGTCAGGTATTGGCGCGCGAGGGCGTTGCGGGAACGGATGCGATGATTGCTGGGGTGACTGCGACGGGTGGTGTTTTGGTCAAGGGGCCGAAACCGGACCAAGACCGGCGCGCTGATTTACCGGTGATCGGGCTGCAGAGTGCACGGTTGGCGATTGCCGCGGGGTTGGACGGGATTGTGATCGAGGCCGCTGGTGTGATGGTTCTGGGCTTGGATGAGGTCGTGAACCTGCTGAATGAAAAAGGAAAAGTATTATGGGTGCGCCCCAAGACGGAAAGCTGATGCGCGTCTTTATCATCGCGGGAGAGGCGTCTGGCGATAAGCTGGGTGCGGCGTTGATGGCGGGGCTGAAAGGTTTGACGCAGGTGCAATTTGACGGGGTTGGTGGCCCGCTGATGCAGGCCGAGGGGTTGGTGAGCCGCTTTGAGATGGACGAGCTAAGCGTGATGGGTTTGGCGGAGATCCTGCCGAAATACCGCGCGCTCAAGGCCCGTGTGCATGAAATGGCGCAGGCGGTTCTGGATACCAAACCGGATGTTTTGATTACCATTGATAGCCCCGATTTTTGTCTGCGGGTTGCCAAATTGGTCAAGGCAAAGAGCGATATTCGCACGGTGCACTATGTGGCCCCCACCGTATGGGCGTGGCGTCCTAAGCGCGCGGCAAAGATGGCCGGATATATCGATCAGGTTTTGGCGTTATTCCCTTTTGAGCCGCCCTTTATGCAAGCTGCCGGGATACGCTGTGATTTTGTCGGGCATCCGGTTGTGACGGATATATTGGCCTCTGACGCGGAGCGTTTGGCTTGGGCGGGTGATGGGCCGTTGGTGATGGTGCTACCCGGCAGCAGGCGCGGAGAAGTATCGCGTTTGATGGCGCGTTTTGGTGAAGTGGCGGCGCGGATTGCGATAGCACATCCAAAGGCCCGTTTTGTTATTCCAACAACGGGGAATGTAACCACGTTGGTGCGCAAGATGGCGACGAAGTGGTCCGTGCCTGTGCGTGTGCTGTCGCACGATGCCAAGGCCGAAAAGCGCGGGTTATTTTCAGCGGCAGATGTTGCGTTGGCGGCCTCGGGGACGGTGTCGCTTGAGTTGGCAGCCAATGACACCCCGATGGTAATTGCCTATGACATGGCGTGGTTAAGCCGGATTATTATGAGCCGTTTGTTATTGGTGGATACCGTGACATTGGTGAATTTGGTCAGCGAGAGCCGCGTCGTTCCCGAATTTATCGGCAAGGCGTGTCAGCCCGCACCGATTACCGAGGCGGTTTTGGCGGTACTGGCAGACCCCAGCGGACAAAGCGCGGCAGCAGCGGTGACGATGGACCGTTTGGGCCGTGGGGCCGAAGATCCGGGGGTGCGTGCAGCTAGGGCTGTTTTGGACGCAGCCGCAGCCGCCCGTTCAGTATAAGCAAGCCCACCGCAAGGATGCCGAAACCGATGTAGGCGTTTAACGGGAGGGCTTCGCCCAATGTCACGGCGCCCAGAATAATTGCGACGGGGGCCACCAAAAGCGTGACCAGCATCAGGTTGCCCGAGCCGGCCAGCGCCAGCACGCGGTAGTACAGCAGGTAAGCAACAGCCGTAGCGATCACGGCGTAATAGGCAATTGCGGCCCATGTCGTGAGAGACAGATTGAGGCTGATTGGGCCTTCGACAAACCAGGCCATCGGAATTGTAACCAGACTTGCCCCTGTGACCATGCCGGCCGCGGCAACTTGCGGGGGCAGGCCGCTTAGAGTTTTACGCGCCCAGACCCCTGCGAGCGCGTAAGACATTGCGCCGCCGGTGACCGCCAGTTGCGCGATGCTGCGCAGATCAAAACTGGACAGATAGGACAGGCCGATGGCAGTGGCGACCCCGATAAAGCCCAAGGTGACGCCGACGGATTTGTGCCAGCTAAGTTTTTCATCGATGAAGAAAATAGCCGCGAAAAGCACGCCAAAGATGGCAGTAGAGGCATTCAGGATCGCGGTCAGGCCGGTTTCGATATACAGTTGTGCCCATGCCATCAACGAGAATGGGATGACGTTGTTGAGCAGCCCCATCACAAGGAACGCGGCCCAGACACGTGGGTCACGCGGCATGCGCAAGCGACGCACAGCGATGTAGCCCCACAGGACAACCATTGCCCAGCCCGTGCGGTGGGCGACCGTTGTGAGCGGGCCGATCTCGTCGAGTGCTACGCGCACCGACAAAAACGAGCCGCCCCAGATCAGCGAAAGGATCAGCAGCAATAGCCAAGCGGAGGGGGAAATGGTTTTTTGAATTTGTGTCATGCGCGTTTGTCGGTGTAAGCGACCAGTTGGGCAACCCGAAAATTGCGCAAATAAAAAGCCCCGCCAGATGACGGGGCTTTATATCAGATTATGCAGTCGATTTAGAAGTTGTAAGCCACTTTGAGGCCAACAGCGACGGCAGAGTTGTCGCTAAATTCTGCACCGATGGTTTCAGTCGTTGTATCGCCCGCCATGATATAGCGCACGCCGCCTGTCAGCTCGATGCCAGTGTCCATAGTATATGTGCCGCCTACAGAAACAGAGGTAAAGCCATCGGTCGGGGAGAGGTTGCTGGACAGACCGCCCTGTGCATCCTCATAGCCTACGGAAATTGCACCCGAGAAACTGTCAGAGAATTTGCGGCCAACACCGAGAGTATATACGACCGTGTCTTCGTCCCATGACACCAATTCGCCGACGTTTGGATCGGTGATATGGCCTTCGGACCAACCGGCCCAACGGACTGAGCCGAAGACCAGTGTATTTGCTGCTACACCGGACTGAAATTCAAGGTTCACTGTTTCAGGCATCGTTGCTGTCAGAACGCCGCCTGCCGAAGCCGCGAGTTCCAGATCAATTGCGCTGCTATATGTCAGGGATACGAGCAGGGCGATGTCTTGACGCTCATATGCAACACCGGCAACATAACCTGCGCCAGAGCCGGAGTCATAATCGGTCGTATAAGCCGCAGCGGGCACGCTTGGCACGCTACGGTTATACTTACCGCTTGCAGTCAAATAGCGTGGACCGAAGAGGACGCTTAGGTTCTCATTGAACTTGTAGCGCCCAACAGCGGTGATTGCTGTGGTTTTAACCTGTGCGTAGGTGCCGGATATTGGGTAGCCGGGGTCGGTGTTAACATAAGCGACGTCTGCGCCGAACGGCTGGTCGATGATCAGCGCCAATGAGACCTTGTCATCGATATCTGTTTTGAAAGCCAAGCCGACGGTGCCGTAGCTTGGTGCGGCGTTACCTGAGGCTATTTCGAAGCCTGCGGCCGGACCTGCGGGCACAGTAAAGATACCGTCGACGGAAGGTGTCACATTACCATAGCTAAGTTCGACATATTTGCCGTCTTCAAAGATCGCGCCGATGCTTTGGCCCGACCGGTCGATGCCGCCTGCGTAAGCGGCTGTCGTTGTCAGCATAAGCGCTGCCCCGACTGTAACAAAATTTTTCATGTCTCCATCCCTGTCATGAAATTTACATATGGGCTGACGTTAGGAAGCAAAGCGTGATTGCGTCAATTCTTGACGCTACGTCAGACAAGCTGGCGTCCCGTAACGTCACAAAAATACACAGTTAAGGAGCCCCTTTGGTCTGCCCATAGTTAATATTTATGTAATTTGCCGCAAATATGATGGCCCCACCAACCAGCACGAGGCTATCGACCGGTTCGGCGTACAGGACGATTCCCACGATCGCGATGATGGGCAGTCGCGCAAAATCAATCGGCATCACCACGGAGGCCGGCGCGATTGATAGGGCTTTGGTCAGACAGAAATGCGCCGTCAGCCCAGCAAGTCCGATGACCACCACCCAAGGCAGGGTTTGTGCAGTTGGCAAGGCGATATCGCCGTCGAACCCCGCGCTGATGGCTCCGAAAACCGCCTGCATTCCGGTCAGATACGCCAGAATGCAGGTGATGGATGCGGTCTGTGTCAATTTGCGCGTGAAGATCGCGGTCATCGCAAAAGCGGTGGCACTAAGCCCTGCAGCGATGACACCTGCATTGAGGTTGTTAAAGTCGGGCCGCGCGACGATCAAGACGCCGATGAACCCAATTGCCGCGGCAACCCCGCCGATTTTGGTTATGCGTTCGCCCAAGATAAATGGCGACAACAAGATGACCCAGATCGGTGTGGTGAATTCAAGCGCGAAGACCTGTGCCAGAGGGATGACGGTGATTGCAAAGAACCACAGGTTTTGCCCGGTGAAGTGGAAAAGGTTGCGCGCAAAGTGCAGACCGATCCGGTCGCGTGATATTTGGTGAAGGGTGCCTGCTTTCCACGCCACAAATCCGACGATCAGCAGGCCGACCAAAGAGCGGTAAAGCATGATTTCGAAGGTATCGAGGTCTAGTGACGCGGCGCGCCCTGCGATGGCCATCATTGTAAAGGCACTGATCGCCCCGACCATCCATGTGGCCGCCCGAAGAGTGGTGGTCATGCATTGCTCCGGCCGCGCGACAGTGGCGGCAGGCCGCAACAGTCACCTGATTTGAATGGAGATTCAAGCCGTGAGAATGACACCGAGTGAGACCACCAAGCCGACGGTTGCGAGGATCAGGATAGGGATCCGCTGAAAGGGATGTTTACTGGCGTCGCAAGCGCCGCACCGCGCGCCGGATGAACGCATTTTATGCCCGCAGCTTGTGCAGGTGAAGAGGCGATAGGTCATAGTGCACCTGTATAAATGAACTGAAATCGGGGATAACAACGTGGCTGGGCCACATACTTGTAGGCCAATGTAGGTTGTTTACGGGGTGTTCTGCACAGCCTCAAGTCACCTTTTGCGATATGTCGCTGTGCACTTTTGTGCCTCGGGCCGGTTTGTGAGGTTTGAGGCATACCGGCCCGCGGTGTTTACGCGACATAGAGGTCGGGGACGTTTTTGACGATGCGGCTCACGATAATATCGATCAATGCCCCTACAACGATCCCATCTGCGATCATCCACCAAGGGTTTTTGAAGACGTCAGGAAGATAGGCGATGTTTTGGAAGGTTGCCGCGAGCATGTCGTAGCCGAAGATTACGCTTAGGAATGTGAACCAAGCCCCCATCAGCCCGCCACGCAGCCAAGGTGGATAGACCACGTTGAACATCGGAATGCGGTGGACGGTGCCTGAAATACCCACAACCCCGCCGATGGTGAGGAAAAGTGCAAGCACCCCCCAAGCCAGCAATGGATCAGCCGTTGGCAACATTGTGCGCGTGCCCCAGAACCCGATGAGCCCCACGATAAACCCCAAGGATTTTGCGATGGCGGTGCGGGTCATTAACGGTGTGAAATTGAACATGGCTTACCCTTTCATAAGTGGCCAACGATAGGGTCAGTATAGCAGATTGGGTGGAGCGCGTGTTGATTTAGAACTACTGCCAGCGCTGTCAGTGAAGCCAAGCATCACGCCCGTCTGGTGCCCATCCGGCGCGTGTCGCCACAGAGTAGGCGGCGGCCCGCGCGAGGTTAAACCAAATCGCGATGCTTTCACGCGCCAGCATCGACAGGGTCAACCGCCCTGTTGCGGGGTCGCGGCGCAGGTTTTCAGATTTTACCAGCGTCAAGGACGCAAGCGGCGCGCCGGTTTCCCATGCGGCCCATTTCAAAGAGGCCCACGCGCGCGGCAGGTGGAAGGCCTCGGTGACGACAATAAGTCGTGTGGGGTTTGGCAGCAGTTGATATGAAAACAAGGCGTTTTGCAGTGTTGATTGCGCGCGCTGTTCTTGAATGGCAGCATGTGCCGGCAGGCCGAGGGATAGGGCGTAGCGTCCCATTTGACTGCCTGCGCTGGGGCCATTGGGGGCCGCGGCACCGCCGGTGAAGATGATGGCGGGAGCGAGGTTTGCCTTGTGCAGGTCCACGCAGCGGTCCACCCGTTTGAGCGTAGACGGGGCCAGAACGCCGCGCGCATCCATACCGCCCCCGAGGCAAATGATCGCGTCGGCAGGTCCGATCGTCGAGATGTCAGGATCGGGCCAAAGGAAGGTCCAGACCAGCATCGCAAGCGTCATCAGGGCATAGGTGGCGGTGCCGACTGTGATCAGTCGACGGGTAAATCGGGCGCGCCGCGTTATTCCCACTCGATCGTGCCCGGAGGCTTGGAGGTGATGTCATAGGTGACGCGGTTGATGCCTTGGACCTCATTGATGATCCGTGTGGCGGTTTCGCCAAGGAAATCATGGGTGAACGGGTAGTAGTCGGCGGTCATGCCATCCACGGAATTCACCGCACGCAGCGCGCAGGCAAAGTCGTAGGTTCGCCCGTCGCCCATGACCCCCACGGTGCGCACCGGCAGAATCGCCACAAACGCCTGCCAGATTTCGTCATACAGCCCGTGTTTGCGAATCTGGTCGATATAGACGGCATCAGCCTTGCGCAGGATATCAAGCTTTTCACGGGTGATTTCACCGGGGCAGCGGATCGCGAGGCCCGGACCTGGAAATGGGTGGCGTCCGATAAAGGAGGTGGGCAGGCCAAGTTCGACGCCCAGCGCGCGCACCTCATCCTTGAACAGCTCGCGCAGCGGTTCCACCAGTTTCAGGCCCATTTTTTCAGGCAAGCCGCCGACGTTGTGGTGGCTTTTGATTGTCACTGACGGGCCGCCCGAAAACGAGACGGATTCGATGACATCGGGGTAAAGTGTGCCTTGGGCCAGAAATTCGGCGCCCTCAATTGTGTTGGCGTGTTTCTGGAACACGTCTATGAACAAACGACCGATGATTTTACGTTTGGTTTCAGGGTCGGATTGCCCGTCGAGTTCGCCCAAGAACAACTCTTGCTCGTCGGCGTAGATCAGCGGGATATTATAGTTGTCGCGGAACATCTTGAGGACGTCTTCGGCCTCGTTTTGCCGCAGCAGTCCATTGTTGACAAAAACGCAGGTAAGTTGGTCGCCGATGGCCTCGTGGATCAACACAGCCGCCACCGACGAATCGACGCCGCCCGAGAGGCCACAGATCACTTGTTTGTCGCCCACTTTGGCGCGGATCGCGGCAACCGCCTGTTCGCGGTAGGCGCCCATTGTCCAGTCGCCTGAAAAGCCCGCAATGCGCACGAAGTTTTCGTAAAGTTTTGCGCCATTGGGGGTGTGGTGCACTTCGGGGTGGAATTGCACCGCGTAGAAGTGCCGAGAGATGTCTGCGGTCACTGCAAAGGGTGCATTGGGTGAGGTGCCGTAGACTTCAAAGCCGGGAGCGATTTTGGAGACGTGGTCGCCGTGGCTCATCCAGACCTGTTCTTTTTCGTTTTCAAACCAGCCGCTTAGCAGTGAAAGATCATTGATTGGCGACACAAAAGCACGACCAAATTCGGCAGTACCGTGGCCCCGGTCGACCTGTCCGCCAAGCTGTTGCATCATGGTTTGCTGACCGTAGCAGATGCCCAAAACCGGCACGCCCATATCGAATACTGCTTGCGGCGCGCGCGGGCTGCCGTCGCGTGTGACGCTATCGGGCCCGCCTGACAGGATCACGGCTTTGGGTGCGAAATCGGCCAAAAATGCGTCAGTGACATTCTGGTAGGGGTGAATTTCGCAATAGACATTGAGTTCACGTAAGCGGCGCGCAATCAGCTGCGTTACTTGGGAACCAAAGTCGATGATCAGAAGGCGTTCGTGCGATTGTATATCCATGGCGCGTTTTAGCCTTGAGACGGGGGGAGAGGCAAGAGTGACAGATGTCGCTTTTGCGCCCCGAGCGCCGTTAATTTCGCAAGGTGGGTGCTATACATTGGGTATCACTGCGCTAACAGTTATTTTTGAGGACCTGCACATGTCAGATGCTACAGCTACACCGTCACGCCGCGCACGTGGTGGCGGCGGTGCCGCCCGCCGCGCAGAGCGCACAGCCGTCAGTGTCGAGACTGCGAAATACATCCAGCGCAATATTCCAAACTATGAAGTTCTGGACGATGCAGCCCTTGAGATTATCGAGCAGAATGCCGACACGATTTTGGCCGAGATCGGTGTGATGTTTGTTGATAACCCCGAGGCGTTGGAGCGTTGGAAAGCTGTCGGCGCTGAAGTGGATGGAGAGCGGGTGCGTATTCCGCGCGGTCTGGCGCGCAAGTTATGTGTCACGGCCCCGTCGCAATTTACCCAGTGCGCGCGCAATCCGGAGCGTAATGTCGAAATTGGTGGCAGGAATCTGGTGTTGGCTCCGGTTTATGGTCCGCCGTTTGTGCGCGACGCCGAGGGCGGGCGCCGGTATGCCACGATGGCCGATTTCGAAAAATTTGTGAAGCTGGGCTATATGTCCAAGTGGTTGCACCATTCGGGTGGCACGGTCTGCGAGCCGACCGATATTCCGGTGAACAAGCGGCACCTCGATATGTTGCTGGCGCATATGACGTTATCTGACAAGCCGTTTATGGGGTCGGTGACCGAGCCGTCGCGCGCGCAAGACAGTGTTGATATGTGTGGTATCTTGTTTGGTGAAGAGTTTGTGCAAAACAACACCGTGATGACGTCGCTGATCAATATCAACAGCCCGATGACGTTTGACAGCATTATGATGGGGGCCTTGGAGGTATTCGCCAAGAATAACCAAGCCTCGATTGTTTCGCCGTTTATCGTGGGCGGGGCGATGGCCCCTGTGTCGGTTGCAGGCACGTTGACCCAAGTGATGGCAGAGGTTTTGGCGGGCATTGCCTATTCCCAGATCATCCGCCCCGGATCGCCTGTGATTATGGGCACATTTGTGTCGTCGATTGACATGAATTCTGGCGCGCCGACCTTTGGCACACCCGAGGCGTCACATATTACATATGGCGCAGGCCAGTTGGCCCGTCGTTTGGGCGTGCCGTATCGGTCTGCGGGATCGTTCTGCGGGTCCAAACTGCCAGATGCGCAGGCCGCCTATGAGACATCTAACAGTTTGCAGATGGGGCTATTGTCAGGCGTGAACTTTATGTTGCATTCGTGTGGCTGGCTGGAGGGCGGGCTGGTAGCCAGTTTCGAGAAGTTTGTGATGGACGCCGATCAGCTTGGCACATTGCACCATTTTGCGCGTGGCGTGGACATGTCCGAAGATGCCCAAGCGATGGGCGCAATTGCCGAAGTGGGCCCCGGTGGGCACTATCTAGGCTGCGCGCATACGCAGGCGAATTTCAAGACCGCGTTCTGGCGTTCTGATCTGTTTGACTACAAGCCCTTCGAGACATGGGAAGAGGACGGCGCCCGCGACACCCAAGCGCTGGCCACGATCCGTGTCAAAAAGATGATCGACACTTATCAGCAGCCAACGCTTGATCCCGAGATCGAAGCGCGGCTACGAGCCTATGTGGCGGACAAAAAGGCGAGTATGCCAGACGCCTTTATGTAGGTCGGCTGGTGGCGCGCAGGATTTGCGACTCGGCCATCAAGGCAATCATCACATCAACATGGCGGGCCACTGAATAAGTGGTCTGCTTTTCGATGCGCGCGGTGTTGAGCGAAGATTCGATGTCGAGCAATTGCATCAGCGCCGGGGCAGGCCGCGGGATGCTGTCGGTCTTGAGGATACGGCGCAGGTGCATATTGCGCACGTAGTCATCCAACCCAAATCGGGCGGCTTTGATCAACAGCTTTGGGCGGCGCAATTGAGCGATACGAGCAGAAATATCGAGCATGTTGTTGTCCTTTCAGGCTTAAGATTGTCCAGAACATGACATGTGCCACCATAGTGTTGCGCGTCTTGCACGACCTTAGAACGGTGGGGCTACGATTGTTTATCTTTTAGAAACAATAGTGAAGGGGATTGGAAGCAATTAACCATTGAGTAACCTATGCAATCATAGGTTGTGATCTGGCAACATGATTCCGGAGGCGACCCGACAGGGTTACCGTTCGGCTACGTAAGGATATGGGGATGCAAAACCAACGGATGCCAGACTTGACTGTCGGATTTCCAAATTGGGTTCCGATCGCGGCGGTGCATTATTTAGCACACACAGAGCGCGGCTATTCGATTCGCGCCTTGGCCAAAGTCCAAAAGTGCCACCCGTCCACGATTCTACGCCAAGTCCGGCGTTTTGAGGGTCGCCGTGATGACCCGCTGATTGATGACGCGTTGCGCGCCCTTTCTCTAGTGTCAATGCAGGGGGGTGACACTATCACGAAGGAAACCAAAACCATGAAGATCACACGCCTGAAGGGGCAGGCTGGCTCTGGAGAAGAGTTGACGCAAACACGGATTGATCAGGAGGCAAAGCGCGTATTGTTGCGTCTTTGCGAACCTGGTGCTGTGATGGCTGTTGCCAGAGAGATGGAAACAGCGGTGATTGTGCGCGAAACATCTGATGGTGGGCAACTGCGTACTGCGGTGGTTGACCGCGATATCGCGCAGGCGATCGCGTTAAAAGATTGGATTTCTTGTCGTGATACCGCCGGACGCGTGTCGCGTTATTTCATCACAAATGCTGGGCGGGCGGCCTTGCGCGCGTTGACTGCGCAGAGTGAAAATGCGGCTTTTGGCTTTGCCGATGCGCGCAGTCCGATGAAGGGTGCGAAAGCATGGGACTTGAGTGATTTTGAGGGCGCACAGCGTCCGCGCCCGCCAGTGATTGAAAGCCCGCTTGTTGGTCTGTCGCGCAGACGTGACCGCGAGGGTCAGCCGTTTTTGCCCCGTGATTTGGTGGCTGCGGGCGAGAGGTTGCGTGAAGATTTTGAATTGGCAAAGATGGGCTGTCAGATTGTCAAAGAGCTGACAGGCTTTATGGCGCAAGTGCCTTGTAGTGATGGGCCGTTGGGGGCGACTGCGGGGCATTTGCGCGTGCAGGCCGCCTTGGGCGATTTAGGGGCCGGATTGATGGACGTCGCTTTTCACTGTTGCTGCTTGCTGGAAGGGCTAGAGCAGACAGAGAAGACAATGGGCTGGTCGGCGCGGTCGGGTAAGATCGTTTTACGCATCGCTCTTCAGCGGTTAAAGCGCCATTATGCCGAGCTGGGGAAATTTGCCCCGATGATCGGCTAGGAGGACGGTTTATTGCTGTGTATGGCGTGAAGGACAGGTGTTGTTGTTGGGCGCGCAGGGCACTAAGTTAGAGGTGACCTAGAGAATGGAACCCTCCCGTGCGTGATCTTAAAATCCCCGCCCAGCGCCATCCTGAAAAAGCCAAGCGCCCTGACACTGTGCAGCCCAAAAAACCAAGCTGGATCAGGGTGAAAGCACCCACATCCGAAGGTTATAAGGTGACGCGCGATATTATGCGCGAGCATAAGTTGGTCACGGTTTGTGAAGAGGCCGGGTGTCCCAACGTCGGTGAATGTTGGTCGCAAGGCCATGCCACTATGATGATTATGGGCGAAGTCTGCACGCGGGCTTGTACGTTTTGCAATATTGCCACGGGCAAGCCGCCAGAGGATTTGGACGTATTCGAGCCGGGCCGGGTGGCCGATGCGGTCAAGAAGCTAGGGCTAAAGCACGTGGTGATTACTTCGGTGGACCGCGATGATGTGGAAGACGGCGGGGCTGCGCATTTTGCTCAGACGATCAGAGCGATTCGCAAGCAATCCCCCGATACGACGATCGAGATTTTGACGCCTGACTTTATTCGCTGTGACCCCGACGTGTTGCGCATAGTCGTTGAGGCCAAGCCTGATGTGTTTAACCATAATCTGGAAACCGTGCCGGGGCTTTATCCCGAGGTGCGCCCCGGTGCGCGGTATTTCCATTCATTGCGGTTGTTGCAGCGCGTCAAAGAGCTGGACCCAACGATGTTTACCAAATCGGGGATCATGGTGGGGCTCGGTGAAGATAAGCAGTCAGTGACCCAAGTCATGGAAGACATGCGCGCCGCTGACATCGATTTTCTGACCATTGGGCAGTATTTGCAGCCCACCCCCAAGCACCACGCCGTTGACCGCTTTGTAACGCCGGAAGAATTTAGCACCTATGAAAAAACCGCTTATAATAAAGGGTTTTTGATGGTGTCTGCCTCGCCGTTGACACGCTCCAGCTATCACGCGGGCGATGATTTTGCCCGTTTGCGCGCCGCTCGCTTAAAGAAATTGGGACAGGCCTAGGGGTTAACGGATCCGCGGTGCGCGGTCCGCGGCCATCCAGTCGGGTAGCAGGCCTTGTGTTTCAAGCCCGTAAAGGATCAGTGTTAAGGCCACGACGCCTGCAACAATGATCACTTTTTTCATGCTTGGTGGGTTTTGTACCCACCGTTTCGCCTGCAAAAGCCAGCGCGGGTTCATGGGGTAAACCGCACTTTGCCGACATAGGGCAGGTTACGGTTACGTTGCGCAAAATCGATGCCGTAGCCTACGACAAATTCGTCGGGGATCTCAAAGCCGATCCAGTCTGGTTTGAAGTCCACTTCGCGCCGCGCCGGTTTATCGAGCAGCGCAATGGTGCGCATCCGCGCGGGTTTTTTGGTCATCAGGTAATCGTGCACATGGGCGAGCGTGTGACCTGTGTCGATAATGTCTTCGACAACCAGCACATCGCGCCCTTCAATTGCGCCGCGCAAGTCTTTGAAAATACGTACCTCTCGGCTACTTTCCATGCCGTCGCCATAGGATGAAGCCTCGAGGAAATCGACCTCTACGGGCAAGTCCAATTCACGCACCAGATCAGCGATGAACACAAATGAGCCGCGCAACAGGCCCACAACAACCAATTTGTCGGTGCCTTCAAAAGTGGAGTGAATTTCCCGGGATAATTCTTCGATCCGCGCTGCGATTGATTTCGCGCTAATCATCGTATCAATCACATAAGGTTTGTGCGACATGGTTCCCCCAATTGCGCTTCAAGCTTGATTTTTCATGGCTATTCTACGACATCATGAGGTGAAGTCACCCGCGAAAGCCCATTATGACCCGTCATTCAGAGACAAAAATCCTGCCCTACACCGCAGATCAGATGTATGATCTGGTCGCTGACGTTCCAAATTACCCCAAATTCTTGCCGTGGACTGCGGCGGCGAGGGTCCGCAGTCGTGTCGACAAGGGGGATCATGTCGAGATACACGCGGATTTGGTGATTTCGTTCAAGGTTTTTCGCGAAACATTTGGGAGCCGAGTGCGACTTTGGTCCGACTTGAAAAAGATCGAGACATCCTATCTGGATGGGCCGTTTAAACACCTTGAAAGCACGTGGCAGTTCAAAGACGTGGGGGACGGTTGTGAAGTATCGTTTGAAGTTGATTTTGAGTTTAAAAACAGATTGTTGCAGGGTGCAGCTGGCATTTTTTTTAACGAGGCAATGCAGCGCGTAGTGCGGTCGTTCGAGGCCCGCGCGCATGAGCTATATTCATGAGCCCCGAGGATCAACTGGTCGCGCTATCGCAACGAGAGTTGCAAGATGGGCCGGTGGACTTGATCCGCCTGTGCTTGTTTGATTGGGCGGTTTGCGCGATTGCGGGACGCGAGGAGCCTGTGGCGCAAATTTTGTCCCACCAGAGCGATGTGTCTTTTGGGAATACGGCGCTGGTGTACGGCACGATGGGGCATGCGCTGGATTATGATGATACGCATTTTGATCATATCGGCCATACATCCGCGGTGGTGATGCCTGCCGTTTTGGCCGCCGCACAGATGGCAGGTATTTGCGACTTGGACCACGTTGTTAAGGCCGCTTTGTTGGGGGCAGAGGCGGCGGTGCGCGTTGGTCTGTGGTTGGGCCGCGATCATTATCAGGTCGGGTTTCATCAAACTGCCACGTCGGGTGCGATAGGGGCCGCGGTGGGTTGTGCACATCTGTTGAATTTATCTGAGCCGCAAACCCGACATGCGATTGGTTTGGCGGCGACCGGTGCCTCTGGTCTGCGGGGGCAGTTCGGGTCGATGGGTAAACCGTTAAATGCAGGGTTGGCGGCGCGCTGCGCTGTAGAGTCTGCGGTGTGGGCGCAGGCCGGTATGACATCTGATCCGCAGGGGGTGGCGCAATTTGGCGCGACCCATCACGGGCAAGCGAACGACAGTGCGTGGGACGTTGCCGAGCCATGGAAAATCGCCCGCATTAATCATAAGTTTCACGCCTGTTGTCATGGGTTGCACGCGATGTTGGAGGCTTTGCAAACCGTGAAGGGTGATGTCGTCGCGGTTGTTGTCCAGACGCACCCGCGCTGGATGTCTGTGTGCAATAAACCAGCACCTGATACCGGGCTTGGCGTCAAGTTTAGCTATGCCATGACGGCGGCGATGGCCTTGTCCGGTGTATCCACAGCGGCCATCATCGGATTTTCAGACCAAACCGCAAAGGACCCTGCGTTGGTGACCCTGCGCGACAAGGTGACGGTGCACGCCAGTGACCAGTTGACCGAAATGCAGGCCCGTGTCGCAATAGATTATGCAGATGGTCGATCCGAGACGGTGTTTCATGATTTGCAAATCCCGTTGCCGATGGCCGAGAGAGAGATCCGATTGGAAAAAAAGGCCCGCGCTGTGGTGGGCGCGGACCGTTCGGGGGCGTTGTGGGCGGCGGTGCAGGGGGATGACGTCAGCCCGCTGACCAGGCTGTTGCGCGCTTAGCTCGTTATATCGTAGGCGCGCTCGCCGTGGACGGTCAGATCAAGGCCGTTGACTTCGGTTTCGTGATCAACCCGCAGCTGTGTGACCGTCTTGCAGACGTAGATCAGCGCGATGGTCATCAGCGTGGTGTAGGTGCCTACGATGGCCAACGATCCAAGCTGTGCCGCCCAAGTGCCCGCGCCAAAGACCGCAATCATGATTGAGCCGAAAATCCCGCCCACACCGTGCACCGCAAAGACATCAAGCGTGTCGTCGATCTTGGCCTTGTTGCGGATGTAGGCGACGCTTTCTTGGCACAAAATGCCCGCGATACCGCCGATAATCAGGGCTTCGACGGGGCCAACAAAGCCGGACGCGGGGGTGATTGAGGCAAGGCCCGCAATGGTGCCCGTGACAAGGCCCACAAGCGACGCGCGGCCAAATTTGATCCGTTCCCACAAGGCCCATGTCAGCGAACCTGCGGCTGCCGACAGATGTGTGACGGTGATGGCCATCGCTGCCCCGCCGTCGGCTGCCAGTTGCGAGCCGCCGTTGAAACCGAACCAGCCAACCCATAGCATGGCGGCACCAATCATCACCATGCCCGGATTGTGGGGCGGTTTGGAAGGGTCGCGGCGCGCGCCAAGGAAGACCGCGAGAATCAGCGCTGCAAGCCCTGCGGTTTCATGCACCACGATACCGCCTGCAAAATCACGCACGCCTGTCGCACCAAAAATACCGCCGTCCGACAAAAAACCACCACCCCAGATCCAATGCACCACAGGCGCGTAGACCAGCAGCATCCAGAGCGACGAAAACAATAGCACAAAGCCAAAGCCGATCCGTTCGACATAGGCGCCGACGATCAGTGCAGGGGTGATGATCGCAAAGGTCATTTGAAATGCGAAAAACAAGATTTCGGGCAGGGTGCCAAAAAGCGTGGTGGCGTCGATGCCATTCAGGAACGCTTTGTCCAAGCCGCCCCAGTAGCCTGACGTTCCGCCGCCAAAGGCGATCGAATAGCCAACTGCGAACCACAAAATGCTCATGAGGCTGGCAATGGCGTAACAATGCATAAATACGCTAAGTACATTGCGTGCCCGCACCAACCCGCCGTAAAACAGCGCCAATCCCGGTAATGTCATAAACAGGACCAGGGCGGTCGCCACCATGACCCAAGCTGTATCCGCACCATTCATTTTACCGACCCCTATATTTTACTGGTTCCGCTCCATAGGTCCGATTTTTCGCTTACGCAAAAGGCAGAGTGACATGCAATGCGCGTAAAAATGCATCGCTTTGCGAGGTGCGTAAAATATAGGCGATAATTTGGTCGAAGGTCTATTTTTTGACCGAATGTGATGTCACTTCGGTTATCAGCAGGCAAAGGGCGTGTTGTGTCGCGGCGGCCCGTACAGTTGCACGGCCAATGGCTCCGAATTCTATTGTTTCACTGCGGGTTTGGTTTTTTGTGCATAGCGCAAAACAGACGCGACCTTCTGGCTTGTGATCAGACCCGCCCGGACCTGCGATCCCCGTGATGCTGACCGCGATATCGGCGCGTGAGTTCGCCAAAGCTCCGTGGGCCATCTGCACGGCGATCTGTTCCGAAACGGCACCGTAAAGTTCAAGCGTTTCAGGTTTGACATTTAACATTTGGACTTTAGCCGCGTTTGTGTAGGTGACGAAGCCACGATCAAACACCGCAGAGCTGCCTGCCACATCAGTGATTGCGGCCGACACCATGCCGCCTGTGCAGCTTTCTGCAGTGGCGACGCGCAATTCTTTGGAACGCGCAAGCGCAACCAGTGTTTGCGCCTGTGTCACACCAGAACCGCGTGGTAAAAACCACCCAATAGCACCACACCAATCGCTGCGAATATGCCGGCAATCACGTCGTCGAGCATGACACCGGTTGCATCATCGCGCCGATCGGCCCAACCAACCAGCCAAGGTTTGCTGATGTCAAATAAACGAAACAGCGCAAAGGCGGCGACCCAGCCGGGCCAAAGCGCAAGTGCGTCAAGTCCGCGCGACGAGACAACGCTGGCAATTGGCAAAAGAGCAATCCATTGGCCGACGACTTCGTCGATCACGATCTCGGAAGGGTCATGGTTGTCGGTACCCGCCGTTTCCATCTTTGTCGCCCAAAGACCCAGCGCATAGGCGACGCCACACGCGAATATCAGTCCGTAAAGTCCTGTATATGTTATTAAAACCCAGGCGGCGGGTAGAGCCGCGAGCGACCCCCAAGTGCCAGGTGCGGGACGCATGTAGCCCACGTAAAAGAAGGTGGCGATAAGTTTGCTCATGTTTTTACCAATGTTGCGGTCGCGATGGCGGCGATGCCTTCTTCGCGTCCTGTGAAGCCAAGCCGTTCTGAGGTCGTGGCCTTGACGCTGATCCGGTCTGGTTTGATCCCTGTGATCTGTGCGAGTGCGGATTTCATTGCGGTTTGATGGGGGCCAATTTTAGGGAACTCGCAGACAAGTGTGCAGTCTATATTACTGATTTTAAACCCATTTGTTGCAGCAAGCGCTGCAGCGTGGGACAGGAATATATGGCTTGCCGCACCTTTCCATTGCACATCTGACGGCGGGAAATGTTGGCCAATGTCGCCCATGCCCAGCGCGCCGTAGATCGCGTCGGTGACTGCATGCATTCCCACATCGGCGTCCGAATGCCCTTGAAGCCCTCGCCCATGCGGGACCTTCACGCCGCAGAGCCAAACATGGTCACCGTCACCGAAACGGTGAACGTCATATCCATTGCCACATCTAACATCCATATCATGTCCTAACAATTTGGCAGCACGTGAAAAATCTGAATTTTTTGTGATTTTTAAGTTCTGCTCTTCGCCTGCAACGATGGCAACATCCAGCCCTGCGTCGCGCGCCACAGCCACATCGTCGGCTGCGGGCTGTGTCCGTCGGTCATGGGCCTGAACGATGGCTGTGTAGTGGAACCCTTGCGGGGTTTGCGCGCGAAACAGCCCGCTGCG
>TARA_R110002051_G_scaffold254885_6_pt1 | contig 23697 bp, 23 predicted proteins | sample TARA_R110002051 | Tara Oceans TARA_R110002051 (sample SAMEA4397023) | marine metagenome | biome: Polar Biome; feature: [MES] marine water layer (ENVO:01000295) within the mesopelagic zone...; material: water (ENVO:00002006), including particulate matter (ENVO:01000060) such...
GTCCGGCCACTGGGAAATCGCCGGTGTCCCGGTTCCCTTCGCATGGGGCTACTTCCCTAACGAAAATCCGGCTTTCCCATTGGAATTGCTTGCAAAAATCTACGAAGCGGCAGGACTTGAAGGCTCCCTTGCCAACACCCACGCCTCCGGCACGCAGATCATTGAGGATTTCGGTGAAGAGTCAATTCGCACCGGAAAACCCATCTTTTATACTTCGGTGGACTCAGTCTTCCAGATCGCCGCCCACGAGGAGCATTTCGGCCTCGAAAACCTCTACGCGCTCTGCGAAACGGTCTTCAAGTTCACAGCCCCCCTAAAGGTCGGTCGCGTCATCGCCAGACCTTTCCTCGGCGAGGACGCCAACAGCTTCAAACGCACTGGAAACCGGCGCGATTTCGCCATCGATCCCCCCGAAGATACGGTGCTCGATCGCCTCAAATCGGCCGACCGGCAGGTCTATGCCATCGGCAAGGTCTCCGACATCTACGCAGCGCGCGGCATTACCCACAAGATCAAGGCATCGGGCAACATGGTGCTGTTCGACCGCACGCTCGAAGCCATGGATATGGCAACCGATGGCGCTCTGATTTTCACGAACTTCGTTGATTTTGATACAGAATTCGGTCACCGGCGCGACCCGGGCGGCTATGCGGACGCCCTCGAACAGTTCGATCGCCGTCTCCCCGAACTCATCGCCAGGCTCCGCGACGACGATCTTCTGGTCATCACCGCCGATCACGGCAACGATCCAACCTGGCCCGGCACCGACCACACGCGCGAACAGGTGCCAATCCTGTTATTTAGCCGCGCTTTGGACAAGGGCAGCATTGGCCTGCGCCCCGTTTTGTCCGATATTGGCGAAACAATTGCCCACTGGCTGGGCATCGCGCCGGGCAAGCACGGCTCGAGCGCCCTATAACCATAAACAAAGAGCGGCCTCATGCAGAACCTGACCATCGTCGATCACCCCCTTGTCCAGCACAAGCTCACCATCATGCGCTGCAAGGACACCTCGACTGCCAGCTTCCGCAGGCTTCTGCGCGAGATCGCGCATCTTCTATGCTACGAGGTCACTCGCGACCTTGAGGTCGAATATATCGATATCGAAACCCCCGTCGGGCCCACCCGGGCTCCAACCCTCAAGGGAAAAAAACTCGTATTCGCCTCGATTCTGAGGGCCGGTGAGGGGCTTCTGGCTGGCATGCTCGATCTGGTTCCTTCGGCACGCGTCGCCCATATCGGGCTTTACCGGGACCCCGAAACCTTGGAGGCTGTCGAATACTATTTTAAGGCACCCTCAGACGCCGCCGACCGGTTGGTGATCGTCGTGGACCCTATGCTGGCAACAGCGAACTCTGCCATTTCGGCGGTACAAAAACTCAAGGATCGTGGGGCCAACAATATCCGCTTCCTGTGCCTGCTGGCCGCGCCAGAGGGGGTGGAGCGGTTTACAACAGCCCATCCCGATGTGCCGATCTTCACGGCCAGCATGGATGAAAAGCTCAATGAGCATGGCTACATAGTTCCGGGTCTGGGCGACGCGGGCGATCGGATGTACGGCACACGCTAGCTTTTGAGCGGCAATCCAAGACCGACAAGCTCGGCCCTGAGCGCCTCGGGCGATGAAAAATGGATCGCCTCCATGCCGACCGCGCGGGCCGAAACCACATTGGCCTCGTTGTCGTCGATAAAGACACAGGATTCCGGCGCCAATCCATAGCGGTCGCAAAACAGACGGAAGATGCGGGGATCGGGCTTGACCATTTTTTCAAGTCCCGAGACCACCACCCCGTCGAACTTTTCGAGAAAGCTCCACTCGTCGAGCACCGAAACCCATTTCTCCCATGAGAAATTGGTGATCGCAAAGGTCGGGATTTCCGCTTCGATCAACTCGTTGTGGATATCGACTGTGCCCTGGAAAATGCCGCCGATGGTCTCTTTCCAACGGGTGTCATAGGCCCCGATTTCACGCCAGTAGCGGGGGAAGCGGGTAATCAGCCTGGCCACGCCTTCGGCATAGATATCCCCGGCATCGAACTCAAGGTTCCAATCCTTGGTGCAGATGGTGTCGCCAAACCACCGCGCCTCTTCTTCGGTCGCAAACAGCTTGCGGAACAGATACATCGGATCCCAGTCGACAAAGACGCCGCCAAGATCGAAAACGGGAATGAGGGGGTCGGACATCGCTATCGCTCCAGGGTTCGATCGATGTCATGTCAGGCAGATGCGTGATTTGCAACCACCCATGGCGCTGGCGCGCTGAGACAAGAGAAAAGGGCGATCCGGTATTTGCGGGCGTCGCGGCAAGGGCTGCTGGCTGAGGCTAGCAGCGCCAACCCCAACACCCGCCACCCCATCCACCGGGGCCGCCCCATCCACCGCCAGGACCGCCTGGTCCATCGTCATCGCCATCGCCAGCGGAACCGCCATCATCCTCTCCGGATTCTTCATCCTCGTCGCCTGCGACGTCGTCGACGACATCGTCCACCGCATCGACAACATCTTCGATGAGCCCTCCCCCGGTCGGAGAGCCGTCCGGTGGAAAACCGAATTCGCCGACGTCCTTGCGGGTTACGTGAAGGGAACGCTGCCCGAGGGGGACTGTGCTGTTAAAGACGGTTCCGAACATGGGAGAATAATCGTAGCTTACTTCGGCAACCACCACATAGCGCTCATCTGAAAGCGTCAGCAGGTCGCTTGGCAACTCATATGTCTCTCCGTTGCTGGCGTCGATCTCCCAATTGCGCGCGGTCGCGCCGGTTACTTCGGTAGAACTGCCGTTCACTTCGACGATGGTCAGCCGAAGCTTCGTGTTCTCGAAGTCAAACGGGCGCATGATTGCGATTCCGGATTGAAAGAACGCATGAACCTCGTCGCGTGTGATTGAACCTTCCTGGGCCACCAGATCCGATACGGTGGAGGCGACCTGGCCCAGTTTACGGTCAATGGCCAGGCCCTGCGTTACGTCTGTTGCCCCCAGATAGCTCAGCAACAGGATGGGCACGATCAGCGCGAACTCGACTGCCGCTATTCCCTTCTGGTTGCGGAGTAATCTGGCCGATGCCCCGGCTATGCCCTGTCGCGGTTCGTACATGATCAGAAGGGCTCCGTTCGAAAGACGTGCGTCGCGGCCAGAAGGCGCTTGCCATCGGCTGTCTGTCCGGCATTCAGGCCCGGAATATTGAAGAATGTCGGCCATTTGTAATAGGCCTCAATCATCATGGTTTCGAGCGGCCCTGCTTCGGTGTAAAAATTGTCCATCGTCCATTCGCCCGTGTCGGTGTCGATGGGTCCGGACATCGAAAAGCTGGCGAAATCGTCGATAGGGCGCACCGACATACGCACCTGTTCGCAATCGAAGATGCCATACAGGCGCCCGCAGAGCGCTTCCCTATAGTCGGCTTCCGACGAAATATAGGCCGATTGCCCAGTACGGATCAGCCGCGAGGAGTCGATAACCGCTGTGTCGAGGGCATAACCTGCAAAAAAGGCGAGGGCGGTTTCCAACGTTGCCCCAATCAAGGCAAGAAACGCCGGACCGACAATCGCAAATTCGATGGCTGTCACTCCCCGATCGGACAGGGCAAAACGGCGCGCCAACCTGCGGGCCAGCCATTTCCGTCTCGATAATCGTGTTGCGGTAGTCCCCATGCCCGCGCTCCGTCTGAAATCGCTGGGCACAATACGCAAAGCTCTCCTAACCAATAGTTAGGGTTTGGATCGCGTGACCGCGCATCTGAGGCCACGGTAAACCGGACCTTAAGGAGCTGGGGAGATTTCGACCTATCGGCTGGCCGCGCTGTCGATGATGGTGCTCGAAGAGACCACGTCCGAGGTATAGCTGGTGTCGTCGCCCAGCATGATAACGGGCTGGCAATTGGGTGCGCACGCCATAGATGTCCGCTGGGCGCCCATAAACACGGTAACGGTGTCGGAGGTGAGTTGGGCCACTTCGACAATGGTATCGGCTATGGGGTCGCCATTGGAATCGAGGATGATCATGTTGGTCCGGCCAAAGCTCTTGCCGGTCAGAATCAGGGTCTGGGGGTCCTGTATGGTGACATCGGCGATTGCCGGGTTGCCGATAATCACCGTGGCAGCTGGCGCGTTGATACGAAGCACCCGGGCCATGTTGGTATTGACAGTAACCGTAATGGCGTCAGCCGAAATGGCATCCTGGTCCTGAGCGATGGCGGGACCAAGGCCATATCCACTGATTAATAATACTGCAGCAATCAGGGTGCTGCGCAATTGACCCGGCATGACTGGCTTCCCGTCCCGATTGGCATGGTTACCCGATCATGGACGGCAATGGTTACGATTTGGCAAACGTGAGCGGGTCCGGCGTCGGTATATATATTGAGTTGATTGCGGCGATAATAGTTAGCGATTTACAAGTCAGTTAAACCATTTGCTAGTCATATTGAGTATTGGCTTTGAACGGCCGGTTTTGAGCCTTGAGATTAACTCTATTTCAACTGGCCGGGACTAGCTTTGCCCCATGTTCGATGTGTGACGCGTCGAACGATGCAGTCACTTGAGGACGCACGAACAAGGAGCTTAGTCATGAACCTTTTTAAGAAATTCATCGCCGATGATTCCGGCGCTACTGCCATCGAATACGGCCTCATCGCGGCGCTCGTTGCCGTTGTGGTCATTGCGGCCCTGACACTGCTCGGCGGGCAACTGACGGACACCTTCTGTAGCATTGCCGATAGCCTTGCTGGCGAAGGCGGGGCCGGCGGAGATTGCGCGGCAGAGGGATAAGCCACCGTTACTGGCATTTGAAAAACATTGGAGGGCCCGAATTTCGGGCCCTCTTCTTTTGGGTTTGTTAAGTCGACTGCACTAGGCTGACGCATAGATGTAACTTGGGGTCGAAGAGGGCGCCGACCATGTTTGATAGGTTCATATCCGATCAGAGAGGGGCGACATCAATCGAGTATGCCTTGATCGCATCTCTGATTTCGATTGCCATTATCGGAGCTTTATTGGCATTCCAAGGCTCAATGAGCGGCATGTTCCAGTATATTTCGGATAGTATCACGTCCAGTCTAGCATCCAACGGTTAGCAGATTTGTTGCTGTAATGAACACGACACTCGCCCTCATCTTCCCAACACTTATGGCGTTGGCTGCCTGTTCAGATCTGCTCACGATGCGCATTTCCAACGTGCTCGTGGCCGCTGTCGTTGTCGGCTTCATCATCGTTGCCCTGATTGTGGGCATGAGCCCGACCCTGATCGGCATGCATCTGGCCGCCGGCGCACTGGTACTGGCCGTCACTTTCACCCTGTTTGCTCTGGGCTGGATCGGTGGCGGGGATGCAAAGCTGGCGGCTGGGATCGCCATGTGGATGGGCTTTGAGTTCATGCTGCCCTTTCTTCTTTACGCGGCCGTTCTGGGCGGTGTTTTGACCTTGGCCCTTGTCATCGGTCGCCGCTGGGTGCTACCGGCCCCGCTCCTGAGTGTTGGCTGGATACAGCGCCTGCACCATCCCAAGACCGGGGTGCCCTATGGTATTGCTCTGGCGATCGGTGCCATGCTGATCTATCCCCAGACCCTGATCTATGAGCGTCTGGTCACCAATCAGGCTGTCCAGCAGACCCTGCTCGATCAACTGGGCACACTTTGAAGTCTTGCCGGGCCGTCGCCGTGCGCTCGTTGAGCACAAGGTTTCGCGTTGGGCAGGAAGCTCTTCCTCTAAACCATTGGTTAACCTTTGCAAAAAAGCATCAATTAACCAAGTTTTGACCCTTTACCGGCAATAGTTGCCCCATCAGGCCGTAAGCGCATCCAAAATATGGCGCGCCAAGGCTGATCGTTGCGGGGGCTCAAAGCGCTGAGGCGTGCTGTCTCCCGAAAACAATGCAGGTGCCGCGACAGGCATGGGCTAGTGGGAGTGTAGGGTCAGATGAAACCGGCGCGTATTCTGCTCATCGTGGTTGCCATCGTCGCGGGCGGGCTCGCGGCGTTCCTGGCGACACGCGGCAACAATCCCCGACCGCAAGAGACCGAATCCGCGGCGCTCGAAGTGCAAACCGAGGCGCGCGCCCAGGTTCTGGTCGCGACGCGGGCAATCGGCCTCGGACAGCGCCTGACCGAAGCGGACGTGGGCTGGCAGGATTGGCCCGAAGGCGGGGTGCGCTCCGAATTCATCACAGCCGGTACCGTACCCGATGCGCCCCAGCAGGTGACGGGCTCTGTGGCCCGCTTCGAATTTTTCGCCGGCGAACCGATCCGCGAAGCCAAACTCGTCAATTCGACCCAAGGCTATCTCTCGGCGGTCATCGGACAAGGCATGCGGGCCGTGTCGGTCTCGGTAAACCCTGATTCGGCGTCGGGGGGATACATCGTGCCCAACGACCGTGTCGATGTCGTTCTCACCCCTTCGGGCGGCGATTACTCCGAAACCATCCTTTCAAATGTTCGCGTTCTGGCAATTGGAACACGGCTCGGTGAGGTCGGTACGACCGGCGGGCAGGTCGATCCCGATAACCCCTCTTCCCAGGTCTTTGAAAAAGCCGAGATCGCCACGCTCGAGCTCACGCCTGCCCAGTCGGAAACCATTTTGCAGTCCGGGTCCGTGGGGCGGCTGGCGCTTGTTCTGCGCTCGGTTGTCGATTTCGGGCAGACCGCAGCGGACGATCATGGCGGCAGCCAGACCGTACGGCTCGTCCGCTACGGACAGTCCCAATCCGTTACATCCAGCGCGCAACGTACTACTCCGTCCTCCGGCACGTCGGTCTCGGCTCTGGACAATCCAGCCGATCCAACGGTGCCGGCCCAGCCGTTGTCGCCCGTCATCGAGGTCAGATAGATGCTCTTCGTTCCGAAACAGCCTTTCGCCGCTCGAGTTGATCTGATGCGAGCCCTGTTTGCAGGCTTGCTGCTGGCCACCCTGTTTGGTGCCACACAGGCCCTGGGGGCCACTTCGCCGCATCTGCGAATTGCCCAGAGCGAGCTGGGGCGCACCCAATACGTGGAAATCGGGGTCAATAAATCGATCATCATCGATCTGCCGGTTGAGGCCGGAGAGGTTATCGTCTCCCAGCCAAACGTGGCTAACGCCCTGATGCGGACACGGACCCGTGCCGTCATTCAGGGCATGGCCCCCGGCGAAACCAATATTTTGTTCCTCGATTCCTCGGGTGCAGGCATTGCGGTGATCGAGATCTCGGTTGCCCAGGACTCCTCGGGCCTTGCGGCAACCATCAATCGGCTGCTGCCTGGCTCTCGCGTTCAGGTGCAGTCCTTTGCCAATTCTGTCATTCTTTCGGGCGATGTTCAGTCCGGCGATGACATGGAAAAGGCAGTTGCCATCGCCGCGCAATATGTGGGCGGAGAAGCCAATGTCACTTCCGTCATCAACGTTGCAGGCGGTCAGCAGGTCGCGCTCAAAGTCGTAGTCGCCGAGATCAAGCGTGACGCGGCGAAAGCTCTGGGAATCAATCTGTCCGGTTCGCTCTCGGTTGGCGCGCTTAACCTGGGCATAAATTCGGATCCCACAATCGGCGATACCGCAGGCAGTTATTCAGGCGATTTCAGCCAGGGCAATTTCTCCATCGACGCTTCGCTGCAGGCGTTGCAGAGCCAGAACGCCCTGCGCCTTCTCGCCGAACCGGTGCTTACGGCAATGTCGGGGCAAGAAGCCAATTTCCACGTCGGCGGTGAGTTGCCGATCCGCGTCGTCACCGACGGTGAGGAAAGCTACGACTACAAGGAATATGGCATAAAGCTCAATTTCACACCGACCGTGCGCTCGAATGGATTGATCGCGCTCGATATAGATACCGAGGTCTCCGAAATCTCCGATACGATTTCGGGTGCCCTCAATTCGCGCAGCGCGTCCACTTCGGTGGAACTTCCGGCCTACCAGACCCTGGCAATCGCAGGATTGCTCGAAGAGCGCACACGGCGCCAGATCAATGAATTGCCTGGGCTCGGCAACATCCCCATTCTCGGTGCGCTGTTCCGGTCCTACGAATACAGCACGTCCCAGACCGAACTGGTGATCCTGGTCACGCCGGTGATTGCCCAGCCAAGTGTGGCACCGGTGGCCACGCCGGACGATTTCTACGAGCCCTCGTCAGATGCAGAAGCCATGTTCCTTGGGCGCATGGAGAACATGTACGGGGTCGGCGGCGCGGGGGGCGGACAGTTCCGTGGTTCCGTTGGCTTCATGCTCGATTGATCCCTTCGCTCCGGCATCACCGCCGGCGCGCCCTTTTTGAGACGTCCCGCTTGGGGTAGAAACGATGACCTTTATCGACAACGACGATCGTGCAAATGCATCCGAGGCGCCCACCGAGACCGTAAGCGGGGCACGGCTGATCCCGCGCATAACGATCCAGGCTTTCTGTGAGCACTCCCAGACCGCTCAGATCATCGAAGACACGACGCACGACCGGCGAATGTCTAAGGTGGCCCTCACGACCCACAATGGCGGCTTGGAAGGGGCGGTTGAAACTTACCGCACAAATCCCACGCCGAACCTGATCATCGTTGAAACCACGCTGCCCGCGGACCAGATCGAAAGCGCTCTGGGAAAACTGGCGGAGGTGTGTGACGCCTCGACGCGCGTCATCGTCATCGGCCACGTCAATGATGTCATGCTCTATCGCAGCCTGATCCGCGCCGGTGTTTCCGAATATCTGGTCATGCCGTCCTCGAGCGCGACAATCATCAACGCCATAACCGATCTTTTTGCATCGGAAGGCGCAGCACCGATCGGCCGCTCCATGGGCTTTATTTCGGCCAAGGGCGGTGCCGGCGGATCCACCATCGCCCATAACGTTGCCTGGGCCATCGCCCGCTCGATCCGCCAGGACGTTCTTGTGGTCGATCTCGACCTGCCCTTCGGAACCGCCGGGCTCGACTTCAATCAGGATCCGCCGCAAGGCATTGCAGATGCCATCTATGCCAGCGACAAGATGGACGCTGTGATGCTCGATCGTCTGATGAGCAAGGCGGCAAATCACATTTCGCTGCTCGCTGCACCGGCCACCCTCGACAGAGCCTACGATCTCACAGAGCGCAGCTTCGAACAGGTTATCGAACTCAGCCAGAAAACCGTACCCGTTGTCATTCTCGACATACCGCATCTGTGGACGGGCTGGGTGCGCCATACTTTGGCTGCTGTCGATGAGGTGGTGATTGTGGCCGAGCCAGACCTGGCCAATTTGCGAAATGCCAAGGCGATCGCCGATGCGGTCAAGGCCATGCGCCCGAGCGACAGCGACCCCATTATCGTGGTCAACAAAACGGGTATCTCCAAGCGTCCGGAAATCCCCGCGGCGGAGTTCGCTTCATCGATCGAATGCCATCTCGCTGCCCAGATCGGGTTTGAGCCGGCCCTGTTCGGGACCGCCGCCAACAACGGCCAGATGATTGCGGAGGTCTCGGGGACTCACAAGGTCAACGGCATTTTCCGCACGCTTGGACTGGAACTGACCGGGCGGTCCGGCGCCGAGGCGGGCAGCCGCCCCTCCGGAATCCGGCTCCCCGATCTGTTTCGCATGCGCAAGCGGGCGTAATTACAAGGAAGGCTTTAAACGATGTTCGGCAAGCGTGCGAGTTTCGGTGGCAACACCCAGCCGGCTCCGAGTCGCCCCGCGCCTCCTCCCGAGACTCAGGAGGTTGAACGCGCCCGCGAGCAGTCGGCGATCGCGACGTCCGAAGCCCAACGAACGACACGAATCGAAGAGGGTGTCGACAACGTCGAACCCAATGGGCGCGACAAGAACTACTTCCAGACCAAGTCCTCGATCTTTTCGGCCCTGATCGATTCCATCGACCTGTCTCAACTCGCCGCAATGGATCAAGATTCTGCGCGTGAGGAAATTCGCGACATCGTCGCCGAAATCATCGCGCTCAAGAATTTCGTCATGTCGATTTCCGAGCAGGAAGACCTGCTCGACGATATCTGCAATGACGTTCTTGGCTATGGTCCGCTCGAACCGTTGTTGGCCCGCGACGACATCGCCGATATCATGATAAACGGCTCTCAGCGCTGCTATATCGAAGTCAGTGGCCGGGTGAAGCTGACCAATGTGCGCTTCCGTGACGATGCGCACCTGATGAATGTGTGCCAGCGCATTGTGAGTCAGGTGGGCCGTCGCGTTGACGAGTCCTCTCCCATATGCGACGCGCGCCTGCCCGATGGCTCTCGTGTCAACGTCATCGCGCCGCCGCTTTCGATCGATGGGCCAACGCTCACCATTCGTAAGTTCAAAAAGGACAAGCTGACCCTGCCGCAGCTGGTCAAGTTTGGCTCGATTTCTCCCGAGGGTGCCGAAGTGCTGCGCGTTCTGGGCCGCGTGCGGGCCAACGTTCTGATTTCCGGCGGTACAGGTTCGGGCAAGACCACTCTGCTCAACTGTCTGACTGCCTTCATCGACAAAGACGAACGCGTCATCACCTGCGAGGATTCGGCCGAACTGCAGCTCCAGCAACCCCATGTAGTGCGCCTTGAAACCCGCCCGCCCAATCTCGAGGGCGAGGGCGAGGTCACCATGCGCGAGTTGGTCAGGAACTGCCTGCGCATGCGTCCCGAGCGGATCATCGTCGGCGAAGTCCGTGGCCCTGAAGCGTTCGATCTTCTCCAGGCCATGAACACCGGCCATGACGGCTCCATGGGTACGCTGCACGCCAACTCGCCGCGCGAAGCCCTTTCCCGTCTTGAATCGATGATAACCATGGGCGGGTTCGCGCTGCCCAGCCGCACCATTCGCGAGATGATCGTGTCGTCGATCGATGTGATCGTCCAGGCCGCTCGCCTGCGCGATGGTTCGCGCCGCATCACCCATATTTCAGAGGTGCTCGGCATGGAAGGCGACGTCATCGTCACCCAGGACGTGTTCCTCTATGACATCATGGGCGAAGACGCCAACGGGGCCCTCCTCGGTCGCCACCGCTCGACCGGCATTACCAAGCCCCAGTTCACCGAAAAAGCCCGCTACTTCAACGAGGAAATGGCGCTGGTCGAAGCGCTGGAGCGGGCAAATGTCGAACAACACGAACTGATGCGTTGACCATGAGCCCAATCGTCCTCGGCATTCTTGTCCTGGTTTGCGTTGGAGCGCTTGGCGTTGCCTTCGTGCCTGCGCTGGCGGGGTCCAGTCGGGCTGACAAACGCATGAAAGCCTTGCAGGCCGACGTTCAGGTGCGCCGTCAGACCGTTACCGCCGACAAGACCAGAGAAACGCGCCGCCGCACGGTGCAGGATGCACTCAAGCAGCAATCCGATCAGCTCAATGCGCGCCGCGCCAAAAAGACCCTGAAACACAGAATATTTCAGGCCGGGATCAAGACCACCTTCAAGGTCTGGGTGCGCAATTCGATTATTTTGGGCGTCGCTCTGTTGGTAATCCTGGTCGTGGTGCAGGTGCCGCTGCCCTTTGCCGCGGTCATTGCGGCCGCGGGTGCATATGTCCTGCCCAATATCTATCTCGGCTGGCGTCGCAAGAGGTATCAGGCCGCCTATCTCGACGAATTGCCGAACGCCGTCGAGGCCATCGTTCGCGGCGTCCGGGCCGGCATGCCGCTCAACGACTCCATTCGGCTCGTCGCCCGGGAGGTCAAGCAGCCGGTGCGATCGGAATTCATGCGCGTTCTCGATCAACAGTCCGTCGGCAAGAGCATGGCCGAAGCGGTGCCTGTACTTTTTGATCGCGTGCCGTTGTCCGAGGTCAACTTCTTCATCGTTGTCATTACCGTCCAGCAGCAGTCGGGCGGCAACCTTTCCGAGGCGTTGTCAAACCTCGCCATCGTCCTGCGCAACCGCAAAAAGATGAAAGCGAAGGTCAAGGCGATGAGTTCGGAGGCCAAGGCCTCGGCGATGATTATCGGCGCCCTGCCTGTTTTCGTTATCGGTGCTGTATCCGTGATCAGTCCCGGCTACCTGGCGCCGCTCTTTACCACCAGTGTCGGTACGATCTGCCTTGGTGTTGCCGCGGGTATGATGATGACGGGTGTGTTCGTCATGAATCGTATGATCCAGTTCGACTATTAGGGAAGATTTGCGCGTGAGCCTCGCTGACCAGATCGTCAATCCCGACTTTCTCATCGCAGTTTTTGCGGCCATTTCGGCTGCTGCGATCGTCTTTACGTTCGGCTCCCAGATATTCGAGCGCGTCGAACGCAAGGACCGCATCAAGAAGGTGGCCATAGAGCGCGAACAGATGCGGGCGCGTGAAATGGCCCGTTTGCGCAATCAGGCCGATGGTAAGGAAGGCGGGAGGGGCAACATTCGCGGTGCCGATGCCCGTACCTATATGAAGTCCACAGTCGAGCGGTTTTCGCTCCAGAAGGCATTTGTGGACGAGAACACGATGGACCGCCTTGCTCAGGCAGGCCTGCGTGGCCAGGGCGAACTGACAAAGCACCTGTTCGTGCGTTTCGTTGCTCCCTTTCTCTTTTTTGCGCTCGGTGCTTTCTATCTCATTTTCATTACGCCCGGCGACCGCCCGCTCTTTCTCAATATAGTTTATGCCGTGGGCGTGGGGTTGGTCGGGGCTTACATCCCCGTTCTGATGCTGCGCAATAAGATTCAGAAACGCCAGCGCTCGATTAAGAAGGCGTGGCCCGATGCGCTTGATCTCATCCTTCTCTGCGTTGAATCGGGCATGTCGATCGAGCACGCCATAAAGCGGGTTGCCAAGGAAGTCGGGCTTCAAAGTGTTGAACTCGCCGAGGAAATGACCCTCACGACGGCTGAACTGTCCTTTCTTGAAGATCGGACCCGCGCCTATGACAATCTTGCCCGGCGCACCGGACTCGACGGCGTGCGTTCGGTGATGACGGCGCTCATCCAGGCCGAGCGCTACGGCACCTCGGTGGGACAGGCGCTCCGCGTCATGGCCGAAGAAGGGCGAGACGCGCGCATGATGGAAGCCGAGAAAAAGGCGGCCGCGCTGCCGCCCAAGATGACCGTCCCCCTGATCGTCTTCTTCCTGCCGGTTCTCTTTATCATCATCATGGCGCCGGCCATCATCACCGTCACCTCGCTCTGACGGGACAGCAGCGGGGCCCGGCTCAGGCAGGCGTGTCGTTTTGGATGGCTTGCCAGCGATCCTGCTGGGTCAGCAGCGCGCGGATGTAATCCATATTGGCTTGAACCTGCTCGGGCGGCAATTCTGCGGCATAGAGGGCGCGTGCGTCCTCGAACCGGCCCTGCAGACCGAGGACGAGCGCCAGATTCTGCCGCACCTTTGAGGTTGCGCCGGGCAGGGCTGCCGCCTGACGTAAATGGGTTTCGGCCTGGATGAGCTCACCCGTCATGGCGTAGGAAAGCCCCATATTGGCATGTAGCCGTGCTTCGTTGGGTGCCAGAAGCAGCGCTTGCGTATAAGCCTGCCTCGCTTCTGCGGGCCGTCCCATCTGATCGAGAATGGCGCCACGCACAGAAAGCGCGTCCCAGTCGGGTGTTACGGGATTCATCGCATTGTCCACAACCCGCAGAGCCTGCTCGAAGCGGCCGGCAGCAGACAGCGCCTTGGCATAGGCAAGGCCCAACTCAGGATCGCCTTGATGAACCGACATGAGATTTTCGAGCACAGTGACGGCAGGCTCGACCTGGCCCGCGGCCCGAAGGGCGGCAGCATAGTGGATGCCGAGCACCTTGTTGCGTGGATCCTGGGCATAGCGCTGGGAGAGATCGGCCACGCTTGACTGGATCTGCGGTCCGGAAAGATTTGCGTAGTCGGCGTTCAACGCTCCGGATCGATTGGTGGCGCATCCAGCCAGGGCGATGGTAGCGACACCCGCCAGCAACACCAAACCAAATTTGCCCATTCCAACTCCCGGCGCCCTGCGCTCGCGCGTACCTGATCCGTTCAAGAAGTAATTCATTAACCCTAACGCCGGGTTAAACCCGTCCCACATCGATTGCGGTCCCGGAGGCCAGCGGATACAAACGGGACACATCCAGCCTCGGAGTTTTTCATGCCCAAATCCCTGCCCATCATCTGTGTTGCCGAAAACGGCGTCGACGCGGCCAGTCTCAGCGAGACGCACAAGGCCTGGGCACGGAGCAATGGTTTTGCCGGTCAATCGGGCAGGCTGCTGGCCTTGCCCGATACCGAGGGAAAAATAGAGACCTACCTTTTCGGCCTTGGCCCAAAGAGTAACCGTTCGGCGCTGGTCCTTGGCCTTGCCGCATCGGCGCTTCCGTCGGGCACATACCGGCTGGAGGGCGATTACGGCGACCCGACGCTGGCGGCCCTGGGTTTCCGGTTGGGGGCATATGGCTTCGACCGCTATACCAAGGCCAAGGATCGGCCGGTGCTGGAGCTTCCCGAGGGGGCCGACGCCGCCGAGATCGAAAACCTTGTCACCTCGGCATTCATCGCGCGCGATCTGGTCAACATTCCGGCCAATGACCTTGGCCCTGACGCGTTTGAGGCGTGGATCACCGATTTTGCAGGAACCCACAATGTTCCGACCAAGGTCGTGCGCGGCGATGACCTGCTGGCGCACAATTTTCCGATGATCCATGCGGTTGGTCGAGCCAGCGGCCAGGCGCCCCGGCTTGTAGATTTTTGCTGGGGTGATGCAGCGCATCCCAAGCTGACACTGGTGGGCAAGGGCGTCACCTTCGATACGGGCGGGCTCAATATCAAGCCCGGCAGCTCCATGGCGCTGATGAAAAAGGACATGGGCGGTGCCGCTAACGTGCTTGGGCTCGCCAACGCCATAATGACGGCCGGCCTCAAGGTACGCTTGCGTGTTCTGATCCCGGTGGTCGAAAATTCCATCGCCGGCAATGCCTTCCGGCCCGGTGACGTGCTGCCCTCTCGCAAGGGGCTGACAGTCGAGATTGGCAATACCGATGCCGAAGGGCGACTGATCCTTGCCGATGCTTTGGCACTAGCCGACGAGGAAAGCCCTGACCTCATCATCGACATGGCGACGCTGACCGGTGCGGCTCGTGTAGCGCTTGGCCCGGATTTGCCGCCTGTCTATGCCCGCGATGAGGCCTTTGCAAAAACGCTCGTGGAGCACGGCATGGCGATCGACGATCCGCTGTGGCCCATGCCGCTCTGGAACGGCTATGACAAATTGCTTGCCTCAAAGATCGCTGACGTCAATCACATATCAACCGGCGGGTTGGCGGGATCGATCACCGCTGCCCTCTTTCTCAACCGGTTCATCAAACCCGAGACCGAATGGATGCATTTCGACATTTTTGCATGGGCGCCAGAAGCGCGGCCCGGCCGTCCATATGGCGGCACCGACCAAGTCATAAGGGCGCTTTATGGTGCGCTCAAGGCTCGCTACGGTCAGTAGCCCCGGCCCCGGTCGACGACATTGCGCAATGGCTTGCCGGCCGCATGGTCGGCAATGATCTGTGAGAAATAGCGCACACCACTGTGCTCGTTCGATATCGCCGCGATATGGGGTGTGATGAAACAGGTCTCGATCTCCCAGAGCGGACTGGTGCGGGGCAGCGGTTCTGTTTCGAAGACGTCGAGACTGGCGGCGCCCAGCGTACCATCCTTGAGCGCAGCAACGATGTCGGCTTCCTTCTGGTGCCCGCCACGGGCCGCATTGACAAGAACGGGCCCGCCCACAAGTCTGCCGCGGCGCAGTGCCTTGAAAGTTTGCATGTTCAAGATGCCGCGCGTTTCCTCGGTAAGCGGCAACAGGCAGACCAATATGTCGGTAGCTGCCAGAAAGTCCATAAACCGTGTGTCACCGGCAAACCCTTCAACGCCCTCGATCGACTTGGCAGAGCGGCTCCAGCCGTTAACGGAAAAACCGACGGCCCTGAGCTTTAGCGCGGCGTCGGTCCCCAGGACTCCCAGGCCCATGATGCCGACTGAAATTTCATGGCTGGCTGGGGGGTAGAGCTGGCTCCAGACTTTGGCTTTTTGGTGGGCCGCATAGCGTGTGAAGAGCCGCTGATGCATGGTGACCTGCGAGATCACATAGTCGCTCATGCAATGAGTGAGTTCTTCGTCGACAAACCGGATGACAGGCACTTCGGGCAGGGCGGGATGCTCGAGCAGGGCATCGACACCAGCGCCGAGGGAAAGGACCGCTTTGAGGTTATCGAGGCCCTCAAAAGCGTCGGTTGCCGGCTTCCAGACAAAGATGAATTCGATCTCGGCGGGGTCGAATGCATCGCTTCGCGTCACGACGCGATAACCGGGCATCGCCTCACGGAACCCTTTCGCCCAGCCCGCCTCATCGATGCCGGTCAAATGCAATAACAGCGCCATGAACCCTCCCCACCTGTCTTTAAAGAAAACGGCCGCACCAGATGGCGCGGCCGCAATTACATGTTCGCGTATGGCAAACGATCAGTTGGCTGTCGTTTCGGGCGCATTGTCCGATCCAGCCGCGCCCTCGACCGTATCACCCGCCGGCTGGCCTTGGCCGGAAGTGGTATCTTCGCTCTGCGGTGTGGGATCGACCTGCGGTTCTTCAGCGTCGATCACCACCGGGTCGTCCCCTTCGGCGGACTCCTCGAGATTGAGCTGCTCGACTTCATCGAGCACAGGCTGTTCGGCGGGAGCGTCTTCTGTCGCATCCGAACCACCAAGATCGATAGGATCGTCCGAAATCGAATTGAGGAAGACGATCAGCGCTGCGCGATCTTCGATATTGGCAAGTCCGGGAAAGCTCATGCGTGTGCCGGGAGCGAAATCGGCTGGGCTTTCAAGGAACGCGCTGAGATTTGCCGGCGTCCAGGTTTCACCTTCGGCGCCCAGTGAGGCCAGGGCATCTGAATAGGAGTAGCCCTCGTGATGAGCGATATCGGCCCCGACCACATTATGGATTCCTGGGCCGACGCGATTGGCGTTCGCCGGCGAATAATCGTGGCAGGCCTGGCAGCGAACTATCAATGCCTCGCCGTCCTCTGGTGTGACGGCCGCCAATGCAGCGGTCAATTCGTCTTCGACCGGCGCTTCATCACCGCCCTCGCCCTCGGCGAGTGCAGCTTCGTCTTCGGCAGGAGCCTCGGGAAGCGGGAAGGGATCGTCCGAATTTTCACGCAGGAATGTGATAAGATTGGCGCGATCTTCAGGGTTCGACAGGCCGGCAAAGCTCATCTTTGTGCCCGGCGCGTAATCGCGCGGGCTCTCAAGAAAGCCATCGAGATGTTCGTAGTCCCAGATTTCGCCATCGGCGCCCAGCGCTGCCAAGGCGTCCGAATAAGCGAATCCCTCATGGCTGGCGATCGGGTGGCCGACCACACCGTACAGGCCTGGTCCGGTGCGGTTCTCGTTTGCCGGAGAATAGTCGTGGCACGACTGGCACCGTGTGATCAGGTTCGCACCTTCTTCGGCAGAAGCGGTCTGCATGCGGGCAGCGATAGAAGGCACTTCAGGTGCCTCTTCGCCGCCGCCCTCACCTTCGGCAGCGGGCTCCGGCAGGTCGTAGCTTGCGCCGCGCCCTTCGATCGGAGCGTAAATCTCGTCAGCGATAAAGCCGACACCCATCACAAAGACCAAGGTGCCCAGGATGGCGCCAAAAATCTTGTTGAGTTCAAATGAATTCATAACCTCGGTCTCTCCGTACCGTTATCCCCGCCCGAGCGCCGGCAGCAGAACGCAAAATACGGGCCCTCGATCGGCGATCCGGGAAGCAGGGCGTTTCCACACCTGCGCCAAAGCCACGGATTCGACCGTCAAGCCCGCGCGCAGACCATATAATGGAAGCATCGGCCCACGCAACCGCCATAGGCCGGGTGCGACAATCCCGCAAGCCAAATTTTGCCATTCGTTCGTTCAATTGACACCCATTCGCCCGGAGGGTTAGGTGCGCCCGCATTCATTCTTTGGGACCACGCATATGTCACGCAAGATCGCCTTTCAGGGAGAATTGGGAGCTTTCAGTCACGCAACGGCTGTTGAACTGTTTCCTGATGATCAGCCGGTTCCCTGCGTGACGTTTGAACAGACCATCGCCGCCGTGCAGTCGGGCGATGCAGATTATGCGGTCGTGCCGGTCGAAAACTCCCTTTACGGCCGGATCACCGACATCCACCATATTCTGCCCGAAAGCGGGCTCTACATCATTGGCGAACATTACCTTCCCGTTCGTATGAACCTGCTGGGCGTGCGCGGTGCAACGCTATCGGACATTGAGGCCGTGCAATCGCTTTCGGTGGCGTTGGGGCAGTGCCGGAAATTTATCGCACGACATAAGCTGCGCACCATCAACTCGGTCGATACGGCCGGATCGGCTCGCGAAGTCGCAGAAAAGGGCGATCGAACGATCGCTGCCATCGCGTCGCGCTTTGCCGCTGAGACCTATGGGCTCGATGTTATTGCTGAAAACATTGAGGACGCCGCCCACAACACCACTCGCTTTCTGATCATGGCGCGCGAGCCGATTGCCCCCAAACCGAACGGCAAAAAAATCAAGACCACCTTTGTCTTCCGCGTCCGCAACGTTCCCGCCGCCCTCTACAAGGCCATGGGGGGGTTCGCGACCAACAGCGTCAACATGACCAAGCTCGAAAGCTACATGGTTGGCGGCTCTTTTACCGCCACTCAGTTCTACGCCGATATCGAAGGGCATCCCGAAGATCACAACGTCAAGCTGGCGCTTGAAGAACTGGGGTTTTTCTCCGATCACTTCAAACTGCTTGGAATTTATCCGGTGGCCGACTCCGCGCCGTGAAAGAGTCCCACTGACCACTTGCAAACCCGTTCCCGATGCAGCACATAGGGGACGGGAGGTTGGTGGCGGACGAACCGCTCGCCAACCGGGTCAGGTCCGGAAGGAAGCAGCCCTAACGAGTACGGCACGGGTCGTCGTCAGCCTCCTGCTCTAGAGCGCCATTGGGTAATGGCGCGGCAGTTTCCCCCAGCAACGGCCCGCGATGGTGACCCCTCAGACCCCAGCAACGCCCTATCAGGTTCTGGCCCGGAAATACCGGCCATCGAGCTTTGAGAGCCTTGTGGGGCAGGACGCGATGGTCCAGACGCTGGGCAACGCATTTGCGACCGGTCGCATCCACCACGCTTTCATCCTGACGGGTGTGCGCGGCGTGGGAAAAACCACCACCGCCAGAATTCTTGCCCGCGCCTTCAATTACGCCGATGAAACCGGTGCGCATCCGACACTCGACCTCTCCAAGGAGGGTATCCACTGCGCCGAGATCATTGCCGGTACCCATGTCGATGTCATGGAAATGGACGCCGCATCCAATACCGGCATTGATTCCATCCGCGAAATCAACGCCATGACCCGCACGCCTCCGATGAGCGCACCCTATAAGGTGTTCATCATCGACGAAGTGCACATGCTCTCGACGTCGGCCTTTAACGGGCTTTTGAAAACACTCGAAGAGCCGCCGCCTTACGTTAAGTTCATCTTCGCGACGACGGAAATCCGCAAGGTCCCAGTGACCATTCTGTCGCGCTGCATGCGGTTCGACCTGCGCCGGATTTCGCCAGACGTGATGACGGGCTATCTCTCGGGACTGCTCGAAAAGGAGTCGATCGCTGTCGAGCCCGAGGCGCTGTCGATGATCGTGCGCGCCGGAGAGGGCTCTGTGCGCGATTGTCTTTCGCTCACCGACCAGGCCATAGCCCATGGCGGTGGAGCAATCAGCGTCCAGTCTGTCCGCGACATGCTCGGACTTGCCGACCGGGCACGCATCATCGATCTGTTTGAAAAGCTGATGGGCGGCGATATCGCCGGGGCACTCGACGACACGCGGGCGCTCTATGATTCTGGCGCCGATCCAACAACGATCATCACCGATCTGGCCGAGTTGACCCATCTGGTGACGCGCATCAAGATCGTGCCCTCGGCGGCCGAGGATCCGGTTCTTACCCCTGATGAGCGCAGTCGCGGCGCCGAGTTGGCCCAGAAACTCGCGCTGCGTGTGCTGACACGGACCTGGCAGATTCTATCCAAGGGTCTGAACGAGATTGCTCAGTCCGGCAACGGATTGCAGACCGCCGAAATGGTGCTGATCCGCCTTGCCTATGCCGCAGACCTGCCCAGTCCTGACGAACTGATCGAAAAGCTGACGAGCCAGCCAAACGGGTCTGGTCCCGCGCCGTCCGCCCCGGCGCCCAATGGTGGCGGTGGATATCAGGCTCGAGCGGTAGCGCCTTTGGCACCGCCCAGCGCTGCCGCTCAAACGGCCCCGCGGGCCGAGGCGCTTGCTGTACCGAAATCGTACGAGCAGATTGTCGCGTTGGCCGCCGAAAAACGCGATATCGCGATCAAGTATGCGCTGGAATCCGACATCAAGCCGGTGTCGTTCGAAGTTGGACGCATCGAGGTGGCACTCACGCCAACCGCCAATCCTTCGGTCGTATCTACCTTGTCGGCACGGCTCAAGGAATGGACCGGGCGGCCCTGGCTGGTGACCATATCGACCAGAGAGATTGCTGCACCGACCTTGCGCGAGGCGCGGCGTGCCGCAGAAGACCATGCCCGCGACGCCGCACTGGAAGACCCGATGGTTAAAGCGGTGATGGAAACCTTTCCCGGCGCCAGGCTGGTGAACATTAAGTCGCGACCAGACCTGACCAGCGAGTTGGAAACGGCAGCGGACGATTTCGAAACTCCCGTTGATCCGGAGGAAGACGAATGAAAGATCTCATGGGCATGATGAAAAAGGCCCAGGAATTCCAGCAACGCGCCCAGGAAATTCAGTCCGAGGCGGCTGCTCACCTTGTTGAAGGCACCGCAGGGGCGGGGATGGTCACGGTGACCATGACCGCCAAGGGTGATTTGCAGGGGCTCAAGATCGATCCCTCGCTGTTCAAGCCAGACGACGCCGAAATCGTCGAAGACCTGATTGTCGCTGCTCATGCTGATGCACGGCGCAAGGGCGAAGAATTCATGCAGCAGAAAATGAGCGAAATGACCGAGGGACTCCCGATCCCGCCGGGCATGAAGTTCCCCTTTTAGGGATAGTTGCAGAATGGCGAACACCTCCGGCGGGCCGGAAATCGAACAGCTCATCCAGCTTCTTTCGCGCCTGCCGGGGCTGGGCCCACGATCGGGCCGCAGGGCCGTGCTGCATCTGATCAAAAAAAAAGAGCAGTTGATGATCCCGCTCGCCGCTGCACTCGACCGCGCCGTCGATGCGGTTAAGGTTTGCCAGACCTGCGGCAATATCGATACCATTTCACCTTGCACGATCTGCGCCGATCCGCGCCGGGCCGAGACCGGTCTGCTCATAGTCGTAGAGGACGTGGCCGACCTCTGGGCCCTGGAACGCGCAGGAATCGGGATGGTGCGCTATCATGTGCTTGGTGGTGTGCTTTCGCCGCTTGACGGTGTTGGTCCGGACGATCTTTCGATCGACCAACTGATCCGCCGCGCACCCGACTATTCCGAAGTTGTTCTGGGGATCAATGCCACTGTCGAGGGACAGACGACGGCGCATTACATCACCGACCGCCTTGCCGGCAATGGCGTGACCATTACCCGTCTGGCCCATGGGGTGCCGGTTGGTGGCGAACTCGATTATCTCGACGAAGGCACGCTCAGTCAGGCACTCAAGGCTCGCACCCGGTTTTGAGCGCCACTGTTTACAGGTTGCTAACGGTAATGAAGGCGTGAGGGCGCACCGCAGCATAGACTACTAAAGTTTGTTTACGTATTTGCCTCATATCCTGTCCCAAAAGCTAGGGACGGGCGGATTTAATATGAGCGAAGTTCTTTCAACCCTATACCACCAGCACGATATCCGGCTGGTGATCCTTGCCGCTTTCATCTGTGCGCTCTCCTCATTTGCCGGTGTATCAATTCTGACCCATGCCCGACGTGCGGTCGGCGTGGTGCGAACCGTCTGGTTGGCGATTGCTGCCGTTTCCGTCGGCTTTGGCATCTGGGCCACGCACTTTATTGCCATGCTCTCTTTCGATGTCGGTTTCCCGGCCGGCTATGACGTCGGCTTGACGCTGGCATCGCTTTTGATTGCCATCGCCGTCTGCGGCGCGGGGCTGGTTGTGGCCGGCATGAGCCGCCGGCGTTCTGACCTGATTTTGGGTGGTGCCATCGTGGGACTCGGCATCTCCGCCATGCACTACACTGGTATGCGGGCGCTCGAAATCGGCGGTGAAATATCCTGGGACCCCGGTCTTGTCGCGGGCTCGGTAATTTCCGGCATGGTTCTCGGTGCAGCCGCGCTGCGCATCGGTGTGAGCCGCAACCCACGCGTGAGAGTTTTCGGAGCGGGGCTCTTGACCCTTGCAATATGCTCGATGCATTTCACCGCGATGGGCGCAGCCGGGTTCGCCAATTGCTATGCAATCGCGACGTCAGGTGAAATCAGCCCGGGCGTGCTTTCGCTGATCGTTGGCGTGGTGTCGATACTCATCCTGCTGGCGGCGCTGGGCAGCCTCTATCTCGATCTGCGTGACAGAAGGCGGGCCGCGGCCGAGGAAAGCCGCATGCGCGGGCTGGCCGATGCCGCGGTCGAAGGGCTCGTTGTCTGTTCGGACCGCACCGTCGTTACGGTCAATGCCGCCTTCCAGCGCCTTGCCGGCAGGAAAGGCAAAGATCTATCGGGTCGAGCGATCGATGAATTTCTCGCACCGACTGGCTGCTTAGCCATATTTGAGAATGCGAACGAACTCATTGAAACCGAACTCACCGCGCTCGACGGCGAGCGGATCCCGGTCGAAGTTGTCATGCGTGAAGTCGATTTTGGCGGGAGCCTTCACCGCGCCATTGCAGTGCGTGACCTGCGGGCCCGCAAGCGGGCCGAGCACCATATCCGATTTCTCGCCCATCACGATGCCATGACCGGACTTGCCAATCGTGCAAGTTTCAACACGCGGCTCGATAATGAAATCGCCCGCGCTCGCCTCGCGGGTCAAACGCTTGCGGTGCTCTGCCTCGATCTCGACCGTTTCAAGGAAGTCAACGATCTGTTTGGTCACGCGGCTGGCGATGCGCTGCTGCAGCGCGTGGCGGGGCTGATCGAGGGCGGATTGAAGGGCAGCCAGTTTGCCGGGCGTCTGGGCGGTGACGAATTTGCCGTCATCCTTCCGGACGTAGGGTCGATCGACAATGCCTCGGCACTTGCCCAGGACATGCTCGGCATGTTCGCGCGGGCCAACCGTGAAAACGGTGATGGGACGGTCATTTCCGCTTCAGTTGGCATCGCGGTCTATCCCGAACACGCAGAAGACGCCGAACAGCTGATGACCTATGCCGATACGGCGCTCTATTGTGCCAAGGCCGAAGGTCGGGGGACGCATCGGCTGTTCGAGAGTCAGATGGGCGTTCAGGTGCGTGACCGGCGCCTGCTCGAGCACGATTTGCGCGGAGCCTTTGTCAGCCAGCAGCTTTCACTCGTTTATCAGCCCCAGGTCGATCTCGAAAGTGGGGAGGTTTCCGGATTCGAAGCTCTCGTTCGCTGGACCCATCCTGAGCGCGGCGCGGTTCCGCCCTCTACCTTTATTCCCATTGCCGAAGAAACCGGGCTGATTCTGCAATTGGGTGAATGGGTCATGCGGACGGCCTGCATCCAGGCCGCAAGCTGGACGGCTCCGCTGATGATTGCGGTCAACGTTTCGGCTGTGCAGTTGCATGCCCCAAATTTCGTCGCGTTCATCGAAAGGCTGCTGGCCGAAACCGGTCTGGCTCCTGAACGGCTGGAAATCGAGATCACCGAAACCGCGATGATTCGGAACATGAACCGGGCACTGGCCAATCTGCGGCAGATTGAATAGCCCCGAGTTTCGTGGACACCCTCGGGTTAGTTTTC
>TARA_R110002051_G_scaffold320833_1_pt1 | contig 23640 bp, 19 predicted proteins | sample TARA_R110002051 | Tara Oceans TARA_R110002051 (sample SAMEA4397023) | marine metagenome | biome: Polar Biome; feature: [MES] marine water layer (ENVO:01000295) within the mesopelagic zone...; material: water (ENVO:00002006), including particulate matter (ENVO:01000060) such...
ACGCCCAGTTGAACAGTGCGGTTCGCGCGCCCCCGATATGCAGGAAACCTGTGGGAGAAGGCGCAAAACGCGTTACGACGGGTTTGGACATAAGGCTTACCGCTTGGAGAAATGTTTGGCCCGTGTGTACCATAGCGCCCAACGAGCGCAAGGGTTGGGGGCGCGCAAGATGGTCGACTTTCCTGTCGCCAAAAATCTTCGGCAGGGACGGGCGGCTGGGCCGCTTGCGTGGCTCGTGGCCCGGATCTCTGCTCTTTGTGCTGGCTTGCGCATGGCGGTCCTCGACGCCGTGACCCAGCGTCGCAACTTCATTCTCTTTCCCTTCTTCATGATCGCCGGGCTCATCGTCTATCGCGTGCTTCCAAGTGAACCGGCGTTTATTGCTCTCGCGACCCTGATCGGTTTCACCTTCGCAACTGCCTGGCTTGGCCGTGATCGTGCCCCGATCCGGGAAATTGCACTTCTTGCATCGATGTTCGCTCTCGGCATGGTTCTCCTGCCCGTTCATGGTGCGCTGTTCGGTACCCGGATGCTCGAGAGCCCCCGCTATGGCACCTATACGGCGAGCATTGAGGCTGTCACCTACAACGATGGCAGCGAGCAGCGCTGGGTCCTTTCCGATGTCGCTGGCGAATTGGATTGGACGCTCCCCAATGTTCGCCTGGCCCGCGTCACTGTGCCCGGTGCTTACGATGTTTCCCCCGGCGACATCATAACGGCTCGCATCCGCTTTTATCCGGTTCCGCCGCCCGCCGTCCCGGGCGGCTACGACTCCCAGTTCGTGAGCCATTTTGATGGCATCGGTGCCTATGGAACTGCATTCGGCGATATCGAAATCTCGAAAAGCGCCGCCGGGGAGCTGTCGCGCGCGGTCAAGGACCTTCGCGCCGCCATCACAACGCGTATCGTGTCCCAACTTGGCGAACGCATCGGTGGAATCGCCGCGGCGCTCGTCACCGGCGATCAGAGCCGGATCACCGACGATGACCGCAATCTGATGGCATCGGCCGGCATCGCCCATGTCATTGCCATTTCCGGTCTGCACCTGACGCTGGTGGCGGGCACCATGTTCGCCTGCGTTCGCTTTTTTCTCTCACTGGGCCATGGTGTCACCCAACGCTTCCCCATAAAAAAGATCGCCGCGGGTTTTGGTATTGCCACGGCGCTAGCCTACATGGTGATTTCGGGTATGGTTATCCCGGCGGTGCGCTCGACCATCATGCTCGCGCTCATCTTTGCCGCCATCATTGCCGGGCGGCAGGCGCTGACCATGCGCAACGTGGCGATCGCCGGTCTGGCAATCATCGTTTTCGAACCCACCAGCGTCTTCCGCGCTTCTTTTCAGCTCTCCTTTGCCGCCGTCATCGCTTTGATAGCGGCTTACGAATTGGCTCGGCGCAATCGGGAGGACAGGGAACGCCCACAGCGGGGCAGGGCGCTGACCCTGATGCTCGATATTGCTACCACCAGCATCATCGCCGGTCTGGCAACACTGGTCTTTACCGCCTACCACTTCCAGCAGACCGCGCCATTCGGGGTGTTGGGTAACCTAATGGTTATGCCCATCGTGAGCTTTGTAATGATGCCTGCTGCTCTGCTCGGAACCTTGCTGCTCCCTCTTGGCCTCGAGGCCATTCCCTATGCTGGGCTCGGCTGGAGCATCGAGGCTATGCTCTGGTGCGCCGGTTTCGTCCGAAATTTGAGCGGCGGGTTCGACCCGAGCCCCATACTGTCCCCGGTCGCACTCGGCGTCGCTCTGTTCGCATTGGCATGGCTGGCCTATTTTCGAACCCACATGCGCATAATTGGCCCCATTGTCGCGGTTCCGCTCATCGCTTTTTTCTGTCTCGAGCAGGCGCCCGACATATTCATTGCCGATCAAAGCCAGGCATTGGCCGTTCGCAGCGGAGACCGGGTTGCCCTGATCGCCGGCCGCAACAATACCTTTGCCACCACCATCTGGTCAGAACGCTATCTGACGGTTATCGAAGACGCCCACACTGCCACAGGTTGCGACAGTCTGGGCTGCGTCCTCTCGACCGAGGAGGGCTATACCGTAGCGCTGGTCAAATCTCGCGACGCGTTTGACGAAGATTGCCGCATCGCCGAGATCGTCATCGCCCGCCTGACTGCGCCGCCCCAATGCAAGACGGCAGCCAAACTGGTTGTCGACGCTTCAGACCTCGCACGCTATGGCGCTCATATGATCGATTGGAATGGCCCCGATCTGCCGCCAACAATCCGCACCGCCATCGACGGACCGGACCGCCCCTGGCGCATCCAGCTTTAGGGTCTTGAGGACAACTAGGCCAAGTCAAAGAAAATCTAGTAGCGCCGTAGCAATCCCACCAGTCGTCCCTGAACCTTGACGCGGTCAGGACCGAAAATCCGGGTTTCGTAAGCCGGGTTGGCCGCCTCCAGCGCCACGGCGTTTCCCTTCTTGCGCAGGCGTTTAAGGGTTGCTTCCTCGTCATCGACCAGCGCGACAACGATCTCACCATTTCCGGCAGCATCCTGCTTGCGAATCAAGACCGTATCGCCGTCGAAAATCCCGGCATCGATCATCGAATCCCCCCGCACTTCGAGCGCGAAATGTTCTCCAGAACCCAGCATTTCGGGTGGAACCGCAATGGAATGAGAGTGAGTCTGGATCGCCTCGATCGGCACACCCGCCGCAATGCGACCCATCACCGGAATGGCCACCGATCCGCCATTGTCCTGGCGGGGCGCCACGGTTTTGGCTGGCACCTTGCCCAGTGTACCCTCGATCACCGAAGGTTCAAACCGCGCCTTGCGCCCGCCCAGCGACGGATTCATCGAATCCGGCAGCTTAACGACTTCGAGCGCTCGAGCCCGGTTGGGCAATCGGCGGATAAAGCCACGCTCTTCCAGCGCCGTGATGAGCCGGTGGATGCCCGACTTCGATTTCAGATCCAGCGCTTCCTTCATTTCGTCGAACGAGGGCGGAATGCCGCTCTCTTTCATCCGCTCATGGATGAACATCAGAAGTTCGTGCTGTTTACGCGTCAACATTGGCGGATCCCTCGGCGGCGTCGAATCGGAACAAATATTGAACTTTTATACATGTTCCGTAAATGTTCCGCAAGCGTCCACTGTAATCACGGCTCTAGCAGCGCCGCTCGATTGCCGGCCGGAGCGTTCTATTGATCGCTCAACCGCACCGCATATTCGTTCGAGAGCATGTCGAGTATGCGCTTGCGGACCGCCGGATCGATCGTCGTCCCTTCGATAAAAAGGGCTTCCGCCGCGCGATCGGTGACCTGCTCATAGGCCCCCAGAACGCTTGAAACTTCGGCGCGATACTGGGGGTCGGCAAAGATATCACGCCAGGCCTGGCGCCATGTCTCGACGATTTCCGGCGGCGTGCCGCCCGGTAGAATCACCATCTTCTGAGCGGCAAATCCGGCGATATTGAAAGCGCGATAGGCCTCATAGTCGGGCCCGGAAGGCGGCTCGCCGTGTAACATCTCATACACTTCTTCGACGATGGGCAGATCGGGAAAGGTCGGATCGCGCTGCATCACACCATTTTCGTCGAGGATGCCCCAACTCATAAGTGGCACGGCGTCGCCAGCCTCGGCCATCGGAACAACATTGCGCAAGTACGAGGCCGTTGTCTGGTAGTCGATGCTGACTTCGCCTCGTTCCATGGCGATCAGCCCGTCGGCGCGACCGGTGTAGCCGAACACATAGCTGACATCAAAACCAAGTAACCGGAATGCCAGCATGGGAACGAGGTCGAGCGACGTTGGCCCCTGGCTCGCAAACACCAGGGTCTGGTCGGCAAGCCTGTCGATGTCGTCGGGACCCTCGACCCCCGTTCCGGGCGCGACGTAAACCACCCCTCCGGTCGGTGCAACCATCACCACTTCCCAGTCTTTGTAATCGTAACGCACACGCAGATCGCCCAGCAGGTAGGGAAATTGTGTCGATCCCGAAGTCCCCAGAATGGTCAGCCCGTCCGGCCGGGCGCGGCTGGCAAACGTGTTGGGACCACGGGTGCCGCCACCGCCGGGTTCATTGACGATTTCGATTTCTGGATGACCCGGCAGGTGCCGGGTCAGAAATGGCGCATTGAACCGCGCCCAGGTATCCGAGCCCCCGCTCCGGCTAAAGGGAATGATCCACTCGATGGTCTCGCCCTGGAAACTGACCTCGGCCAAGGCCGTGGTCGCGGGAGCCAGAGACAATCCAAATCCCGCGCTCAAGGCCCGTGCCCAACGCAGCAGTCCGCTCATAATCCTCCTCCAATGACAGGCGTGAACCGATGATCCTCCGAGCGCAGGCCGGTCCGGCCAATGTCTAACGCCTCATTGGGCGCGAGGCCACCCCTCACGGAAATTTGCTTGCCAGCCAGGTCCCAGCAGGGTCACATTGTCCAAACAGAAGGGGCTTTGCGCCGCGCGATCCCTGCTGTTGAAAAAATGAACACGGAGGGTAGAGGCGTTTGCGCATCGTTTTGATCGAAGACAACACAATGTTGGCGCGCGCAGTCATTCAGTCATTACAGGACGAAGGGCACGCCGTCGATTGGCTGGCCAATGGCGATGATGGCGCTCAATTTCTGTCAACCGAGGGCGCCGATCTGGCCATTGTCGATATCAACCTTCCCAAACGCAGCGGCCTCGATGTCATTCGCACTCTGGGCACCGAACGCAACGATATTCCCGTGCTTGTGCTGACGGCCCGCGACAGCCTCCATGACCGTATCATCGGACTCGACGCGGGCGCCGATGACTACATGACCAAGCCCTTCGAAATGGCCGAGCTCAATGCGCGCGTGCGCGCCCTGGGGCGCCGCAGGGGCCAGCGTGTGCACAACATTGAGGCCATGGGACAGCTCAGCTACGACAGGCTTTCGCGTCAGCTCGTAGGCCCTGATGGACTGATAGCTCTTCCCCGGCGCGAACTTGCGCTTTGGGAGGTGTTGTTCGACCATGCCGAGCGTGTCGTGCCCAAGGACGCCCTGTGCGACAGCATCTATGGGACAGGTGCCGATATCGACGTCAACGCTGTCGAGTTGCTGGTGTCCCGCCTGCGCCGCAAGATCGAACCGTTCGGCATCACAATAAGGGCTATCCGCGGGCTCGGCTATGTGCTCCGCCCGGTGGCGGTCCAATGAGCGCTGGACCTGTCAGTACACGAAGCCTTCGCGCCCGGCTTTTTGTGCTGCTGGTCGTACCGTTGATCTTTGTTGCCTTGGCCTCGAGCGCCGTGCGCTATTGGTCGGCGCAGAACATGTCCAAAGACCTCTACGACGACACGCTCAAGGTGGTGGCACACGCCGTTGCCCGCGAGGTTGTGCTGACCAAGGGTGACCTTGTTGCCGATGCGCTGCTTGATTCTCTGGTCGGCGCGCTGGGCGATCCGATCTATTATCAGGTTCGCGCCGCCGACGGCCGCTTCGTGACCGGCCACTCCGACGCGCCGGTGCCCTCGGCCAACCTGGTGGTTCCGGGTGGCACACCGGTCTTTTTCGACAGCACATACAACGGTCGACCGGTCCGAGCTGTCATCCTGCGTGAATTCATAGCTGATATCGATTTCGATGGCTGGACCACGGTTCAGGTTTGGCAAACGGTCACCCAACGGCAGGCTCTGTCTCTCTCGCTCGTTGGCCAATCTGTTTTCAATCTCCTGCTTATCGTTGGCTCTGCAGCGGTTCTGTTCTGGTTCGGCATCAATCGGGGTCTGACCCCGCTCACCGATTTGCGAAGCGCCGTGGGATTGCGCTCGGCCAGCGATTTGCGCCCCATCCGCCGCCCGGTGCCCCACGAGGTTGCTCCATTGGTCGAGACCATCAACAGCCTGTTTGCTCGGCTCAAGGACGAACTCGATAGGCGCAACGCCTTTATTGGCAACGCGGCCCATCAATTGCGCAATCCAGTTGCCGCCATTCAGGCCCAGGCCGAGGCCGCCCTCAGCGCGAGCAGCGACCACGGTCGCACGGCCCGTCTGCAGGATTTGGCGCAAGCGGCGCGCCAGCTTTCGCGCATGAGCCATCAATTGCTCAATTTCGACATCGCCAATGAGGGCAGGGGCGACGACCTGCAACCACCATCCGACCTCACCCGGCTGGTCGCCGATGTGGCCCGCCGGCATGTGCCCCGTGCCCTCAAGGCCCATGTCGATATTGAACTTGAATCTGCCACCGAGCCGCTGCCGGTTGCCGGCAACCGCGTTATGCTTGAAGAGGCGATCGACAATCTCATCGACAATGGTCTCAAATATGGCTGTGCCGAAGGCGGACGGCTTTCGCTCGCTGTCGAGCGTGTGGGCAATATGGCCGCCCTAACCGTGTCCGATGATGGTCCCGGTATTCCGCCCGAAGCCAGCGACCGGGTGTTCGACAGATTTGTGCGGCTGTCCGACGACAGCGATGGAGGATGCGGCCTTGGCCTGTCTATCGTCCGGGCCATTGCTCAACGGGCGGGGGGTGATGTTGGTATCATCTCCGTCGAAAGCGGCTGCACGATACGCCTCGAACTGCCCGTAGCCCAATCGCAAAAGGCCGCTCAGGGCCCTGGAAACGGGGCGATGGCGGCCGAATAGTCGCGGGTTTTGTGCCGGACAGCTTTCCGACAGCTTGGTGTTGCATGATGCATTCCAGCAGACATCCGTTGTTTCCGCATTTCCTTGCCATGCCTCGGCAAAGGCCGGAGAAAATCAGGGTGCAACGCTCGGATGGACCGAAGGCCGCTGGGGAGGCGCGGCGTGGGGACGATGCGGAGGTCTGCCCGCGAACTCTATGGGAGGATCCTATATGAAAAATGCACTTCGCTTCGCGCGGGGTTTGGCCGTGTCCGCCGTTATGGCGGCCTCGATTGCCATTGCGCCGGCCTCTGTTCAGGCCCAGGAGGTCGACTTTTCCGGCCAGACAGTTGAATGGTGGATTCCGTTCTCAGAAGGTGGGGGGTCCGACGTCTGGGCGCGCTTTTACGCACCCTATCTGTCCAAGCACCTGCCCGGGCAACCAAACGTGATCGTTCGCAACGTCCCCGGCGGCGGCTCGATCACCGGCGCCAACGAATTCGTCGCACGCGCCGAACCCGATGGACTTTCTCTGCTTGGTACTTCGGGTTCGACCCAGTTCCCGTTCCTGCTCGGCGATAGCCGCGTTCAATATGACTACGCCGAACTTGAGCCCGTTCTGGTTTCCCCGACCGGCGGTGTGGTTTACGTCCCGGCCAGCCTCGGGATTTCCGACGCATCCGAAATGGGCGAGCTCATGGGCACCGAACTGGTTTATGCCAGCCAGGGCGCAACCTCGCTCGATCTCGTTCCGCTTTTGGCCTTTGAAGTGCTGGGCCTCGACGTGCGTCATGTCTTCGGCATGACCGGCCGTGGCGATGGCCGTCTGGCATTCGAGCGTGGCGAAGCCACAATCGATTACCAGACCTCGTCAGCCTACCTCACCAACGTAGTCCCGCTTGTCGAAGCCGGCGACGCTGTTCCGCTCTTTTCTTGGGGCGTGCTCGATTCGGAAGGCAACGTTCAGCGTGACCCGACCTTCCCCGATCTGCCACACTTCCTTGAAGCTTACGAAATGGTTCATGGTGAAATGGGCGCAGCAGGAATCGAACTGCAGGCCTATCTCGCCTTCTTTGGTTCGGGCTTTGCTGCCCAGAAGCCGGCCATGCTTCCCAACGGAACTCCGCCTGAGATCGTGGCGGCCTACCGTCAGGCTTTCGTCGACGCCGTCGCCGATCCTGAACTCCAGGCCGCAAAGGTTGAAATCTTGGGTGAATACGACCAGGCCGTCGGTGACGAGGTAGCCGGTGTTTACACCGCTGCGACGACCATCGACCCTGTGGCCCGTGACTGGGTGCGTCAGTTCCTGACAGAGAACTACCAGGTCACTCTCGAATAGGCCGTGTTTTCAGCGGTGCCGCGGCTCAGAGAGCCGCGGCACCGTCGCTTTCCTGATGCGCGCTTGTCGTGCTCCGCGATAATGCTGCGCCGGCACCCGAACCTGCGTTCGGCAAAACTCACGAGTAACCAATATGCTCGACGTACTTTTTTCAGCACTCGCTGAACTGCTGACCCCTCACCACATGATGTTTCTGACCCTCGGCGTGCTGCTGGGCCTGGTCATTGGCATTCTGCCCGGCCTTGGCGGCATCGTCGGTTTGTCACTGCTGCTGCCTTTCCTCTACGGCATGGATCAAACCTCGGCACTGGCCATGCTTATCGGCCTCGTCGCCATCATTCCCACCTCCGACACCTTTGCGTCGGTGCTGATGGGCATTCCAGGCTCGACGGCCAGTCAGGCAACCGTTCTCGATGGATTTCCACTCGCCAAGAAGGGGCAGGCTGCCCGCGCGTTGTCGGCGGCGTTCTCGGCTTCGCTCATGGGCGGTCTGTTCGGCGCCCTGATCCTTACCGGCTTTGTTGTTATCGCCCGCCCGCTTATCCTGAGCTTTTCCTCGGCCGAACTGTTCGCCCTCACTCTTTTCGGCCTCTCGATGGTCGGCGTCCTCTCGGGCAACAACCTTGCCAAGGGCGTCGCTGCTGCCGCTTTGGGCCTGGCCTTCGGCGCCGTCGGCGCAGCGCCAGCCACTGGCGAGTATCGCATGGATTTCGGCCTGCTCTATCTCTCGACCGGTATTCCGCTGGTGATCGTGGCGCTGGGCCTGTTCGCCGTGCCCGAAATTGTCGACCTGCTGCGCGGTGGCTCCTCGATTGCCAGCAAATCTTCTTCTCTGGGGCAGGGGTGGCGGCAGGGGCTCAAGGACACTTGGACCTACAAATGGCTCGCTCTACGCTGTTCGGGCCTTGGTGCAGTCATCGGCGCCATCCCCGGGCTTGGCGGCTCGGTCGTGGACTGGATCGCCTATGGCCACGTCGTTCAGACCTCTAAGGACCGCTCGCAATACGGCAAGGGTGATATTCGAGGTGTGATCGCGCCGGAATCCGCCAACAATGCCAAGGAAGGCGGTGGGCTCATCCCCACGCTTTTGTTTGGCATCCCCGGCTCGGGGTCCATGGCGGTGTTTCTGGCGGGCCTCATCCTCCTCGGCATCCAGCCGGGTCCGGCGATGGCCGACCGCAATCTGGATGTGACCTACACCATCGTGTGGTCACTGGCCCTGGCCAACGTGATCGGCACACTGCTCTGCATCGTCGCCGCACCTGGTATCGCGCGCCTGACCACCATCCGCTACACGCTCATCGCGCCGTTCATGATCATGGTCATAACGTTTGCGTCCTTTCAGGCTACCCGGTCTCTCAACGACCTTGTTGCTCTGCTGATCGTGGGTGCCATTGGCGTTCTTCTCAAGCGCTTCGGCTGGCCGCGTCCAGGCTTCCTGATCGGTTTCGTTCTTGCCACCCAGGCCGAACGATATCTTTATCAGGCAGTCCAGTTCTCGGGTTGGGGTTTTCTCACCCGTCCGCTGGTTATCGGTATCATTGTGCTCACGGTGGTGTCGGTCTGGCTCGGCGCCCGCACCCGGCCGGGCGAAGAGGCGGCAAAGGTCAGCACCGAAGGTACGACCGAACTCGCTCAGGCGGGCCAGTTATGGCCTCAGATACTGTTCGGGGTTGCAGTTCTTGCTGGCTTTGCCTTCGTGTTCTGGGAATCGTTCGGCCTGTCACAGCTTGGCGGCATCTTCCCCACATGGGTCGCCGTCGTCGGGATCGTGGCAACGCTTGTTGCCATGGTGCCGCTACTGACGGGCAAGACGGAATCCACTGCCAATTTCGATACCGAGGTCACCCCGCGTGAACACGATGTCAGGGGCGGTGCATGGGCCATGTTGGGCTGGCTTGCCGCCTTTGTTGCCGCCGTCGCCATTGCTGGCTATTTCGCGGCGCTGCTGGTGTTCTTTGTGGTCTTCCTTAGGACGATGGCCAAGGCCAGCTGGCTCAAGACCATTCTTCTAACGCTCGCCGCAGCGATCTTCATGATGGTTCTGGCCCGCTCACTGAACCTCGTCATGCCGGCCGGGTTCCTGCAGGGCCAGTTCCGCTTTCCCTGGCCGTTCCGCTAACGCCAAAGGGGCGGGGGAGTGCACGAGGCACCTCCCGCCCGTTCATTGCCAAAGCGCGATGCCGGGCAACACCATTGCTCAATCCTACGGTGCGGGCGGTTCTGCTAAAGCCCGTCCGATATCGAACCGAGCTCGTCCGCCCCCGGTGAGCAGACACAACTGTAAAGATGACGATGACCCGACAAGCTGCCATTCCTTGCATTCTCATCCGCGGCGGGACCTCAAAAGGCCCGTATTTCGTGACCACCGACCTTCCGGCCGATGTCGAAAGCCGCGACAAGGTTCTCCTGGCAGCCATGGGGTCGCCAGATGCGCGCCAAATTGATGGGGTGGGGGGCGCAACAACGCTCACCTCAAAGGTCGCAATGGTGCAGCCATCGAGCCGCGAAGGCGTCGATGTAGACTATCTCTTCGCCCAGGTCTCGATCACCGATGCGTTCGTGGATACCGCCCCGTCCTGCGGCAATATACTTGCCGGTGTCGGCCCGTTCGCTATTGAGCGTGGTATGGTCGAAATTACCGGCGATGAGACTGCCGTCACCATTTTCAACATCAATACCAACAGCCGCATCGAAGCCGTCGTCAAGACTGATGCTGACGGCGTTATCTATGACGGCGATACCGAAATTGCCGGCGTGCCGGGCACAGCTGCGCCCGTCCGCCTAAACTTCATGGATATCGTCGGTTCTAAGACCGGCAAGCTTCTGCCCACCGGCAATCTGGTCGAAGAGATCAACGGCATAGAAGTCACCCTGATTGACGTGGCCGTTCCGATGATGATCTTCCGCGCTGCAGACTTGGGCAAGACGGGCTACGAAACTCCGTCCGAACTTGACGCCGATGCCGATTTCTTCGCACGTATGGAAGCCATGCGTATGATCGCCGGAGAGCGCATGGGGCTCGGCGACGTCACCGGCAAGGTAATCCCCAAGGTCGCGATGTTGTCCCAACCCAAAGGCGAAGGGCATATCGCCGCGCGCTATTTCGTGCCTCAAAACACCCATGCCGCCTTTGCTGTCACCGGCGGGCTGTGCGTATCCACATGCGCCATGCTCGAAGGTTCGATTTCCGACGGGCTGGCAAAGCGACCCGAGGGTGACGATCGCCTTGTTCTCATTGAACACCCTTCTGGGCTCCTTGACGTGGCACTCAAGACAAAGGGCAGTGGTGTCGATCTCGAAGTTCTGAGCGGTGGTGCGATCCGTACGGCTCGCAAACTGATGGCAGGCGAACTCTACGTTCCTGCCGACCTGCTCAAATAAGGCCAGTCTTATGAAGCTACTTGTTCTCCCCGGCGATGGCATCGGACCCGAAATCATGGCCTCAAGCCTAGACGTCTTGGCTGCGGCCGACGCAAAATTTGGGCTGAACCTCGATTACACTTATCGCGACGTCGGTCTTGCCGCCCTCAAGAACCACGGCACCAGCCTGCCCGATGACATCCTGCCTTTGGCAAGAACGCTGGACGGCGTGCTGCTTGGCCCAATGTCCAATCTCGACTACCCCCCGCGCGACAAGGGCGGTATCAATTATTCGGCAGCCTTTCGTATCGGGCTAGACCTCTACACCAATGTCCGACCGGCCCGCACGCGGTCCAGCCTGCCGCATCACGGCACGGATATGGATCTTGTCATCATGCGCGAGAACACCGAAGGCATGTACCCCGACCGCAACATGTTCTCGGGGCCAGGTGAATTCATGCCCGTGGAAGGCGTCGCGATCTCCATGCGCAAGATAACTGCCTTTGCCTGCGAACGGATTGCCCGCCGCTCGTTTGAGCTGGCCCGCAAGCGTCGCGGCAAGGTCACTGCCGTCCATAAAGCAAACGCCTTTCAGGTGACCGATGGCTTGTTTCTGAAGACCGTCCGCGACGTGGCAAAAGACTTTCCCGATGTAGAACTCGACGATGTTCTGATCGACGCCATGGCCGCCCTGCTGGTGCGCGACGCATCTCGTTACGATGTCATCTGCACAACCAACTTCTATGGCGATACGCTTTCCGATCTCGCTTCTGAACTTTCGGGCAGTCTTGGCCTGGCCGGCTCGCTCAATGCTGGCGATCGACATGCTGCCGCCCAGGCCCAGCACGGCTCGGCTCCCGATATCGCCGGCCAGGACAAGGCAAATCCAACCTCGATGATCCTGTCCTGCGCTATGCTGCTCGACTGGTACGGACGCAAGGCCGGCAGGGATGAATTTGTCTCCGCTGGCGCGGCAATTGAGAGCGCCATCGACGAGACTTTGGGGGATCCTGACACCCGCACCGGCGATCTCGGCGGATCGCTCGGAACGAAGAACTTCACCAAAGCCGTCGTCGCGGCGCTTTGATGTCAACACGGCAACAATAGCCTCGCGCCGGCAAGCATCCTGTTGCCGGCCAAAGCCCCTTCGTTTCTCTCGAAGGGGCTTTGCTTTTTGCGCAATGGAAACCGTGGCGCCTCTACGGTAGCAACGGATACTAGACACTTGGGAGGCCCCATGACCCAATCCTGGATACCGGCCCGCTTTTATCGTGGTGGCAGCTCGAAGGGCGTTTTCTTCAATGCCTCTGACCTGCCATCCGACCGGGCCGAGATAGAGCCGATTCTGCTGAACGTTCTCGGCAGTCCCGATCCCAATAGCCGCCAGCTCAACGGCATGGGCGGCGGCCTCTCGTCCCTTTCCAAGGCGGTCATTCTGTCGCGTTCGGCGCGCGACGATGCCGATGTCGATTATCTTTTCGCCCAGATCGCCGTCGACAGGCCGATTGTCGAATGGGGCGCCAATTGCGGAAATCTCTCGTCTGCCGTCGGCCCCTGCGCCCTTGAGATGGGTCTGGTCGAAGCCGGCGATGGAGAGGCGCTCGTTCGTATCTATCAGGTCAATACCGATAAGATTATCCACGCCCGCTTCCCGGCACGAAACGGTCAGCCAATCACGACCGGGACCTTTGAGTTGGCTGGCGTCGCCTCAAGCGGGGCACGCATCGCGCTCGATTTCGTTGACCCTGGCGGTTCGGTCTCCCCAGCACTCCTGCCCACAGGCAATGCAATCGACATCATCGACCTTGACGGCAAACAAATCGAGGTCTCGCTTGTAGACTCCACCAATCCAGTCGTTTTCGTCGAAGCTGCGGCGCTGGGGCTCGAAGGCACCGAATCTCCCGACATGATCGAATCCATCCCTCAGATGATGGATCGGCTCGACAGCATTCGCCGTATTGGCGGTGTCCTGATGGGGCTCGGCTCGACACCCGAATCGGTGCGTTTGGCCAACCCCAAGATTGCGCTTCTTTGCGCCTCCATGCCGTTCAAGGCACTCGATGGTTCGATGATCGACCCATCCGGCCACGATATCGGCGTGCGCATGGTTTCCATGGAACGCGTGCATCGCGCCGTGACCCTTACCGCCGCCATGTGCGTGGGCACCGCTTGCCAGATCACCGGCACTCTTGCCAATCGCCTGTCGTCAACTTCCGATTCCGAAATTCGTGTCGGCACGCCTTCGGGCGTCCTGCCGGTCGCGGCCGAAGTCCGCAATGATGGTCAATGGCGCGTCACCCGCACCACCGCATTTCGCACGGCCCGCTGCCTGATGCGAGGCGATGTCGCTTTGGAGGACCTGCCATGAGCTTGGTCGAGGCCAGCACGATAGCCCTTCGAGATCTGCTCTCTGGCATCGGCTTTGACGACGCCCCGCTCGACCGCCTCGAAATCATCGATGATGGAAGCGCGCTCCCGACGTCGTGGCCCATTACCGCCAACGCCGTAGCCGCTCTGGCCGCCGTTGGGCTTGCCGCGTCGCGCCTTGACGAACTGCGCAACGGCGTGACCGCCCCGGTGAGCATCAGCACGTATCATGCCGGGCTCTCAATGGCCTGTTCGAGCTATCTGACCGTTGACGGAAAATCAGCAAAATTCCGCGATCCATTCACCGGCTTTTATGAAGCCGCAAACGGACGCTGGGCTTTCCTGCATGGCAATTTCCCGCATCTGCGTGATGGCGTCCTCAAACTGCTCGGCGTTACCACCGTCGATGATGTCGCTCGGGCGGTCCGTACGCGTGATCCGTTCGATCTCGAAGCGCTGGGCATCGCCAACGGTCTGTGCATCGCCGCGGTCCGCACCCGCGCTGAATGGGAAGCAGAGGCTCAATACACCGCCATAAAAGCTCTTCCCCTGATCGAATTCGAACGCCTCGATAACGGCACCCCGCGTTCCAGCGCGTCGGGCGGCCAACCCCTCTCGGGCCTGCACGTGGTCGACCTCTCCCGCGTCATCGCTGGTCCCATGGCCGGTCGCACCATCGCCGAATTCGGTGGCGACGTTCTTCTCGTTTCGGGCCCCGGCCTGCCTTCCATCGAATCCCTCGTCATCGACACAGGATTCGGCAAACGGTCTGCAACGCTCGATCTTGCATCGCCCAAAGATCGCGCAACCTTCGAAGCCCTCATCGCCGAAAGCGACGTCTTCCTTGATGCCTATCGTCCGGGCTCACTGCCTGGCAGGGGATATGACAAGGCCATGCTGACGCGCCTTCGCCCGGGCCTCGTCCATATCGATCTCGACGCTTTCTCTCGCTCCGGCCCCTGGGCCGCCCGCCGCGGCTATGACAGCCTAGTGCAGGCCACTGTCGGCATGTGCTGGGACGGCGAGAACCCGCCCGAAAACCTGCCCTGCCAGCCGCTAGATTATCTCACCGGCTATCTTGGTGCGTTGGCAGGCATGGTTGGCCTCATTCGGAGGATGGAGCAGAGTGGCAGCTGGGCTGGCCGCCTGTCGCTGGCCCGCACGGCGCATTGGATGTGGAACACCTACGACCACCTCGGCCCTCAAGTCGATGCCCCCTCTACACGCCCGTCGATCGATGATGCGCGCTCGCGCGGCTATCTTGTGCCCTACGATACCGCCTTCGGTGCCATCGAAGCCTTGCGTTCACCCCTGCAATCGCCCGATTGGCGCTGGCCCGCGCCCCCGGCACCTTTGGGGAGCCATATGCCTGACTGGATATGAAAATGGCTGCCTCGGCAGCCATTTGCACCTCATTCCACTGGCTTTTCAGAAACCAGTATTCCATCCGCATCGGCATAAAGATAATGCCCGGGCGTAAAAGTCATGTCCCCGAACCTCACCGGCACGTCCCTAAACCCGGCCCGCGTTTTTGTCGATTTTTTCGGCGAAGTTCCAACGGCGAACACGGCGTAATCCATGGCGTCGATATCGACGCTGTCGCGGATCGATCCGTTGAGGACCAGCCCGGCCCAGCCATTGTTCAGTCCTAGCGCTGCGATCTGGTCTCCAACGATCGCCACCCGGGTCGACCCGCCACCATCGACTACCAGCACCCGTCCTTTGCCCGGCTGTTCGAGAATTTCACGCAGCAGCGCATTGTCTTCAAAAGTCTTGAGCGTCACGATCTCACCCTCGAAACCGTCGGCCCGCCCGAACTTGGTCAGCGGATAATCACAAAAAGTCAGCTTTTCATCATATCCGTCAACCAGATCGGCGGTCTTCCTTATGTTCATTGTATAAGTCTCCTCTTATGGATTTTCCGGCGCTGCAAGAACCCGCACCGGCGCGCCCTCCCGCCAGGCAATGATGTTGTCCACGATGTCGCGGTGGAAAAATTCATAGGTCTCTTGCGTTACATAGCCCAGATGCGGGCTCAGCGTCACATTGGGAGCGTTGCGCAGCGGATGGTTTGCCGGCAGGGGCTCGATATCATAGACGTCCAGCCCGGCCCTGATGCTTCCGGCGTTCAGGGCATCGAGAAGGGCGGCCTCATCGATCAGTGGGCCGCGAGACGTGTTCACGAGAATAGCGTCCTTCTTCATCAGCCCGATCTCGTTCTGCCCCACGATCTGGCGGGATCGGTCCGAAAGAATAAGGTGCAGGCTGACGACATCGGCGTTGCGAAACAGCGTTTCTTTATCCACCTTCCTTGCACCGCACTCCGCAGCGCGCTCTTCAGTCAGATTTTGGCTCCAGGCAATCACATCCATTTCGAATGCTTTGGCGATCTGCGCCATCCGGCTGCCCAGCTTGCCCAGCCCAACCAGCCCTAGCGTCTTGCCGCCCAGCTTGGTTCCTATGCTCGCCTGCCATCCGCCGTCACGTACACGCTGATGCTCCTCAGCCAGATGTCGGGCGCTTGCCAGAATGAGACCCCACGCCATTTCCGGCGTGGCATTTTTTGAATCCCCTGCATAGGTGTGGCAGACAGTGATGCCCCTGGCGACTGCTGCATCGAAATCAATCACCCGCACCCGAGCACCCGTCACGTTGACCAATTTTAAATCGGGCAATCTTTCGATCAGCGAGGCTGGCAGAGCCATGCGCTCGCGCATCAGGCAGACCACATCGAACCCGGAAAGCACTTTTGCAGCTTCGTCTTCGCTGCCGAGATTTCTGTCGAATACCTCAATGGCGACATCCGGTCCCAGCTTGCTCCAGTCCGCCAGGCCGAGCGCCACGTTCTGATAATCGTCGAGGACGGCAACTCTCAGTGTCATCGAATATCCCCTAAATGTAAGCCGACGCGTCGACGCCAACAGAGCGCGCTTCGCTTGCGATCATCTCAAGATCGGCTCCTCCAAGCAAAATCCCGTTCCGCCGCCGCTCTTCGGCCCGTAAGGCTTCGGGTTCACCGGGCATCAGCACGGGCTGATCGGAATAAACCGGCGTCGAGCCCTTGGCTCGCGAAACCAGTTCGCCCATTCGCTCGCGATAATCCTCCCCCATGAAAATCCCCGGCTTGAACGCTACCATCATGTGCCCGACATTCTGCGGCGCATCGAATCTCTCATACTGGTTGCGCACTTCGCCCCCGAATGCAGCCCCGGTCATCACGCCGGCCATGACTTCCATCATCAGCGACAACCCCGAACCCTTCGGCCCGCCCAACGGCAGGATCAGCCCGTCATAGCCCGCCTGCGCGTCGGTTGTTGGGTTGCCGTCCTTGTCCAGCGCCCAGCCTTCGGGGATCGGTTCCCCAGCTGCCGCAGCGCGGCGTATCTTGCCCCGCGCCACCACCGATGTGGCCATGTCCAGAATGATCGGTGGATTGCCTGGCGCTCCGAACGCGAACGGGCTAGTTCCCAAGAGCGGCTCGCGCCCGCCCCATACCGGCATGGCCGGCGAGGCGTTGGTGAAAACCAGTGCCGCAAATCCGGCATCGACCGCCTGCAGCAGATAGCAGGCCGCCATGCCGAAATGGTTGGAATTCTTGACCCCCACCATGCCGATCCCGAATTGCTCGGCCCGCTCGGTTGCCATGGTCATGGCTTTGGTCGCAGCGAGAAATCCGAACCCATTGCCGCCATCGAGCAACGCCGCGACGGGGCTGGGCTCACTCATCGCAAATTCGGGAACGCGCTCCACCATGCCGCGTCGGATGCGCTCAAGATAGATGGAAAGCAGAGACACGCCGTGCGAAGCGACACCCCGCAGGTCGGCAAGCACCAGACATTCTGCAATACGCGCCGCGTTTGGGGTTGGCACGCCCGCAGCGTTGAAAATGTCCGTAACGAGCGTCTGAAGCTTTTGCGCATCGACGGTGCGGGCAGGGGCCGCTGAATTCATTTTGCGCCTCCTCTATGTGGTCCGACTTCCGGACACGCTATTTGTAATACAGGCAGGCAGGATTGCCGCCCGTTTGTTTCAGCTCTCGTGCCGGTATCCGGCGCGTGCCAGCTCGAGAAAACTGGTCACCGATGCGGCGATCGCCATACGCGGGCGCCGGGCGATCATCAGCTTGCGCACTGCCCAATTCTCGGCCAACGGAGCGTGCACCAGGTCGGTGCCAGCCAGAAGATGAATGGACGTGTTGCGCAAAAACCCGATCCCGAATCCCGCCTCGACCATGCGTACAAGCGATGGGAAGCTCTCCACGCTGACTCTGGCTCCCAACGTGTGACCAGCCTTGCGCGCCGCCTCGTTGATAAGCCGATCGAGCGCGCCCATATGGTGCACCCCGACGACCTCATGGCTCATCGCCATATCGAAACTTATGGGGCCACCTGCAAGAATTTGATTTGCAAGAGGATGATCGGGCGAGGCGATAACACCCACATCGTCATCCTCGAACACCTCGGCGTCGAACGCCGAATAGTCGTAATTGTCGGCAAAGATCGCCAGATCGACCTGCGCATCCTCCAGTGCCGTCAAGGTGGCCCGCCCCGCCATTTCACGGATATCGAGCCGCACGCCCGGGTGCTTCTTTGCGTAGCTCGCCAGCAGTTCGGGCAAGCGCCCCGACAGGGCTGAGCTCGACGAAGCAATGCGCAACTGTCCGGCATCTCCCGAGGCAAAGCCGCTCATGGCCGTGTGTAGGTCGCTGATCTCGCGGAAAATCCGCCGGCAACCTTCAGCATAGCGCGTGCCTGCTGAGGTTAGAGACACCCCGCTGGCAGACCGGTCAAACAGAACAATTCCCATACGGGCCTCGAGATCGGCGATACGACGGCTGACGGCCGAAGGCGCGATGTTCTCGCGTTCGGCCGTTTTGGCGATGGATCCGTCCCGCGCGAGCGCGAGGACGAGGCGAGCCGTAATGGGGTCGAAATGCTGCATGAACCAGTCCCGGTTTTCGGTTTGGCTCACTATAGCAATTTCCCCTCACTTTCGACCAAGCCTTTGGTCTGGTGCAAAAAATCTATTCGCTCAGCCCCAGACGACGGCGGGCGGAGGGCGACAGCGTGTGAATGTCGTTGTGGAGCACGAAGCTCTGGTAGAGCCTGATGCGATCCATCTGTTCTCCGATGGCCCACATCGCGGCCCTGACCTTGGTTGGCATCTTCATGGCATCTCTCCCTGGTGAGACTTGCTGTCAAGAGATAGGCCGCGCAACTGTCTACCGCCATCGCCCTTTGGTGACAGGGGCTATCGCACCACGGCAAGGCGAAATGCGTGTTTCGCCTAGTGGGGTTGAGCCGCCCGCTCGGGTTTGGGAATCCACAGCGGAACCAGAATGGGCAGAAACATCAAAACCATCACCACGCGGAACAGGTGGTGCAGGCTGACAAAGGCTGCATCGAGCCCCAGCGCAATTGAAATCAGGCTCATTTCCGGCAATCCGCCTGGCACCAGCGCCAACAGCCCGGCGGCAAATGGAATGTCCAGCCAGGTCTGGAAGGCGAGCGCGAAAATAGAAGCTATGCAAAGATTGACGACGGTCAGGCCGCCGCCGACCATCAATCCCGCCAAAACCTGGCGGATCGTGGTGTTGGAAAAGAACTGCGCCACCGACGTGCCGATTACGACCTGCGCCACAATGACGAACAATTGCGGCGGGCTGCTCGCCGTGAACCCGAAATAATGGACTATACCCGATAGAATCAGTGGGCCCGTGAGATGCGCGCCGGGCAGTCTGATCTTGCGCCCTCCGATGATTCCGATCACCAGACACGCTCCCAAGATCGCGTAATCCCGGAATGGTATGGATAATGTGAAATCAATCGTGCGGTTCATTGTTGTGGGGCCACTGCCGGTCCCGACCCAGACGATGACCAGTGGAACGATGATCAGAATCACAGCAAGCCGCATTCCATGAACCAGCGAGAGCGCCCGAACGTCGGCGCCGTAAGCCGGCCCGAGCACAAGAATTTCCGAAAGCCCACCGGGTGCCGCGGAAAAGGCGGCAGTCGGGCGGTCGAGTTTGCCCAACTTCAGGCAGATAAACAGTCCTATCGCCGTAATGATCACGCAGTACACGGCGACGCCTGCCAGCGAAAACGCCCATTCACCCGCGCGGTTGACAATGGAAGGTGTAAAGGCCGCCCCCGCCATCAACCCGATGGTGCCGATCATTACCGAGCGGAGCCCCCAATGGGTCGGCACCCGAATGCCCATCATGGCGCAGGGAATCGTCGAGAGCATCGCCCCCACCAGCCAGCCAAGCGGAAAGTTCAGCAGGTATCCGACAAGGCCGCCAAGGGCGCCGATAATCAATGTGCGGGCGTAGAAGTAAATCTGATGCATGATAGCGTCGGTCCGGGCCTGGGGAGCGTTCGGCAATATGAGCGGACATCCACTGCCTACCAATCAGGCCATCACTGACAATTGCCCAGCTGCGATTGGGCCATCGCGAGCCGGCAACGAGCAGGGTGGAATGCCGTCAGAGAAAGTTGGAGGCTCTTTTCGATTTATTGGCGGGACGAGGTGAGGCTTGGAACGCCGTGCCGCTTCAATGGTACGGAAAAGGTCTAGGGCTTGCATTCCGCCGCAAGCCCATTGTATGCAATTGGATACAAGGGAGCGGAAATGACAAGATCCGAACGTCGTATCGAGATTCCACAGGGGCAGGACGCCTATCAGCGCCTGGTCGCGGAAATTCGCGCGGGCACGCTCATGCCAGGCGACCGTTTGCTGGAAACCGAACTCGCCAGCCGGTTGGGAATTTCGCGCACGCCCGTCCGCGAGGCTATCAGGCGCCTCGAGGCGGACGGACTCGTCAATCACGTGCCGCGTTCGGGGGCTGCCATCCGCAAGCTCGATTATTCAGAAGTCACCGAACTCTACGAAATGCGCGTCGTGCTCGAAACAACCGCCGCTCGCCTGGCAGCCCGCACGGCCTCGGACGTTGAGCTTTCCGAAATGGAAGTGATCAACCTCGAGATGGGTGAAGCCCAGACCGACGGAGCGCGCCTTTACGAGCTCAATCGCCAGTTTCATCGCGTGATCTTCGATGCAGCCCGCAACCGCTATCTTGGCCATTCCATGCGCGCGCTGCAAAAGACCATGCTCATTCTCGGCCCCTCCACGATGGAGGAAACAGGTCGTGCCGCCCAGGCCATCGATGAGCACGCCAATCTGCTCGTCGCCATGCGCAACCGCGACGAAGCGGGAGCCGAAGCGGCAATGCGCGAGCACATGCTCGCCGCGCATCGCTCGCGCCTGCGCCAGTTTCGTGAACGACCGATCCAGAACGAGGAGGAATAGACGATGGGCGAGGCTACCTCACAGTCCACGCTGACCGAGACACTATGGGACGTGATCGTGGTCGGGGGTGGCAATGCTGCGCTTTGCGCTTCGATCGAGGCAGCCGAAACCGGCGCCCGCGTTCTGCTGCTCGAAGGCGCCCCCAAACCCTATCGCGGCGGCAATTCGCGCCACACCCGCAACTTCCGCTGTATGCATCAGGGCCCACTGTCCGTTCTGACCGACGCCTATGAGGAAGACGAATATTTCAACGATCTGATGCTCGTCACCAAGGGCAAGACCGACGAGCATCTGGCGCGCATGGCCATCCGCACTTCCGAGACCTGCCTGCCCTGGATGGAAAAGCACGGCGTGCGCTTCCAGCCCTCGCTCTCGGGCACGCTCTCGCTTTCTCGCACCAACGCCTTTTTCCTTGGCGGCGGCAAAGCCCTCGTCAACGCCTATTACAACACGGCCGCCGATCTGGGTGTCACCATCCTCTATGAGGCCAAGGTTTCCCATATCACCATCGAAAACGACATTTTCGAATCACTGCGCGTCACCGTCGACGGCAAGGACCTCGAAATCGCGGGCAGGGCGGTGGTCCTCGCCTCTGGCGGCTTTCAGGCAGATCTCGAATGGCTCGCCCGTGCCTGGGGCCCTGCAGCCAGGAACTTCCTCATTCGCGGCACACCCTACAATCGCGGCGAAGTGCTAAAGGATATGCTCGACGCCGGCGCCCAAAGCGTTGGTGATCCCACCCAGTGTCACGCCGTCGCCATCGATGGCCGCGCCCCCAAATACGATGGCGGCATTGTCACCCGACTCGATTGCGTGCCGTTTTCTGTCGTCGTCAACAAGGACGGCCAGCGTTTTTATAACGAAGGCGAGGACGTCTGGCCCAAACGCTATGCCATCTGGGGCCGTTTGGTCGCCGCCCAGCCCGAACAGGTCGCCTACGCCCTGATCGATGCCAAGAGCTCGAAGCTGTTCATGCCCTCGGTCTTCCCGGCCATCAAGGCCGGTTCCATCGCCGAACTCGCCCAGAAAATGGAGCTGCCGGTCGAGGCTGTCGAAAAAACGGTCGCCGAATTCAACGCCGCCTGCCGTCCGGGCAAATTCCACCCCACCGAACTCGATGGCCTGGCCACCGAGGGCCTTGAGCCCGCCAAGACCAATTGGGCCCGCCCGCTCGATACACCGCCCTATTACGGCTATTCGCTCCGCCCCGGCGTCACCTTCACTTATCTCGGCCTCAAGGTCGATGACACCGCCCGCGTCAGCGGCGCCAATGGCCGCTACGTCAATGTCTGGGCCGCCGGTGAAATCATGGCCGGTTCGATCCTCGGGCAGGGCTATCTCGCCGGTTTCGGCATGACCATCGGAACCGTCTTCGGACGCACAGCCGGCAAGGAGGCCGCCGCTCATGTCAATTGATGCCCTCGGAACCCTGTCCAACCGCACCGCCGTCGATTTCGACACCGGCGAGGACGCCGCCATCAACGAGGCCCGCCGCCAGCTCGAGATCTGCAACGCCTGCCGCTATTGCGAAGGCTACTGCTCGGTCTTTCCCGCCATGACCCTGCACCGCGCCTTTTCGGACGGCGAGGTCACCCAGCTGGCCAATCTCTGCCATAACTGCCGTGGCTGCTATTACGCCTGCCAATACACCGAACCCCACGAATTCAACCTCAACCTCCCTCGCGCCCTTGCCGAGGTCCGCGTTGAAAGCTGGGAAAAATTCATCTGGCCCAACGGCCTGGCCGCGCTGTTCCAGAAAAGCGGCATGGCGCTGGCCGGTGCCCTAGCCGCTGGCATCGCGTTTATCCTGATAATCGCCTACGCCATCCGCCCCGAAAGCGGCGAGGGCTTTTATGCGGTCATCTCCCACACCGTCATGGCGACGCTCTTCACCGTTACTTCGTTCCTGCCGCTGGCCCTCGTGGCCGTCGGCGTCTGGCGCTATTGGCGCCATGTCGGCGGTGAGCGCGTCACCATCAGGCATCTCCATGATGCGCTGGTCGATGCCGGCAAACTCAAGAACCTCTCAGGCGGAGCCGCCGAGGGCTGCAATTACGAGAATGAAGATCGCTACACAATGGCCCGCCGCTGGGCGCATCAGGCCGTCATGTGGGGCTTCGTGCTCTGCTTTGCGGCCACGTCGTCCGGCACGGTCCTGCACTATGGCTTCGGTATGGAAGCGCCCTATGGGTTATTCTCTCTGCCCAAACTGTTCGGCGTCCCGGGCGGCATCCTGATGACACTCGGTGGCATCGGGCTCATCGCCCTCAAACTGCGCGCCGAAAAGAACCTCGGCGCTCCCGCGGTCTGGGGCGGGGAAATGGCCTTCGTGGTGCTGCTGACCGCAACCGCCGCCACCGGCCTGGCGCTTTATTGGGCCACCGGCACCCCCGGCGTACGTCCGCTACTCATCGCCCATCTGGGAGCCGTCTTTGCGCTGTATCTGACGCTGCCCTACACCAAGATGGTCCACGTCCCGTTCCGTCTGGCAGCGCTCGTCCGCGACGCCCAGACCAAACTGACCTAACCTGACCCTACAGCATGTGCGCGGCGACGATCTCGCCGCGCGCCTTGCCGGAACAGTTTTCGTCCTGAACAATCAATACGTCAGCTGAGGCCAGCGAGGATAAATGCCCGCTGTCGGTCTGCCGGATCGGCTCGACCTGGGTTCCGCGCTCTGCATCGCTCACCAACCGCCCGCGCATGAAATG
>TARA_R110002051_G_scaffold156492_1_pt1 | contig 23627 bp, 28 predicted proteins | sample TARA_R110002051 | Tara Oceans TARA_R110002051 (sample SAMEA4397023) | marine metagenome | biome: Polar Biome; feature: [MES] marine water layer (ENVO:01000295) within the mesopelagic zone...; material: water (ENVO:00002006), including particulate matter (ENVO:01000060) such...
GAGCCCCCAGAACCCAGCCTGAGACTTGACCCTGAGACTCGCCCTATCCAGCTTCAAGAGCGGTCACTCCGGAAAAACTGCAAAGAGAAACCATAAAGAACAAACTCTATTCTATCTCCTCTCGTCTGTATCGTTATGGCTTAGGCTGTGGCCATGCTTTACCCGGAGCTATGTGGCCATATGGCAGGTTCAACGGGGCATATGCGCGGAGACATAACGTTACACGAGCGGTGCCATTTATAGGCGACAATACGAAAGGGAAACAGCGTTTCAAGCTTGAAAACGTGTCTTCCGGTATCAACACAAGGTCCGAGCAAGTAAGACGGGCCAACTAACTAAAAGGAAAACCACAATGAAAGACCACACCATTGAAGACATGAGCACGATCCTCGACACGATAATCAAAGAGCTTTGCAATCGTGCCGCTGCGAATGTTGAGAAGAACACTCCCAAGAATGAAGGCTGGGGCGTAAAGCAAGTGGGTGAAGAAGCTCAACGCTTGGGGGCTGAGATTACTGGCCTCAAGATGCCCGACCATCCCATCTGGATGAATAATGATGGCGATTGGGTTTCTTATTGGGACTGTAAAACTCCATACGAAGGGCCGATTTATTGGACCTATGTAGATCGTGGAGAGATGGTCGGTCTTGGCAGATACTCCCGCCCATAGTCAGTAGCTGACCTGAGCGAGTCGTTCACCCGAAAAGCATTGGTGCTGTAGCATCTGTGCTTTTCTGCTGGCTGATTCAATTCGACTGTCAGAACAAAGGAACAAAAGCGTCAATAAGACGGAGGTGCCCAGTGCCCATAGCAAAGACTGAAAGACAAAAACAAGCCAGTGTGATGAAAGCTGCCCGAGAGAAAAGAGTGCGAGACTTGTCTATGACTTGGAACGAGGGCCGCAAGCCATGGCGGGCCCTTGACAGTAACGACTGTGATGCTGAGTTTTACAATGGTGGATTCTTTTCGGATTCTGGGATTCCTGACTCAAGTCAGGTTCCTTTGGACGATGGCAGTGGGTACGAAGACGGGCTGGACTTGCTCGACATCATCGAAGTGTTCGCATCAAAGATGCGCTGAGCGAGGGTAAACTCTGGCCCATCAAGCTTTTGTTTGGTGGGTCAGCATGGGTTCTCGCCCTTTCAAACTCAACAAAAGGAAAAACAATGCCGGTAAAATTTCGAGTAGGTGATTTAGTAATGGGTCTGGAGGAACCACATCTTCCCTTGTGGGCCGGGAAAATCGTAAAGATTCAGCCGGAAACCGCTGAGGGTTGGGCGGCGGTTTACCATGTGCAGTGTGATGAGGATGGTTTGATTAGGCTTTTCTTTTACAAGCGTTTGGAATGCTTCCAGTTTGCACCGGTCGAACTGGAGAAAGAAAGGGACGACCCGAATCTTGTTGTGAAGCTCGCTGTCCATAGCAATATGAATGAGGACAATTTCCTTCGAACGATTGAGATGCTTCGGGTCAGTGTGCTGAAAGAAGCTCTGGAAGTCATCGCAGAAGCTCACCCCTCACCCATGGTGACCGACTGTTTGGTACACCACATTGAAGGTATTTTGAGAGGAGTAGAGAAAGACGATGCTCCTGGCTACGGAGAAGTGAACGACATGCTGGAAGCGGCAACGGAAGCAATGAATCCAACCAGCAAATGGAGAAGAATGAAGTAATCTTTAACGCCACGTAGCGCGGCTTAGTCGCTACCGCCTGATGACCCGTCCGCCTGTGCCTATGGGCAAAAGATTGTGGAAGCGACGGTGAGGGTATGGCACCCCTGATTGGATTTACATCCATTGTACAGGTCTATGGAGACCTGTACCTTTGTCGTAAACTCAACAACAAAAGGAAAAACAAAATGAAAGGACAACCCAGTCAGTTTCAGGGTAGTGGAATTACTGCTGAGGAAACAGGCCGCAAGATGTATCTTATGCGACGGTCTACCGGTCTCCCTTGGGTGAGGATCGCAGAGGACTTTGATGTCTCTGAGAATGTAGCCTGTCAATATGCACGGCGGTTTGCAATCCGTTTCGGTGCAATCTGGCCTATTAGTACACAGGTCAAAAGAAGGCGGGTAATCCAACTGGGTGAGAGTATCTATTACAAAGCCTCCTTCGATGCGAGTCAAGGATGCTTATCTTTTGAAGCTCTTGGTCAAGATCTTAGTATCTCTGCTGACCTTGCTCGCCGGTATGCCCACGATTTTGCAGAAGCTCTGGATAAACCTTGGCCTATTCCCTGCCCACATGTCCCGGGCTGGGGTGAGATTTCCTATGACCTTCGCGTAGAATCAAACGCCATACGGACATGGGTAAGCATCCAAGAAGAAGTAGGATTCAAACACACTACACACTGTATTGCGAGCGCGCGTAAGTGGGCCCAAAAGAATGACTTGCCTTGGCCCATTGTGGGGACTGAGGACACCAATGGGTAATCTAGAAGAGCTAACTCTAGACGAATTTGAAGAGCTGTGCATAGCCATACAAGACCTCTGGAAGATGGCAAGTCTCGGTGACACAGTTGGTGAACTCATGCGGGGTGCAGTTTCTTACACCCGATACAGGAACGCAGAGAAAAAACTAGCTTACTATATTCTTGGTTCAAACTGTCATACCCACAACGGATTTGAACGATTCCAATCAGCATTGCGGAATGTCTTGCGGAAAGACCAAACCCAAACGACATCTTGTAAATTCGAATACTTCCTCTTCAGAGCCCTATCCGATTCTAGGCAGTTCTATTCATATGAGGGTTCGATGGCTGACCATTACTGGAAAGAAGAAGACAAAAGAACAGGTAGAAACTGAAGGAACGCCCATTAGGCAGCGGATTTTATTCACTGTCTTTTGGCCGTCATTCAACTTCGTGCGACGGGGTAGCCAGGATTCTTCAAGTTTGGTTCTTGGAGTATCTCAGCTACCAATGGGCTTTTGCCCACTTTTGAAAAGGAAAACTACAATGACAATTACAAAACAGGTTTTGCAGTACGATGCAATGATGTTGGTTGCCCAGACTGGATTACCAGCACTCCTTATGGGACCACCTGGAATCGGAAAGAGTGCGGTTGTTCGTGAGTTTGCACGGCAGCTCGATTCTCATATTGAGATTCTTAACATTGCAATGATGGACCCATCTGAAATTCAGACTGGTCTTCCCATGATCGTCAAAGGAGAATCGGAACAATGGGTTGAATACGCACCCCCGGGTTTTGCTCGTCGTATTCTACAGAATGAAAAAGCAGGAAAGGCCAGTGTTCTCTTCTTAGACGAGATCTCATGTGCATCTCCAACACAACAAGCACCAGCTATGCGTTTGATCCATGACCGAGAAGTCGGTGATCAAAAGCTTCCGGATTCCTGTTTAATTATTGCAGCTGCTAACCCCTCTGATGTGGCCGCAGGTGGTTGGGATCTCGCCGCTCCCCTTGCGAATCGATTCGTACATTTGAGTGTTCACTTTGATGTCGGTATCTGGGCAGACGGAATGGCAGATGGATTTAAATCCATGTCCGTTCCAACACTCCCAAAAGAATGGAGGAATGGTATTCCAGCTAAGATGGCGCTTGTGGGTGAGTTCGGACGGACTAGACCGGGTACGATTCTACGTCTCCCGGATGGAGATCAAGGGGTAGCATGGCCATCAGGTAGGACTTGGCATTACGTCGCCATTCTTCTAGCAGCTGTAGAAGCTGCCCAACGGAAAGACCTTAAGCTTGTCTTGTTACAGGGATGTGTTGGTGAAGGCCCGACAATCGAGTTTCTCGAATGGGAAGACAAGCTCGATTTGCCCGATGTCAACAAAGATTACCTCCCACCGTATGGAAATCCATCTGCTTATAGGACTCCCCTCCGAGGAGACAAAGCAGCTGCCATCTGGTCTGCTATTGGTTTCGCAGTTCTTTCGGACCCAACACCTGAAAGATGGTCGGCTGCAATGGACATGGCAGAAATAGCAGCTAATGAAAACGCAGTTGATATTGCGGCACCCACCGTTCAGAAGCTGCTTAAGGTAAGACCTCCTGGCGCGCGTTTGTCTGGGATGTCTGTCTTGAAGGCATTTAGTTCAGTTTTGAAAGCAGCGGACCAAGCTTCGAATGAGAGTCCCTGATGCGGAGATCACCGCTGCTATTCTTCTTTGCTGTACTGACTCTGTGGATATTGTTCGAATGTTGCGGAACTCTTTACAAAAAAACAATCATTGAAAATTACGAAAAGGAATCTAAACATGGCCCATTTTAAACCACCCCCACTTTTCCCTGACGGGATTGTAGTGTCCGTTCGGTGTAATGCAGGTGAAACAGAAAGCGGTAAAGTAATACCCGTCACCCATTACCTGGAATGGTCACCCAGCGGACCTCTCTGCTTACGTCACCCCGGTACCCGTACCTCTAATGGTAAGCCATACGGTGGTTGTGGTGGGGAGAATCGAGAAGCGGCGGAAGCTCTATTCTTGCTCACGGGTAACAAAACAAGATGCATGGATATAGAGTATCGATTCCCTGACTTTATTGAGAGCATAGCAAGGGGAAACAAACTGTCTAGTGGGATTAGGTGCGTAATACCCAAGGAGTTTATTGACGCCGCTTCGGATTCAATCAAGTCTAAATATACTCGCCGCCGGGGGAACCGACCTATAAAAAGGTGCACAACCTCTGAAACCCGGAAGATGAATCAAGAGAATGCCCAGCGTAGATTGGCATCTATACAGAGTGCCCAGCTTCGAAAGACAGTAGAGACTATTCGTCGTAATGGTGTACGGTCTGGAGTCCTTGAGAAGTGGGGGAAAGGCCCATTAGAAATCTCTCAGTCCTTCCGAAGTAATACACTTTTACGCCATCGGTATCTAACTCGGACTGGATACATTTGGACTACTTGCGGTTGGGCATTGTTCCAACCCATACAAGTTGAATCAGTTCAAGGTGAGGATTTACTTCTTCTCGGTTTAGTCCTTCCCCCTAAAAAAGCTAATGGGCGGAGATATTCCAACAGGTGCGCCTATTACAAGACGGCGCGGGGACGGATATTCACCTCAGCTGGCTCATCCTCACTGTCTATAGATTCCTCTTTAGAGCTACTACAATCTGATTGTAAAATAGCTAATGGGAATCTCCTTGAGTCTTATAAATCAATACTAGACCAGGGTAGATTTGTCGGCATTTCATCAGACGCCCTAGATACTTTCGCACAATCCAACCAGGAGAACATGTGATGCGTTCTACTAAACTTAAAGCTGAGCAGATATTCAAAGCGATCCGGCTGGCTGCGTGTAATAGAAGGCCCTATCTAGCCCACGCTTTCTATTGTATGACTGCGATTCCAAGCACTAAAATAGATACAATGGCTGTTAGTAAAAACTGGCTGCTTTATTACAACCCTGAATTTATGGAATCAACCCCGAAAAACTTGCTTGTTACTGTGTTGATTCACGAAGTCTCACACCTCATTCGAGGGCATGGAGAACGGGGTCAATCTTTAGGGGTTTGCGCACGAACAGCAAAGTTATGGAACTATGCAGCGGATGCGGAAATCAATGACGACCTAGTGTATGAAAGATTCGAGTTTCCTGGTGTCCCGATTCTACCTGAATTCTTTAAGCTACCTGAGAATCTATTAGCCGAAGACTACTATGCGAGTGTCGATATAGAAGACCCACCGAGACCACCTGTTGGTTCTTCTCACTGCCCAAGTTGTAATAGTAGAAGACTCCGTGGTACCGGGGTTACACGTTCGGGTAAACTGATGGTTAAAATCACTTGTCTCGATTGTGGGTGGACTGACTATGTGGACCCGGCTTCTAGTGGTAACTCTCGGTCGCCCAGTGATATAGAATCAGATTCTGAAGAGGACCAAGACTCCAACCCAGACCCAAATTCGGGTTCGGGTTCGGATGGAATCGACCGGGACTATGAAGATGCAAACGATTCTGAGAATGCTTTGAGTCAAGTTGACAGCGAGATCGTTAGGCAACGGGTAGCAATCGAGATTCAAAACCATCAGAAAAGTCGGGGTCGGGTATCGGCTTCCTGGAAACGCTTTGCGGATGCGAGAACAGAAGTACAGAAGATATCGTGGCAAACACTTCTTACAGCCCATATTAAACGGGCGTTTTCTTTCGTGGCGGGTCGTGTGGACTACACGTACAGGAAGAGATCAAGAAGGCAGAGCATTTCAGAAGAGATAATCTTCCGTTCTATGCATAGACCACAACCCAGTATCGTTCTGGTGCAAGACACATCCGGTTCTATGTCTGACTCAATGTTATCCGATTGTCTAGTTCAAATACAAGCCATCATAAAGAACTGTGGTGGTACGGTTCGGGCGATGGCTGTTGATGCAGAAGTTCAGAACCTCCAAAGGATACAGAAAGCTAAAGACTTCAAACTCAGCGGTGGTGGTGGTACCGATATGGTTCTGGGCTTTGCAGCAGCCGCTAAGCTCAGACCTAAACCAGATATCATTATCTGCTTAACTGATGGTTATACACCATGGCCCACTCCAAAAGTGTTGGGCGGTATCATTGGGATCGTGGCTTGTACTACTAGTGTGGACATTCCATCATTCCTCAAAACCGTTCGCGTGAAATGAGGTGTGAGATGAGTTTGACCGAACTCAGATGGGAAGTTCTCGACTGTCTTGGGTATGTGTTCTGCGAGTTCGCATTCCGCTGGTATGACTGTATGGGCGATATACCCTGGCATGAAGAAGATTGGCGGTGGTTCCACCACGTAGGTTGTTTTATCGGTGGTGTGTCCTATTCAGTCGGTTGTTTCTTTTACGGTTTACAAGAAAGCCAATGACGAAACGCCCTGCAAGGGGCGTCTGCGGGTAGCTCCCGTACTGATGTATCTTTCCGAGTTAGCTACTTACAAAACTAAAAGGACAACAACTATGAATATCGTATCATTCAAACTTGGGGGACAAGCCGTCCTATGGACTTCCGCAAGTGATGCCGATCATTATAAACTTACATGCGGTTTGACTGGCTTAGGTCTTTCAGCCTACATCCCGGAACAAGCAACCGAGATTGAAGCTTTGAAGATGGCGGTTTCCAAATTCAATTTCCAGAGTCATTACACGTTGAATGAGAAAGCGGTCTTTGACTTGGAACCTCAAGTTGGAGACGCTGGGTATACCCTAGTGGCCCGGACTGGGAAGGGACATGGAAAAGGAAATGCACATAGCAATCTCTTCATCGTTTACCAGGGTGATAACTTGCAGTTCTACCCAGGAGATGCGGGTATTGCCCCTCCCCAAGACCTTCAATCCGAGTTGGAGTCTAGTTACCAACAAGCTCTTAAATGTATTCCGAGTGAGCGGATTACAAAATCACTAACAGCTCTAGCAGGACAGTTTGGGGGTGTCCCTTGGATTAAAGGTCGGGGTCGGACACCGTACCTAATCCCGCAAAAACGAGTAGCCGAGTGGGAGGCAGTTACTCGCGTATTCGAAGACGCTTCTAATCAAGGGGGTATTGATTTCCGTCCCTTGAATCACATCATGGATGCAGCCGCAGTCAAAACGGTAACAGCTGCCGTAGCCGCTGACCTAGAACAAAAGCTAGGACGTATTGAAGAACGCCTAGAGAGTTCGGATTCTAAAACTGGAAAACCACTAGGTCGCACAGGAAGACGAAACATGGAGAAGAGCGCACGGAAGTTGGTATCTGAGCTGAAAGAGTATGAAGACAGTCTAGGGGTAGTCCTTGAGCAAGTCCGAGAGAAGTTCCAACCCATTGCGGATAACTTGCATTGTGTTGAGATCCTTAATGACTTAGCTGGCTAGACTTCAAGTTCCTAATCAGAAAGACCCGTTGGTTTCGGCCAGCGGGTTTTTTTGTGTCTGCTGTTTATCGGACTTTTCCTTCCCGCTTTTGGTTTTACATCTCCTCTTTGCACTCTATTCCTTGCAGTAGTTTAGCCCTCTCTACTAACTCTTTTCCCATAATCCTATTTGCTAACTCCTATAGAACTAGTTCTTTTGCCCTTGGGAGGGGTGTTTTTCTTTTAGATTCTACTGCAATCAGGGTTGGCTACTATATAAATAAAAGGAGGGGCGACTTGTTCACCATCATCTGTGCTTAGCCCTCTCCCCGGAGGAGGCCGCCCTATCCAAAAGCGGTAACTACGCCGACTACTCAGTTTCTTGCAAGATCATAGTACACGCTTGACACCCTGATAAACCAGTTTCTATGAGCACTTTTCAGCGGGTCGTTCTTATACACCCTAAATCGGCTATAGACCTTTTAAGGAAAAGAAACTAGTAAGTGATTAGTCGTATATACAGCACCATAGGGGTAGGGTTGATTGGTAGTTGGGGTGGCACAATAGCAGAGGCCGTCAAACATCTTAGTAGCCAGATATGATGTATCAAACCCGAAAACCCTGGTTGAACCTTTGTTATAAAAGAGTTTGACACCCCGGCTAGCATGAGCTAATATGTTGCTAGTGATCGGGTAGCCACTGCTCTGCAATTTAATGCACCGCTCGACCCTCCCGCATCACCCAAAAAATAAAACCCACGAGGACAAAATGGAAGTTTCGGGATTCCCTACTCATATTTCAATTCTCGCGTCGAGAACCGCCAACCTCCTTGGAGTCACCCAAATGGAGGCTGTCGAACTTGGGCTTCGGCTACTAGACACAGTTGGATGCCGCGAGGTGGAGGAAGGCATTCAAGCCAAAACCATTCTCAGCACCGCTGAGAAACTCTGGCAAACAAACGGAGGTTTCACTATGGATGAGCTGCTCGATGTAGCCTTCCAGGATCAACCACTCTTTGCACTCCAAAGAGTAAAGATATTCGCATCCCGTTTACTCCGAACCGTGGGGTATGAACGTCGTCAATTCCGGCGTGGGAACAAACGTCCTTTGCTATGGTACTTGCCTATGGACTTGGAGAACTAGCAGACACAAAAAACTCCGGTTGTCTGGGCCAACACACAACCGGAGCTAGGAGCAGAGAATGAAATTTCCGATCGAGATCAGCCTATTCCCCACTGGTGTTCTAAGCGTAACGCCAGTTTTTAGGAAGATCAACACAGAATCGCAGCTTCGGCAGTTGTTCGAAACACCCCATACTAAGCCTGTTGAGTTCCCGAAGAAACAGCTCGCTTGCTGGAGTCCCGCAGTCTACAAAGCGGAGAATCGTAGAGCTAATGGGAATGTGACTGAGGTCACAATTCTCGTGTACGAATTTGACCACACCAGTATTTCACCCCATGCTATGATCCAACGCCTACGGGATTTAAACGTCAGTTTCGTCGTTCATACTACGTGGAGCCATAGACCCAGTGAACCTAGATACCGGACGCTCCTTTTCCTTGGTCGCCCTCTTCAGCCCACAGAGTATGATGAAGCTTGGCGGAATGGTCTGAAGATCGTTGGTTATGATTCAGGGGTTGATCATCAAAGCCGGAATATCTCACGGCACTACATCCTCCCCTTCCGCAAAGAGGGTGCGCCATACATCAGTGAGATCTTCATTGAGGGGAAACTCTTGGACGCAGACAAGATTAGTCAGAAGAAGCAGGATGAGTCAGATTCAGGGGATCAATTCATACCAAAGAGTATGAAGATCAAACTAGATAATGGGAGAGTAGTACCCATCCTGGAATTACGGGAGAAGGGAGAGGGGAAGCACAAGTGCTATTGCCCCTTTCAGCCCGATGCATCCGCTGGTAGTGCTTTCGTTCGAATCATGAAGGATGGCCGCGCCTTCATCCGATGCACCAGTGATCGCCATACCCACGCTGGGGGTATGTGGTGGTTGCAGAAAGGGACAACATCAAAGAAGTCTCCTGCCCGTAGTGTCGATGGTAGGCGTCAGCGCATCTCTGAGGTGCCTGACCACCTACTCCAGTATGCCGAGGAGAACATTGCATACAACACGCTCCAGGGTGTGTTCTACAGGCACATCAATGGGGGTTGGAAGATTGATCAGCCCATGAAGAAAGATATGTTGGTTGACCATTTTATTGGTTTGCTATCTCAAGGGTCAGACAAGCGACACGCTGATGCAATGGTGGACCACATCCTAAGTCGGCAAGTCTATGGGTTCGGGTGCGAGGCCACCAAAGACAGGATCATTTACCAAAACAATGTTCCTCTTCTAAACCTGTATAGCTGGCCTGACCTCTTCCCTCAGCAGGGTGACTACCAACGTATTCGATCGATACTTGAGATCATCTGCGATAACGATGCATCCGCCATCGATTGGCTAATGAATTGGAGTGCTGCCCTGATCCAAAACCCAGAGCGTCGATCCATGGTGGCTGTCTTAGTGCTATCCCCACAACAGGGGATCGGTAAATCCCTCTATGGGCGTTTGCTAGCTGAGATGATCGGGAAGCGGAATGTTGCTGTCGTGAGCAACCGTGCCCTTCGTGATTCTTTCAATGCACACTATGTCACCAAGCTCCTTGTCCTAGCAGACGAAGTTGGTATCGATCGTGGATCGAAAGATGTGGTAGCAGAATTGAAAGCACACATCACAGACGACAATGTACATTGTGCCGCCCCCTATGCAGCCCGGACTCAGATTGTAAATCGCATGTCCTGGTGGATGACATCGAACAAACGTCGCCCCTTCCTCGTAGAGTCTGATGACCGCCGATACACCATCTTGTCTCCCGCGAAGGCTTCAAAGAAGTATCGGCTGATGCTTCGGGATTGCTTTGACCCACAAACTTCCAAATTCATGCCAGATTTCTACCAGGAGATCCAAGGGTTTGCAGAGCACTTGGTCAATTTGCAAGTGGATTATCACCTGATCTCTCGCCCGCACACGACGATCATGAAGCAGGAATTGCAGGAAGCAAGTCTTGGTAGTGCTGAATCTTTCGTTGAAATCCTCACGGACATCGGACCAGCAGCAACAATGGGTTCATACCCCGCTCACTCGAACTACCTCCGAGTCGCAGATTCAGTTCTCTCAAAAGCTGTTCCCTGCGAGACACTCTATGGCACATACCGGGAATGGTGTATCCGAGAAGGACGAACAGATATAAAGACTGAACGGATGTTCCGTCTCATTGTGAAGGACTTGCCCGGTGTGAAGATACAGAAAGCGAGAATCTCTGGTCGAAATCTAGATGTCTATATGGGTTTGAAAATCCCAGAGAAGAGCACGAAGCCAAAGGGTCAAGTGACCCAACTATATAAGTAGGAGCAGGGATGTTTATTTGGATACCCGAGGGACAGGTGCGTCCGCAGAATACAGACTTGCCTGGAATGAAGCGGCGGGGTTCAGGGTGGAGAGTGCCACGAAACGCACTTAGAATCCTTGGGTTCAGTTCTAAGAATCCACCGTGGAACAGTCAGAAGTTGAAAGAATCAATCGAAACTCTCCGAAACCCTGGGGGGAAACCCGCTTTTAAGCCCTGGGTCAGTTCGTTCCTCATGGAACACCAAGTCAAATCGATCTGCCATGCTGCAGCACTCCCTGGTTTCCATATCTGGGCACCCCCAGGAAGTGGTAAAACCCTTTGTGGGTTGGTGTGGTTAGAGCTGAAAGCATCACAACAGGAGTCTTTCAAGCTTGTTGTGACGAAAGCAGGTGCCCGAGGGACATGGCGGGAAGAAGTCCGGAAGTACACAAACCAAACTCCTGTTGTCCTAAAGGGTAAGAAGCCGCCCAAGCTCACCGCCTGGAGCAAAGACACTCTTTACATCACAGCTTGGGAGACCCTGATCGATTGGGCTCCCATCTTTCTCCGTGACTGGAAGAACCAACCTGTCTCTCTCGTGTTTGACGAGATCCATTATGCAAAGAACCCGAAGCGGGTGCGTGCCATCGTCAGTACAGCTGGACGTACCAAGTTCCAGGACTTGGACAACATCTCATGCTTTGCGAAGAAGCTGTCTAAGCTTGCTTCGAACCGACTCGGACTCACAGCAACCCCAATCCCGAACCGACTACGTGACCTATGGGCACCATTGGACCTAGTAGAACCCTATTGCTGGGGGAACTTCCATGGTTGGGGAGTACGGTACTGTGGGGCCTTCCAAGACTCATACGGTTGGAAGTACAACGACATAAGCAATGTTGAAGAGCTGAAAGAACGTTTGGATTATTGCAAGTTTAAAACGAGCCAGAGAGCGATCTCAAAAAGCCTTCCGACAAAGCGTCGGCAGGTTGTTTATCTAGAACCCGAAGAACAGAATGCCCCATCAGGATTTAAAAATGACATCCGTAGGGCTTCTCAGAGTTCTGAGAAAGAATCTATGTTTGAAACGCTACTCCAAGAGTCAGCGTCTCGTAAACGGAAATATGTAGTTGACCGAGTTTTAGAAGCCCTTTCGTTTGGCCAGAAAGTTGTGGTGTTCACAGGGAGACGGAAGGACTGTGATCGGCTGGGTAACGAGATCAAATCCAAAGTTACAAACGGGGACTTTTGGTGTGCCCACGGTGGGACATCAACAGGTGACCGGGATAAAATTCGACATGAATTCATGGGAAGCCCAGGACCAGCAGTACTTGTTGGGACGGGGGATGCCTGGGGGGAAAGCGTCAATTTGCAAGATGCAGACTTGGTTTTCTTTGTCATGCTCCCATGGACCCCCCGAGCAATTCGGCAGTGGGAAGGACGTTTCTGCCGACTCGGACAAGAAAGACCAGTTCTGATTTCCTACGTCATATGTCGTGGTACTGTGGACGAGCATGTTGCAGATATCCTGATTGATAAACTCCCAGCAGTTCAGGAAATCGCTGGAGATAAGGAACTGGAGCACATCGAATCCGCGTTTGAAAGCTCATGTTCCGATTTGCTGTCCCGTGTCTCCAGTTTTATCTGAGAATATTTCTGACACATGGTGACAAACAATAAAAAATAAGTGTAGACATCTGGCGGACACCTGACTATAATACACACAGACGTAGACAACAGAGGGCAAAAAGTGGAAAAACATCTTTTAAACGCAGGTCCATCCGAGCGTGGGTGGCACGGATTTGAAACCGCCGCACGCTGCCCCCGGCTGTATGCTTGGCAAAAGGTAGAGGGAATCCAGTTCCCTTATACAGATCCGCTCGTTCGTGGTTCCCTCTTCCATATGGGACTAGCCCATTACTATGCCCAGAAGAAAGAAGAGGCTGAAGGCAGAGACCCTGAGTTCTATTACTCCCCTTCTGACGCTGTACGACTCTTGGCTGAGAAAGAGGCAGAGAAGTCAGACCCGAACATTGCAGCTCTTTGGACTGTTGCTGCTCCTGAGATCATCGAAGTCGTGGATGATTACATTCGCCACTACAAACACTGCCGTTGGAAAGTCATAGATGTAGAGAAGGAAATGCGGGCCAATATCCCTCTGGGGGACAGCACATTCCTTTTCACCCAGCGAGTCGATTTGATCGTTGAAGAGACAGATGGTCGGATTTGGTTTGTTGACCACAAGTCAGCTTACCGCATCGCGGCTAAAACACTCCACCAACACATCCTCTCTGGGCAGTTTCTTGGGTATCAAACTTTTGGTCGGGCCAAGTATGGTGACCGGTTCGCAGGTGTCATCATCAACCGGGTCAAACTCCGGGCCCCCTTTCAGTATGACCGTGCCCCGTTGGAGCCTGCGCCCCATGCTCTAAAGCGATTCGTTCCAATGCTTAAAACTACTGAGGAAACAATCCAGAAATACCAGGGTTTGCCTCCCGAAGATTGGCCTGCTGTTTACAGTGATCAGATATGCTGGGGTAAGTATGGAAGATGCTCAGCTTTTGACCTGTGTCAGTGGGGGAAATCATGACGATTAAGAGGGATGCGCGCGGTCGTTTACGGGACTACTCGAAAGAATACCATAGAGATCATTCTTCTCCTGAAGCTAAAACTAAGCGTGCTGCCCTGGGGAAAATCCGGAAGAAGCTTCAGGATGCTGGGCGGATATCCAAAAAGAAGAACAGGAAAGGCAAGAAGAGCAAGGATGATGAGGGGGGATCAGAGGTGTCCCACCTGAGATCACCCAAGAGGGGCGGAAGTCTTACGGGACTCAAAAACATCCGGGTGGTCAGCCGAAGAACAAACCGAAAACAGGGCATGAAGACCATTACAAACAAAGTAAAAAAAGCATACAAGAAAAAGGCAGCACAAAGATGACAGAAGGCACATTTTCAGTTTGGTACGCACCATCCAAGGTTGGTAAGAGCACAGCATCTGGTGCAGCAGGTGCGTGTGGTTTGTTCATTGCTCAGCCCGGTGGGTTGTTGCCTATAAAGACCTTCTTGGGGCTAGGGGATATCAAGTACCAAAGCGCAGGAACAGTAGCTGAAGCTGCCATGATCATCCGCAAGAAAGCTAAGGGACAGCCCACAGTTGTGGTTGACGATTTCTCTCTCCTGGTTGAACAGACTGTTGCAGAACTGGAGGGTAAATGTGGTTTCGGTGAGATGTGGCGTCAACTCCGTTCTCAGGTTCTTGAGATGAGAAATGCAGCCCGTGTTGCAGCAGCAGCTGGAACCCACATCATCTTTAATTGCCACGAATCTCCACCAAGAACATCCTCTGGTAAGTATGTCCGGGGTGGGCCGTCTCTCCCGGGTCAACTCCCAGAGCAGTTCTCTGCTTTTGCAGATATCGTTGCCCGGGGTGTGTACGATCCTACAGCTGCACCTTGGAAATACGTGTTCAAGACCGAACCTGACCCACAATATATTAGTGGAGACCGGCTGGACATCCTACCAACCCCAGCACCGATGAACATTGCAGAAGCTTTCCGGGCTGCTGGGTATGATCTTCCACGACCCAAAGAATTAAAGTGGCAAGAGAAGGTAGTGGAGCAACTCTCAGAGCGACTACTCTCTGAAGGAATCAGCTCTTGGAGATCCACACTGCGGCCTGCCGCAGAAAAACTCTCCTCTAAATACCCTCTTCCCCATGTCCGTTGGGCACTTCAGGACTCTCTGCACCGTGCTGTTATCTTAGATTCTAAACTTGGAATCCTTGATAAGATGTTCGAAGAGCCCGATGACCAAGACATTTTCGCATAGTGGAAGGCCAAGAATAGTAAGTTTTTTCAGTAGGTGGTCTCGGGAGATCATCCCTGTTTTCCTTTTTCTTATTATTCTTGGTCTTCCCCCTTCTCCCTCAACAACTCAGATCTGGAGCAAAGACAAATGGATCCTCTTAACCTTACAATTGATTTTACTGGTGTCAGTGCAGCTGGCGGACTCGGTACTCTCTCACCCGGCCTGCATATGGGTAAAGTCGCAGAGTTTCAATACTTTGAAGACAGTGGGCGACTCTATGCCTACATCATCACAGATGGTATTCGACACCGGGAAAGCTTCAACGTTACCAACGTCAAGAGCTTCTCCTTCCTCAAATCATTCTGCATGAGCGCAGGATTGCCCGAAGAGAAGTTGTTGAGCGAAGTCGATATTCCATTCCATAAACTGTGTGGTCGGGAAGTTTACTTCAACTACACTCCGCCAAAGTTGGACGGAGACGGGAAAGCCCAGTCCGGCAGTTACCCCCGCTATGCTTTCTACATCAAGAGTCGGTATGATCAGATGGCATCTGTGATGTCACAGAAACCGCAAGATGTGAAGATCGAAGAAGCCCCTAAAGCAAACGGCGCAGGGAAACCCACAGCTAAAGCTGCGAGTGATGATTTCGACTTCCTTCTTCAAGACAGTCAGTAATTCTACATAGGCCAGGGTATGCATCACAACCCCAGTATCCGAGCAGGGAGGCTTGTCGGTGGCCGCATAGAAGCCTCGCCCACTTTTCAGTAGGAAATGGATGAACCAGAATATCATAGATCAAGAAACCGAAATCTTACGGTATGCAATCGATGACCCCGGCGTGTGGCGGGTTTCAACGATGGCAGCAAAGCTAAAGCTGCCTCAAACCACAATAAAGATACGACTTATCCATCTTCGTGCCTCTGGGTATCTTGTCAGATCAGTCCGGAAGATCACGGCAACTGATGAAGGACGGGTCGCCTATTTTAAACGGAGATCCCAAGATGGAAAGAAGCGAGACTGAAATTATAAAATCCAGTCAAAGAATAGAAACTTCGCTCTTTCTCTGGGTCTTACCGGCTCTTGTCTCGGTCTTATTCGAACTCCTAAATTAGATCCTCCCCCCTGGCTCAACCATTGCTTCTGATTTTTTACGGACAGCGCAGAAGCCCCGCCGGTTGGGCTGGGTGGGGACATTCCCAACCCTGTCACATGGCCTCATGAGTGTAGATGAACCAAGAACCCACCAAAGCTGATTGTGGCCGATGCTCCCTTCAGGGAAACTGCCAAGCGTGGGTGCCTATGGAATCTCACCCAAAAGATCAAATTGTGATCATCGGGGAATCTCCGGGTGGCCATGAAACAATGGAACGACGGCCATTTGTTGGGCCCGCTGGAATGGAACTGCAGGATGCCTTGGATTCAGTTGGGGTCGGGCGAGATGAATGCCAACTTAATAATGCGATTGCATGTCAGCCCGAGGGGAAAGACCTGGAGGCACACCTGATTCAGGCTAGCCGCAGGAATAAGAAGAGGAAGAAGGCTGGAGAGGAGCTGCTCCTTACCCCGATGGCAGCTTGCCACGGGCGGTTACTCAACGATATTGAAGGTTTCAAGAAGATTATATGCCTGGGTGGACGTGCTGCATCCGCGATCCGTGGTCGTTATCAATCCATTACCTCCCTCCGGGGTGGGTGCGAAACCATCGCGATGCCCTGGGGTGACGTGGCAGTCTCCTACACCCTGCATCCCAATTTTGTGCTTAGGTCTCCCAAGTGGCGCCCGGTCTTTCAAAATGACATTGCAAAGGCTCTCCGATTCTTCAGTGGAAAACTTACTTGGGCAGACCCTGAAGTTGTATTCCCTAGGTCTGAATCAGAAGTCTTGACATGTCTGACCCGGCTCCGAAAAGAAGGCAAGCCGATTGCCTATGATGTTGAAACAGACGCTAAGAATCCTCTCTTGGCCAAGCTTCGCTGCATTGGGTTTGCTAATGAGGATTTTGCTTTCGTCGTCCCCCTCCTCAGTATCGATGGGAGAACAAAGGCATACTCTTCCCAAGCAGAGTGGGATCGGGTTGCCGATTTACTAAGGGAGTTCCTTGTAAATTGCCCAGAGCCACTAATTGGACACAATGCAGGGCAGTATGATCGCTTGGTGGTGGAGAAGCAACTCGGAATCACACCCTCTCTACGGGCAGACACACTACTTCTCCACTTGCTAACTGACAATGAGATGCCGCATAACCTGGGCTTCGTTGGGTCATTCTACACAGACTTCACTGAGTCCTGGAAATCTGATCATACAGCTTTGAACGCAAGAACAGATGAAGAGTTGTACTTGTACTGTGCGAAAGATTGCGCAGTGACAGCACGGATTTCACCCCCGCTGGGGAAGAGCGTGCGGGATCGGAACCAGTGGACACTACTTGCATTTGAACACCAGCTCCAAGACATCGCTTGTGGGATGCAGAAACTGGGTCTCTATGTAGACTTCGATAAAGTAGAGGAGCATCAAGAAGGGTTCGAATCGACCCTATCCAAACACGCTTCTATCTGCACAGAGATTGGCCCAGCAGATTTCAACCCAAACTCCACTGCGCAGCTCCGACGATTGCTTTTTAATTCTTGGAAGCTAGCTCCTGTGAAATACAATGAGAAAACGGGTGACCCATCGACAGATGATGAGACTCTCCGTAAGATGCTTACAACCTACGCTTTGGACGAGGAGAAAAATCTCCTTATCCAATCCGTTCGCATGTACCGTCGATATACAAAACTCCTGGGTACTTACATACACCCACTCAGAGAACGGCTGGTTTTAGAAGACGGGAGAATCCACCCCTCCTACAACCGTCTCCCAGCTACGGGGCGGTATAGTTCCTCCTCGCCAAACGCTCAGAATATTCCGTATCTCCTCCGGGACATCTTCGTCCCCGAGGAAGGACATGTCTTCATTGGTGCAGACATGGATCAACTAGAGCTTCGTCTGATTGCAGAAGAAGCCGAGGCAGTTCGCCTCTTAGAAATTATCAATTCAGGATTGGACCCACATAATGAAACGATGGAAGTTGTCTTTGGAAAGAGTGTCTGGGCGCTTGAGGGCGCCCCGGGATCCCGTAAAGAGAAGGGGGACAAGATCTTCAAAGCGACCCGAGGGATCACTAAAAACGTCAGATACGCATGGCAATACGCAGCAAGCGTCCCCACAATCTATGAGCAAGTCACCTCTGTCGAAGACGGAGATGGAAAACTGATTTATGCCCACCTGACATTGCAGGATGTACGTCAGGTGGTCAATGGATTGAAGCGTGCTGATCCTGAAATCCCAAGATGGTGGAACACAATCCGGAACAGGTACCGCCGTGAAGGCCATATCTCAGATTCAATCTGGGGACGGAGACGGGATTTCCGTGATGAGGAGAAAATAAACGAGCTGGTGAATCACCCAGTTCAAGCAGGGGGTGCATCCATCGTACATGAATCAATGCTCCAGCTTGTACTAGGTGATCCCGGACTTGGAACTGTCGCAGAAGAATTTGAAAACTCCGCTGAAGCCCAGGAGCTTTTTCAATTTGACTTTGAGAATAAAACAGGGCTTGTGAATCAATGCCACGACTCTCTGGTTTTCGAGATCGAGGAAGACAAAGCAGAAGGAGCAGCAAAGCTACTTCAACAAGCAATGACCCGAAAACGGCGCAAGGGGGCGCAGCTTCTGTACACCGCTGAAGCCGAGATCGGCACTAATTGGAAGGAGGTATAAAATGAAGATCCACGTATTCTTCGCACATCCAGCAACAATGACGACAATCGAGATCAAGGAATCCACGAAGCTAATCGAGGAGGACATGTTGGGAGTCATCGCAGGAAAATCAATTAACGAGGAGGAAATAGGGGTAATCGTCGTCTCAGGGAGAAAAGATCACAAGCACTTTTTCCCACAAGCAGGGAGCTGGGAGAAATGGACGAAAGATGTTGTTTCTCGTAAGAACGCAACTACCAAACGCAGGATGTACGACATGTTTGTTGTGCCCGGGGAAACATGTGGTAGTGCAACAAAGTCTATAGTAGAAAATGCCATGCAGGCAAATCGGGCTGTGTTCTCCTGGAATGATCAAGACCGGGAATTCACCCCTGTGATCGGCACTAAATCTGATGATGCCCTTGATTGGAACAATGGAACCCGTTTAATCCACCGTGAGCGGGTAGTTGCACTACCCATGCCCACACAGCAACTCTCTCTTTTCCCGGAGGAGACATGAACACCCAGGAAAAACTATCGAAGATACGGGAAAGAGTCTCAGATGAACAGATTGCTTCCGAGCTTTCTCACCTCCTTTCTGGAGTTTTCCCAAGTGTCCGGAGTGTCCGGAGATGGAGAACTGGCGAAACAAAACCCCAGGAAATCTTCGCTAGAGCGATCGATTCCCTTTATGAAAACTGGAGCAAGGATGATTAAAAGAATCACAACAAACATCAAAAGTAGAACTGGGCAACCCTACTCGGTAGATCTGGGCAAATGCACACTCCTCATTGGACCGAACGAGAGTGGCAAAAGCAGTATTGCAGAAGCGTGTCAACTTGCGCTCACCGGAAGTGCTTCCGGATTATTCCTACGTGACAAGCCCGTGAAGACAGCTGAGAAACTTACAGCTCTTGTGCCCGATGGGGCCGATATGGTTTTTTCAGAGGCTGAATTGGGGGATGAGAGTACTGCCCGGTGGGAGTTGTCAGTAGGATCGCGCGCAAAACGGACGGGTGTGAAAGGGGTTTCTCTCCCTGTTTCAGAATTAAGGACAGCCTTTTCGGGTTCGAGTTTGACCACCTATAAGTTTCTATATGCGAAGTTAGCTTCACCAGAGAAGGGAAGAATAACTCTGGAACGACTAGATGAAGCTGCAAAAACGAAACGCGATATCCAAGCTAAACTCCGGGATCTCGGAAATCTCCTGTCTCAGTTCTCTTCTGCCCAGGAAGTTGATAATTCCGAAACCTACTCAAACTGGGAGAAGCTATTCCGGGTTCTAAAGTTCGAGTTCTTGAAGAAATCGTATCAGAAACACCAGTCGGATGAGATTAAGAAGATGCTCTTGGACCTTGGGACTATCCAGGAATTGAAATCCCTAGAAAATTCAGTAGAGGTTTCGAACAAGCTTATCAGTCTTATTGGTTCTACTGCCGTTTATGAGTCGGCCCGCGCAGCCCGGGACGAGGCTTCTTTCCTCCGAGACCTCCTTATCAAGCAGGAGAAGGAGGAAGATGAGATTATCCAGGGGATCAAACTTGACCTTTACAGCGAAAAAGATGGTCTTATCTGGGACTACATTGATGATGTAACGAAGCATCTGTCAGATAAGCAGGAGTTTTCAATCTCGGCTTCTGGTAGGTTCGGGTTGTATCAGGGAGAAAACAACAACCATTTCCGGTCAGCTCTCTCTGGTAGTGCTGAAGCGCGAGTCTTGGCAGCGATGGCAGCAGCTCTCCCTAAGAATGCGGATGTCCCAGGGCTGATTGTAGTGGAAGACCGAATGTGGGATCATCAAAATCTCGCCAAAACCATGCACGCCTTAGAGCAGAGTCCATATCAGGTTTTGATAATGACTACGACGAAGCCCCGGGGAAGAAAAAGATCTGGATGGAAGTACATTTTTACGGAGACAGATTTTGAGTTCCAAGAAAAGAGAGAAGAAGATCCCGAAAGTGAAGAACCGTTTGAGTTCGCTCCGGACGAAAGCACAACGGACGCAGAAATCGATCAAGTACTGGGTAGGCTTAATGGGTGAGACTCTAGATGCCTTTAAGGAAACAGATCTCGATACCGCTGTCATTTCTCGTGCTCTACAGATTGCCCACTTTACAGGGCTTTCTGTATGCATTCGAGATAAATTCTTGCTTCTCTGCGGAGATAACGGAGCTTCGGTGTCTTGCATCCCACACACTGAAGACACCCTTGATGACCTGGACAAACTATTCAGTAGTTGGATACAATTAGCCCAGTGCACCACTTGCCCAACCACACAGTGAGGCTGAAATGGCTAACCCAGAAGACGCGAATGATAAGAAACTTGAACCCAAGCCCGGGGATGCAGTTCCAGGGGGAGTTTATGATGCCCCTCTGGGTGCTACGACAGAACACCCGATGGCGAGCAATCCTCCAATTCAACTGATGCGATCAGGGTTTTCTCTGAGCCCAGATGTTAACAAATCTGCACCGAAGCTCCCTTCTGATGGAAATACATTTTTGGGGCCAAACGGTTTGAGTGAACGGACGCGCCAGAGTATCATGAGTCAATATGCGCAAAAAGGTCAGTCAATCGACCCTCAGCAAGACCTATCCCAAGCAATGCAAGACCACCTTTTAAATGACCCTCACCTCCGCAAAGTTCTAGAACAGGATGGAGTAATCGCTGGTGAGGCGCCAAGTGACCCAGCCTGGGGGATAGAAGGACGACTGGATGAGCGAATCCGGCTAGGGAACCCAGAACTGTGGCGGGCTATCCAAGCTGGGGATGAAGCCGCTTTACGGAGGAGAGAAGAATTGTACCCAGTTCTCTCCGTGGATGAACGCGGTGGTACTGATTTTCTGTCTACTGAGATGACGAAACCCGGGGGACCACTGAAGAGTGCCGTTCCGCTCTTCTCAGCTGGTACGGGAACAACCGATTACTATCGTCCAAGATAACAAGTGCCCGAAGTTGTAGTGCTTTTTAGTCGTAACCAACTTTCACGATGACATTACTTGTGGGGCTGGTTGTTCCAGCAGTACCACCAGCAGTCAGTCCAGCAATCGTAATCGCTGTACCAAATGCGATTCCCAGAGCGAACTGATATGTCACCGTACTCGATGCAGCGCATTTCAAAATCATATCTGGGACAGTAGTCCCCACTGTTGGACTCGCATGATTGTAGAATTTGACATAGCTATTCGCGCTATTCGCTGCGTTATTGATCTCGACGGTGAGGATGGTGCCTGAGCTACCTTTGATGACATCTGCTGAATTATCAGCATCATCTTCCCGAGCAAAATACGCGCCGAAGCGTCCACTGAGGGTGACGTTTGAAACAGACATATTCGTTCTTCCTTATGATCCGGCTTTGACGACAGCGATAACGAGAGCACCGCCTGTAATCGCGCCCGTCCCTCCGGTGCCTGCGGCGTTGACGAATGCCCAAGAGATACCATTTGTGGCTGTGATTCCCTCAGCAACGGTCACAATTTGGCGTTGGGCACCGGCTACCGGAATCACGATGTCAGGAGTCGTTGTCCCAACTGTAGGTGATTTGCTGTCAAAGATTTTTAGATATCCCGTCGCACTTCCATGGTTGTTTGTAATGTCCAACATATGAATTGTGGAGTTTGCGCCCGTGATGTTGTTGTCTGCGGTCGTACCGAGCGCCGTCTGCTTGATCATCTGAGAGGTGACCCGAGCAAGGGGCAGGGAAGAAACAAAAGCCATAACAAATCTCCAGGTACGCTGATTCTACTTGGTCTCAGCCGATAGTTCAACCCGCTTGATGGGCTCAAATTCTATACTCGATTCCGCCGTCTTCATCTCCTCAATCCGCGCAAGAATCTCAGAGAGCTGTTCATTCATCTGAACAGCTTGTTCCACTGTAGATTCTTCTTGGGCAACCGGGGGTGTAGACGGCGTTTCTTGTTTAGAGGTAGGTTCGCCAGCCAACGCAATAGACAGGGGGAAAATCAACTTCATTCTGACCTCACTGTGGTGTTCGCGGTGCGATGGTATCCAATACTGTTAGGATAACAGTCGTTTGGGAATTAGCCTGCTCCAGTTGGAGATGAATCTGCGCCAATTCGACTTTTACTTCTACGACGAAGGTCGCTAATCCAATGAGCGCAGCCGTTAACAAGCCCGTCATCACCTTATGGATTGAGTCCCAAGTGTTTCCATTCATTTTCCACCTCCTTTGCGCGAAAGCTCTTTCATCTTTGCTTCTTGGTAGTGTGAACGCATTTCACATAGGCCAGTTTCCATCATGTTGTGGAGTTCAGAGAGTCGCATGAGCATAGAATCTTTTACTTCATCATGCCGTTCTTGGTACTCTTTAACCACTTCATCGTACCGGGTACGGAGAGCTTCTTCTCTTGCTTCAAATCGAGTCTGCATTTTATCAGAACGTTCTGATGCAGCAGCTTGATCCTCCCGCTGCCTCTTTTGCATTGTGATGTGCTGCCACACCATAAAACCAGCGAAGATTCCCAGAGCCCCATAGTCTAGAACAGTACTTATGATGGCATCTTCCATTGTCCCCCCGGGATTTTCTTAGATCCTAGAGAGGACCAAAGAACAGACCACATCGACTAAGATCCCTAAAACAATCCTCTCTTGCTTTTCTGTAAGCAGAGGAACATCAATTTTACTATTTACAAGATCGACAACAAACTCGCGTTTGGAAGGTCCAGCCCCTTCTGAGGGGAAGATAACTTCAGCCATCTCAATCGCAGCTTTAAGAACTTTGCCCAAGTCCTTCATTTTAATTCTTGTTCTAGCCATTTTAATCCTCTTGAATCAATGTGTACGTGAAACTTCCCCACCCACGTTTGTCTTGTTGAAGCTTAGCGAGCGTGAGTAGTTCATCCAGATCATCATGTGAAGCAAATACTTGGCACCCAGCAGACCAACGATCTACCTGAGTGGAGGTACGCTTACTTGATGCCCGG
>TARA_R110002051_G_scaffold292106_2_pt1 | contig 23450 bp, 17 predicted proteins | sample TARA_R110002051 | Tara Oceans TARA_R110002051 (sample SAMEA4397023) | marine metagenome | biome: Polar Biome; feature: [MES] marine water layer (ENVO:01000295) within the mesopelagic zone...; material: water (ENVO:00002006), including particulate matter (ENVO:01000060) such...
CAGTGCGCCGCGCGGTCTCCTCGGCGGCGGCGAACATGGCTTGGGGATAAGCCTTTTCAAAGAACGAGAGGCGTCCGACCCAAAGCAGGGCGAAGGCGTCTTCGGCGACGCCAAAATACTCCCGCGCCTCGCGGCGCCGGCTTGCTTCGCCGCGAGCGGCGAAGGCAGCGGCGTCTATCCCCAGCGGGATCACGGGCAGGTGTGGCAGTGGCAATTGTCGCTGCGCACCGGGGCCGGCGAAGCGCGCCGTCATATAGTCGCTTGTTTCTTCCAGCAGTGTGCGTAGGTGACGTTCAACCGCCGGTGATGTGCATATCAGGGCATCCCATGGCTCTACCGGGCTTGTCACGGCTTCGGCCGTATAGGCCCGCATTGCCTGGGGCGCGAGAGAATGGACCAGCCCAACAAGGCTGTAGGCCCGTTCGTTGGTCTGACGCCGCTGCCACGCCAGGTCCCCGATTTTTGCCTGGCCACGGAACAAGGTGCCGCGAGCAGAGATCGCCCGGTGATTCAGAATGGAGGTCGAAAGGATCGGTTTTGGCGCCGGCCCACCGTCAAACAGGTTTGACGCCAGTTTCACATCGTCGATTTTGTTGTGCACAAGGAACAGCTGATCGTCCCACGGGCCATGCTCTGCAAATGCCCTGAACAGTCCGCGATTTGCGATATCCTTGCCGAATGGATTGGTCTGTTGCCGCATCGGGTTGTCGCCGATGTAGATGGCGCAGCCGCCCGCCATAAGCTGTTTCCCGGTTTTTGTAGATGCAGGGCGAAGAAGGTTAGGTGTTTGATATAGTTCCCTAACGCTGGTCCGTAAAGCGTGGCCGGTCTCGATGGAATAGCAGACCGGGAACAAAATACGGCCCTTACGCTCTCTTCTTGCAGAGCAGCACGATCATCAATATCGGCCCGCCAATCAGTGCGCTCAAAAGCCCGGCGGGGAGTTGCCAGGGGAAATAGATGGTTCGGCCGAGGAAATCCGCCGCCACCATTAGCGTTGAGCCGATCAGTGCCGCGCCGATGATTTGTGGCAGGCATCGTTGCAAGCCTGCCTGCCGGGCGATCTGCGGGGCGATGAGGCCGATGAAGCTGAGGGCGCCGACGCCGAGAGACGCGACCGCTGTCAGCAGTCCGGCGAGTGTGAGTGCGAGGAGCTGAATGCGTTCCACCCTTGCACCGGTCGCGCGCGCGAGGACGCTGCCCACGGAAAGCAGCTCCAGCTGGCGGGCCAGTAGCGGCAGAAAGGGCAGTGTCAGCACAGCCGCCCCCACCAGCGCGGCGGCACTCGTCATATCGGCTTTGTAGGTGGATCCCGCCATCCAGCCGAGCAGGATGAGCGCGCGCGGATCGCCTGTCGCGGTCACAACCGAGAGCAGTGCGAACAGGAAAGTGGCAAGCGCCACGCCCGCCATGAGGGCCCTGTTGCCCGACAGCGCGGACTTGCGGATGCTGAAAATCAGCAGGCCGAGGGCCGAGAGGGCACCGATCGCGGCGCCGGAGGTGAGCGCGAGATGGCCGGGCGCGGCGGCACAGAGCAGAACGACAAGCAGCCCCATGCCAGCGCCAGCATTAACACCGAGAACTTCCGGGCTGGCCATCGGGTTGCGCAGCAGTCTTTGCAGAATGACACCGGCAATGGCCAGCAATGCGCCCGCGGTGCCGGCGGCAACCGAACGCGGCAGGCGCCAGATCAGCAACCGGTCCAGCATTTCCCCGGTATCCAGCACCCACTGTCCGCTCCCGTCCCGCCCGATGACTGTTGCGCCCAGGAACAGGCCGAGCAGCAGAATGCTGACGGGAACCACGACACGGAGGAGAGGGCGCCGGGCCAGGGTGAGGGCTGTTGCGCCCATAACCGATGCCGGCGCGGCCGGCAGCTTCCGGATCAGCAGGAAAAGCACGGGTGCCCCAAGAACGGCGGTCACCGCGCCTGCGGGAAGGAACATCCCCGTCGCTTTGCTCAGGAGCTGGAGGGACTGGTCCGTCGCTGTCAGCAGACAGGCGCCGACCAGGGGCGCAAGGACAAGACGGCTGCGAAAGGTCCGGGCCCCGATGGCCCGGGCGATGGCCGGTGCGGCGAGGCCGAGGAAGCCGATCACACCGACCGCGCTGACGGTGAAGGCCGTGAGGATGACCGCGAGACCGAGCGCCGCCGCGCGGATCGTCGCAATGCGCAGGCCGAGGCCGCGCGCCGTCTCGTCCAGTTGCAAGGCCGTCATCGGCCGGACAAGCAGGCCCGCCGCAACCGCGCACATCGCGATGCGGGGGAGCAGATCCCAGAAGGGGCGCCAGTCCTGCTGGCTGAGAGAGCCGCTTCCCCAGATGAACAGACCGGAGAGCTGGTAATCGTTCAGCAGGATGAACGTGGACGACAAGGCGCTGAGGTAGAAGCCGACGATCAGGCCGGAAAGGACCACGGCGAGGGGACGGAAGGCGAATTTCCGCGACAGGAAGAAGACAATGCCCGAGGCAAAACCGGCGCCTGTCAGGGACACCAGATCCCGGCTCCAGCCGAGTAATGCGGGCATGAACAGGATGGCCAGCGCGATGGCCAGCCCGGCCCCGGCCTCAACGCCCAGGGTCGAGGGCGAGGCCAGAGGATTGCGCAGGACTTGCTGGAAGAGGGCGCCCGCCATGCCGAGTGCAATCCCGCAGAGGGGTGCCATTGCCAGACGCGGCAGCAGGCTGAATCGCATCAGCAGCGCGTCGATATCCCGCAGATCGGGCGTTCCCGTCAGGCGAACAAGGCCGAGATCCATCAGGCCCGGGCCAAGATTGATCGTGGCGGCGAATGCCGCCAGTGCCGCGAACAGCACGGCCCAGAGCATGGTCTGGCGGGACGTACTAGGCATGATCGCGCTCAAGCTTCAGGAGAAGCCGGGTCATGCGGGTTGCCGCGGGCAGGGTGCCGAAAGCCAGCACGTTCGGAAAGCGCCGCACCCTGCCTGCCTGGACGAAAGGAAGGTTCTGCCAGAGCGGGTTACCCGCGAGCAGGGCTTCGACATCCGGCGGCACGGGATCGAAGACCAGAACCCAGGCGTCGCCGATATCGACCAGACTCTCGATCCCGGCGGTGGCGAAACCCCAGCCGTTGATCGATCCCGGCCAGCCGTTCCGCAGATCGAGCCGGTCGAGCACATCCTGAATGATGCAGTTCGGACCATAGATCCGGACATGCCTTGTATCGATGAAATGCAGGAAAACCAGCGGATGCTTCCTCAGCCGCGAGAGCTTCGGACGTGTTGTCTCGAACAGATGTTCCGTCCCGGCGATCAGCTCTTCGGCGGCGGCTTCCCGTCCGGACAGCGCGCCCAGCCTGCGCGTCGCGGCCAGAATGTTGGGATAGGGCGAGGTGCCGAGCGCGTGGATCGGGAAGGACAGGACCGGTGCAATGCGTTCGAGCTGATGCCGGACACCCTCGAGGTAGGGAGTGGAGACAATGAGATTCGGTTGCAGCCGTTGCAGCAGCTCGAGATTCATTTCCCGCGCCGTGCCGAGATTGACCACGTCCGGCGGCAGAGCAGGCTCGATGGTCCAGACATTCCAGTTCGGGATCTGGGCGATTCCGGCGAGATCCGCCCCGATCGAGATCAGGGTCTGGGCAAGGCCATGATCCGGCGTGACAAATCGCGGCTCGTGGTCAGATGCACGGGCATGGAAGGGCGCGAACGCTCCTGCCAGGGCGAGGCCGGTGAAGGCGCGGCGGGAGATCGCCCGGGATTTACCGGACATAGCTGATGGCCTGCCCGGTATCCGGATGCGGGAAGATACCAAGCGGTACACCGAACAGCGCCTGGAGCCGGTCCGGCTGCATCAGGTCGACGGGTGTCTCGAACGCGGTCAGGTTTCCGCTGGAGAGCACGATGATGCGGTCGCAATAGCGGGCGGCGATGTTGAGATCGTGCAGAATGACAATCACGGAGCGGCCATGATTGCGGCTCAGACCGGAGACGAGATCCATGAGCTCGTATTGTTGTGAAATATCGAGCGCGGAGATCGGCTCGTCGAGCAGCAGGCAGCGCGCATCCTGGGCAACGAGCATGGCGAGGAATGCTCTCTGCCGCTCCCCGCCGGAAAGACTGTCGACGAAGCGATCGGCAAAGCGCGCCGTATCGGTTGCCACCAGTGCCTTCTCGCAGATTGCCTCATCCGCCTGGCTCGTGCGTCCGAACGGCCCGTGCCAGGGATAGCGGCCGAGCGCGACCAGTTCCCGGACTGTCAGACCATCCGTGTCCGCGTTCTGTTGCGGCAGATAGGAAAGCCGGCGGGCGAGCTCCCGTGGTGCGTAATCACCAAGGGGGCGTCCCTCGAACTGGGCATGCCCGGTGCCCGGAGATATCTGCCGCGCCAGGATTTTCATCAGGGTCGACTTGCCGGATCCGTTATGCCCCAGCAGGCCGATCACGCAACCGGCGGGCAGATCCAGCGTCAGCGGGTGCAGGACAGGCTGGCCGTCATAGGCACAGCCGACGTGCTCGAGGGAGAAGAGTGGAGAGGAGGTCATGTGGTGCTTTTTCCGGCGGCCCAGTCGAAAGCGGTCTGCACGGCCCGGTTCACGGCGACCGGTAATACCGACATGTGGTTCTCCCCGGCGAAGAGCTCGAACGAGGCGGCATCCTTGCGCCCGGTCCGCTCCACGATTTCGGCGGCAAGCTCCTCCGCAAGGCCGACCGTCCGGATTTTGCGGCGATGGGAGAGACGTTGCTCCTCGTCTTCCCGTCCAACCTCGAAGGGTGCGGGCACGTCGTTTTCATATTCCCCGGCGGAAAGCAGCACTCGACCGGTGAGCTTGCTCCAGTCCGCTTCCGTCATCCGGTCCAGGCAGGTGCGGACAATCGCGTCTTCCCAGTAAATCGCCGGGCTGGCCGCGACCCAGTTCCGGAATGCGTCCGGATGTTGAGACAGCGCATAGAGCGCGAAAAGGCCGCCGAAAGAGTGGCCGAACAAGGTCTGCTTCGTCCGGTCGATGGGATAATGGCGCTCCAGCGAGGGGCGCAGGGTCCGCAGCAGGAAGTCGAGAAATTCTTCGGCCCCGCCGGTCCGCACGATCGGTGTGTTCTCGAAGAAGGGCGGGTATTCGGCGCCGGGGGGCGGGCCGAGATCCCAGGACCGCCGGAGGGGGTCGTAGGCGTCGTCCGTCGGGTATCCGATCGCGACGATCATGCCCTTGCAGACGTTGGTGCCCTTGGGATAGCCCGCCTGCGCGCGCAGGGCGTCGGCGGCGGTGGCGATGACGGCATTGCCATCGGTCATGTAGAGCACGGGCCAGCCATCCGCCGGTGGCTCACCATCGGGGACATGGACGAAGATCCGGTACAAATCGCCGCTGCCGCGGAAATCAGTGCACGGGACGTCAAAATAGCAGGTGCCCGGCTGTGAGGCCGGGCACCCATTCGTCAGATCAAACGTCAAGTTTCAGCCGCCTACCAACGGTAGTTCAGGCTGGCGATGACGGTACGGCCGCGGCCAATATAGCAATAGCCGCTTTCGCACATCACCTGGTCTTCATCCCCGAGATTGGTGCCGTTGACCGCGAAGGTCGCGCCCGGGGCGAACTTGTCGAGGCTGTAGCTGATACGGGCATCGAACAGGAGATAGGCGTCATTCTTCACCGTGTTGGCGGTGTTCGCGAAATTTTCGCCGGTATAGCGGGCGCCAAGGCCGAGTTCGAGCCCGTCGAAAGTCGGGTCGGTGAAGCTGTAATTGCCCCAGACGGAGGCCAGATGCTCCGGCACGCCAACCGGCACATTGCCTTCATTGCCATCGTTGCTCTTGGTGACTTCCATGTCCGTGTAGGAATAGTTGGCCACCAGTTCGAGGCCTTGGAGGATTTCCGTTTTGCCTTCCAGCTCGATCCCGCGGGAACGGACTTCGCCGGTCTGGATGGTGTTGGTCGGATCATCCGGGTCGGAGGTCTTGGCGTTTTTCTGGACGAGATTGAAGGCGCTGATCGTGAAGAGGCTGCGGCTGCCCGGAGGCTGATATTTCAAGCCGAACTCGACCTGCTCACCTTCAGTCGGATCGAGATAGGCACCGGCCTTGTTGGTTCCGAGTTCCGGAATGAAGGAGGTGGAGTAGCTCACATAAGGCGCGAAGCCGTTATCGAAGAGATAGAGCAGGCCGGCGCTGCCGGTGGTCGCACCGTCTTCCTGTGAGGTCTTCGTGTCCGTCAGCAGATTGTTCTTGGTGGTTTCCGCCTCGTCGTGACGCAGGCCGAGATTGAGCCGCCAGTTCTCGTAGGCGATCTGGTTCTGGGCGTAGAAGCCGATCTGGTGTGCTTCGGTGTTCTGCCAGCTGATCTTGTTCGTCGGCCGGTTGATGTCCTGGTCGTAGTCCGGATAGCGCATGTCGAGGTCCGGCGCGCTGCCATAGGTGTATTCGACATTGCCGTCGATATGCAGGTAATCGACACCAGCGATCAGCGTATGCTCGAAGGCGCCCGTGTTGAAGCGGGCCTGACCGGACGTGTCGACGGTGATGTGCTGGCTGTCCTCGTAGATGCCGTAAGCGGTGCGCGAGAAGGTATACCCATCGCTCTGCAGCGTTTTGCTGACATACTGATTGATCGTGTTGAGGTCTGTGTAACGCAGGTTCTGTCGTAGCGAGAAAGTCTCGTTGATCTCGTATTTTGCTTCGTAGCCGCCTGAATATTGCTGCTGCTTCAGCTTGTCGAAATCCTCATCCCCGGTCCAGAAGGTGGTGATCTTTCCGTTCGCATCCTGATAGGGGCGCGGTGAGCCGGCGGTCTCGTATTCCTGCGCGCTGCCGAGCAGGGTGATTTCCAGCTTCTCCGTCGGCTGCCAGCTGACGGACGGAGCGAAATATTTCACGTTATTGACCACGCCCACGATGTTGGACTCGCTGTCGCGGGCAACACCGACGACGCGATACTGGACGTCGTCGCGGTCGAGGACCGGGCCGCTGAGATCGAATTGTCCCTGGGCATATTCGTCGGTACCGCGCTGGATTTCGACCTCGTGGTGGGCTTCTTTTGTCGGACGCTTGGTGACACGGTTGACGAGGCCGCCCGGGCTTACCTGACCGTAGAGTACCGAGTTGGGGCCTTTCACCACATCAAGGCGCTCGAGCCCGTAGGCTTCGGTATGCGGATAGGACAGCCAGCCGATATTCGGCTGACGCATGCCGTCGAGGAAGTCGGCGGTGGTGACGAGGTTAAAGCCGCGGGAGCGGATCTGGTCGAAGCGCATGTCGTTGCCATAGGCATCGACCTGCACGCCAACCGTATAGCGCAGTGCTTCCTCGACGCTCTGGACCTTGCGGTCGGCGATTTCGTCGGCGGTCACGACGGAGATCGCGCGCGGTGTTTCGATCAGCGGCGTGTCCGTCTTGGTGCCGCTGGCGCTACGGGTGGCGACATAGCCTTCGACCGGCCCGGTCGCCGTCTGCTCGGTGGCTTCGACCGTCAGCTTGCGCAGCGTGACCGTGCCATCACTGCTTTGCCCCAGCTTGCTGATGGTGACATTGGAGGCACCGGTGAAATCGTGCTGCAGGGGAAGGCCCGCCAGCATGATGCGGAGCGCGTCTTCAGCATTGTAGCTGCCGGATACTGCGCTGGAGGTCAGACCCTCGGCAATGGACGGCTCGAACGCGACCTGCAAATTGGCTTGCTGTCCGAAGGTGATCAGCGCTTCCGCCAGGGGTTGGGACGGAATGTTGAAATCGTGCGCTTCGGTTGCCTGGGCCAGTTCGCGCGCCGCACCCGGCGCTTCGGCCTGCTGCGGCGTGACGGCTTCGGCGAGCGCGTGCGAGCCGGTCAATACGACGACGCCCAGCGCCAGTGCGCTTGTTGTTGCAAGCAATCCCCTGCGGTCGCGCCGGATTTCCGGCGCGTTACCACGGGATGTGGCGCGCGTGCGTGCCTTTCGGACAATCATTATTCAGTATCCCCTTTACGGATGCGCCAGACGGCGCAAATGCAATCCCCATGCGAATGAGAACAATTCGCAAAAGACCAGACGGATGGGGGCTTCGTTTTTTAAGGGGCGGGGACGAATTTTTTTTCGGTGGTCTGATCCGGCACCGGTCAACCCGGTGTGACCACGGCGAGAAGAGAGGGGATTTCATGCACGGAGGCACCGTGCGGATGCAGGGCGGCCCGCAGCGCTTCGATGGGGTTACTCAGATCGAACACACCGCTGACCCGCTTGTCAGCCACCCCGCCGGGGGCGAGGAAAATGCGTCCCGGATAATAAGGCTCAATCCGTTCCACGAGGTCGCGGATACTTTCCTTGTCGGCAATCAGAAGCCCGCGGCGCCAGGCTGCGATATGCGAGACGGGAACCTCTGTCCGCATAGCCTCGCCTGTTCCGCGCTCAAGGAAAAGCCGGTCTCCCCGAGTGAGCGTCGCAACCGGCTTTTTCTGGCTGGCCGCCCCGGAAGCAACCTTGACCCGTCCGCCTTCCACCTCGACCGTGACGGTCTTGTCGGCGAGGCGGGTTCCGAATTCCGTGCCCGTGACGGTCACCACGGTGTCGCCCGCCACGACCCTGAAGGGGCGCTTCGGGTCGGACTGGACGGCAAAGTATGCTTCCCCGGCCAGTATGGTGACCTGCCGCATCTGTTCGGTGAGCGTTGTTTTCAGGGCACTGCCGGCATTGAGCGTGACCTGGCTCCCGTCGGAGAGATCATACTGCGCAACTTCGGCGACACCGCTGGAAAGGTCCGCGTCGGCATAGTCCGGCGGCGCGGCGGCGATGAACACGATCAGGGCGATACAGGCGGCGAGAGCACCTGCAAACACCGCACGCCGGACAGGATGGCCCCGATGTGGCCTGAGGGGGGTGACGGTGGCGGCCGGGGTTGTGCTCCCGGCCGTGTCCGCATGGTTTTCCCAAAGCCCGGAGAAGGCGGGTGTGGCCGCTCCGCTGACCTGCCAGACCTTTTCGGCCCGCCGGAATGCGGCGCCATGCAATTCGGACGCTGTGAGCCAGCGCGTGAAAGCCTTATGCAAACCGGCGTCATCGGGCGAGGCGCGCAGTTGAAGCAGCCAGTCCGTGGCGGCATCAAGGGCGGCATCAAGCCGGTCTTCACCATGCCCGGAAGAAGTCTCTTCCGGGTCCCGTTTTCCCGTGCCTCGATGGGCGCGGCGGGGCGCGTCTTCGTTCTGTTGCATCGGCTCTCCTCAATACTAGACGCGTGAACCGCGCTTTTTTTCAGGGGCATTTTCGCGCACGGATGTGTCGTGCTCGTTATGCTCCAGTTTTTCCAGATGCAGGGCGCATTTCATCAGCACCTGCTTGATCATTTGATGCACACGCGTGACCGAGATTTCGAGATGGTCGGCGACTTCCTGCATGGTTTTCCCGCCGAGCCTGTGCATCTCGAAGGCCATACGGGTGCGCTCGGGCAGGCTGTCGATAACGGACTGAACGGCAGCAAGCTCCTGCCGCCACATGGCATCCATTTCCGGCGATGCATCCTGGGACGGATAGGTGGCGAGGATTTCGCTGCTGACAGTGCTGGTCAGCGTGCGCGCGGGGCGCCGGTGCCAGTCAAAGGCAAGATTCCGGACGATGCGGTAGAGATAGCCGACCGGCTCGGAGATCTGCTCCGGCCTGTCGTCACCCGCGCCGGCATGGGCCCAGTATTTCAGATAGGCTTCCTGAACCACGTCTTCCGCGGTCGAATGGCTGCCGACAATGCGGCGCGCATAGCTGATCAGCTCGCTTCGATGCGTCAGGACCAGGTCCATTGCCGTTGGGGGCGCGGGCATGGGTGCTCATCGAGCTCCGGAAAATAATGCCATCGTCCGTATGACGTGATCGGCGCTTCAGGCGGGAATGCCCAAGCTGTATATGAGAATGATAATCATTTCCATATTGTTGTTTGCAGAGGCACCGCCAGACAATCTGGCGGTGTGTCAGACCGTCTGAACGACTGATGCTCCCTTACCAGGAATTATAGCCGAGATATTTTCCTGACATCTCGATCTTCACCCGGTCACCCTTCGGGTTTTCGACGCGGGTGACCGACATGTCGAAATCGATGGCGGACATGATGCCGTCGCCGAACTTTTCGTGGATCAGCGCCTTGATGGTCGGGCCGTACACGCCGACGATCTCATACAGCCGGTAGATGCAGGGATCGGTCGGGATCGCCTGTTCCCAGATCTTGGTCGGGCTTTCCTCAAGCAGCAGGGTGGCTTCCTGCGGCAGGCCGAGGGTACGGACCAGCGCCTCGGCTTTTTCCTTCGGCATGGCATTCATTCCCATGCAGGCCGAGTGGGTCCAGACCGGGCTCATGCCGATCTTTCCGGCGATCTCTTCCCAGGTCATGCCGGTCTGCCGCTTGGCGGACAGGATCAGGGCGGTGACGTCTTCCTTGCTCTGCAATGTCATCGATATTCCTCTTTCCTTGCTTGGGTTTCAGAGTGCTCCGGCGCCTCGGACGAGGAGCAGGACAACGAGAATGGCCAGGATCAGCGAGATGATTTTCCAGAACCGGACCGGGTCGCGCTCGGCGAAGGGGCGGCGTTTCCGGGCGCGCCATCCGGCCCCCGGTTGGCGCAGTTCCAGGTCGAATTCGGAAAGGGCCTGCTGGCGCTGTTCAGGATGCGGATGCACGGCGCGGCGCAGGGCCTCGTCCATCCAGTCCGGCACTCCGTTTTTCTCGTCACAGGCGCTGCGATAGGCGAGCCGGCCGAGATCGCGGCGGCTGCGCACCCTGGAGACGGCGGTGCCGTATGGCAGGCGGCCGGTGAGCATTTCGTAGGTGATGATCCCGAGGGAGAACAGGTCCGCTGTCCATGTCACCGGATCGCCGTTGAAATATTCGGGCGCGGCATATTGCAGGGTCCCGAGAATGTCGCGCTGTTCCGGCTCGGCCTCGTCGACACCGGCGATGTAGGTCGAGCCGAGATCGATGATCTTCACCGTGCCGTTCCCGTCGATCATGATGTTCTCGGGGCGGAGATCCTGATGCAGCATCTCCTGGCGGTGGAAGGCGCGCAGGCCCTGTGCGATCTGCCGGACGATATCCCGGACCAGATCGAGATCGGGGTTCGGGTTGTCGGCCATCCATTGCCGCAGGGTGCGGCCTTCAACGAACTCGGAGAGCGTATAGAGCACACTCTTCGCTTCCGGCGCGGGCACGGCGGCCACGATATGCGGGCTGGCGAGACGCCGGGCGACCCATTCCTCCATCAGGAAGCGGCGCAGATAGGCCGGGTCCTCGCGCATGTCCATGGACGGGATTTTCAGGGCAACGCGGGAGCCGTCCGGCGCTGCGGCGAGAAAGATGTGGCTGCGATGGCTGGCGTGAATGGGGCGCAGGATCGTGTAGCCGTCGATCTCGGCGCCGGTTTCCGGCAGGGGCGGTGGGAGCAGATGTCCGCCCTCGACGGAGGGCACGTCCAGCGCGCTTTCGGGGAGCCCGTCGATACGCACGATCTGGATCGTCAGATTGTCCGGACTGCCAAGGGCGGTGGCCTCTTCCGCGATGGCTTGGGCGGCGGCATCGAGATCAGGGGCTATGCGCAGGGCGGCGGCGATGGCGCGGGCCGGAACGTGGTCGTGAATACCGTCGGTGGTCAGCAGGAAGATGTCGCCGATTTCGAGATCGACCGCGTGATAGTCGATTTCGAGATCGGCGGCGGCGCCCATGGCCCGGCTGAGGCAGAACTCCCCCGCGGACAGCGCGACATGATGCGCGCGGGTCAGCGGCTCCAGACTCTCTCCGGAGAGGCGGCTGATCCGGCTGTCGCCGACATGGAACAGATGCGCCGTCCGGTGTTTCAGGATCATGGCGGAGAGGGTGCAGACCCAGCCGAGATCGATGGTCTCGAGATGGGCCCGCCGGCTCTGGGCATGCAGCCAGGAATTGGTCGCGGTCATCACGCGGGTGGCGGCGGTTTTGGCCGTCCAGCTATCCGTGGTGCAGTAATAGTCGGTCAGCAGGGCCTTGACGCAGGTTTCGGCGGCCTCCCGGCTGACCGGACTTGTGCTGATGCCGTCGGCCACCGCCAGCACGATGCCTTTCAGGCGCAGGCTCCTGCCTTCGGGCAGCATGGCGCCGTGGAAATCCTGGTTTACGCGTTTGCGGCCTGCGGCCGAATAACTTCCGACGCTGACCGTGAGGCCTGGTGCCGGGCTCATGTCGTTGGGCATTGTGAGTTTCCGGTTGTGGAAGAGCCCGGCCATCCGGCCGGGCTCCCGCGCGCTTGTGGATTACTCGGCCGGGACGCTGGCGGATTTGGCCGGAGTGACCGCCGGGCCCCGTTTCGGTGAGGTCTTGTAGTGGGTGGCGTAGATCGTGGCGCCGACGAAGGTCAGGCCGCCGACCAGATTGCCGACCACTGTCGGGATTTCATTCCAGAACAGGTAGTCCATCACGGTGAAGTCGCCACCAAGCAGCAGTCCGGACGGGAACAGGAACATGTTCACGATGGAATGCTCGAAGCCGAGATAGAAGAAGATCAGGATCGGCATCCACATGGCGATGACCTTGCCGGAGACCGAGGTGGACAGCATCGCCGCGACGACACCCGTCGAGACCATCCAGTTGCACATCACGGCGCGGACGAAGAGCGTGAGCATGCCGGCGAAGCCATGCTCGGCATAACCGACTGTCCGGGACTCACCGATCACGCCGATCTTCTGACCGACCGCATTCGGCGCTTCGGAGAACCCGGTGGTGAAGATGATGGCCATGAACACGGCGACGGTGAAGGCGCCGGCGAAATTACCGACGAAGACCAGTCCCCAGTTCCGCAACACGCCGTTCACAGTCACGCCGGGCCGCTTGTCGAGGAGTGCCAGCGGGCAGAGCGTGAACACACCCGTCAGCAGATCGAAGCCGAGCAGATAGAGGGTGCAGAAGCCAACCGGGAAGAGCAGGGCGCCGACCAGGAACTGGCCGGTATTCACGGCAACGGTGACGGCGAAAGCCGCGGCAAGCGCAAGGATGGCACCGGCCATATAGGCGCGGATCAGGGTATCCTTCGTCGACATGAAGACCTTCGACTCACCTGCGTCGATCATCTTCGCGGCGAACTCAGAAGGATTTATGTAAGCCATATCTGGGTCCTTTCATCGGGAGGAAAGCCGGGAGCCGAAAACTTTCGGAGCCCCGGCCGTAGCGGAAGCAAGGCCGACAGGCAGGTGTCCGCATTCATGGGAAAAGGAATGCGTGCGGGGCAAGACGAGCGCCGGGCGGAACGATTCCCGCAGCGTTCTTTGGGTAGTGATGGAGAAGGACTCCGGCATCTTGTCTCCGCTCTGACCTGGAAGACGCCGGAACTCCGGCGTCGCACGGTATTCGGTCCGGGAATGCGGAGAGGAATGAACGCCGCACACCCACGCCTCGCCCGGAAATCGGGAGAGTCGAAGTTGCAGCGTCATTGCTGCTGGCCTCACAGGAGGCCGCTTGACAGAGATACCGCGTCGTTGCGGCGGAGACTTGGCTCTCGCTTCCGTGAGAACCAGTCATGCGTGTAGGTTAGCGAAAAGATTTTTTGTTTTGCAAGTGCGAAATATTTGAGCGGCCGGAAAGTTCTGTTTCGGCGGCGTGACTGATTCCGGATTTTTTCAGGAAAAGCGCGGCTGCGAGCCAGTTTCATCTTGCGGGTGGAAAAGAATGGCCTGAGCGATGCGGGCGTGTTGGTGGCGTGTTTTTTGCATTGCGGTATGACGGTTCACCGCTGCTGGATAGCTGACTTTCCATGAAAATCGTTGTCATAGACCTGCAGAACGAGCGTGCCGGCTTGATCAAGGAGGCGCTTGCGGAGGCTGGCTTTCCGGATGTCGTGGTTGTCGCCGAGACGGACCGGTTGCTGGAGCGGCTGGCTGAGCTCGATCCCGATGCGGTGCTGATCGATCTCGAGGCGCCGAGCCGGGACATGCTGGAGCAGATGTTCGAGGTCTCGCGTCAGGTCAAACGGCCTGTTGCCATGTTCGTCGACGATAGTGGCGAGAGCTCGATCGCGGCGGCGGTCGAGGCCGGGGTCGGCGCCTATGTCGTGAACGGTCTTGCCAAGGTGCGGATCAAGCCGATCCTGGATCTGGCCATCAGCCGCTACAACGCCTTTACCCGCCTGCAGACAGAGCTGGACACCGCCAAGGCCGCGCTTGCCGAGCGCAAGCTGATCGACCGGGCGAAAGGCATCCTGATGAAGATGCGCGGGATCGAGGAGGAGGACGCCTACAAGCTGCTGCGCAAAACGGCGATGAATCAGAACCGGAAGATCGCGGAGATCGCGGAAAGTATCGTCACGACCGCGGAGCTGTTTCACCAATGACCGCGATCCGGATTGGTTTCATTCCCCTGGTCGACGTGGCGCCGCTGGTTGCCCTGAAGGAGATCGGGTTCGCCCGCGAAGAGGGCATCGAGGTCTCGCTTCATCGCGAAATCTCCTGGTCCAATATCCGCGACAAGCTGGCGGTCGGGCTCTATGACGGCTCCCACCTGCTGGCCCCTATGGCGCTGGCGACCAACCTCGGTCTGGCGGGGCCGCCTGCCGATCTGATCGTGCCCTATGTGCTTAATCTCAATGGCGATGTTCTTTGCGCCACCTCTGCTTTTCTCGAGGCGGTGGGGTTGCCGCCCGATGCCGGTGCTGCGGATATCGCGGCCCGTATCCGCGCGGGTGCTCTGGGCCGGGCAGTGAGATTCGGGGTGCCGTTTTTCTTCTCCACACACCATTTCCTGCTGCGCTACTGGCTGGCGTCCGAGGGCATAGATCCTGACCGGGATGTCAGGATCGAGATTGTCCCGCCGCCGCTGATGCCCGAGGCCATTGGCAACGGCGTCATTGACGGGATGATGGTCGGAGAGCCCTGGGGCTCTGTCGCGGTCGATCGGGGAGTCGCGTCGATTTTCCTGTCCGCGACCGAGATCTGGGCCGGAACGCCGGAAAAGGTTTTCGGCATGCGCCGGAGTTGGGCGGAAGCGAATGAGGGGGCCGTGCAGGGTCTGCTGCGCGCGCTCTATCGCGCCTCAACCTGGGTGCAGGACCCGAGTAACAGGGTGACGCTCTCCGAGCTGCTGGCCAGAGAAGCCTATCTCGATGTCTCGGCGGAAGTCATCGAGAGGGCGCTCTCCGGCGATCTCACCAGGACCCCGCAGGGATTGCAGGGGAAAATAGACCGCTTTGTGGTGTTTCAGGACGGGGCATCGAGCTTTCCGTGGCTGTCCCAGGCGCTTTGGCTGCTAACGCAGATGGAGCGCTGGGGCTTTGTCTCCGCGACGCCGGAATTGCAGCGGGTCGTCCGCAATACCATGGCGCCGAACCTCTATCGCGAGGCCCTGACACCACTCGGCATCGCGATCCCGAGCGCCAATTCGAAAGTCGAGGGGGCGCTGCATGAAGCAACGCCGGCGGCCTCTGCCCTTGGCCGCCTGTTTCTCGGCCCGGACGCTTTCTGTGACGGGGCCGTTTTCGATCCGGCGCCGAATGAATGAACGCAGCTAAATTAAGCAAACGAGTAAAAAATAGGCAAAAAATCTATTTGATCAAATTTTCATCTTTTCGTTCTTGTGCAACTCCGAAATAGGTTTATGCTGCAACGCGAGATACGGACAGGCCCAAAGGCGGGCCGTCTGCACATAAAGCCCCGATGACGGGGCGATAGCCGGGCAAAGCCGCTCGACCCAGGGTACCGCGTTTCGCGGACTTCGGGGTCGGCGGCTTTTTTTTATGCCCTCGGACAATTCCCGGCCAGTGGATGCGAAAAGCGTCGCGCAAGGCCGAAGTCGGAGAGACAAGATGCAACTCGTTCATGGATTGAGACTGCTATCGGCCGCGTTGGTTTGCGCCGCCGCCCTGACCGGACCGGCCGGCGCCGAAATGCTCGATGTGGAAAAAGACGAGCTGAAGTTCGGCTTCATCAAACTGACGGACATGGCCCCGCTCGCGATTGCCTATGAGAAGGGGTATTTCGAGGATGAAGGCCTGTTCGTCACCCTTGAGCCCCAGGCGAACTGGAAGGTGCTGCTGGACCGGGTGATCACCGGCGAGCTGGACGGCGCCCACATGCTGGCGGGACAGCCGCTTGCGGCGACCATCGGCTTCGGCACCGAAGCCCACATCATCACGCCTTTCTCCATGGATCTGAACGGCAACGGCATCACCGTTTCCAATGAGATCTGGGAGCAGATGCTGCCGCACATTCCGAAAGATGCGGACGGCAAGCCGGTCCACCCGATCAAGGCGGATTCCCTGAAGCCGGTGGTCGAGAAATACAAGGCCGAGGGCAAGCCCTTCAACATGGGCATGGTGTTCCCGGTCTCGACCCATAATTACGAGCTGCGCTACTGGCTCGCGGCGGGCGGCATTCATCCGGGCTATTACAGCAAGGAGAACATCTCCGGCCAGATCATGGGCGATGCGCTGCTCTCCGTGACGCCGCCGCCACAGATGCCGGCGACCCTCGAAGCCGGGACCATCTACGGCTATTGCGTGGGTGAGCCGTGGAACCAGCAGGCTGTGTTCAAGGGCATCGGCGTGCCGGTGATTACCGACTTCGAAATCTGGAAGAACAATCCGGAGAAGGTCTTCGGCATCACCGCCGGGTTCGCCGAGAAATATCCGATCACCACGCTGGCCATGACCAAGGCGCTGATCCGCGCGGCCAAGTGGCTGGATGAGAACGACAATGCCAACCGCATGGAAGCGGTCGAGATCCTGTCCCGCTCTGAATATGTGGGCGCGGACAAGGAAGTCATCGCCAACTCCATGACCGGCACCTTCGAATACGAGAAGGGCGACAAGCGCTCGGTCCCGGATTTCAACGTCTTCTACCGCTACTTCGCCACCTACCCCTATTACTCCGACGCGGTCTGGTATCTGACCCAGATGCGCCGCTGGGGCCAGATAACGGAAGCCAGGACCGACGCCTGGTATGACGAGGTCGCGCGCAAGGTCTACCGCCCGGATCTCTATCTGAAGGCCGCGAAGATGCTGGTCGAGGAAGGGCATGTGGCGAAGGCGGACTTCCCCTGGGAGACAGACGGATACCGCGCCCCGCAGTCCGAGTTCATCGACGAGAAGACCTTCGATGGCCGTACGCCCAACGCCTATCTGGAGCAGTTCCCGATTGGCCTGAAAGGCAAGGAAATCGTCACCGGCAACAAGGTCGCCGGCGGCTGACCGGAGCCGGGCCGGTGCACCCTGCCGCCGGCCCGCGCCCCGTCCCTGCTTGATCCAAATACGACCGAGGATGCAGATATGACTGCTACCGATGCGATGCATCTCCCCGATGAAGCCACGGAGAAAGCCCGTGCGGTCCGTCGTGACCGGCTCTTCTCGCGGATTTCCCGTCTGGACCCCTATCTCAATCTCGTCGCGCTTGGCTGGGTTTCGCCACTGCTGAAGATCGTGGCCGGAGACAATCCGTCCGTGCAGCTTGGAGAGCTCTGGCGCAGCCTTGGGCTGCCGGCGCTGGGTATCTCCCTGTTCCTCGCGCTTTGGGCGCTGACGGCGCCGATGGTGCAGACCTCCCTCGGCACGGTGCCGGGCCCGGCGGGTGTCTGGGAGCAGGTGGAAAGCCTCTATGCCGACCATGTGCGTGAGCGGGAGAAGGAAGAGGCCTTCTATCTGCGCCAGGACAAACGCAACGAGAAGCTGGTGGCCGCCGGCAAGGCGGACAAGGTCAAGCATCGCAGTTACACGGGCCAGCCGACCTATCTTGACCAGATCGGCACCTCGCTTGTGACAGTCGCCCTCGGGTTCGGCATTGCCACCCTGTTTGCCGTGCCCATCGGGATCATCTGCGGCCTGTCGCGCTCGGCGACGGCGGCACTCAATCCGCTGATCCAGATCTTCAAGCCGGTCAGCCCGCTCGCCTGGCTGCCGATTGTCACGATGATCGTCTCGGCCCTGTCGACGACGAACAGCGAGATGTTCCCCAAAAGCTTCATCATCTCCGCCGTCACGGTCACGCTGTGCTCTCTGTGGCCGACGCTGATCAACACAGCGCTCGGGGTCGCCAGCATCGAGAAGGATCTGATCAATGTTGGCCGGGTGCTGAACCTTTCCTGGTCGGTCAAGGTCGTCAAACTGGTGCTGCCGTCCGCCATGCCGCTGATCTTCACCGGGCTGCGTCTTTCGCTCGGCGTTGGCTGGATGGTGCTGATCGCGGCCGAGATGCTGGCCCAGAATCCGGGGCTCGGAAAGTTCGTCTGGGATGAGTTCCAGAACGGCTCCTCCCAGTCGCTCGCCAAGATCATGGTCGCGGTTTTCACCATCGGCATCATCGGCTTCCTGCTCGACCGGGTGATGATGGCGCTGCAGACGATGTTCTCCTTCGCGGAAACCCGGTGAGGAGAGGTCTGATGGCATTTCTCGAACTCAGAAACGTCTCCAAGTCCCACGGGATCGGCAACAGCCGGACACCGGTTCTGGAGAATGTGAACCTGACGGTGGAGGAGGGCGAGTTCGTCGCCATCCTCGGCTTCTCCGGTTCCGGAAAGACGACGCTGATTTCCGCGATTGCAGGGCTGATCGAGGCGGACAAGGGCGAGATCCTGCTCAAGGGCGCCCCGGTCACGGGGCCGGGGCCTGACCGTGGGGTGGTGTTCCAGAGCTATTCGCTGATGCCCTGGCTTACCGTTCAGGGAAATATCGCGCTTGCCGTGGACGAGATATTCTCCGGCGAGAGCAAGACCCAGCGGCGCCAGCGCGTCGCGGCGGCGATTGCCATGGTTGGCCTCAGCCATGCGGCCGAGCGGCGCCCGGCGGAACTGTCCGGCGGGATGCGTCAGCGCGTGGCGGTGGCACGGGCTCTGGCGACGAGCCCGGAGATTCTGCTGCTGGATGAGCCGCTTTCCGCGCTTGATGCCCTGACACGGGCAAAGCTGCAGGACGAGATCGAGCAGATCTGGAGCCGGGACCGGAAGACGGTGATCCTGATCACCAACGATGTGGATGAAGCCCTGTTGCTCGCGGACCGGGTGATCCCGCTGACGACCGGTCCGGGCGCCACGCTCGGCCAGGATTTCAGGGTGGACATTCCCCGCCCGCGCGATCGCTCGGCAATGAACGACAATGAAAGCTTCAAACGGCTGCGGGCGGAGATCACCCAGTATCTGATGGATATCGGCGCGACCGCTGCTGCTGCCGCGGACGAGAGCGTGGCCTTGCCGCAAGTGGTGCCGATCACCCGGAAAGATCCCCCGCCGAAGGTCTATCAGGACAGCGCGAAATCCCCGATCAGCGACGGCTATGTGGAGTTTTCGGGCGTCCGCAAGGTCTACCCGACCCCGAAAGGGCCGCTGACGGTCGTCGACGGGTTCGATATCAAGCTGAAGCAGGGAGAGTTCATTTCGCTGATCGGTCATTCCGGCTGCGGAAAATCCACGGTGCTGTCGATGGTGGCCGGTCTGACCGGCATCAGCGGTGGCGGGATCATTCTCGACGGTCATGAAGTTTCCGGCGCGGGACCTGATCGCGGTGTGGTGTTTCAGGCGCCCTCGCTGATGCCATGGCTGACGGCGCGTCAGAATGTCGAGCTCGGGGTCGAGCGGGTCTACCCGCATGCCACCGAAAGAGACCGCCGGGATATCGTCGAATATTACCTGACCCGCGTCGGCCTCGCCGATGCCATGGACCGGTCGGCGAAGGACCTTTCCAACGGCATGAAGCAGCGCGTCGGTATCGCCCGGGCATTTGCCCTGTCACCCAAGCTGCTGCTGCTGGACGAGCCGTTCGGCATGCTGGACAGCCTGACGCGCTGGGATCTCCAGGAAGTCCTGATGGAGGTCTGGAGCCGTACCCAGGTGACCTCGATCTGCGTCACCCACGATGTCGATGAAGCCATCCTGCTGGCTGACAAGGTGGTGATGATGACGAACGGGCCGAATGCCCGCATCGGCGAGATCATGGAAGTCGACCTGCCGCGCCCGCGCAGCCGCCGCGCGCTGCTGGAACATCCCGATTACTACCGCTACCGCCAGCAAGTTCTGCAGTTCCTCGCGGATTACGAAGGCGGAGCGACCCCGAAGAAAAAGGAAACGCCCATTACGGCGCCGGACCCGGTGACGGCAACAAAGGCGAAGGCCGAGGATGAAGCGGCCTGAGAGCCGGAACGGAGAGAACCATGACAACGCAAAAACTGGTTGTAATCGGTAACGGTATGGCGCCCGGACGGGCGCTGGAGCGGCTGCTGGAAAAGGCCCCGGACGCTTACGAGATCACCATTTTCAATGCGGAGCCCCGGGTTAATTACGACCGGATCATGCTTTCGCCCGTGCTGTCCGGCGAGAAAAGCTACGAGGACATCCTGATCCATGACGATGCCTGGTACGCCGAGCACGGCCTGACCCTGAAGAAGGGCTGCAAGGCAACCGCCATCGACCGGGAGAAGAAGCAGGTCACCGGCGCCGACGGCAGTGTCGTGGATTACGACAAACTGCTGATCGCGACCGGCTCCTCGCCCTTCATCATTCCCATTCCGGGCAAGGATCTTGAAGGCGTGTTGACCTATCGGGACCTCGATGATGTCGACGCCATGCTGGACGCCGCCAAATCTGGCGGCTCGGCGGTCGTCATCGGCGGCGGCCTGCTCGGCCTTGAAGCGGCGGCGGGGCTGAAGGAGCGCGGCATGGACGTTACCGTTCTGCACCTGATGCCGACCCTGATGGAGCGCCAGCTCGACACGGCGGCGGGCTACCTTCTTGAGCGGGCAATCGAGGCGCGCGGCATCAAGGTCCGCACAGCGGCGAACACGCACGAGATCATCGGTGAGGATCGTGTCGAGGGTGTGCGTCTTGATGACGGCACCGAACTTCCGGCGAGCATCGTGGTGATGGCGGTGGGGATCCGCCCGAACGGGGATCTGGCCCGCGAGGCCGGTCTTGAGGTCAATCGCGGCATTGTCGTCGACGATGCCATGCAGACCTCCGACCCGGACATTCTCGCGGTTGGCGAATGCGTCGAGCATCGCGGCACGGCCTACGGGCTGGTCGCGCCGCTTTACGAGATGGCCGCCGTTGTGGCGGACCGGCTGCAGGATGGCAGTGCGACTTATACCGGCTCGGTCACCTCGACGCGCCTCAAGGTCACCGGCATCGACCTGTTCTCCGCCGGTGATTTCGCCGAGGGCAAAGACCGCGAGGAGATTGTCCTGCGGGACGCGGCGAACGGCGTTTACAAACGTCTGGTCATCCAGGAAGACAAACTCATCGGCATCGTGCTCTACGGCGACACGAAGGACGGAGCCTGGTTCTTCCAGCTCATGCGCGAGGGCGCATCCATCGAGGAGATGCGCGAGACGCTGATCTTCGGTCAGAATTATGCCGGAGGGTCCCCGCTGGACCCTACGGCGGCCGTTGCAGCCTTGCCGGATGATGCGGAAATCTGTGGCTGTAACGGCGTTTGCAAATCGAAAATCGTGGGCGCGATCACGGAGAACGGCCTGACATCTCTTGATGAGGTGCGGGCACGGACCAAGGCGTCCGCCTCCTGCGGCTCCTGCACGGGGCTGGTCGAGCAATTGATGGCCTTCACGCTCGGCGACGGGTTCGTTCCGGACGCGGTGCAACCGATGTGCGGCTGCACGGATCTCAGCCATGACGATGTGCGACGTCTGATCGTCGCCAAGGAGCTCAAGTCGATCCCGGCAGTGATGCAGGAGCTGGAATGGAAGACCTCCTGCGGTTGCGCGAAATGCCGCCCGGCGCTGAATTTCTATCTCGTGGCGGACTGGCCGGGCGAGTACGAGGACGATTACCAGTCCCGCTTCATCAACGAGCGGGTGCACGCGAACATCCAGAAAGACGGAACCTATTCCGTCGTGCCGCGTATGTGGGGCGGGATGACCAGCTCCCAGGAGCTGCGCGCCATCGCCGATGTGGTGGACAAGTTCGGCATTCCGTCCGTGAAGGTCACGGGCGGTCAGCGGATCGATCTGCTCGGCGTGCCGAAGGAAAACCTCCCGGCCGTGTGGGCGGATCTGAATGCCGCCGGGATGGTCTCCGGCCACGCTTATGCCAAGGGGTTGCGCACGGTGAAGACCTGCGTCGGCACCGACTGGTGCCGGTTTGGCACACAGGATTCGACCGGTCTCGGCGTGAAGATCGAGAAAATGATGTGGGGCTCCTGGACGCCGCACAAGGTGAAGATGGCGGTCTCCGGCTGCCCCCGGAACTGTGCCGAGGCGACCTGCAAGGACTTTGGCGTGATCTGTGTCGATTCCGGCTACGAGCTGCATATCGGCGGCGCGGCGGGCATGCATATCAAGGGCACCGAGGTGATGTGCAGCGTGGAGACGGAAGCCGAGGCGCTGGAATATTGCGCCGCCGTCGTCCAGCTCTACCGCGAACAGGGCCGCTATCTCGAACGCATCTACAAATGGATGGACCGGGTCGGCCTCGACGCGATCCGCGAACAGGTCGTCGAGGACGAGGCGAAGCGGACAGCCTTGTTCGAAAAGTTCCTCTACTCGCAGCGCTTTGCCCAGAGAGACCCATGGGCCGAACGGGTCGCGGGCAAGGACGCCCATGAATTCGCGCCGATGAACCGGATCGCCATGCGGGAGGCCGCGGAATGAACGAGATGAGCACTCCGGACACGCAGCACTGGTTCACCATTGGCCGGCTGTCGGATATCCCACGCCGGGGGGCGCGTCAGGTGGTGCTGCCGCGCGGCCCGATCGCCGTGTTCCGGACGCAGACGGACGAGGTCTACGCCATCGACGATAAATGCCCGCACAAGGGTGGGCCGCTCAGTCAGGGCATCGTGCATGATGGGGCTGTCACCTGCCCGCTGCATAATTGGGTGATCGATCTGCAAACCGGGGGCGCCATGGGCGCGGACCAGGGCTGCGTGCGGACCTATGAGGTGCGCAAGGACGCGGACGGTCTGGTTTCCGTCGCGCTGTCGGACAGGTCCGGGAAGGCGCAATGACGGAGCTGTCCGCGCCGGTCTGCACAACCTGCCCCTATTGCGGGGTCGGCTGCGGTGTCCTCGCCGAAACGGCGGTGGACGGCTCAGTGCGGATATCGGGCGATCCGGATCATCCGGCGAATTTCGGCAGGCTTTGTTCCAAGGGCAGCGCCCTCGCGGAGACGGTCGATCTGGAGGGGCGCCTGCTGCGTCCGAAGATCGGCGGCATGGATGCCGGGTGGGACGGTGCGCTTGATCTGGTGGCGTCCCGTTTTTCGGAGACCATCGCCGAGCATGGCCCGGACTCTGTCGCCTTCTATGTTTCGGGCCAATTGCTGACCGAGGATTACTACGTCGCCAACAAGCTGATGAAGGGCTTCATCGGTTCCGCCAATATCGATACCAATTCCCGGCTCTGCATGGCCTCCTCCGTCGCCGGGCACAAGCGGGCCTTTGGCGAGGATATCGTCCCCGGCACCTACGAGGATCTGGAGCAGGCCGATCTGCTGATCCTGGTCGGCTCCAATCTCGCCTGGTGCCATCCGGTGCTGTTCCAGCGTGTCGTGGCGGCGCGGGAGAACCGGCCGGAGATGCGGATCGTGGCCATCGATCC
>TARA_R110002051_G_scaffold54227_1_pt1 | contig 23424 bp, 15 predicted proteins | sample TARA_R110002051 | Tara Oceans TARA_R110002051 (sample SAMEA4397023) | marine metagenome | biome: Polar Biome; feature: [MES] marine water layer (ENVO:01000295) within the mesopelagic zone...; material: water (ENVO:00002006), including particulate matter (ENVO:01000060) such as......
GCGGGGACTGGACTCGAACCAGCGACCTTCGGGTTATGAGCCCGAAAAGTAGTATTATTAAAATCACACAAAACCCCTTATAATCAACTGTTTAGTAAGGTTTTAATATTTTTTGATTTTAATTAATATCAATTAAAATCAAATTATTCTGTACTTATTCTGTACTAGTTTTTAGTACCTTTAATGTATTCAATTAAGGAGTTATGGCAAATATCAAGATTGTATTGCGCAAGAACATGAAGAAAAAGGATGGCACTATTCCATTGGCGCTTCGAATAAGCGAAAACTATAAAACGAATTACAAGTGGCTTGGTCAATACGTTTTTGAAAAGGATTGGGATAAAGTTTCGGGAAAAGCAAAAGGGTCCCATCCTAATCACAAAAAATTAAATAACTTTTTAATGAAAAAGTTGACCGAGGCCAATGACCTATACTTTGATTCTAAAGAAAAAAGTATCACACCAAAACAAATTAAATATAAATTAAAGGGGCCAGGAGGCTCTAAATCTTTCTTTACTGTAGCAGCTGAACGCGTTAAAAGTAAATATGATCGTGGAACTTTTTCAGTAGCCAAATCTGAACTTTCCATAGTGTATAATATCGAGGAGTTTCTATCTTTAAAGTCTTCCTCACGTAAAAATGATATCATTGAAGCAATAAGAAAAAGGAGGAACGAAAGGATTAGTAAAGCACGGAAGTCAGAATTCTCATTTGTTGATGGGATTAACCATTTTAAGAAGAACGAGACGCTAAAGTTTCACGATATAGATGAAGCATTTTTAAAACGCTATAAAACTTTTTGTTCTGTTTATCTGAATCAAAAAACTCGCACGATTTCAAATCAACTTATTTTTATTAGAACACTTTTCAATATTGCAATAAAAGAAGGAATAGTAGATTCAAAATTTTATCCCTTTTCAGGTGAAAGAGAAAGAATTAGACTTGGTTCGGGTAATAAAATTGGCCTTACTACTAAAGAGGTAGAAAAAATAGAATCCCTTCAATTTGAGCCCCAATCGTCAATCTGGCATACGCATAATGTTTGGCTGATTTCTTTTTACTTTGCGGGCATGCGTGTTTCCGATGTGGTTAAATTAAGATGGGCCGATTTTAAGGATGACCGCCTTTATTACGTTATGAACAAGAATGAAAAACCATTAAGTCTCAAAATTCCAGATAAAGCTAACGTCATATTGAACTTTTATAAAAAGGCCCAGAGGGAAAATAAGGGATATGTATTTCCATTTCTAAAAGATGCAGACCCTAAAAACGATGTTGAAATTTTTAGGAAAACCAGAAATGCGACAACATTGTTTAATAAGTATTTGAAACGTATTGCTAGCCTATGTGGAATTGATAAGAATTTGTCTAATCACATAGCACGCCACAGTTTTGGAAATATAGCAGGGGACAAAATACATCCATTGATGTTGCAAAAGCTATATCGACATAGTGATTTGAAAACGACGCTCAATTATCAAGCTAATTTTATCCATAAAGATGCCGATGATGCTTTAGATAGCGTTATTAATTTTTAATTGTCAACATAGTAGCAGTTGAATAAATATGAAACTTTCCCTGATCAACATTTCTTGTTTTTATATTTAACTATAAGCTACAGCATGTAAGCTTTTCCAAACTAGAACTGCTTAGTTTTCTAAAGCTTCATTAAAGTCAACCTTGATATTTATTCATTTTGTCAAAGGGTTTTTTATCCGAAAACGGGTGCTATCTGTTTAGATTCTAGATCAAGGAATACAAGTGTCTTTACCTTCTATTCCCATTTTGGTTTTCATTGGTTATTGCGAAACCAAAGAAACTCCGCCCATTGACCTTCATTTTATTTCGGTCAAAGCGCATCGTTCAAAGGTCTTGAACACCATCGATTTTAAGAAAAATAAAATCAATGAAGTTCGCTTTTGATTTTAGAAGTATTTACCATTCCAATTTTCGAACAAAACTAAATGGGACCAAAATCCATCAAATTGTATGTACGTATTTAGTGGCGAGAAAATGAAGTGTTTTTATGCGTTTTCTTGCAATTAATACCATGATAACAGCACGTTGCATTACATGGTGGTAAACGTGGCTCTAACGGGCCTTAAAATGCAAAATAAGACTAGGTCCGAAGTAATTTCAAAGGCTATGATTTAATTGAAAATCATTTTTAAAATTTAAAAAAAAGAACCGGCTGCCGTTTATTGTTTTATATGTTTATAGTAGATCCCACTACTTGTACACTCATGGGATGGTACCGGTACATATATGGGACGGTTCTGTACCAGCACTTGTCCGATTATGGGACGGTGGGACAGCATAAGTACTAGTATTGATTTTATGTAGAGGGGTTTTAAATTATGATAATTGACCTAAAATTAAATTGGGGTTTCATGTTGTTTTCATGACCCCCTTTTCCGATACCAAAGGAAACCAATTTGTTCTTAGACGGATTGCATAACCAGGCTCGTAACTCGCTCTTTTTATAAATCCTTACTAAGCCCAAATCAGTTGTGAAATACGATATCGAAAAGGTTAGGGTTAAGGGCAAGGAAAAATAAAATAAATAGTTTTTGGATGCGGGTTTTTGAATGGACCTGTTCGAGGATATTAGTAAGGAAATAGTAGCCTTGAGTTTGGCGGATAAGTAGCTATCAATTGGGACTCTGGGCCTAATGACTCTTTTTTTGTTATGAAGTTAATTAAGTCGATGGAGATAGTCGTTCAATTTTTCTAAAAACTAATCCAGCTGACAGGTGCTTTCCCTAGATGGATTATGATTACCATCGATAAAAATAATGGTAGAACATATGAATTTAATTGGAGGCTTTGGGCTACCATTTTTAGAAAACGAAGTGGATAAAAAGGAGTAGCAAGAGGGTAACGGGCAGAGCCGCGTTACATACTCCTTTTTATTTGTAATCAACTGAATTTCAAATACTTGAGAATCAGTGTATTTTTTAGGTGTCATTCATTTGCGTCAAATGCCCTGCGAACGCCCATTTATAGAGAAGGAATTGCGTCAAATCCTCCGAATAATAATAGAATTTCAATCTTAGGAAATATACAAAATAGCTAAAACCATAAAAAAAGGTGCTCTTGGCTGGATGGGACGGATAATGAGAACCACTAAAAACGGATAAATTGAACCGCCTTAATTGTAGTTATAATTAATTCTAAATCAGTCACTTATTTGTGATTTTACCATGCTCACTTTTTTCCGTCTCGAGTAGTATACTATGACCGTTTCTTGCACCTATAGGCGCTCATAACACTTGTAATTTCAATCCCTTGGATAAGGTTGTTGAGCTTTATGAACGGTTAGTTCAAGCCGAGAAAGACAAAGGCAGTTATTTGGAGAATTTGCTCAAGAAAAAATAATTTTCACAAATTTCAAAATAGTCAAAGCCTCAATCTTGCAAAGGATTGATGCTTTTTTTATGCATTTTACGGAAATCCGTAAAAATGAGAATCATGACAGGACTATCTTTAGGGAATTAACGAGTTATACTGTATCTAATAAATATCAAAAATTGAAAAAAAGTAAATTTTAATAATAGTTTTTTTCTATTAGTCTGAAATGGAGGTCACTTTAACTCAATTTTCCCTTTTAAATTTCTCTAATGCAGATACATAAAAACAATAATTGGGCATACTGACCATATGAATTAGGAAAAGTAGAGGGTATTGAGTTTTTTAATAAATAAATTCAATCTTAATAAACCAACTTAATTAATCCCAAACGACATTTTGTCTGTTTATAATGAATAAATTTAAATAAAGTAAATTTGAATAAAGAATTTAATCATAATGACTTACAATTTCATAGACTTATTTGCGGGAGCTGGAGGGCTCTCAGAAGGTTTTGTTCAAGCTGGCTTTGAACCTATTGCGCACGTTGAAATTGAAAAGTCTGCATGCAACACGTTAAAAACTCGAGCAGCATATCATTATTTAAAATCTAATAAAAAATATAAAATTTACATATCATATCTCAAGGGAGAAATAACTCGTGAGGAACTTTATAAAAGTGTTCCTCATGAAGTTTTAGAATTTGTTATCAATGCACCAATCGGCGATGAAAACAACCAAGAAATTCAAAATCAAATAGATAAATGCTTAGGTACTCAAAAAGTCGATTTGATTATTGGTGGGCCACCTTGCCAAGCCTATTCATTGGTTGGAAGATCACGTTCAAAAACTAAAATGGAAGGAGACCCAAGAAATTATCTTTTTATTCAATATGCTGAATATTTAGAAAGGTACAAACCGAAAATGTTTGTATTTGAAAATGTTTTGGGGTTAAAGTCTGCTAAAGGCGGTCACTATCTCGAAGAAATGGAGAAGATTTTTAACAAAAAAGGGTATCAAATAAAACTACATACCCTTGAAGCCAAAAACTTTGGAGTATTGCAGAACAGAAAGCGGATTATCATACTTGGATGGCAAAAGAACAGAAAGATTAATATTCCAAACTTGGAAGAAATTGTAATTGAAAGCGACTATTTAGTTAAAGATTTATTGAATGATTTGCCAGTTATAAAAGCAGGTGAAGGGACAGACAAATTTTTGAAGTACAAAACAAAAACAACTGACTATCTCAAATCTCACGCCTTACGCAATGGGATTGACATTTTAACCCAGCACGTTGCACGACCACATAGAGAACAAGACAAGGAAATATATAAAATTGCAGTTCAGAAATGGGAGAAAAAACAAGAACGCTTAAACTATAATGATTTACCCGAACGACTTAAAACCCACAATAATCGTACTTCATTTTTTGACAGATTTAAAGTCGTGGCGGCCGATTTGCCCTACTCCCAAACCGTAGTTGCCCATATTGCTAAAGATGGTCATTATTATATTCACCCTGATGTTAAGCAAAATAGATCGCTAAGTGTAAGAGAAGCAGCTCGCTTACAATCATTTCCTGATGATTATTATTTCGAAGGTGAAAAAGAGGGAGCAAACAGAACGGCTGCATTTAAACAAATTGGCAATGCTGTTCCGCCTTTGATGGCGAAAGAAATTGCCAAAGCATTAATAAAAGTGATAAATGGAAAATAACCACAAACTCACTTTATATGTAGCTTATTATCTTGCAAGATTTGATAAAATTGCTCTCAAAAATCTTGGTTATAAGAACTGGGAAATTTCATTTTTGGATATCAGTAATAAATTAAATGTAAAGAAACATTCCGTCCGTAATTGGCGAGATGAGTTCGACCCTTTATTTGGTTATAGAGCCGGTTGGTATCAAAGACCTATGAGTCCAAGTCGAACTAATGTTGCTTTAGCATTGGAAAATTTAGATGAATTAGAAATAAGAACAATAGTTGAAGATATTCTTTCCGGAAAGATTCAAAATGATTCGGAAAATTTAAATCACTTACTATCAATTGCCGAAGAAAATTCGGATAGAGATAAAAACACATCTTTTATCCTTAGAGGCCCAACTGGAAAAAAGGCAGAACAGTTTTTTATTGAATATCATCAAGCAAATAATCAGCCTGTTGCAGGGAAATTAATAGATACGCGTGATTTAGGTTGCGGTTACGATTTTGAAATTACATCTAGAGCTACTAAGCATTTTATCGAAGTAAAAGGGCTTTCCGGTAATACAGGTGGAATTCTATTCACTAATAAAGAGTGGGAAAAAGCCAAGCAACAACAGGAAAATTATACCATTTGTCTTGTGTCTAATATCAATGAGACACCTGAAATTTCATTCATAAACAACCCTTTTGCAAAACTGAATCCTAAAAAGAATATTATACAAACTGTTCAAGTAAACTGGAGTGTTTCTACTATTGAATTGCATGAAATAAATGATTGACTACACCAACATACCCTCAACTTCTGCTGAACCAGAAGCAAGCTCAATGATTGAAACATTTCGAGCGATTGGTTATTCCATTGAAACTGCAATTGCTGACATCATTGATAATTCGATTACTGCTGGCGCAAAAAATATCTGGATTGATTACGATTGGAAAGGTTCAAACACAACATTGTCAATTCTGGATGACGGCTCAGGAATGAATAATGAGCAACTTATTCAAGCTATGCGGCCAGGTAGTAGAAATCCATTAGAAGATAGAAGCATTGACGATTTGGGCCGTTTTGGATTAGGATTAAAAACTGCTTCTTTTTCGCAATCAAGAAAGTTTACAGTATTTTCAAAATCAAAAGATTACAAACCTGTATTTTGGACTTGGGATTTGGACTATGTCAATCAAGAAAAATCTTGGAAATTAATCCGATATATACCAAACGAAGGATCTTGGCTGCAAAAATTTGACATACTTGAAACTGGAACTCACGTTGTTTGGTGGGATTTGGATAGATTGACCAAAGACACTGATGAAGACAATGAAGAAGCCAAAAGTAAGTTCTTGGGAATAATGGACTCTGTAAAATCACATATATCTATGGTTTTTCATAGATACACGGATGAGGGTATTAAAATATTCTTCCGTGAACGAGAAATAAGTTCTTGGGATCCGTTTATGATTGGTGTTGATGGATTACAAACTAAACCTGAAACTAGATTAGCAGGAGGTGCGATTAAAATAAAAGGGTTTGTGTTACCACACCGCTCAAAACTTTCAGCCGAACAATATAATTATGGAAAAGGTCCAAAAGATAGCTGGACTGCTCATCAAGGTTTTTATGTTTATCGAAACAGAAGGCTTTTAGTTGCTGGTGATTGGTTAGGGATGTTTAAACGAGAGGTCCATTATGACCTTTGTAGAATTCAAATTGACCTACCAAACAACTTTGATGATGATTGGCAAATCGACATTAAAAAATCTATAGCTAGACCACCTTCAATATACCGTGAACAGATTTTGGCAGTTGCAAAAGAAGCCCGAAATCAAGCAGTTGAAGTTTATAGACACAAAGGAAAAGTTCTAAAGAGAAAACTAGCTTCGGATGAATATTTTCCCTTCTGGGAAGAAAGAGCTAGGCACGGTAAGCGTTTTTATAAAATCAATCGCAAACATCCTCTTTTAAATGAATTGCTTGCCAAAGCTGGCGATTTAAAAAAAGATATTGAAGGGGTAATTCAGTTTATTGAAGAAACAATACCTGTCCCATTAATCACTCTCCAAGAAAGCGAAAATGAAAAACCACACGGTCAGCCTTTTGAAGGAATAGATCACAATGCGATAAAGGAAACAATGCAAAAGCTTTTTAATGGATTTGTAACAAGTGGATTATCTATTGAAAAAGCAAAGGCAAGAATATTAAATACCGAACCATATAATTTCTATCCAGAATACATTGAATTTTTGATAAATGAGTAAAAAAGACCCAATAAAAAATATTAGACAACTTTTATCAGATAGTTCTTCATTTACTAGAGAAGAAATTGAAGATGCAGTTGATGAAGTTCTTAAAATGAAGTATTTCGTAAATGAGAATCGTGAAATGCTTATTAGAAGGATTGAAGAGCTTTATACCATTAGACAAGATGAGTTTGGAACGATTTTAAAGGAAGATGAAAATGATCCTTGGTTAAATGAAAAAAGAGCCGAAATTGATTTTGAAAATGGTTTCTGGGGAAGGTATCGAGAGTATTTGGAAATAGAAAAGAATTTTGCACCAGATGTAATAAATAAACTCGACAGAATAACCGATAGTATTCTTGACAACTTTTTCGACCCGTCAATTAAGGCTACAATTAATAAAAAAGGTTTAGTTGTTGGGCAAGTACAATCAGGTAAAACAGCAAATTATACTGGGCTTATATGTAAAGCCGCTGATGCTGGTTTTGGGTTAATCATTGTTTTAGCTGGAATACATAACAATCTCAGAAGCCAAACACAAATAAGAATTGACGAAAGTTTTTTAGGCTTTGACACACAACACACCAGAGCATTTGACCAAAGAAGTATTCAAATTGGAGTTGGTGACCCTTACTTTGGTTCTCCAATAGTTGCCCATTCTCTAACTTCAAGTATTGAAAAAGGAGACTTTACGCAAGGAGCAGCAAACGCATTAGGCTTAAACTTTAACACTTCTGAACCTATTGTAGCGGTAATAAAAAAGAATCCGCATGTGCTCCGTAGAATTTATCAATGGTTGGGAGCACAAGCAAATGAGGATAGTGAACTTGGACGCGTAATTCGGAATAAATCTCTTTTGCTTATTGATGATGAAGCGGATAATGCTTCTATCAATATTTCAAATGATCCTGAAAGGCAAAGCTCAATTAACGGATGGATTACTCAAATACTTAATCTATTTGGTAAAAATGCCTATGTCGGTTATACTGCCACACCATTCGCCAATATTTTTATTCCATTGGATGACCAAAACTTATTCCCAAGAAACTTTATAAAGAATATTCCAGCACCTTCCAATTACATTGGGCCAGAAAAAGTTTTTGGTTTTAGTCCATTGGAAGAAGATGAAGCGTCCAATACTGTTCTTCCAATAGTTAACAGGATTAATGATTACAGAGATTTTGTTCCAGATAGACACAAAAAAGATGACCAAAAACCTTCTTCGCTTCCTGAATCCTTAAAAAGAGCAATACGCTGTTTTATAATCACTTGTGCAATCAGAAGATTAAGAGGGCAAACTACGGTTCATAATTCTATGCTTATTCACGTTTCGAGATTTGTTCTTTGGCAGGATCATATTGCGGAACTGGTATCTAATCAATTCATTTATTACAGAAGAGGTATTGACCAAAATGACCCAGTCATTTTAAATGAGTTTAAATCTACCTTTGAACAAGATGAAAATGGTTATAAATCCTTTGTAACCGTTTCTCAACAAATTTTAGATTCCGAGCTTAAAAATCTAGATTCCCAAACACAAGTCCATCTATGGAGTGATGTACTAGAACATTTGAATGATGCGGCTGCAAGAATTGAGGTGAAATCAATACATGGTGGTTCAGGTGAAGCCCTTGACTATTTTGACCATAAAAACGGATTATCAGTAATTGCTGTAGGCGGAAATAAACTTTCCAGAGGCTTAACCCTAGAAGGTCTTTCTATTAGTTACTACTTACGAGCATCCAGAATGTATGACACTTTGATGCAGATGGGGCGTTGGTTCGGATATAGAGGTGGATATGCTGATTTATGTCGATTATTTACAAGTAGAGAATTGAATGAGTGGTTTTGTCATATTACACAAGCATCCGAAGAACTTAGAGAAGAATTTGATTATATGACGGATGTTGCGGGTTCAACCCCTGAGCAATACGCATTAAAAGTTAGGACGCACCCTGGCGTACTTCAAATATCAGCAACAAATAAAATGCGTTCAGCAATTACAGTTCAAATTTCTTGGGCAGGTAGATTGGTTGAATCTTATGAATTTAAGAAAGACATTTCTGTGATTGACAATAATTTTAAGAATACACAAAAATTCATTGGAACTCTACCATCAAATTTTGCTACGAAACCAAATTCTTTTGTTTGGTATGATATACCTGCAGAGCAAGTCATCAATTTTTTTGAAGGAATGCAATCTGTGGAAAACCTTAAAAAAGCAGAACCAAGAAAAATAATTCAGTTCATTAATGCTCAATTAAGAAACGGTGAATTAACTGATTGGCGAATTGCTCTTATGAATAAAAAAGCACCTAAGCAATCAAAAATTGTTCTTAGCGGAAAGGAAACTGATATTGGACAATGGTTTAGACGGGAAGATGATAACAACTCTAATGAGGATTTATTCTACGTAAGGAAATCTCATATTATCAGTCGTAAGGATGAATTCATTGATTTAACTGAATCTGAACTTGAAGATGCTAAACGACTTTCAGGAAATGTAGAAATTCCAAATGGTAAAATAGTAAGAGAACGAATTAGAGACCCTAAAAAACCTCTTCTTATACTCTATCTACTAGATCCAGATGAAAGTCTTTGGAAATATCCAATGGAAAAAGGAATCAATCCTTTTGTTGGTTATGCTATAAGTTTCCCAAAAAGTAATTACAACGCACCTGTATCTTATGCTGTTAATGAGGAGTTACTCGACAGATTTGATATTGTTGAAGAAGATTTTGAAGATTATGGAGATGACGAAGATTGAAAATATATGGCTCGGTTTGGAGAGTGATAATTTCAATCACTCAGGATTGCTTTATAAGCGATATTCCGCAGAAGTTTTGCCTGATGTATTTATTGCCCTAAAAGCTCCAGAAAACTTAAGATGTATTGCTTTTAGATTAAGTATTGGCTTTTCTTTTGATGAGAACCAATGGAATAAACTCAAAGACATCAAGATTGAAACGCTTCCTGATGACCGAGATAAAACAAAGAAGTTTTTACTTATTCTGTTACTCAACAAGCAACACAAAGACATTTTTTCTACGCTATGTGAAGATTTGATTTTTGGAGTATCGCAAGTAATAACTGAACAGACATTAGTAGAAAAGTTGTTAGAACGATTAGCCAAGTGGCAATCCTTATTTGAAAAAGTTGGCAAACAAGGATTATCAGACGAAGCACAAAGAGGTCTTTACGGTGAAATTTATTTTTTACGTTTTTTCTTGAACAATACATCTGATAAAAACTATTGTCTAAAATCTTGGCTTGGTCCTGAAAAATCAATTCAAGACTTTCAATATTCTAATTGGGCAGTTGAAGTAAAAACCACGCACGGTAATAATCATCAAAAAATTCATATCACTAGTGAACGACAGTTGGATGATTCTATCATTGAAAAAATATTTCTGTATCATCTTTCCCTTGACATAAGAGTTGGTAATGGTGAATCATTGAATTCACTTATTGATGAAGTTTTGGAGGTATTGAAAGAGAATACAATGGCATCCAATCTGTTTAAACTAAAATTATTGGAATCTGGATATTACGAAATACATAGACCTTTATATGACGAAAGAGGTTATACCATTCGCCAAGAAAACCTCTACCGTGTTTCTGGTAATTTCCCAAGAATAACCGAAAATCAAATTCCAATTGGTGTTGGTGATGTAAAATATTCAATTGTCCTATCCGAATCAGAGGAATGGAGAATAGACCAAGAGACTCTTTTGAGCGAAATACAATAGCATTTTTATGGAAAACAAAGAATTACAAAAGTTCTATATAGACATTCAAGAAGATATCAACTCAACCTTAATTACAGAGGAAGAAGGTACGAACCCTGAGCAAGTTTTTACAGAATTAGCACTGTCTTTCTTATCTGATGCTGGTGAGACTGAAAACTATCGAGTTTGTTTTGATGAAAAAATTAGCAAAAGAGGTGTTGAACATAAAATCAACGGCTATTCTATTTATGAAAATTATGAAACACTTGATTTGTTTGTTACCATATATAATGGTGATTCCTCCATTCAAATCGTTACAAAGGGAGATGCAGATAAGACTATTGATAGGGCTGTAAAGTTTTTTAGAAATGCGATTTACAAAGATTATGTAAATGAAATTGAGGAAAGTTCTGAAATATTTGACCTTGCTCAAACTTTAGCTAATGTTCCAGAAATTAAAGAATATCTAACTCGAGTAAACATTTTTTTAATTACGAATGGTGAAATAAAAGCTGATTTAAAAACTTCTGATACGGTTGCAGGTTACACTATTTTTTATAGAACAATTGATATAAATTATCTTTTTAATCTTTCAGACAAATCAAGAGTTCCGATTGAAATTAACTTTGAACAGTCGGGTTATAAAGTGCCGTGTATTGTTAATGAAACTGAAAACTCTGATTATCAGTCATGGCTTGCAATTATTCCAGGGCTTGCGCTAGCAGATATTTACGAACAATATGGAGCAAGACTTCTTGAGCAAAATGTTCGTTCATTTCTGCAATTCACAGGCAAAATAAACAAAGGTATTCGTACTACTATTTTAAAAGAACAACATATGTTTATGGCTTTTAATAATGGTATTGCCGCTACTGCAGAAGAGATCACTATCTCGGATTTACCCAATAATCAAGGAAAAGCAATAGCGCAAGTAAAGGATTTTCAAATTGTAAATGGCGGTCAAACAACAGCGTCTGTTTACCATACTTGGAAAAAGGATAAGGTAGATATTAGTAATGTGTTTGTTCCTGTAAAACTGACGATTGTAAAAAACAGAGACAATTTTTCAGAAATAGTTGGTCGAATAGCTGAGTATGCTAATACTCAAAATCGCGTTTCGGCTTCTGATTTAAGTTCAAATAGGGAAAACCACGTCTTAATTGAAAAACTGTCAAGAACAATTTGGGCTTCACCAATTTCAGGGGAGACAACTCAAACACGTTGGTTTTTCGAACGTTCAAGAGGTCAATATAAAAATGATAGAAACCGATATGGAGTAACTCCTTCCAAACGAAAGCAGTTTGATAAACAGAATCCAAGAAGTCAAATGTTTACTAAAGAGCTTCTTGCAAAATACATAAACTCATATGAGGAAGTTTATAATGGTAAGAAATTAGTTGTTGGTCCACATTTTGTTGTTCGGGGCAGTCAAAAAAATTATGCTCAATTTCTGAATTATAATTTCAGTTTTAAGCCCGACAATATTTGGTTTGAGGACTTAGTTGCAAAAGCTATATTATTTAAAAATGCTGAAAAAATTTACGGAGTAAAACCAAATGCAATTGGTGATATGCGATACATAACAGTTCCTTATTCCATCGCTTGGTTGGGTCTTAAATTGGATTATAAACTTAATCTTTACAAAATCTGGAAACAACAATCGTTAAGTGACTATCTTAAAAGCAAGCTTCACGAGGTAATGTCTAAAATAGAAGATTATATCAAAATCGAAGCTCCTGGTTCTTTATATGGAGAATGGGCAAAAAAAGAGGACTGTTGGAATAGAATTAAAAATGAGGATTTTAATATTGACTTGGAATCGTTAAAGGCAGACTTGGAAAACAAATCATCTGAAAATCGAAAAAAATTAACAGAGGATGAAACACAAAAGGCTGAGACTGAAGCTTCATTAAATAGATTAAAATCAATACATATCAAAACTTGGAAGAAAATTGAAGATTGGGGAAGAGAAACTCAAATTCTTAGTCAATATCAGTACGATATGGCATCTACTATTCGCAGCAAAATTAGGAATAACAGGATAATTACTGATATCGAGCGTAATCTGGGAGAGCTTATTCTGAATATAGTGGCGGACCGAAATCCGGAATTATTTTTTGATATGGATCAGTTTTTTAATGAAGATAATAGTAAGAATGAAGAAGAAGTTATTGTCACTTTAGAATTGATTGAAAGAATAGTGCAATGGGACAAGAAAAACAAAAGACTAGCCGAATATAAATACAGATTCATGGTAGATCTTTTGGAAGGTAAAAAGGAATTAACTGACAGGAATAGGTATATCGTTGGACTTAATTTAAAAACAGTTAAAAAATATGGGTTTAGGTATTCCCATTGATAAAAACACCGCGCAACATTTAAATTGTTAGCATTCATGAAATAGCAGACAATAAATTTGAGGTACTAGAATAGAGGGAGAGGAAGAAGTATTTTTGAAATCCTTAAATACTATTTCAGGATAAGGCTATCTGGTAAATTAAATAAATTATTATTTTTGATATCAAAATAGAACAAAAGGATACATCAAAAAAGTTACCTATTCGGTTACCAATCTTAATTTGTATTTGTAACTGTATGATATTTAAATAAATAGGAGGGAAGGGTTCTACCTGCCACAAATGAAGCAAAAATTCAATAAGGCGCACCCTACTTTTGATTTGGGATACTTTTTAACCCGGATTATTCCAACTTCCCTTCATAATTCATCTTCTTTTTTTGATGACATAGTTATGCCGTAAAATGCAAAAGGTTTTTGGTAGGTAATTTTAATCAATTTCTCATAACCCATTTTTGCAATCAATCAAATAAAATCAATTAGGATTAAATGAAATTTTTGAACACAAAAAATAGCAATTCTGTACTTATTCTGTACTAGGTGAAATAAAAAAAGGCTCTCGATCTCTCGGAAGCCCTGTGTTTTCTAGTAGCGGGGACTGGACTCGAACCAGCGACCTTCGGGTTATGAGCCCGACGAGCTACCTACTGCTCTACCCCGCGATATGGGTTTTTTATCTCACTTGTTTTCCAACTTCAGCTCATTACACTGACAAGATAAAGGAACGCTACTATTTGTAACGGGCTGCAAATATACAACCATATTATTATAATTTCAAAACTTATTTAAATAATCTTTTTAGCGCCAGTATCTTTTAAAAAACTTAAAATCCATAACTTCGGATTTTTACTACTTTATGGATACAATCAATGATTTTATTGCGGGCGCACTACCGTATACAGAATGGCCAATGTTTTTGTTGCTTATTGGAGGTGGACTCTTCCTCGTTTTCTATTCTAAGTTAATGCCTTATCGCTTTTTTGGGCATGCTATTGCCATTACAGCAGGTAAATATGATAATAAAAATTCAAAAGGAGATGTGAGTTCTTTTCAGGCATTGTCCGCCGCAGTTGCGGCAACAGTGGGTCTGGGAAATATTTCAGGGGTTGCCATTGCAATACATGATGGTGGTCCTGGGGTAGTGTTCTGGATTTGGATGACGGCATTAATAGGAATGTGTATAAAATTCTATTCCTGTAGTTTGGCGATTATGTATCGGGGCACAGATTCCGACGGTAAAATGCAAGGAGGGCCAATGTATTATATTACTAAAGGCTTAGGTGAAAAAGCTCGTCCGCTGGCAACTTTTTTCGCAGTATGTGGCATATTTGGTTTTTTAGGGGTTTTTACTGCGAATCAATTTACCGAAACATTTATGAGTGTGGTTGAACCAAGTTCAACAATAATTGAGATGAGTGATGAAAATTGGAAATGGACTATTGGCCTTGTTTTGGCAGTTATCACTTCATTTGTAATATTTGGGGGGTTAACAAAAATAGCCAAGGTGGCATCTGCCATCGTACCTTTTATGGTTGCGGTGTATTTGGTGGCGGTAATAGTGGTAATGGTATTGAATTCAGGGCAAATTCTACCTTCTTTAAAAATGATTATTACAGAGGCGTGGAACTTTAAATCTCTGGCAACGGGTGGTTTTTGGGGCCTAGTCATTATTGGTGTTCGTAGAGCTATGTTCTCTAATGAAGCTGGTTTGGGTAGTGCGCCTATGTATCATGGGCAATCAAAGAACGACGAGCCAATAAGAGAAGGTCTGGTTGCTATGTTAGGTCCATTTATAGATACGATTTTGGTTTGCACGTTTACTGCAATCGTAATTATTTTAAGCGGTGCTTATCTAGAAGATTCAAGCGGTATTGTAATGACGCTTTCTGCATTTGAAACTACATTGTTTGGCTGGGGCGATGTTTTGTTAATGGTCATTGTAACTGCTTTTGCCTTGTCTACTTTGTTTACCTATTCTTATTACGGTGTAAAATCACTTTCATTTTTGACCAATGCCAAAATAGGGGAATATTATAACTGGTATTTTGTAATTATGATTGTATTTGCCGCTGTTGCCTCATTAGAGCTTGTGAAAAATTTAATCGATTTGTCATATGCACTTATGGTAATACCGAATATGATTGCCGTACTTTTGTTGGCTCCAAAGGTAAATGTGGAATTGAAGAAATATATAATTAAGTATAAGGATGGTAGATCATAAGGCAGGCTTCGTAAATATTATAGGAAACCCAAATGTGGGTAAATCTACTTTAATGAATGCATTTGTGGGTGAAAAATTATCCATAATTACATCTAAGGCACAAACAACCAGGCACCGTATATTAGGTATTGTAAATGGGGATGATTTTCAAATGATTCTGTCGGATACGCCAGGCATTATTAAACCAGCATACGAGCTTCAAAGTAGTATGATGGATTTTGTTAAATCTGCTTTCGAAGATGCAGATGTGTTGCTCTATATGGTTGAAATAGGGGAGAAGGCATTAAAAGATGAAGCTTTTTTCGAAAAAATAAAGAACTGTAAAATTCCTGTTCTGTTATTATTGAATAAGGTTGATACCGCTACTCAAGAGTTATTGGAGGAGCAAGTTCAATATTGGCAAGAATTGTTACCTAGTGTCGAAATACATCCAATTTCTGCATTATCGAATTTTAATGTAAAAGGAGTATTTGAACGTATTATAGAGTTGTTGCCAAATTCTCCAGCGTATTATCCAAAAGACCAGTTGACCGATAAGCCAGAACGTTTTTTTGTCAATGAAACCATCCGTGAGAAAATTCTATTGAATTATAAAAAGGAAATTCCGTATGCCGTAGAAATCGAAACGGAGGAATTTTTTGAGGACGAAGATATTATTAGAATGCGTTCTGTGATAATGGTAGAGCGTGATTCTCAAAAGGGAATTATTATTGGTCATAAAGGAGCAGCTTTAAAACGAGTGGGCATAGAAGCAAGAAAAGATTTAGAGAAGTTTTTTGGTAAACAAGTGCATATTGAATTATATGTCAAAGTCAATAAAAACTGGCGAAGTGATTCTAGGCAATTAAAACGATTTGGATATAATAAATAATACAATTCTTCAATTTTTCATATACCTAAGGTAATCAGGTAACTATTGTTGGGATTATACTACCTTTGCGGCAAATTTAAGCTATGAGTGCTATTGTTGCCATTGTGGGGAGACCAAATGTAGGAAAATCTACTTTTTTTAATCGATTGATTCAGAGACGTGAAGCAATTGTTGATGCCGTTAGTGGTGTTACACGTGATCGTCATTACGGAAAGAGTGATTGGAACGGCAAAGAATTTTCTGTTATTGATACAGGCGGGTACGTTGTTGGTAGTGATGATGTTTTCGAAAAGGAGATTGATAAACAAGTTGAGTTGGCTATTGAAGAAGCCGATGCCATTATTTTTATGGTTGATGTAGAAACCGGTGTAACCGGTATGGACGAAGACGTTGCGAAATTACTACGGAGAGTTAAAAAACCTGTTTTCTTAGCAATAAACAAAGTTGATAATGCAAAACGTGCAGAGGATGCTGTTGAGTTTTATTCATTAGGACTTGGTGAATATTACACATTGTCAAGTATTAATGGTGGCGGTACAGGTGATTTATTGGATGCTCTTGTAAAAGAGTTGCCAGATGTTGAAGAGGAGAAAAGCGAATTGCCAAGATTTGCTGTAGTCGGTAGGCCAAATGCAGGTAAATCTTCATTTATAAATGCATTGATCGGTGAGGAAAGATATATTGTTACTGATATTGCGGGTACCACTAGAGATAGTATTGATACTAAATACAACCGTTTTGGATTCGAATTTAATTTAGTTGATACTGCGGGTATACGTCGTAAGGCGAAAGTGAAAGAAGATTTAGAATTCTATTCTGTAATGCGTTCTGTTAGGGCTATCGAGCATTGCGATGTTTGTATATTGTTGTTAGATGCCACTAGAGGTTTTGACGGTCAGGTAGAGAATATATTTTGGCTTGCGCAGCGTAACCATAAAGGAATTGTTATTCTTGTGAATAAGTGGGATTTGGTAGAGGATAAAGAAACCAATACCATAAAGCACTATACCCAAAAAATTAAAAAAGCGATTGAGCCATTTACCGATGTGCCCATTCTTTTTATTTCTGTACTCACAAAGCAGCGTATTTTTAAAGCAATTGAAACTGCGGTCGAGGTATATAACAATAGAAACAAGAAAATTATTACTCGTAAGTTTAATGAGACGATGTTGCCGATTATTGAAAACTATCCGCCACCGGCATATAAAGGTAAATTCGTTAAGATAAAATTCTGTACTCAGTTGCCGACACCTTATCCGCAATTTGCATTTTTCTGTAACCTTCCTCAGTACGTGCGTGAACCATACAAAAGATATTTGGAGAATAAAATTAGGGAAGAATATGATTTTACAGGAGTGCCTATCACGGTATTTATGAGGAAGAAATAAATTTTGGAAATTAAAGGTTTTAAAATAGTCAAGTAATTTTTTTAAGAAATTACTTGATTTTTTTTAACCAAAATCTACCACCCTCCTGAGGCACCGCCGCCACCGAAACCACCGCCACCAAAACCTCCGCCGAATCCGCCACCGCCAAAGCTTCCGCCTCCGCTGCTACCGCTGAATCCGCCAGAACCGTTTGAGCGCCCCATGTTGCTTAGTATAATCATCTCCCAGGGACTTAGGCCTCTGCGTCTTCCTCCGCGACCATTATTGTTATCGTTCTTTCTGCTCCAAAGTATAAATAAAATGACAATAAAAATGATGAAAGGTAAGATGGACGAGAACGGGAAACCATCATTGTCTCCAAAGGTTCGCTCTTCTTGAAACTCACCATTCAGGACTTGAAAAATAACATCGGCTCCTTTGTCTAAGCCACCGTAAAAATTACCTGTTCTAAACTCGGGCAATATAATATTTTCGATAATTCTTTTCGAAAGCGCGTCGGTTAATGAACCTTCAACTCCATAGCCTGTATTTATTGCAATTTTTCTGTCATTTTGTGCTAATATGATTAATATGCCATTATCTTTTCCTTTTTGACCAATACCCCATTTTTGGCCCCAGTTAGCACCGAGATAATTAATGTCCTCGCCTTTAGTAGTGGCGATTATCGTAATCACTATTTGTGTAGAAGTGCTGTCTGAATATCTTACCAACTTCTGGCTTAACTGCTTTTTTTGTTGGTCAGTCAGTAAGTTGGTGTAGTCATAAACACTTGTTTGTAGTGCTGGCTTATCAGGAATTTCAAATTGACTCCAAACAGGTTTGCACCAAAGAAAAAGTAGTATAAGGCTAACCTTTAGATATCTCATTGCTTAATTCGTTGGTGTCCTCTGAATGCCATGGAAAATGGATGTTCAATTCTGAACCGGCTTTTAAAATACCAGATATAATACCCTCTTTGTAAGCTCCTTTAATAAAATGGCTTTGAATGGTGTCTTTAGTAGTTTGCCAGAAATCTGCAGGCACTACTTTGTCAATTCCCTTATCGCCACAAATAACAAATTTTCTGTCATTTACTGCTACATATATAAGAACACCGTTTTCTTGTTTGGTATTATCCATCTTTAGTAGGTGGAATACTTCTTGAGCGCGTTTGTAATGGTCTTTTTGGGTATGTGCTTCTATGTGCACCCTAATTTCACCAGATGTGTTTTTTTCGGCCCTTAAAATAGCGTTAACTATTTCTTGTTCTTCGGTAACGGTCAAAAAATCTTCTACTTTGGACATCGGCGAATCAATCAAATTCAAAATTCACATCTGGTGCATTTTCAGAACCTGCATCGGCTTTGTAATAGGCCAATTCATTAAAGTTTAAGAAACCTGCCAATATCGAATTCGGGAATTTTTTAATGTGTAAGTTGTACGGCTCAACGGTTGCATTAAATCTATCTCTAGCGACATTTATACGATTTTCTGTGCCTTCTAATTGAGACTGAAGCTCAAGAAAGTTCTGATTAGCTTTTAAATCAGGGTAACGTTCTACGGTCACCAATAATCTGCTTAGGGCACTGCTAAGTCCGCTTTGTGCCTGGTTGAACTGTGCCAATTGCTCTGGCGTTATATTTGCCGGGTCAATACTTACAGATGTGGCTTTGGCTCTTGCTTCGATGACATCGGTCAATGTTCCTCTTTCAAAATCAGCGGCACCTTGCACAGTTTTTACTAAGTTGCCAATTAGGTCGTTTCTACGTTGATAGACGCTTTCAACATTTGCCCAAGTTTTGGTAGAGGTTTCTTTTAAAGCAACGGCAGTATTATTAAAGCCTACGCCCCATTGGTATAGTCCAAACGTAATGACGACAATTGCGATTAACGCAATAATTCCTTTTTTCATAATGGTAGTGTTATAATTGGTCTTTTATTTTGTTCAGTTCTGCCTTTACCCGTTCCAGCTTTTGGATAATGTCAAAATTTGAAAGCGTTTTCTGTTTTTCTTCTTTAAGGTGTGTTTTAGCGCCATCAAGGGTAAATCCCCGTTCTTTGACCAAATGGTAGATCAGCTGAAGGTTTTTTATATCTTGAGGTGTAAATTTTCTATTGCCCTTAGCATTTTTTTTAGGCTGAAGCACATCGAATTCTTTCTCCCAAAACCGAATTAATGAGGCATTGACCTTAAAGGCCTTGGCCACTTCGCCAATTCCGTAATATCTTTTTTCTGGGAGTTCTATTTGCATTAATCCAATGATTGGTTTTCTTGATTAGCGAATTTCAACATGTTCTCAAATTCTTCTGGAGATAAACTACCATAGTAGAAATTGATAGGGTTGATCCTATCGTTTTCTTTCCAGACCTCATAATGTAAATGAGGTGCTTCTGATCGGCCTGTACTACCTACAAAACCTATTAAATCGCCGCGTTTCACTTTTTGACCGGACTTAACGTTGTATTGACTTAAATGAGCATAAAGGCTTAAGTAGCCATAACCATGCTCAATACGTATATGTTTTCCATATCCTGATGAATTGTTATCGGCCCGAGTAATTTTTCCGTCACCAGCAGCATAAATAGGTGTGCCTTTCGGTGCTGTGAAGTCCATGCCGTAATGCATTTTTCTAGCTTTAGTGAAAGGATCCGATCGCCAACCGTAACCAGAAGCCATACGTGTAAGGTCCTCATTATTTATAGGTTGTATTGCTGGAATGGACATCAATAATTTTTCTTTCTCTTCGGCCAATTTGGTAATCTCGTCCAATGATTTAGATTGTATGGCCATTTGTTTTTTTATAATGTCCAACCTTTTTGTGGTAGACACTATCATTTCTGAATTGTTGAAACCTTCTAATGATTTGTAACGATTAATACCTCCAAAACCTGCTTTGCGTTGCTCGTCCGGTATAGGGTTTGCTTCAAAATATAGTCGGTAGATATTGTTATCGCGTTCTTCAATATTTCCTAGTACCTCTTCGATTTGGGCCATTTTTTTGTTCAATAGTTCATATTGAAGCTCGTAATTTTTCACTTCACGAGATAAGGAAAGTTCCCTAGGGGTATTAACGAGGTTAGTATTTAAAAGAAGAATAAGGGCTAAAAATCCAAAAAGGAATGATCCCAAAATAAACAAAGTTATATTTCTATAACGCTTAGATTTTTTGGGTTCTATTTTACGGTACGACAGGGTGTCCGGGTCGTAATAGTATTTTACCTTAGACATGAATGTTATTTATCCTATTTTTGTTATTTAATTTTAACGGAACAAACAAATATAAAAATAGTTTTATATAAAGCGTTAAAATTTGTAAAAGCTTAGCATTTTAGATGAATTCCAAGGATACAAGAACAGCATTTCTTAATTTTTTCAAAGGTAAGGGTCACAAAATTGTGGCTTCTGCCCCAATGGTCATAAAAGATGATCCAACCCTGCTATTTACTAATGCAGGTATGAACCAATTTAAAGAATATTTTTTAGGTATAAGTCAGTCTAAAAACTCTAGGGTGGTCGATACACAGAAATGTTTACGGGTTAGTGGCAAGCACAATGATCTTGAAGAGGTGGGTAAAGATACCTACCACCATACGATGTTTGAGATGCTCGGCAACTGGAGTTTTGGTGATTACTTTAAAGAAGAAGCGATTACTTGGGCATGGGAGCTATTGACGGAAGTTTTAAAAGTAGATAAAGAAAGTCTTTATGTGTCTGTCTTTGAAGGAAGTGAAGATGCCGATAAATTAGAAAAAGACCATGAAGCATATGCTTTATGGAAGAAAATTGTTCCTACAGATAGAATTATCATGGGGAGTAAGAAGGATAATTTCTGGGAAATGGGAGATCAAGGTCCGTGTGGGCCATGTTCCGAAATCCATGTAGATATTCGTTCAAAAGAAGAGAAGGCTAAAGTTTCTGGTGCCAGTTTAGTAAATCAAGACCATCCTCAAGTTGTAGAGATTTGGAACTTGGTATTTATGCAGTATAATCGAAAAGCTAATGGCTCTTTAGAAAGTTTACCTGCAAAACATGTAGATACGGGTATGGGGTTCGAGCGACTTTGTATGGTTTTACAGGGAGTGCAATCTAATTACGATACCGATATATTTACACCATTAATTCGTGAAATTGAAACCATAACCAATTCTGATTATGGTAAAAATGAAGAGGTAGATATTGCAATACGCGTTATCAGCGACCATATACGTGCAGTTTCATTTTCTATTGCCGACGGTCAATTACCTAGTAATACTGGTGCGGGTTATGTGATACGAAGAATTCTCAGAAGAGCGGTTCGTTACGGATTCACGTTTTTGAATACGAAAGAGCCATTTATGTATCGTTTAGTGAATGTACTTACCGATTCTTTAGGCGATGCCTATCCTGAATTGAAAGAACAAAAGCAGTTGATTGAAAACGTAATAAAAGAAGAAGAGTTTTCTTTCCTGAAGACTCTTGATCAAGGATTGGTTTTACTAGACACCATAATAACAAATACTAAGGGGAAAACTGTTGACGGTAGTAAAGCATTTGAATTATATGATACATTCGGATTTCCTATAGATTTGACTGCATTGATTTTAAGCGAAAAAGGCTATGAATTGGATGAAGCTGGTTTTGAAAAGGCTATGCAGCAACAAAAGAATAGGTCTAAATCTGCCTCGGTTGTTTCTAAACAGGATTGGGAAATTTTAGTAGATGACAACGAGCAAGAATTTGTTGGATATGATTTACTTGATGTTGAGGTTAAGATTACAAAGTATCGTAAAATAGTCTCAAAGAAAGATGGGACTCAGTTTCAGATGGTGTTTAATCTAACCCCATTTTATGCTGAAGGTGGTGGTCAAGTTGGGGATAAGGGCTATTTAGAAGATACACATGGAGATGTTGTATATATTATCGATACCAAAAAGGAGAATAACGAAATCATTCATTTTGCTAAGAACTTACCTAAACATTTAGGCGAAAGTTTTAAAGCTGTAGTGGATAAAAAGCAACGTAGTAGAACAGAGTCGAATCATACGGCAACACATTTGCTGCATCAAGCATTACGTGAAATTTTAGGTAAACATGTTGAGCAAAAGGGCTCTTCGGTGCACTCTAAATATTTGCGTTTCGATTTCTCTCACTTTGCCAAACTTACAAATGAAGAGCTACGCGATGTTGAAAATTTTGTGAATGCACGAATTGATGGTCATTTACAAGTGCAAGAGCAGAGAAATGTGCCTATGAAAGACGCTGTAGAAGCAGGTGCAATGGCTTTGTTTGGTGAGAAATATGGTGATGCCGTTCGTACGATAAGATTTGGACAGTCTATCGAATTATGTGGAGGAACCCATGTGAAAAATACAGGCGATATCTGGCAATTTAAAATTAAATCAGAAGGTGCGGTTGCAGCTGGTATTAGAAGAATTGAAGCTATAACAGGCGATGCGGTAAAGGATTTTCATGTAGATAATGATAAACTTTTGTCCAAGATTAAGGATGTATTAGGAAATTCTCAGGACCCTGTAAAAAGTGTGGTTGGTTTGCAAGATGAAAATAGCAATCTTAAAAAGCAAGTTGCCGAATTATTGAAAGACAAGGCA
>TARA_R110002051_G_scaffold74908_2_pt1 | contig 23412 bp, 15 predicted proteins | sample TARA_R110002051 | Tara Oceans TARA_R110002051 (sample SAMEA4397023) | marine metagenome | biome: Polar Biome; feature: [MES] marine water layer (ENVO:01000295) within the mesopelagic zone...; material: water (ENVO:00002006), including particulate matter (ENVO:01000060) such as......
GGTACAAAAGAAAGCTTTAACTACTGGAGCCAACCTTAATGTTAAAGGGGAAGACATAGCAGAATTAAATACCTCAACAGCCATGGAAGCCTTGCAAGGTGTTGCTCCTGGAGTGAGCATTACCAGAAACAATGGTGCTCCTGGAGCTGGAACAAAGGTTACTATTAGAGGTTTAGGCACCATTGGTAATTCTAACCCATTGTATATCGTAGATGGTGTTGCCGTAGGTAATATTGATTATTTAAATGGTTCTGATATCGAATCAATAGACGTTCTTAAAGATGCTGCATCTGCTGCTATTTATGGTTCTAGAGCAGCTAATGGGGTGGTTTTAGTCACCACAAGAAGAGGTAGAAAAGGAAGACAAGCACAAGTTAGTTATGACACCTACTACGGTCTTCAAAACATATATAAAAACCTTTCTCCGTTAAATGCCCAAGAGTATATGTATATAATGGATGAAGGGATGGTGAATGATGGAAAAGAGCCAAATGATTGGCAAGCTATTCTTCAAAATAATGCATGGCTCAATACCAATTCTCCCAACAACTTAGGAACCCAATTAGGTGAAGATGTATGGGAAATGCTTAAAAATGGATGGGAAGGTACCAATTGGATAGATGAAATGAGTACAACCAATGCACCTATGGCTAGTCACTCTTTAAATATAACTGGAGGTAGTGAAGACATCATTTACTCATTTGGGGCTTCTTATTTAGACCAGACAGGTATCCTTGGGGGTAACCTTACAAATGCGGGCTATAAAAGGTTAACCACTCGAATGAATACGGAATTTGTATTGTTTAAAAATGATGACCATAGCATTATTACTGTTGGTGAAAATTTCACCTATACTAATACTGAAAATAGAAGTGTTGCCACGGGAAACATTTATTACAATGACCTTCACAATGCTTTGGTTCAGAATCCACTTATGCCAGCCTACTGGGAAAAATCTCTAGATCAATATGGTTTTACCCCTACTTTAGACGGGTTAGCTACTGGGCAAACCAATCCTCTTGCAGTGATGTTTTATCGCCATAACTTTAATAACCTTGGCAATAAAAATAATACCATTGTAGGAAATGTATTTCTAGAAATAGAACCTTATAAAAACCTAAAATTCAGGTCTTCTTATGGTGTTGATTCTTGGTTTGGCTATGGCAGATCATGGGCTCCAACTTACGGTTTAGGGATTCTTTATGGTAATACTACTGATAGTGCTTCTCAAAACCAATATTTAGGCGCTAATTTAACTTGGACCAACACGATTTCTTATGAACATATGTTTGGCGATCATAAAATAAATGCGCTCATTGGTAATGAGGTCTATAAAAATCAGGTAAATACTGAAGTTGGAGGAAGCAAAGCGAATACCAGATTTGGGCTTCCTGAATATGCCTATTTAAATAATGTAGATAAAACAGATATAAATTCTATAAACACTTGGGGTGCCGATTATGCCGCTGGTGGAGGTGGGTTGCTTTCTTATATTGCTAGAGCGCAATACGACTACAAAGAAACTTATTTATTTTCTGCAACAATGAGAGCAGATGGCTCTTCTAATTTTGCAAAAGGAAATAGATGGGGCTACTTCCCTTCTGTATCTGGGGGGTGGATTCTCACCAATGAAAACTTTATGTCAAGTACCAATTCTGTTGTAGACTTTTTAAAAGTAAGAGCAAGTTGGGGGCAAAATGGAAATCAGTCCATCAGTAACTTTATATATAGTTCATCCATTGCTTACCTTAATCAGGGGTATTTCTTCGGGGACACTAAGCCTATTTCTGGAGCTACATCTGTACCAGCAAGAGTTACCAATCCTGATGTTAAATGGGAAACTTCTGAGCAATTAAACATTGGTATTGATTCCCGTTTTTTTAATTCTAGATTATCGTTCTCTGCAGATTGGTATAAAAAGACAACCAAAGATTGGCTAGTAATTGCTTCTTTACCTGGAACTGCTGGTGCTCCTCCTCCATTTATAAATGGAGGTGATATTGAAAATACGGGTTATGAATTGATGCTTTCATGGAATGATAATACTGGAGATTTTAAATATGGCGCTTCCTTAAGTGGCGCTTTTAATAAAAATGAAATTACAAAAATTGACAATGCTAATGGTATAATTCAAGGACCATCACATGTATTATCACAAGGAACTTCTCCAGTATCGAGAGCAGAAGTAGGAAAGCCTATCGGATTCTTTTATGGCTATGAAACAGCTGGTATTTTACAAAACCAAGACGAAGTAGATGCTTATGTAAAGCCAACAGATGGCACTCCTTATTTTGCCGATCAGCGCCCTGGGGATGTCCGTTTTGTAGATCAAAATCAAGATGGTGTAATCGATGAAAGTGATAAGAAAATGCTTGGAAATCCCAATCCTGATTTTGAATTAGGAATTCAACTAAATGTAGAATATAAAGGATTTTATGTGAACACTACTTTGTCTGGAAAGTATGGAATGCAAGTTATGCAGTCTTATAGATCTTTTGCAGACAGTCCAAAACAAAACTATACCACTGATATATTTAATCGTTGGCATGGTGAGGGTACTTCTACTACTATGCCACGTTTAAGCTCCGTTTCTAACAGAAATACCAACTGGGTCTCTGATATTTATATGCATGATGCTGATTATTTAAGAATCAACAATTTAACCGTTGGATTTAAACTGGGTGAATATTTGAAAGATATTAAATTCATCTCTGAAATTAAATTATACGCAGCTATAAACAACTTGTATACATTTACAAAGTATAAAGGTATGGATCCAGAGGTGTCTTTTGGTCATGATGCCGGATGGGCTTCGGGAATAGATTTAGGTTTGTATCCTTTACCGAGAACTACCATGTTTGGTGTTAGCATTAATTTTTAATTAAAAAATAGCAACTAATGAAAAAACTCATATATAATATATCCATTGTAGTACTTGTAATTACCACAAGTTGCAGTGAAGAATTCTTAGATACTAAAAATCTCTATGAAAAAAGTTTAGAAAATTATTATCGTACCCCTACGGATATTGATGAAGCTATGTCTGGGGTTTACAACGCTTTGTATACAGCTGGTGTGCATAGTGATGAAAGTGTTGCTGCCAACCTATTATCAGACATGATGCTAGGTGGTGGTGGACCTGACGATAGATCTGCAAAAAATGTGGACAGTTTTCAAGACCCAGAAGAAGATACCTACGGTGATTTATGGAAAGAAACCTATAATGGGGTAACCAGAGCCAATACGATCATTGAAAAAGTAGAAGAAGTGGATTTTACTTCTTTTTTTGATACTGATGAAGAAGCTGTTGAATTTAAAAATCAAACATTAGGAGAAGCTTATTTTATGCGAGGGTTTCTTTATTTTAGAGCTGCGAAATTTTTTGGAGGTATGCCTTTATTATTAGGCATAGATGATGACCGATATGCTCCAAGAGCAAGTTATTCAGAAACTTTTGCGCAGATAGCATCTGACCTTAAAAAAGCTATAGAACTTTTACCTTCTACGCCATTTGGAAATATTCCCACTTCTAGATATGGGCATACCAATAAATGGGTAGCAGAGGCCTATATGGCGAGAGTGTTTTTATTCTACACGGGGTATATGTCTAACATTGAAGGGCAAGCTACAAATGACTTACCTCTTGCAGACGGTGGTGCTGTTACCAAAGCTAATGTTTTAACCTATTTAGATGATTGTATTGCGAATAGTGGGCATCGTCTTGCTGATGATTTTAGAAACTTATGGCCTTACTCTTATGTAAATACAGGTGCTGGAACAACAGTTCTTCCTTGGGCAGAAACCGAAGGATTATCCTGGGTAGGTCAAGATGGACACTCGCCTACTTTTGGAACAGGAAACTATGAAACTATGTTTGTCTTACGATATAGTACCACCTCTTGGGATCAAGGACAACAATACAATAACAGGTTACCTCTATTCTTTGGAATTAGAGATAATTCAATGGTTCCTTTTGGTCAAGGATGGGGATGGGGAACCGTTAATCCAAAACTTTGGAATCAATGGGATGATGAAGATCCTAGAAAAGTAGGATCTATAATTCAAGTTGGCCAAGCTGATCAGGGTACTGATGGTTATGCAGCTGATAAAGGGGATCATGAAACTGGATTATTCAATAAAAAATATACCACCATACAACATCCTGATCCAGATCCAGATGGAGAAGATGGCGTAAAAGGTATGTTTTATTTTTTATATGAGATGAATAATGGAGATCCTTTACAATTATGGGCCGCTCAAGATTTTATCTATATGCGGTTTGCAGATGTATTATTAATGCATTCTGAAATTTCTGAAACAGCTACAGGAATGAATTTAGTTAGAAATAGAGCTGGATTAGGAGATGTAGGGTATTCTATTGAAGCTATAAAAGAAGAACGTTTACACGAATTTGCCTTTGAAGGGTTACGTTGGTTTGATCTAGTAAGATGGGGAGATTTAGAAAGCGCATTCAGTGGAAATGTAGCGGTAAGAAACTCAGGTTCCGATGCTTCCTACTCTGTTACTTACAGACCAGAAACGAAAGGTTTAGTGCCGATTCCTGAAACAGAAATAAGATTATTAGATGGTGTATATAAGCAAAACCCAGGTTGGTAAAATCAGGTATTAATAATTAAATAGATAAAGATGAAAACATATAAAATTATTAGCCTAGTAACCATTACTTTTCTAATGGCATTTGTGGGTTGTCAACCCATTGATGATAGAGACAGTTTAATAAACTCTACAGATATTGATGGAGTAGAATTAGTTGTAACACATAGTTCTCCAGGAGGAAATAAAATAGAATTAAGTATGATTACTCCTGGTATTGTAGGATATTGGGATTATAACTTGGGAAGAGCATACTCAGATAAAGTAGAGATTGTCTACCCTATTCCGGGAACTTCTACCTTTACCTTTGTGGGTACTTTAGGAGCAGAGTTTTTTTCTAAAACCATAGAGGTACAAATTGATCAGTTGGATACAGCTTTAGATCAGGATTGGTATGATTTAGTTAGTGAAGAAACTTCCACAGGAAAAACGTGGGTATTTAATAATGATCCAAATAATGGATTATGGTGGTATATGTCGCCTAACGATGATCCAACAGCCTTTGGTACAGCTTGGTGGAATGCGGGTGAATGTTGCCCTCCAGTAGATGTATCAGGTTCAATGATCTTTGACTTAGATGGGGGAGCTAACTTTACCTACTATGCCAGTGAAGGTGCTGATGCTGTAATGGGTAGTTTTGTTTTAGATGTAGCAAACCAGACCTTGAAAATAAACAATGCTAATATTTTAGGAGCAGAAGCGCCAAGAGGGAACCCGGAAGCATTATACACCATAATTTCTCTTACTGAAGATCAAATGATTCTTTATGTGCCTAATAATGAAGGAGGAACAGGTTGGACATGGGTTTTTAAAGCAGTAGAATAAAAAAGCTTCATAGTTAGTTAATTCCTAAAAGGGTTGGTCTATTTAGATCAATCCTTTTTATTTTGAATTATCTTTTAAAGTGGATTTTATATTTTAATTTATAGCATTACATAAAATAAAAATTAATTATAGGCTTTTCAAAAGAAAAATATAGAACGAAGATTAATATTATATTGAAAGTAGCAAAAAAATGAAAATCTTATGCATTCTGAAACTTCCGAAGTATAATCAAAGTTTTTTAGAGATAGAATAGTATGAAAAAAAAGTTGAATACAAATCAGTAGCTAAAGTTTTGCTACATTCGCTGAAAATACAAAAATAGTATTCCCAATTATGGAACAGCAGGAGTTTTTAGAGAAAAATGTGTTTATCAATTTAAAGAATTTGAATGAAAATTTTGAAGAAAATTCTATTCATTATTTTTCAGCATCAGATTTTGAGATTGTATTACAAAAAGTTGAATATTTTGGCATTGGGATATATACTATTGAAGGTATATTAGATGGTGCATCCTATGGTGTTTCTGATCATGAGGCTCATCATAAAAAAGCAACTGATCCAAAATGGTACAAAAAAGCATTCCTTAATTTTAAGAATGGTAAATCTGGACTATTATACTCGGCAACCTATAAAGTTTCAAATAAACTTTTGGCGAGATAATTTTTAATAAAATACTTTTTTGAAAAATACATCGTTTTAAAATCGTTAACCAAATTAAACCAAGATTAAAATGAATGGAGATCAGATTCTACAAGCTTTCGCCTTTTTATTACCAGCAGTAGTTACTGGCGTTGTTGCCTTTTACTTTTTTAGATTACATACCAACAATGAAGAAGGTCGTAGAAGATATCTATTGCAAAAAGATACTCAAAAACAAACTTTACCCATTCGATTGCAGGCATATGAACGTATGGCACTATTTTTAGAACGTATTTCTATCCCGAGTTTGGTTGTACGTGTAGCTCCAAAATCTACCGATAAAAATGCTTACGAAACGCTTTTAATTCAGAATATAGAAACCGAATTTGAACACAATCTTTCGCAACAAATTTATCTAACTGATGATTGTTGGAATATTATAAAAGCTGCTAAAAGTGCAACCATTCAATCTATTCGAAAAGCGGCTATGAGTGATTCTGAATCTTCGGATAAATTAAGAGAAGATATTTTAAGTGATACAATGGATAAAGCCTCACCATCTGCAACTGCATTAGCATTTGTGAAAAAGGAGATCAGTAGTTTGTGGTAACAATTAGTTACTCTTTAAATTTTTCTTCGGCATAACTAAATCCTTGTAACCACCATTTATGCATTAATTTTTTATTAAAAACCAAAGAATTTTCAGTAAGTTTAGTTGGCGTATAATATAAATTCAATTTCACATTATTATGCTTTGCTGCTAAAATGCCTTCTGAAACATCATGATATTCTATCTGGTCTAACACAAATCCGTAGATGCTTAGCATTAATGAAAATGGATTTTTACCTAATACCCTACTTTGCTCTAAGTTTTCAGATTCTAAAATAATAGCATCTATTTCGGTTGCACCTCTTCGGATGGCTTCTCGAATGGGAACAACGCAGCCTAAACCGCCATCTCCGTACTCATAACCATCTTTTTTTACTAAAGACATAAATGGAATATAATTACAAGAAATCCATATCCAATCACAAAACTCATCATACGAAAAATCTTGTATAGATTTATATTCTACTTTATTCATAGAAAGATTAGAAACTGTTACTACAACCGTTTTATTAGATAATTTTATCTGCTCAAATTCTTCTGGTGAAAAATTCTTTTTGATGGTTCTTCGCAAAGCTCCGCTTTCTCCAAAAGTTCTTTTTCTTTTTAAGAATTGTAATAAAGTGGTCAGATAATTTATGGTTACATATTCTCTACCATCTTTCTTTTTAACAATAAAAGGATTCAAACTAAAAATAGAAAGTTGATTTACATTGGTATAAATATCATAAAGCTTACCAACATTATTAAGGGCCAATTGCGGTATTAAAAGGCTACCTGTTGAAGTACCTAAAAAAAGATCATACTCTTTTTTTTCTATTTCCATTAAATATTGAGCAACACCGCCTGCAAAAGCACCTTTGCTTCCACCACCACTAATAACTAAAGCTTTCAATACATTTAAAAATTTAATTGATTTGTTGTGGCTCTAACTGACTACTCTCAGAACTCTTAAATTTTGCATAGTTAAAGCCACTTTGCCACCATGCAGTCATTTTTTCTTTTTCAAAAATAAGTGAATTTGTAGTTAAAACAGTAGGTGTGTAATAAAAGTTTATGATAGCATTATTGTGGTTTGCTACATATTTTCCAATTCTGATATTTTGATGTTCAATACGATCAAGCATGAAAGCAAACATATTGGTCAATAATGAAAATACATTCTTAGATGGCATTCTATTTAGATGTGTTATTTCTGTTTGTAAAATTATAGCATCTACAGTGGTAGCGCCTCTTCTAATAGCTTCTTCAATAGGTACCATGGTTCCTAATCCTCCATCCGCATATTCGCAACCATCTTTTTTTACCAATGACATAAAAGGAGTATAATTACAAGAAATCCATACCCATTCGCAGAATTCATCATATGAAAAATCATTTATCGATTTATATTCAACTTGATTTAAAGAAAGATTTGATACGGTAACCACAATATCTTTAGGGCCATTTTTTAATTGGATAAATTCTTCTTCCAAAATAGAATTTTTTATCAATTTTAGAAGGTTCTGGCTTTCTCCAAAGGTCTTGCTTCCCCTATAAAAATTTTTTAATACATTCAAATGATCAATGCTTATCGTTTCAATACCATGTTTTTTATGAATTTTAAAAGGACAATTACTAAAAATGGAATCTTGGTCTACTGAAGTATAAATCTCTTTTATTTTTTCAATTTTATGAAGTGCCAAATGTGAGATCAAAAGACTTCCTGTGGATGTTCCAATAAACATATCATAATGGTAGTGGGCTTCTTCCATTAAGTATTGTGCTACACCACCTGCAAAAGCACCTTTACTACCACCACCTGAAATAACCAGAGCTCTCATTATAAACCTAATTTACTATTTATATAACGTTTTTCTTCTTCGTTTAGCATAGGAGTTAAAGATGTCAATCTGTTTTTATAATCATCATCTTTCAATAATTCATCTAACAAGGTACGAGCAAATTTTTTAAATTGCCATGAATGATGTACTGCAGCATTAGCTAAATTTTTTAAATTCTCATCAGTTAGTCCAAAAGTTTGGTATAAATATTGAAATGCTGTTTGACGTGTTTCTATGCTATATTTAGGACTTGTATAGCTCCCTAATTCATCAAAATATTCTTTCGTTTTCAAACTATTGTAATCTTCAGTAACTAAGGCTAGGGTTAGCCAAAGTAAACGTACATTTTTATCGGGCAAGCCAATAATGTCTTTTGTTTTATCTAAATATATTTTTCGATCAGCAGGAAAATTTAGAAATAGCATGTAAAGCACATTTTCAATAGTATTATAGCTTTCGTCATCTAAAAAAGCTTCATAGTTTTCTTTATGTTCCAAAGAAATTTTAGTAGTCACTAAGGTCAATGCTTGTCTTAATTTGATATCCTTGGAAGCAAATACCTCTTCATAAATACGATTAGAAAATAAGTCTTGAGAAATACTTAATAGGATGTTTTTCTTTAAAAATAATGAGTTTTCTTTTTGAAAAGCATTTTCAATGAGTGCTACTTTTTTATCATCATTATTACTATTATTTATATGATCTTGGAGTGTAAAAAAATCAGAAAGACTTTGAGACTGCTTTTTTAGATACGAAGTAGCGATATCATATTGAAAATCCGTGCTATTTATCCAAAGGGCTTTAAACTCTGCTAAATTTTTGCCACAAGCGTTTTCCATTTCGGTTATAAAATCGGAAATGGTCACATTCTTAAATTTATATTTTTCTAGGTATGCTTGTATGCCCTTTTTAAAGGCACTATCTCCTATTTCATTTCTTAGCATTACCAAAGCCCATGCTCCTTTTTCATAAAAAATAAGGCTACTTGCTTTATTATTGGATAGTGCTTCTCCCCCATTATTTTTAGAAAATTCTTTTAAACTTTCAGCTGAGTCATATAATTTCCAATAGAAATAATCATCTCCGAAAATATCCTTTTCAGCTAATAGAGCATAGTACGTTGCAAAACCTTCTTGCAACCAATGGTGGTTACCATCAACTTCAGTTATCATATCTCCAAACCATTGGTGCGCTAATTCATGTGCATTTACATTTACATAATTCTTATCAATAAATGAAGTAGAATCAATAACATAACTATCGGAAAATATAGTCGTAGTTGTATTTTCCATTCCTGCATATAAAAAGTCTTTAACTGGAATTTGCTTGTAATTTTGCCATGGATAAGAAACTCCAATTTCATGCTCCAAAAAATCAAATAGTTGTTTTGAATAGCGATAGGTAGGTTCTACTTTTACACTATCTTGAGGATAATAATACAATTCGATAGGTATTCCACTTGCACTCATAATCGTTTCTTTTGCATAGGTGCCAATAACAAAAGCTAATAAATAACTGCTCATAGGTTTTTGCATATCAAAAGACCAAGTAGTGGCATCGGGCTGTTTGTTTTTCTTGTCAATTAATTTACCATTAGCAATTACAGTATAATTTTTATCAAAAGTAATATTCAAATCAAATTCCACTTTTTCATTCATATCATCAAAACTAGGTAACCAATAACTAGTATATTTACCTTGACCTTGCGTCCAAATTTGATTTTGATTGGGTTCTTCCGATGAATTAGAACTATTCCAATCGATAAAATAAACCGTCTGCTTTGGTTTCACCTTATATATCAGAGTTACTACATTAGTATCCCCTTTTTTAAATCTCTTTTTAATGTTAATATGTTTGTTATCATTTGAATACCGTGCTTTTTTATCATTAATTAATACGGATGTAAAAATCATGCTTTTGGCATCAAAAAAAATGGAATCAACATCTTTTAAAACCGCAAATTTATAAGTTACAGAGCCAGTAATTTCTTTCTCTTTTAGAGAAATTTTTAAGTCGATAATCCCTTGTTTAAAATCAACTTTATCTTGTATTTGACAGTATAATATGGTATGGAAAAAGAAACTAAGAAAAAATAATCTTTTATTCATAATTGGTGAATTCTCAAAATCAATACCAAAATAAGCAATTTGATTTTTGTTCCTTTGTATGTAACAACTATTTTAGTCAAATGAATGTAAATTTTTTGCAAACCCCGATTGTTTACCTTAAAGGTGTTGGTCCAAATAGGGCTGAATCTTTGCAATCGGAATTAGGCATTCATACCTATCAAGATCTTATTGATTTATTTCCTAATCGCTATATTGATAAAACACAATACTATAAAATTGGTCAATTACAACGTAATTCTTCTGACATACAGGTGATTGGAAAAATTATGCACCTCAAGACTATTGAGCAAAAAAATGGAAAGCGATTAGTCGCTACATTTAGTGACGAAACAGGGCAAATGGAGCTAGTGTGGTTTCGTGGTCAAAAATGGATTCGAGAAAATTTAAAATTAAATACACCTTATGTCATTTTTGGTAAGACCAATTATTACAACGGGAATTTTTCGATGCCACATCCAGAAATGGAATTACTTTCTGAACATGAACAAGGAATAAAAGTGTTAATGCAACCTATTTATCCTTCAACAGAAAAGCTTAGTAATAAAGGCATCACAAATCGAGTTATCAGTAAGCTTATTCAACAATTATTCTCAGATATAAAAGGGCAATTTGCCGAAGCACTTTCACCTAAAATTATAACTAGTCTTCACTTAATTTCTAAAAGTGAGGCCATGTTTAACATTCATTTTCCTCAAAATCAAGAGCTATTAGCTAAAGCACAATTTCGTTTAAAATTTGAAGAGTTATTTTATATTCAATTACAGTTAATAGCTAAAAATATATTGCATAAGCGACGGATTAAAGGTTTTTCTTTTGATAAAGTAGGTACGCTTTTTAATGAATTTTATAGCCATCATTTACCTTTTGAATTGACTAATGCTCAAAAAAGAGTTATTAAAGAAATTAGAGCCGATTTAGGGAGTAATGCCCAGATGAATAGACTATTACAAGGTGATGTGGGTTCTGGAAAGACAATAGTAGCACTAATGAGTATGCTTTTAGCAATAGATAATGGTTTTCAAGCCTGTTTAATGGCACCAACAGAAATACTGGCTAATCAGCATTTTAGCGGTATCAAAGAATTATTAAGTGGTGTAGGAATACAAATTGCTCTACTAACAGGATCGGTTAAAAAGTCTGCTCGAAAACTAATTCATGAGCAATTAGAAAGTGGAGAGCTTCATATTTTAATTGGTACTCATGCGTTGTTGGAAGATAAAGTAAAATATAAAAATTTAGGACTAGCAATTGTAGATGAACAGCATAGATTTGGTGTAGCACAACGTTCAAAATTATGGCACAAAAATACAATTCCTCCTCATGTTTTAGTTATGACTGCAACGCCTATTCCCAGAACATTAGCAATGAGCTTATATGGTGATTTAGACATTTCTATAATTGATGAATTGCCTCCTGGAAGAAAACCAATTAAAACGGTACATCGTTATGATTCAAATCGATTAAAAGTTTTTCAATTTATCAGAGATGAGATTAAAAAAGGGAGGCAAATTTATGTAGTATATCCATTAATACAAGAATCTGAAGCACTTGATTATAAAGATTTAATGGATGGATATGAAAGCATTTCAAGAGACTTTCCTCTACCCGATTTTCAGATTTCTATAGTTCATGGAAAAATGAAATCAGAAGATAAAGATTATGAAATGCAACGTTTTGTCAATGGAGAAACGCATATTATGGTTGCAACTACTGTAATTGAGGTTGGTGTAAATGTACCCAATGCATCTGTTATGATTATCGAAAGTGCAGAGCGTTTTGGTCTATCACAATTACATCAATTAAGAGGTAGAGTTGGTCGTGGCGCCGATCAGAGTTTTTGTATTCTAATGACAAGTCACAAATTGAGTACAGAAGCAAAAACACGATTAGAAACGATGGTAAGAACTAATGACGGCTTCGAAATCGCAGAAGTAGATTTGAAACTACGTGGCCCAGGAGACTTAATGGGAACACAACAAAGTGGAATGCTTAATTTAAAAATAGCAGATATTGTAAAGGATAATGATATATTAAAAACAGCTCGTTATTATGCATTACAATTATTAAAAGAAGATCCAACCCTGCAAAAAGATGAGAATACAGTTATAAATTATACTTACGCTCAACTCATAAAACATAAGAATATTTGGAAATTTATCAGCTGAAATGAATATTATTAAAGAAATATATTCTTTAAAAGCAATAGAAAAATCATCATAAAATTAACAATAATTAATGTTGAACATCGTAATTGCAACAACAAGTAATATGTTAAAATCGGTATACATTTATTAAATTTGTACTTGCTCAAATTTTGAGTAAGAAATTAAAGTTTTATCAGTAGAAAAATGAAAAAGACATTATTTGACAAAGTATGGGATTCTCATGTTGTAAAACACGTAGAAGATGGTCCAGATGTACTATTTATAGATAGACATTTAGTGCATGAGGTTACTAGTCCTGTTGCATTTTTAGGTTTGAAAGCTAGAGGTATTAGCGTTTTGTATCCAGAGCGTACTTTTGCAACTGCAGATCATAATACACCAACAATTAACCAACACTTGCCTGTTGAAGATCCACTTTCCGCAAACCAACTAAAAGCATTAGAGGAAAATGCAAAAGAATACGGGATTAGTCACTGGGGATTAGGACATCAAAAAAATGGTATTGTGCATGTTGTAGGTCCTGAATATGGGATTACTCAGCCTGGAGCCACTATTGTTTGTGGAGATTCACATACATCTACTCATGGTGCTTTCGGTGCTATTGCTTTTGGTATTGGTACTTCAGAAGTCGAGATGGTATTGGCTTCACAATGTATTATGCAGCCTAAACCAAAAAAAATGCGCATTAATGTGAGTGGTCAGCTTAGTTTTGGAGTAACTCCTAAAGATGTTGCTTTATATATTATTTCAAGATTAACAACTTCTGGTGCTACTGGTTATTTTGTTGAATATGCAGGTGATGTTTTTGAAAATATGACCATGGAAGGGCGTATGACGGTTTGTAATCTAAGTATTGAAATGGGAGCTCGTGGAGGTATGATAGCTCCCGATGAGAAGACTTTTGACTATATAAAAGGACGTGAATTTACACCAACTGGAGCCGCTTGGGATAAAGCAATGGCATACTGGGAAACATTATATACTGATAAAGATGCAGAATTTGATAAAGAAATTCATTTTGATGCGTCAGATATAGAACCAATGATCACCTATGGTACCAATCCAGGTATGGGAATTGGAATTTCAAAAAGCATTCCGAAAGCCGAGCAAGTAGAAGGTGGTGTAAGTACTTATAAAAAATCATTAGGCTATATGTCATTTAGCGAAGGTGATGATATGATAGGAAAACCAATTGATTTTGTTTTTATTGGAAGTTGCACTAATGGTAGAATTGAAGATTTTAGAGCATTTACCTCTATCATTAAAGGGCGTCAAAAAGCACCTAATGTTACGGCTTGGTTAGTACCAGGATCACATCAGGTTGAAGCAGCTATAAAAGAAGAAGGTCTTTTAGATATTATACATGAAGCAGGTTTTGAACTTAGAGAACCAGGATGTTCTGCATGTTTAGCGATGAATGATGATAAAGTTCCTGCTGGTAAATTAGCAGTAAGTACTTCAAACAGAAACTTTGAAGGACGTCAAGGACCTGGATCAAGAACCTTATTGGCTTCTCCTTTAGTTGCTGCTGCTGCTGCTGTAACAGGAAAAGTTACAGACCCTAGAGAATTAATGAAAGAATTAGTTTAATACTTATAAAGAGCATTATAAAATGGCTTACGATAAATTTGAAATATTAACAAGTACTGCAGTCCCACTTCCTATAGAGAATGTAGATACAGATCAAATAATACCTGCTCGTTTTTTAAAGGCAACTACACGAGAAGGATTTGGCGATAATCTTTTTAGAGATTGGCGTTATAATAATGATAATTCTCCTAAAAAAGATTTTGTTCTTAACGATAGTACCTATTCTGGTAAGATTTTGGTTGGTGGACGTAATTTTGGTTCAGGATCTTCAAGAGAACATGCAGCATGGGCCGTCTATGATTATGGATTTCGATGTGTAATTTCTAGTTTTTTTGCAGATATTTTTAAAGGAAATTGTCTTAATATTGGTGTATTACCTGTTCAGGTAAGTGCTGATTTTGCCAATAAAATATTTGCCGAAATTGAAAAAGATCCGAATACAAAAATTGAGGTAAACTTACCAAATCAAACAGTTACTTTATTAGCTACTGGAGAAAAAGAGTCCTTTGATATTAATGGCTATAAAAAAGATAATATGCTTAACGGTTTTGATGATATTGACTATTTAGTGAATGTGAAAAATCAAATCGTTGAGTTTGCAGTGAATACTCCATTATAAATTCTAAAAAAGAAGCATCTTATTCAACTGAGCTTAGTAGCGAATGGAAAAAAGAAAGATTGAAATAATGGATACGACACTCCGTGATGGTGAACAAACCTCTGGAGTGTCTTTTTCTGTTTCAGAAAAGCTAACTCTTGCCAAATTATTATTAGAAGAGCTTAAGGTTGACAGAATTGAAGTGGCATCTGCTAGAGTTTCTGATGGTGAATTACTTGCAGTCAAACAAATAACGGAATGGGCAAAAGAAAAAGGATTTCTTGATAAAGTTGAAGTTCTTTCATTTGTTGATAAAGGAATTTCTATTGATTGGATGATAGAAGCAGGAGCTAAAGTTCAGAATTTATTAACCAAAGGTTCTTTAAATCATTTAACGCATCAACTCAAAAAAACACCAGAACAGCATTTTTATGAAATTGCCGATGTTATTACTTTGGCAGCATCAAAAAAAATTGAAACAAATGTATATCTAGAAGATTGGAGCAATGGAATGCGTAATTCACAAGAGTACGTATACCAATTCTTAGATTTTTTAGCTACACAGCCTATTAAACGAATTTTGCTTCCAGATACGTTAGGCGTATTAACCCATTATGAAACTTTTAGTTTTATTGATGCTATTATTAAGAGATATCCAAATTTACATTTTGATTTTCATGGTCATAATGATTATGATTTAAGTGTAGCAAATGTAATGGAAGCGCTCAGAGCGGGTTGTCAAGGCTTACATTTAACAGTTAACGGAATGGGAGAACGTGCTGGAAATGCTCCTTTAGCAAGTGTTGTTGCGGTTATTAATGATTTCCTGCCAGAAATTGAAACCAATGTATGTGAATCATCACTTTTTAAAGTGAGTAAACTAGTATCGGCTTTTACAGGTTTTGGAATACCAGCAAATAAGCCCATAGTTGGTGCTAATGTTTTTACACAAACTGCAGGTATACATGCAGATGGTGATAACAAAAACAATCTTTATTTTAATGATTTACTTCCAGAACGATTTGGAAGAAAAAGGCAATATGCTTTAGGAAAAACTTCAGGTAAAGCAAATATTGAAAAGAATTTGCAAGAACTAGGGCTTACTTTAAATAATGATGAATTAAAAAAAGTAACCCAACGAATTATAGAATTAGGTGATAAGAAAGAACGGGTTACCAAAGAAGACTTGCCTTATATTATTTCTGATGTTTTAGATAGTGAAGGCATTCAAAATAAAGTAATTATAAAATCATACCTATTATCACACGCTAAGGGTCTAGAACCTTCAGCTGCTGTTGCAATTGAAATTGAAGGAGAATTATTTGAAGAACATGCGCAAGGTGATGGTCAGTTTGATGCTTTTATGAATGCACTAAAAAATATCTATAAAACAAAAAAGATAAGCCTTCCTAAACTTATTGATTATGCAGTACGAATTCCACCAGGAAGCAATTCTGATGCATTGTGTGAAACAATAATTACTTGGGATAACAAAGGAAAAGAATATATTACTCGTGGGCTAGATTCTGATCAGACAGTTTCAGCAATTAAAGCAACCGAAAAAATGTTAAATATTATATAGAAAAGACTAATACCTTTTAAAATTTATAAAAACTAAATAATGAAATTAAATATTGCCCTTTTAGCAGGAGATGGTATAGGTCCTGAAGTAATTGATCAAGCTGTAAAAGTGTCAAATGCCATTGCTCAAAAATTTAATCACGAAATAAATTGGACACCAGCCTTAACTGGTGCAGCAGCAATTGATGACTGTGGAGAACCATATCCAGATAGTACTCATGAAATATGTTTGGCCGCTGATGCCGTTCTATTTGGAGCTATTGGTCACCCAAAATATGATAATGATCCTTCAGCAAAAGTTAGACCAGAACAAGGACTATTGAAAATGAGACAAAAACTAGGACTATTTGCAAACGTAAGACCAACATTTACCTTTCCGTCTTTAATTGATAAATCTCCTTTAAAAAGAGAGCGTATTGAAGGAACAGATTTAGTTTTTTTAAGAGAGTTAACTGGTGGAATTTATTTTGGAGAAAGAGGTCGTAAAGACGATGGGAATACTGCTTATGATACGTGTACGTATACACGTGCAGAAGTACAACGGTTAGCAAAAAAAGGGTTTGAACTTGCAATGACTCGTTCTAAAAAATTATGTTGTGTTGATAAAGCCAATGTTTTAGAATCTTCAAGATTATGGAGGGAAACAGTACAAGCGATGGAAAAAGACTATCCGGAAGTTACTGTTTCTTATGAGTTTGTTGATGCTGTAGCTATGCGTTTGGTACAATGGCCAAATTCTTATGATGTTTTAATTACAGAAAATCTTTTTGGGGATATCTTAACAGATGAAGCATCAGTTATTTCTGGTTCTATGGGATTAATGCCTTCAGCATCAGTAGGCGAAAAAACAAGATTATACGAACCTATTCATGGATCTTATCCCCAAGCCGCTGGAAAAGATATAGCAAATCCATTGGCTACTGTATTATCAGCTGCAATGTTATTTGAAGATTTTAATTTAACTGAAGAAGCAAAAGCGATTAGAGCAGTTGTTAATAAATCGTTAGAAGAAGGCGTTGTAACCGAAGATCTAGCCGAAGGTGGCAGAGCATATAAAACAAGTGAAGTTGGTGATTGGCTTGCTAAAAATATATAAGTTTTTTATTGTTAATTCAAATGAAAAAGCCTCTTAGAATCTTTTAAGAGGCTTTTTCTATTTAGTTTTATGCTTATTTTATTTATATGCTAAACGCTTAAACTTAGCTTTAATACTTTTTCTTTTTCTACTAATCACGATACCAACTGCAATAAGAATACCAGTACCTGCTAGCGCAGCACCAACAAAACTTGCTGAAGTTATACCGTAGCCCATCGCTATTGGTAGACCAGCTAAATAAGCTCCAGAAGCATTTCCCATATTAAAAGCGCTTTGATTCATGGAAGAACCTAACATTTCAGATCCTTTTGAAGCATTAATTATGGCCATTTGTAATGGTGTAGATACACTAAATGAAATAATTCCAATAATAAAAGTCAACACTAATATGGCTATAGGATTATAAGCAACTAATGTGTTTATAATTAGAGCTATTACCATCATAGCTAAACTTATAATAATAGCTTTCATAGGGGATAATTTTTCAGCCATTTTAGCACCTAAAAAATTGCCAACAACCATTCCTAACCCAGCAATAATCATAGCGTAACCGACCATGCTTTCTGGATAACCAGAAACATCTGTTAGCAAAGGAGCAATATAGCTATACCATGCAAAAAAACCTCCTGTGCCTATAGTTGTAAGTAATATGATCACCCAAAGTTCAACTCTTTTAAAGACTAATAAGTCTTTCTTAAAACCTTCATTGGAGGATTTGGGTTGTACAGGCATCCAAAAATAAACTCCTAACATGGCCATGATACCGACTACGCCGACTATTAAAAAAGCTACATTCCAATTAAAATGATGCCCAAAATAAGTACCTAATGGTACTCCAATAACATTGGCTATAGTAAGTCCAGCAAACATAGTTGCGATTGCTTGTGCAGATTTTCCTGGAGCTGCTAATTTACCCGCTACAACTGCTCCAATTCCGAAAAATGCACCATGTGGTAGACCTGATAGAAATCTAAAAATTAAAAGGCTTGAGTAACTTTCTGCAAAAGCTGACAATGTATTAAATACTGTAAACCAAACCATTAATGCCAGTAACATTTTATGAGCAGGCCATTTACCACCTAATGTTGTTAATAAAGGTGCGCCAATAACTACACCTAAGGCATAAGCAGCAATAAAATGTCCGGCTTCAGGTATTGTTATGTGTAATGCATTTGCCACATCTGGTAATATTCCCATAATGACGAACTCCGTCATTCCTATTCCAAAACCACCAATAGCCAATGCGATAAGTGCTTTTTTATTTATGGTTATTTTTCCCATATCCTATATTTTTAAAATTGATATCCTAGAAAGATATTCAATTTGATTTATCATTAATAAAAGACAAAATTAAAAAGAGTTATTTGTAATTTTCTATGCTTTATTAACCTATTTCTATGGGTAAACAACCTCTAGAATTTATGAAAAATTTAGAGGTTTAAAGAAAGATTGATGTTTACTTGAATAGTTAAATCTTTTAAATAAAAAACTATAAAATATAATCTGTACTTACAAAATTAGAGAGTTTTGTATCTAATAACTGTTCTATAATTTCTGTGTTAAAGTCATTATCTTTAAAAGCAACAAAGGTTCTAATTGAAAAAGAACGCAGCGCATCATGTACACTCAAGGTTGCCTGAGCAGAATCTTTTCGTCCTGTAAACGGATACACATCTGGACCTCTCTGACATGAGCTATTTAAATTAACACGACAAACTAAATTAACAAGTGTATCTATTAATGGTGCTAAAGCATACACATCTTTACCAAACAAGCTTACTTGTTGACCGTAGTTAGATTCTGCCATATCATCTAAAGGCTCTTCAATATCTTTGAAAGGAACAATAGGAATTATTGGCCCAAATTGTTCTTCTTGATACACAAGCATGTCTTTAGAAACAGGATATAAAACGGCGGGCCAGATATAATTTTCAGAATGTTGTCCTCCTTTTTTATTTAAAATTTTAGCACCTTTTTCTCTTGCATCATCAATTAAATTTTGAATATATGCAGGTTTGTCTGCCTCTGGTAATGGAGTTAGTTTTACACCTTCTTCCCAAGGATTCCCAAATTTTAATTCATCGACTCTCTTTGCAAAACGCTTGTTAAATTCGTCAACAATATCTTCATGAACATATACTACTTTAAGGGCGGTACACCGTTGTCCATTAAATGATAACGTTCCAGCAATACATTCGTCAATAGTAAGATCTAAATCTGCATCTGGCAAAACTATAGCAGGATTCTTTGCTTCTAAACCAAGTACTAATCGTAGTCTATTACTTTTTGGATGTTGATTTTGTAACGCATTTGCAGATTTGCTATTTCCAATTAAAGCCAAAACATCAACTTTACCAGTTTTCATAATCGGTGCTGCTACTGCTCTGCCTCTACCAAATAAAATATTGATTGTTCCTTTTGGAAAACACGTCTGAAAGGCTTCTAAAAGATAAGTTATCAATAATACACCATGTTTTGCAGGTTTGAATACGGCAGTATTTCCCATTATAATTGCAGGAATCAATAATGCAAACGTTTCGTTTAATGGATAATTATAAGGGCCTAAACATAGAACGACTCCTAAAGGTCCTCTTTTAATATGTGCATAAACCCCATCATGTTTTTGAAATTTAGCAGCATTTCGGTCTAGCTGTTTATAATCTTCAATAGTATCATAAATATATTCTACTGTTCTGTCAAATTCCTTTTCTGAATCTGGTAATGATTTGCCAATTTCCCACATTAATAATTTTACAATTTTCTCGCGTTTGGTTTCCATCTTTTTTACAAAAGCTTCCATACATTCAATACGATCTTTGACATGCATTGTTGGCCAAACACCTTGCCCTCTTCCAAATGCTTTATGTGCAGCATCTAAAGCTTCTATAGCGGCTTCTTCTCCCATATCAGGAATGCTACCTAATAGGGTTGGTTCGTAAGCATCGGTAGAAGAAATTGTTGAATATACATTTGTTGAATTTCCGTTCCAAACTTTAAGTTCACCATCAACCAGATATGTTTTCTGTTGAATAGTTTCTGTAATTTGAAATTCTTGAGGGATGGTTATTTTTGTACTCATAAAAGGTATATTTAATAGTGTTTAATCAGAACATGAATGTAAATAACGAAGTTACTAAAAACCTACGTCAAATTTAATGATCTAGTACTTTTGTTATCTATTTTGGTTTCGAAAACGATTGATGTTTTACAGGCAGAATGTCTTCAAATTAGATATTGAAATAAATCTGGTTTATCATTTAAATAATCTCCAAAAAAGTTATTTTCTTTCATTCTTGACATTAATGGTGCTAAATCATCTGGACTCTTTAATTCTATTCCAACAATAGCTGGAGCATTTTCTTTACTCGATTTTTTTGAATATTCAAAGTGTGTAATATCATCATCAGGACCGAGAATTTCAGCAACAAATTCTTTTAAGGCACCAGGTCGTTGTGGAAAACGAACAATAAAATAATGCTTCAACTTGCCGTATAAAAGTGCTCTTTCTTTTATTTCTGCTGTTCTGGTAATATCATTATTACTCCCACTTAATATGCAAACTACATTCTTACCTATAATATCCTCTTTATAAAAATCTAAGGCAGAGATAGTCAGTGCCCCAGCTGGTTCTACAACAATGGCATCTCTATTGTACAGATCAAGAATTGTTTGGCAAACTTTTCCTTCAGGTACGGTAACAATATCACTTAAATTATCTTTACAAATACTAAATGTATAATCTCCAACACGCTGCACTGCTGCACCATCTATAAACTTATCAATAAACTCTAATTCGGTATTCACACCTTTTTCTATAGAAGTTTTCATTGAAGGAGCTCCTTCAGGCTCTACTCCTATAATTTTTGTGTTTGGAGAAAGTGCTTTGAAAACACCAATTAACCCTGATGCTAAACCACCACCGCCAATAGCCACAAATAAATAATCTATTGGAGAATCAAATTGATCTAATAGTTCCAAACCAACTGTTCCTTGACCTTCAATAACTTTTGGGTCATCAAATGGATGGATATAAATTTTTCCTTGCTCTTTACAAGCTTTCATAGCAGCTTTTGAAGAATCATCAAAAGTGTCCCCAACTAAAATTATAGTCACCCAATCACCACCAAACATTTTGGTTTGTTCAACTTTCTGTTTTGGAGTAACAGATGGCATATAAATATGTCCATTTACTTTTAAATGGTTGCATGCAAATGCAACACCTTGCGCATGGTTACCTGCACTGGCACAGACAACACCTTTCATTTTTTCGAAATTTGAAAGAGAACTCATTTTATTATATGCTCCTCTTATTTTATATGAACGCACTCTATGAAGATCTTCTCTTTTTAAAAGAATTTTTGCATTAAATTGGTTCGAATAACGAATGCTTTCTAATAAAGGGGTAGTAGTTGCAACTTCTCTAATAATTTTTGCAGCATCATGTATATCATTTATATTGGGAAAATAATCCATAGAACAAAATTAAAAACCTGTCAAGCCTTTGATACTGAAAAATCAGCAAAAGAAAACTTGACAGGTAAGAAATAAATAGTGAAACTTTATACTATTGGTTTCATTGCTGTCATTGATGCTCTTAATCTAGCCCCAACAATTTCAACAGGGTGTTCTCTTAAAGCTTTATTAACTCTAATCAATTTTGCATTATCAACACCATTTCCTTTTCCTTCGTTAAACTTTTTACCAATTACATTAGTATCAATTTTCTTCATGAAGTCTCTTAAAAGAGGTTTACAAGCGTGATCAAATAAATAACAACCATATTCTGCTGTATCAGAAATTACACGGTTCATTTCAAAAAGTTTTTTACGAGCTATCGTATTTGCAATTAATGGTGTTTCGTGTAATGATTCATAATATGCAGACTCGGCAATAATTCCAGAATCTGTCATGGCTTCAAAAGCCAGCTCTACTCCTGCTCTAACCATTGCCACCATTAATACACCATTGTCATAAAATTCTTGTTCAGAGATTTTATCATTTCCTGCTGGAGTTTTTTCAAATGCTGTTTCACCAGTAGTGGCTCTCCATGTTAAAAGATTTTTATCATCATTTGCCCAATCTTCCATCATTGTTTTAGAAAATTCTCCTTCAATAATGTCATCCATATGCTTTTGAAAAAGTGGACGCATAATATCTTTTAATTCTTCTGAAAGTTCAAAAGCTTTAATTTTTGCAGGATTAGATAAACGATCCATCATGTGCGTAATGCCGCCATATTTTAATCCTTCAGTTACGGTTTCCCACCCATATTGAATTAATTTTGAAGCATAACCGGCATCGATTCCTTTTTCGATCATTTTATCAAAACATAAAATAGATCCGGTTTGTAATAAACCACAAAGAATTGTTTGCTCTCCCATCAAATCAGACTTTACTTCTGCAACGAAAGATGATTCTAATACGCCTGCTTTATCACCACCTGTTGCAACAGCGTATGCTTTTGCTTCAGCAAAGCCTTTATCTTGAGGGTCATTATCTGGGTGAACTGCAATTAAAGTTGGAACCCCAAAACCTCTTTTGTATTCTTCACGAACCTCAGAACCTGGGCATTTTGGAGCCACCATGATTACTGTAAGGTCTTCACGTATTTTTGTACCTTCTTCTACGATATTAAATCCATGAGAATAAGATAAAGTAGCACCTTTTTTCATTAAAGGCATAATCGCTTTAATTACACTTGTATGCTGTTTATCTGGTGTTAAATTGATAACTAAATCTGCTGAA
>TARA_R110002051_G_scaffold203417_2_pt1 | contig 23405 bp, 12 predicted proteins | sample TARA_R110002051 | Tara Oceans TARA_R110002051 (sample SAMEA4397023) | marine metagenome | biome: Polar Biome; feature: [MES] marine water layer (ENVO:01000295) within the mesopelagic zone...; material: water (ENVO:00002006), including particulate matter (ENVO:01000060) such...
TGTTTATTTGGTTGGTTGGTTACTGGCTCCCACCTTTTTTGATGAGGCTAAGTTCAGGAAAATAGGAGACGAGGACAAGGCAGGTTTTGTGTTCAAGTCCAATGGATACCAAATAACTATTGGTGAGTTGAATCCACCCCTTCAGTTTAAACAGGGGTTGTAATAAAAAGGGGGGGACACAGGCCCCCTCCGATAGGAGACAATTCTGTTTGGTAAATCCTTTCGTTAAAGTAGTCTTCTGCGCTCTTGGCGGACATTGTCTTGGCTAACTCGTAAAGACAAAGCTCCGTGCTGTAAATGGCTCTAGGGACTTCAGTATCGAGACCCATGAAAGCACTGTCACAGATTCCTTCAGCGAGGACAATGTCATCGACTTCTCCAGGCATTATCTCTTCTATGAAGTCTAAAATTTCTTCTCTGGTCATTTTACAAAAACTTGTTGTGGTGTCTCGATGTCTCGGTCTATATCGAATTTACAATCTAGGTCAATTTCCCAAATTTTACCACCACCCGACCCAATAGATTTTACAGGGCGTGCCTTCTTACTATTCTTGCTGGATTCTTCTAGGATGAGAAATCCTCGACGCACAAATTCCAAATTACCAGACACCCCTATGCTCCGGCCCCCATTAAACTCATGGACGCTTCCTTGGAACTCGGTCAAAGTGCCCCGCCAAATGGGCACAGTATAATACTCCCGCGCCCTTTTTACAAAGAACTCCACCAGTTCTGCCACAGTGGACCGACTGGAATTATCATATGCGGCAGATGCAATTGATTTATCAATAAAGCTGACAACTCCAAATCGGGAGGCCCCCTCGACTTCTTTTGGAACATCCCAGTCAAGAAGGAAACGCGCAAAGTGAGGGAGTTCATCTTCTATTGTCTGTTCTACAACAGAGTTGGACGGGAAGTCGCTGGTGGCAGAATCACTAACTCGCAGGGCCATGAGCTTATCACGATTACTGGAATCCAAAGAGGGTATAACTGACAAGCTGTTGGCATCCATGTTGAGCGAGAATACTACACGCCCAGCCCAAGGCACAGATACTGCATCTACATATTTGGCATGGTATTCAATTCGTGGATTTGCTACTGACTTCTTGATAAGTTCTGTTGCCCTTCTCTGATCCTGAAAGGAGGCCGCTGATGTGGTATCATCAATTACCCAAGTAGCCACCCGTGCTAGATCCTTATTAAATCTAGTTTGCCCCGACAAATAATCTGAAGCGTCCGCAAACCCACCCACTAGGGCAGATATGACTTTATTTGACAGGAGGGACTTACCCTTGTTGGTGGGGCCAACTAAAAGGAGAGCCTGTCCCTGCGCTGTCTCTCGCTCAAGCACCGCTGTATAAAACCGTTTCAGCCAAGCGTAAAAATACAGAATTGTGTCATGCTTTTTGCTATTTGCGAACAGTTGGTTAAGCCACTTTTGCAGGAAGGGCCATCTTGATTGATCCCCGTCATCTGCTGGTTCTATGGGGTTTATGTTGGCATTGTTTAGGATGCGGTGGGAATTGTAAGTAACAACTCTTTCCTTGCTGAATATAACGGGAGCAATTTCATCAATCCTATTTTCATTTGCTATGGTTAGTAGGGCACTTTCAACTTCAGAAAGAGATTGCCCCCGCCTAGGGCGCGGGGAGAATCCGGCTCTGCGTAGTTCCAGAACTAGCTGATCTTTTGGGATCATGTGTGCAGTCCCGTAAAGTAGCTTAAAATGCGATTTACCATTGAACCAATAATTGTCCAGCAGGTTGCCCATTTTTTGAGTTTCATACTCCTCAATAAACTTGGATCCAAAGATTTCTTTCCAAGTAACAAAGCCCTTCCCCGCCCGGTCGCTATAACAAACGATACCTTCTTCAACTACCTGGCAGCCCTCGCGTTCAATTCCATCGTCTATCCAAAATAGGGGGCCCCGTGCGCTGACAATGAAGTCCCCCTCCCATCTGTTAGGGAAGCGTTTTTCCACCTCTTTTTCAATGATCTCAATAGGGACAGACGTTTCGGTTGATTGAGGGGGCTTGTCACTGGCTGATTTAAGCAGGGCCGTCCTATACACTGCCTTGGGCAGGGGTTCCCCTGTCCTTGTCCAGTCTTCGCCTATTTCAAAGTATTGTCCTGCTTTAAAGGATGAGCTATCAAACCCCGCAAATATTCGTTCAACCCCTAGGTGATTAGCAATCCGTTTAATGAACGCATCATACATATCAGGGGAGATGGGCATCTTGCCCTCAAATTCCCATACCAGACGTATGTAGCCCGATTGTGTCCGTGTTCTCCAAGTGGGGGTAAACTCCTTACACTGCGCTTGGATTAGCCTATCCACTGCACCCCAATCAACGGGGGCATCATAGTCAGCAACTATGCCATGAACAGCATTTACTAGGTTTTCGTTAGAGATTCGCACAGAAGGGTTGTCCCCCTCGCACATGTTAAAGAAAACATGGTCTGTCTTAGTGTCTGCACACCACTCCCTGTAAAGGGCTTTCGTTTTAAATTTTGGCTTGTCCGTTTCAATTTTTGAAAGGTCAGCTGCTTTCGTTGTTTTCTTTTCCCGAAGGTTCTTAATATACCGGTATTTCATTTCTCATATCTATCTAGGATTTTGCCTTCTGCCGCTAACGGGATATCAGGGATCCAATCAGGTGCTCTGGACATGCTTTCAATTACACTTTCTAGGGTTTTTTCAGAGTCCTCCTCGTCCACTTCGATGATGAATTCGTCATGGACATGGAAGATGATTTTCATGCCCTTTTCCTCAAGGCGGATCATCATGTCTGAAAAAATATCGCGGGCCAGTCCTTGAGAGAAATTCTCTGCGAGTAGGCCACCCCACAGGCGCATTGGAATTTTCTTGGAACCCTTAGTGACCATGGAGACGTAGTTACGTCTACCTTGCTGGAGAGTGGTAGTTATTTTTCCGTAATTTAAAGAACGCCCCGAAGGCATATCCAGGGTGAACTCACCCCCAGTCGCGTAGGCTACATGCATTCTGCGTTGCAGCAAATTCCACAGGCGGACTACCTTACTCATTTTCTGTCTGTAGAGAGCCACGGCCATTTGTGCCTTTAGGGAGGACATTCCTGAAATGATTGAGAACCTGTTGGATGAGGCCCCGTAGCCACACCCGAGAACCATCTGCTTGATCACATGGCGTAGCTTGGGGTCTTCTTCTTTTAAGACCCCTTTGTTTTTGTCCCACTTACCAAAGCGGATAGCAAATTCTTCATAGATGTCCTCGCTACAACTGATCTCTTCTAATATTTGCTGGTCCTCTGCCAACCAGCACAGGGTGCGAACTTCAATCTGCGCTAAATCTGCTACAATTAGTTTCTTCCCTTTTTTGGGAGCAATGAGGTGTCTCAGGTTAACCCCAAACATGTCCCCTCTTGGTAGGTTCTGAAGGTTAAGGTTGGCTCCTGACCCAGACCATCTACCCGTGTGCGCCCCCATATACATCAGCGATCCGTAGTAGCGGTCATCCGACATGGTTGCAAAATCAAAAGACTCCAGTTTCTTTTTCAAAGCATTTATGCGCCGATAGTCCCTGACTGCCTCAATCCATGGATGCTCTTTGCCATGGATGCAGATCCACTCGTTGGCCTCTTCACTGGAGAGGGCAAGACTTGCTGGTGGCTCAATGTCCAGCTTGCGGCACTCTTCGTTGAATGCTTTCCGTGAAAGCGTTGGAGCTTCGTCTATCCAAGGAATAATGCTCTCGGCATCAAATAGTCGTTGAGAGATTGCCTCTTGTTGCTTCTTGAGTAATTTAATATCAATAGGTATTCCTCGCTGAACCCCCAGGCGATTTATTCTACTTATTTCACGTTCCTTCTGTGGCCACTGGTCCTTTAAACTTTCCCACAGTTTAAGGCACAGTTCAGAGTCCTTCAGTGCGTAGTCGCTGACTTCTGCCTTGAAGTCTTTAGGCATATCTTCCCATTGCTTACCCTTCATGCTGTCCCGTGTTGACTTGTCCACTTCTTCCCCAAACAGTGTTGCAGAAGCTCCTTTAAGGGAGCGCGGTAGCCCACAATAGGCAGCTAAATCAGCGGTGCAGTGCCATTCAGCGCATTCTACCTTTGGCCACCATCCTTTGCCAACTCCAAACAAGTAGAGGGTCTCATCAAAGGAGGCGTTATGTGACAGAACCTGCTGCCCCTCTAAAAGGGACCAGTCAAAATCTTTTGGGTGTCCCACCCATTTTAATCCATCATCTCCAACTACGCTCATTAGGTAAGCGTCGAAGTCGGGGTGCGAAAAGTAGCCCAATGGACCAAGGGTTCTTATGGAGCAAGCCTTGTCATAGAAGGACTCATAATCTAGGGCGTAAGTATTCATAGCGAGGATTGCTCCAGCGACTCCCAGGCAGAAAGCATAAGACCCAAGAGCCGCCGGAGCGGGTGGCGTACGCCGTGTTGTTAAGAGCTAGGCTTGTAATCTAATTCCTGATCAAGCTGCTTTTGGAGAGCAGTTATGAGGAATTGAAATTCCTCTTGCTGGTCCATTAAGAGTTTCGACTTTTCAGTATACTCTTTTCGCAATTTCCCAAGATCATCAATATGTCCTTGAAGGACCTGTACCGTTGTTTTAGATGACATTGATCTAAGCGGTAAAGTTTTTGATGAATTCTACAACGGCTTCAGGTGCTTCACCTTTTGCAATGGTCAAGCAAGCGTTATACCATTCAGTTTTACCACGACTTGCAAACTCGGTCTTAAACGTCCAAGTCTTTTTCGTCAACGGCTCCTTGGGATTGAACTTGGCGAAGGTGCAGAGTCTCTTAAAGGTATTCCTGTAAGATACATTCTGCACATCGAGTTTACCCATGGCATACATGGTATCCCCTATGGGGAACTGGAAGGCTCCTTCTTCTCCTCCTTCGTGCTGTGGGATTAGCAGAGTGATGTCCGCAAATTCACGAACGTCATATTCTGATTCACTGGCCAGTGTGACCCTTTCCTCCTCTGTTCTAGCAATCTGCCCCCTAATTTCCAGTTCATATGGGATCTTTTCGCGCCAAGCTTTAACGGCACTAATAACGATTACATCTACAGTATCCACCTCCTTGAGCACAACGTGTGACTTATCAATAACAAGATCTCCGAACTCACCAGTGTCATACTCCGATGACTTCTGGCGAATGTTGAACCTGGGGATGTCAATGTCACTTGCAGCAATCTCCCACTTGGGGCTTTCCGCTAGCTCTGTCTTCTCTATTTCTACTATTTTCTCTGTTGTCTTTGGCATTCTGTTTTTCTGTTTGGTGTTTAGGACAGCGTGTATCGCGTGTCCGATGTGTTTATTATGTTCGCTGCTTCTACAGCATCCATAAAGTCTTGAGCCACTTGGCCCTTTTCCCCTTCAGGGGCTGCCTTACCTACAGCCTCTGCAATTTTTTTCAAGGGAAAGTTAGCCAGCTCTAGGATTTTTTCTGTGGGTACATCGTGCTTCCCCACAATCTCCATTAGCTTAGGGTTGTTATTGCACTTACGGGTGGCCCCCATCGACCTTAGTCTAAGGGAAGGGAACTCTGCTCCTTCAAGTGCTCTAGATATTGCCTTGGCTTTAATGCGTGTTGCCCAGTTGGTTACAATCTTAGCCACAGCCCACAACTGTTCCAGAGTCTCGGGGTCTTCAGGGTCTTCAATGTCATCGGGTAACTCCACATTAGATACACGCTTGGCTACCCCCAAGGCAACGGCTCCCAGCGCGGGGCATTTTTCCTCATAAGCACAAAAACGGCAATTAACATTGGGGGTTAAGTCATCCAAGTCGGGTGACCCCTTTTCCCATTGAGGTCTCGTTTCCTCACCTGCTTTAATTACTTCAGTTAGTTCTTTAATTAGTTCAGGTAGTTCTTCCCGCTTGAACTCCCCATGCAAGACCTCGTCCCTAACGGGGATGTAGAATACAAAGACAATGGTGGCTACATCGGGGAACCTCTGGAAGGCCCCAACTGTGTAGGCTTTAGCTTGCCAGTTTTTCCTTGGTTCATCAATAAGGCTAATGCCTGTCTTGTAGTCCCCCATGACCGCCCTGTCTCCGTAGATAGTTAAACGGTCACAAGTTCCCCAAGTGCTTGTTCCCTCTAGCTCAACGTCAACCTGCACCTCGTTATACTCTGTGCGCTCTGTGTCCCCGATGACAGTCTGTAGGAAGTCGTCCTCATCTTTGACTATCTGTTCGTAAATTTCCAGTTCCTCCTCGTCGTGGAGCGCGGACGGATCCCGCACCTCCAGTGCTTCGTGGATGCGTGTGCCTTTCTCAGCGGCAGCACTCGTCCCTGAACGCCCGTTGTAGCCAGAACAGGCTGCTACATACTTGAGGCTGGAGGGTGAGAACTCTGCGTGATCCCTGCTGGTGTGGTCCGGTTGGTTACTCATTTGGGATAAGTTGGTATTCAAAAAGACCATTCAAGACATGCTTTCTGTTTACAGTATGACTGCCAAATCTTTTCTTTCGTAGGTGTCTAAGCTGTGCGCTTACAGAAGCCACTGGATCTGGATGGCCATGTGAAGTGTGCAATGAGGTATCTGCGCTAATAGCGTTAAGTGTCCTCCACTTTTGATCTTTCATTACTTTGAACACGCGGCCTATTTGATTTTTCAGGCGTGTGTAATCTCTATTCGGTTTATATTCTGGCCCGTTGAAATGATCTGGTTCGCTGAGTTTAATATTGTTCATGGCTTTATTTGTTCTTGGTTAGAATGATGCCCGTTAGTGCGTTCTGGTTTATCCATGTAATGCAGTCAGGTTTTTAAGTTTTCTGTTGATGGTGTCCATGACTTTTTCCTCAATGGAATCAACGGCGACTAGCACCTTCTGAATTGCGTCTGACTTGGCCCCGTTGCGGTGTATCCGGCCTAAAGTTTGAAGGTGGTTCTTGGCCGAGAAGGAGGGGCTTATTAAGCTAACACGGGGCCTATTCCCGTTGATGTCATGCAGAGAGACACCGGTCCCCCCTGCTGCAATATTTGCCACTACAAGGTGGGTCCGATCCGCCTGGAAATCGTCGATGACTTTTTGCCGCTCCGTTCCTGTCTGGTTCCCATCAATCTTTCCGCAGTCCAGTTGTTCGCAAAGGGCATTAACAGAGTCTGTAAAGTTCACAAATAAAACAACAGAGTTGCCCTGGTTAACAAGATCCTGTGCGATGTCCGCAAGGTCAGGAACCTTGAAGGATTCTGCCAGTTGTCGGGCGCGTAGGATGTCCACAATAACAAAGCCACTATCTGTAATGGACTTGCTGTCCATGATGAATGCTTCCACAATGGACGGAGTAAGCCCTAAATCGTCGTAGGCTTTAATTATTTTACTGGTGTTGCTAAATTGGGTGGGTTCAATAAAAACTCTATTGGCGCGAAAGCTGTCTGGGAAATCCCCGACAGTCAATTTATGCCCTGTGATTCCATAGATGGATTCCCTGACATCCTTCAGTTTGTCACGACTTAGAAGCCGCCATTGGTTCCACTGATCCTGATTGCAACCGTTGGCTTGCATCCAGCTAAACCAACTAGGTCTGCCATCTGCTCTTTTGTTAAGTCCATGAAGTCCAAGCATGAAGCCGATGGCCCGCATCTCTGTTGGGTCTTCACAAGAAGTGGCAGACATTCCATGCACCCGAAACCCCTGCTCTACCAGAGAGATCACCAGTTGGGCAGACTGTGTATAATGTCCTTTGCACTTATGAATCTCATCAACTAGCACAAGGGTGCTCTTGGGCAGATGCCAGCGCATCATTTTTTTGCCCTTCTTACTCATATGCTTAGTGCGCCCTGTCCGAAGTTTCTCATAGTTGAGGACAAAGAGGGGCTTGAGACCTGTCTCTTCTAACTCCCGCTCCCAAGAAGGTATCACAGATTTGGGGCACATAACTGCTACAGGTTTACCTAGTTGTTTTGCCAAATGGGCTGCCACAACAGTTTTGCCAGTCCCCACAGAACTGGTATCAATAGTGTTTCGCCGCGCCTTTAGGGCGTCAAGGAAGAACGAAACAGCTTCCGCTTGTTTTGGATATAGTGCTTTCATGAACGAGCGGGACTATAAACGCCTGTCAAGTTCTTGTCCACCCTTTTATTCCCAATTAGGGGGTGTATGGGATTAGGGGGTGTATGAAATAGGGGGTAAAACCTCACACACCCCTTTATTTCTGAAAGTGTGCATACACCCCCTAATCCCATTGCCAAATTAGGCAACCTCCTTATAGCCAAGGAGTTGTGCCACGCACACCTTTTTTGGTGCAATGTGTGCATAGAACCAGCAAAAAACTAAAGGGAAAAATTCTCAGGAATCTCCAACTGTTTTTTTGAACAGGTATCTTGCAATCAAAAAAGCGTCAATCATACCATCATGCGGTGTGGTTGCCCTCTTACTTTTTCTCCAGCACTCATCAGGTGCGAGCGCGGCGGCGACCCTCAGTGCGGCTCTTTTAGTTTCTCCCTTTGCCACGCGCCCCAGCATTTTTTTCTGCCAATTGTGGACAGCCACACAGCAGTGGTCCCACTCCCTGCTTTCTGCTAACCCCAACAACTTACCAAATGATATACCCATCGAGCGAACAGCTTGTGATGATCGTGCATGGTGAAGGGGTTCCTCCACCGCGAACAGGAATGGAGACTCCAGTGACATCACCCATTCATACACTCTACGGGTATCTATCTCTGAACGCCGTAACCGAACCTTCGTGGGCATTGCTGTCTTAGCGATGACCCCTCCCGTGTGTTTTGATATGGCTACCAGTCCGCCAGTCAGTCCGTTATCAACACCGATGATCATAGGGAATCTATTGACTTACACCGCACCAGCAAACCCTCTCCTTCTGTGGGTAGGAAAATATCAATATTTTTACCGAGCATTTGCAGGTAGTAGACTTCCCTTGCCACACGGGGTTTAACCAAGTAAAAAGCACCTGTTTGCATTTCTGATACAAACTTGAAGTCTTTTGGGGGCACTTCCACCCTGATAAGAACCCAAGGATCCGCGAGGATAAGTCTGTCAGGGAACATCTGGGTGTGTTTCGTCATCTAGAAACACAGGGGTGGCGTCCCCGTAGTCCGTCTGGAGATATTCATATTCATATCTTTCATATGCTTGGACAGACGTTAATTGAAAATTCTTCTCTAGGAGAGTTAGGGTTATCCTTTTGGAATAACAGGCCACTGGAGGTCTCCCGTATGTCTCCACCATCCCTATAAAGGAGTCCTCAAGCCCCGAGTAAAGCAACAGGGATCTTTCTGGCTCTTCGTATGTCTCTGGTTCGTTGGGCATTATTCATCAAGTGGCTCTGCTTCAATGATTTTCTTCGGGGATGTCTTGATAGAACCACCCCCCTTGTCTGCCTTGGTATTATTCAAGATGGAAATGTCTATCTGAACTTTACCGGCTCCTCCCCCATTCCTTGCATTAAGCCCTAAGTTTCTCCGAATCAATTGGTCTAGTTCAGATAATTCCTTGACTGTGCGGGGTCCTCTTAAATTCTTGACGTTGTCCCGAAGGAGCTTGATGCTGGTGGCAGCTACATATGTCTGGTATTTATCCGCAGGAGATGCCTGTGAATCCGCAACTTGCAGTATTTCGTCATTCTCTGCAAGGCGGGCGTCATGGCTGGCTAGTTTTCTTTCCTCCCTGGTGGAGTTCTGCAATTCTTCATTCAGTGCCGTATTTAATGGATCTGGGTCATCAGGTTTTGGGTTGGGACCATGCACATTCTTCTTGGGTTCCACTCCGCGCTCTCGTAGCCATCTTCGCAGTGTAGATGTGTGGATATCGAGTTCCTTACTGATGCTTACGAGCTTATAGTCTTGATTATAAAGCTCAATGGCGCGGGCCATTAATTCTTCTTTTTTGGTAATTTTAGCCAAAGCACTTAATATATACTGTTTTTATGAGAACAATTCAAGTCCCATGAATAATCGATTGCATATCTACGAACCGCGCATAGAGGCGGGAACTCACCAAATGGATGTGGGTGGTCTGAACATCCCTGCCACTAACACATTAACTGCGCTACTCTATGGCTTTGCACACCATGAGGATAACAAGGCGCGTGAGTATTACTTTTGGCGGCTTTGCGATGAGTTGTTTAACCATGACGACTTACCAGAACCGATGATGGTAAGGCACCCATGGGCGGAAGAAATGGTAAAAGCGGTCATCCGCAATAAGTATGTTTCAATAGGGGGAGCCGCCTCATCAGGGAAGAGTCATACAATGGCAGCTTGGGGCATCCTTAGCTGGTTAGCGGCTCCTAGGGACACACTGGTTTTGTTAACTTCAACCACTTTGCGTGAAGCGCGGAAACGGATATGGGGATCAGTCATCTCCCTATTATCTGTTATTGAGGATGCCCCCATGAAGATCAGGGATTCCATTGGAAATGTGGCCTATGTGAATGAGCAGGGAAATTTAATTGAACGTGCTGGTTTGTCCCTCATCGCTGCGGAAAAGTCCAAAACCCGCGAAGCTGTTGGTAAGTTCATCGGGATAAAGCAGAAGCGGGTGATCCTAATTGGAGATGAGCTTGCGGAATTGAGTGAAGCCATCTTGCAAGCTGGGTTGTCCAACTTGTCAAAGAACCCCTCATTTCAGTTGATAGGCATGTCTAACCCCAGTAGCCGCTTTGATGCTTTTGGGATTTGGAGTGAACCAAAAAATGGGTGGGATTCTGTTGATACAAACATTGATGATACCTGGAGTACTAAGTGGGGCGGACAATATGTGCGCTTTGATGCAGAGCGGAGTCCAAATGTGCTGGCAGGAGAAGTTATATACCCCTGGTTGCCTACGTCTGACAAGTTGGCAGAGGACAAGGCACTGCTTGGTCAGAGTTCTCGCGGTTACATGCGAATGGTTCGTGCTGTGTTTTTTGACAGTGATGAAACAGAGGGCATATACAGTGAAGCCGAGTTAACCCGATCAGGGGCAATGGGTGAAGTGGAGTGGTCAGGTCCACCAATTCCAATTGCAGGGCTGGATCCCGCTTTTACAAATGGGGGTGATAGAACAATTTTGTATACCGGTAAGGTTGGTTACAACCAAACAGGGCAATACTGCGTGTGCCTTGAAGAGGCAATCCACCTTAATGATGATGCCACCAACAAAGCGGTTCCGCGCACCTATCAGATTGTTCGTCAAGTGAAGGAGGCGTGTCAGAAGCGAAAAATAAAGCCCGAAGATTTAGCAGTGGACGCAACAGGAGCCGGTGCGCCTTTTTGCGATGTTCTTGCGGGGGAGTGGAGTGACCAGATTCTCCGTGTTTCATTTGGGGGAAAGGCATCAGACAGGCGGGTATCAGCAAATAGCAAGATGATTGGGCAGGAGCTATATGTCAACAGGGTTAGTGAGCTTTGGTTTGTTGGCAAGGAGTTCGTTCGTACAAAACAAATTTTTGGAATCAATAATGATTTGGCACAAGAGATAACGGGCAGGAATTATGACATGCTAAAGGGGTCAACCCTGCGGATGAAGATTGAGTCCAAGCCAGAGTTCAAGGCGCGGTTTGGTCGCTCCCCTGACTTGGCGGATGCTGCCTTCTTATGTGTGGATCTGGCGCGGCAACGTCACGGGCTTGTTGCTGTAGATCCTCCTGATGATAAGAGTGGGGCCACCCCAAGGCAACGTAGGTCCATCAAACGTCTTGCGGGGGTGCTGAAAACTGATGAATTGCTGGGGGGCTAAAAGTTCTTCTATAGAAGGGGTGTAGTTAATTACATTAACAACATTAACTACACCCCTTCTATAAAAGAACTTTATAGGGTCAACTTGACCTGTTGCTTCTTGGGATAAAAAGCTTAAATTTAGGTTCCTTTACTTTGTAAATACAATCAAGCCATGGAAAGAGCACTAGAATTAGCCAGCAAACGTCGGAAGCAACGGAAGAAACTGCTCCAAGGGGGGAAAACTAAGCCTACCGCCACTGGCCCCGTAACACCCAAGTCACCTCCCAAGTCACCTCCCAAGTCACCCCCCAAGTCACCTCCCAAAGATACAGCCATCCCTAAAGACAGACCTGTTCCCGAGGCTCCCATGACCACGGCGGAAGATCCCCACTCTGCTACTGGTGACAGGGTGTCACTATTTGGGGGCAAGCGAGCACAGGCCCCACCTCTATCACGATTAAGCGACCCGTCATCTCCCAATCCAGAACCAATGGCCAACCCCCCAAAAGTCGATCCTGGGTGGAACCCTCGCGCTACGCATCCTAGCGGACGGGAAAACATATCCTCCGAAATACCCACTACCGTTGCCCAGCTTACACCTCCCCCACAAAGCACGGAGGCAGGTGTTGCCGCCGCGATGGCTAAGCCCCCGCAAGCCAATAGGCAATTGCAATGGCCTCATCACTATCTTGACAATACTGACACTCCATTTTTCAAGTCACTACCAAAAGCTAGCCTCACGACCAAGGAGGGGGCAGTCAAGCGCCCCAAAGGGCTTCATGTTCCTAAAAGCAAAGAGGGCTTAACCCCTGCTCAACCTTCTTCAGTTACTGTTGATGATCCCTCAAGGAAGGGAAAAACCGCATATGATCCAAGATATGATAAACATTTTGAGGTAGCACCAACATCTGAAGTTATCGGTGGCACTGGCAAGGGTCATGTTAAATGGGTCACTCCAGATCAGAGACAAGTGCGAGCACAACGATTCCTTGATGAGTACCCCACTGTTGATTTTCAAGATCCCCGAGCTAGGATTGAGGGCGGCAAGGTGGTTCATGGTCGAACCGCGACGACCCCCGCAGGTGTTTCTAAATCCCGCGCAACGGTTGATCGCTTGATAGCACAACAGCAAGATACAGCTAGACGAAGGAGAGCAGGGGAGGATCAGCCTGGTGGAGGTTCACTTTCATTGGGGTATGAAACCCCCTCCATGAAACCCCCTGAATACAGGGACACCAAAGAAGGCAGGGAATATTGGGAAGCTCTTAACCCTGAAGTGTGGACAACAAAGGATGTACTCGAAGATGTGGGCGGCGAGACCAGAATGCGCAAGCCAACAGCAGAGGATATGCGGGTGCGTGGATATAAGTTTGACCCCAAGCAGGGCGGATGGGGCAAGTGGGAAAGAGATCCTATAAAAGACTACAACTACCCCGATGAAAGATTTAGGCGGACAACAGGTCCTATTCCAGGGGACACCCGAGGTCTCGAAACAATACAAGCCCAACTGGACTTATCTGCCCAAGTGAAAACCCCATTGGCTAATGACCCGAATTACTGGTTGGACTTTTCTAATGCGGCAGAGCTTGAGAGATTTAGGAAACATGCCAAAGGAATAGGACTCACTTCCAGACAGTTTGATGCCTATATTGATAAGGTTACCAAGAAAGCTGTTTATGACCGTGACCTCAAAGCAATGCTTGGACACCAAGCTCGCGTTGTCCGCAACCCAGCTAACTGGGCAATGAAAGGGCTACTTGATCCTCAAGATGTAGCTACGACTAGAAAAGCGATGTATCCTGACCAAACCGCAGAGCAAGCTGAAATCCTTAGAGCTGCTTTAGACAAGAAGGATAAGCAACACCAAAAGGAGTTAGACGATCTGAAGAAGAAGTACGAATAAGCTATCATGTCCGACAACTACGAAAGAGAACGTAAAAGGGAGGCAGAGAAGAGCACAAGGGTAAGACCCAATACAGTGACCCCTGCCTGGAATTTTGCTGAAGATCAGGTTCGACAAGGTCTCCGCAACATACAATTTGGCATCGAGGGAGATGGCTCACTTAACAGGCGCAGGTTGTTGCAGGACATAACCCTTGCAGGTCTCCCCCCTGAACAGGAGGATGTCCTGTTAAAACAGGCATCTACCCAAGCCGATGAGATGGTTGATAGGCAGTTCTTGGATCAGGAGAAAGTCCAGTCTGGGGCTGCACGAATCCAGGCTGGGGTTGCGCGTGGCCATCAGATTGGCACTTATGAGCGTGAAGCTGAAGACAGGGAAGCTGCCAAACTGATACTGCCCGACATCACTCGACAGGCTCATGATATAATCAACAGCAAGGATCCACTGGATGTCAGGTTCAGGAAGATTACCTCCCTTCAAGTTAGTCGTCCCGATATGTTGCAGAACAAATATTACAACGACACCTTTAAGACGTTTACTGAAACACTGAAGAATGAGCACTTGGTCACGCAGGGAAGAGCTACCAGTAATCCTGAACTCACTAGAATTGAAGGCATGGCTAAACGCATGGCAGAAGTTGGTAATGTTAAGGGCATTCAGGCTCTCAAAGAGGTTCATCCTAAATATGTAAGTGTGCTAGATGACTATGAATTAGAAGCCAGCGGCTTTAAGCCCAAGCCAAGCACAACCTTGGTGGCTCGCTTGAAAGGCTACCAAGAAGATATTGCCACCGCACTTGATGATGATGGCGACGATGATGAAGTCTACGCGGGGATAACCAGGAAAGTTAGGGCCGTTGTAGCTGAAGCGGAAAAACGAAAAATAGCCATACCACCTGATGTTCTGGCTACATTAGATCTAAAATTAAAAATCATTCCTTGGTCTGAGAATAAGGCATCCTTGAGAGCGGTTCTTGAAATTGTCACTAAACTTATAGAAAGTTCCTCAACACCTGCTTCTCCTGTTGACCCAGGGAAAGATGCCGGACCTGTAGGCCCAAGGAAAAGGCCAATTGCACCGCCTCAATAACTAATTCAAAATGGCAGATAAAACCGTTAAGAAGGCAGTTGATGCCCCCGCGCCTGGAACGGATGATTTTTCATTCCCTGGCCAAGCAACCGATCCCCTGTGGAAAGCAAATCTAGAGGTAGACACTGACCCCTTCAGTTTTCTTGATGAAGCCCCACCTGTTGAAGTTAGCAGGACACCCCAGCAACTTTCAGAAGATGTTGATCGTCAATTGTGGTTTCAAAAAAAGGCAGAGTTAGAGAACATTGCCCCAGGCACTCCTATTCCAGAAGAATGGGAGAGGGACTATAATTACTCTGAATTGGTTACAGTCGGGTCCGATGCGGCAAGTGCCTTTTTCGTGGAGAGTCCCTTTCGTGCCTATGATTTTACAACACCCGACCCGAAGAAACCACTTGGGAAGACTCGAATACGAGTTTATCCCAAACGTGACGCTCTTGTCCAAGAGCACTATCAGGAAATCCAGCGTCATAGAGACGAAGACCGATTTAAACGCAGACTTGATTATACAGGCACAGCGGGCCTTGAAGAAGGAGGGGGCAGGAAACTACCCAGTCTTGCCGATGTCCAGCCCAAAGATGATACCCCTTTAAAGGCACATCTTTCCTTTGCAGATTGGCGGGACCAACAGACCGATCCTGCTCTTATAGATGTACAAGGAGAGTTGACCAAGAAAGGTATCAAAGGATACGCTAGTTATCAAAGGCAGGATTATTTGCAGCGGGGGGTTCTTACTGAGGAGGTGGAGAATCAATTACAGATTACATATGCTGCCGCCATGAAAGCCCATTTTGATCTCTCGGAGTCAGAAGTCGAGCAACTGCTTAATGGCACAGCAGGTAACAGCCTTAATTTTGAGGCAAAAGCTGAATTTGTTGAAGCCACTTTATTTTTAAAAAAGGGAGCCTTTGGCAAACAAAACGAAAGTGACCGCCGCAAACAAGAGCAATTTTTCCTGTTTAACAAAGCCAAGCGCGAAGCTTTAGATCGAGGCGACTTTGCCTTTGCATCCCTTTTCCATTTCCATCCTGACGAGGAGAAACAATTTTATTATGTAGCAACAGGGCAGCACGACATGGTTGGGTTGGGCAACCGCAACGAGGCAATTGCTGCCGCCTATGAGGCAATTGAAGCCGGTGTATTAGACCCTGGTGACTTGTGGCGGATTGAAAGAGCACTGGAGCCTTCTGGTATGGGTACAAGCTCAATAGCTCAGAGCACCCAAAATATCCTGCTTCGCCAAGACCTTGTTGAATTAACAACAGCACAAGGGAAAGAGCTATATACCCCCAGGTCAGAAAGTGTAGATAAACTGCTTTTTGACATAATCCGACCAGGGAGGGAAAAGAAAGACGCCCTTTTTGAGGATCCCCCTGAAACGCTGAATGAGTCCCTTGAATTCGACAACCTCATTCATAACGACCAATTTCTTGGCATCCAGAAACTATTGCTGCTCCAGCACCTGAAGAGGTATGGGCGCGATGAAGAATTTGAGGCCCTTGATAAAGCCGTGTTGGATGCGGAGTTAATTAAAAAGTACATCCCAGACCAACTAACCCACAAGTTTGGACTCAGGAGATTGCGCCAAATGTTCAGGGAGCTTGCGGCCAACCATGCAAACAGTGCCGGTACATTTAAGTTTTTTGATAGCCCTTCAGAATTTCACAATAACATTCGCGTTACCCCAATGGGGACAGTGTTAATAGCTCCAGAACTTCAATACCGAAAGGATTGGTTCGAGGCTGCCTTGGCTCAGTATAGGACTAAGGGGGAAGAGTCATTAAGTGATAAACAGATCAGGTTGTTACGGCAACAACGTACTCATTTCATGTCAATCAGGTTCAAGGCTATTGACAGGGTCTTGGAGGAAACAACAGAAGGAACCTCTGAAGCTTGGTTTTTCGCCAAGGCCGAAAATGACAGGCTCCCTAAAGAGACCAAGAAAAGCAATGTTGAACTCCTTGATGAATTCCTTCAAGACCCAGAAAACTACGCTGCCATGTCCAGTCAGACTGGAGCTATTCTGGACTCCATTTGGGATGTGGCTATCCTTGGCACTTTCCACAGTTTTGCTGCCCTGATGGGCAGTGAATCTTCTGTCCAAACCCTGATTGAGCTTGGAGAAGACGCTGCTGACCGAAGGGAGATAGCCAAACTTTTTGGGGAACAATATGGGTTAAGCATGGAGGTAATGACTGCTCTCGCTCCAATATTGTTTGATATCACGGCAACCGCCCTGTTGACAGCAACAACAGGTGCTGGTGGCGGTGCATTCCTTTTAACCAAACATGGTGTTAAGGCGGGGGCTAGAGGGCATCTAAAGATTCTTATGACACGCATGCTGGCTCAGGAAGCTGGCGAGTTACCAGCGGCAGCGGTACTACGACTAAAGGCAACAGGTCTAATAAGGAATTCCGCCGATGCGGCAACTTCCGAGGGGCTACTTAAAGCTATTAAGGCTTACAACAATGTTGTTGTCAGTAAATTGGGCAACATTAGTGCAACATCTCTTGTTGCAATCAACAGGAGTGCGGCGGGTTCATACACTTCCATATATTCTACGTTGAAAAAACAGAACCCCGACAAGAGTCATGAATGGCTCCATGACCAGACGTTGGGTCCTGCATTAGCGGGTGGTGCGTTAACAGCCCTACTACTGATTGGTATGCAGGGTATAGGCAAGGGGGGAATGGAGAATGCCCTTATTGCCAAGGTTCCTTGGAAAAAGGCGAAGGGAATCCTTAACAGCATTTCAAAGGTAGGAATTATAAATTTAACAGATGATGTTGCCAAGAGAGCCTTCGTGAAAATCATGAAGAAGAAGATCTTGAAACAGCTTGGGAGTAAGATACCCCAGATTTTCAAGGACATGGGCCATGAGGGTTTTGAAGAAGCCCTGGATACTTTCTTGAATTCCTTCATTGAGGATTGGGCAACGGGTGAGTCCCGTTCTATAGCAGAGCGCATTAGGAATAGCTGGGACGCCTTTAAGATTGGCGCACTCACCACAAGTACTCTGCCCGTTGCGCGGTGGGGCGTTCAAAAGATAAGGGGCGGTCCAGGGCTTACAGACCCCGCAATCTTTAAGGATCATGAAATTCAAGACATTTCCCGTAAACTAGCCAAAACCTCCCCACAGTCCGCTGACGTCTTCGCTGAAATATTATCTAGACCCGTTGGCCAACCTGAAATCAGGGAAGGTGAAGTGCAGCTGGAGGAGCTTCCTGAAGCCCGCGTTCCAAGGGTTCCCAAAGATCAACGGGAGGAACACCTTAAAGAGGTTGCTGAAGTATTAAAGGGGCAGGAACCAATAGAGGGTGAAGGTCCATTCCTCGATGATCTGCCCCAGATTGATGACCCAGACTTACTTGAATTAGCAGAGAAGGACACAAATTACAACGTGAATTCAGATGGCGTTGTTCTTGGTGTCAGGAACATCAAGAATGGGGAGTGGGTTGGTCAAGAGCCTGATGAAGATGCACCCACAATAAGTAGACCGGATGTTCCTGAAGGGACAGATCCCAATGATTTAAGATACCCCTCCACAGACCTGACTGGGGATACAGTGACAGAGGAGACTGTCAAGGCAGAGGCTGCGAGGTGGGCTGATGTAAACAAAAAGCAACTTGAGAATAAGGGGATTAAGTTAATACCCACTGACCTGAACAAGGGCAACCCCACAGGCACATATGCCGCCGTTGTAAATATTGAAAGTAGTAACAAGAAAGGAGTACCAGTCATCCAGGTGGACTTTGCTGGATTAGCCCGTCGCCTTGATGGGGTTGACAAGAAAGATCGTTATAAAGTTTTTAACGCCATACTTGGGGAGGAGCTAACCCATGCTGCTGAGATTATTCAGTTTAAACTGGATTATAAAAAGTCGCATGATGGCAAGGACCCTACGTCCGATCAATTGAAGGCATATGTCAACACCCGCTATGAGGCCATGTATGCCGACATGCAGGTCCAAGAGCGGAGGAATGTTGTTGCTGCCTATGAGAACATAAACTCCGACGAGGTTATTCTTCCAGAGGAGGCTACTGCGGATAGGAAAGCCCAGATGACCAAGGCGCAAATTGCGGGTGAGTTCACCCGCATGTTGTTGCAGTATGAGAGCACCAAGACTACGACTGAGTCAGCGCAGTGGCTAACCTCTGACGAGGTATCCACTTTCCTTGGTGGTGTCTCTGAAAGGATCAGTAAAAATTTACTCCACAAAAAGACTGGTTTCCAAGGCCCCGTTCGCCATAATCTTAGGAAGCACCTTGATAGGGTCAACAGTGTCCTTGCTGATTTCATTGTCAGGAGGGCAGAACTAGATGGAGTTGACCCTGACATTGCAACAGCTGCCGCAAAAGAAGAGCAGTTAATTCAAGAGGTTCAGTTTGATGGACACCATGAAGATGGGACATCATTTAGTCGTGACTGGGGGCATATAGGCAACTCTTCCAAGAGATGGACGAGTCGAGGCAAGGACCGCGACGGAGCCACCAGGGTTCACCGTGACCGTAATTACAAGATAGTAAGGAATGTTGTAGATGTAAGTGATGTTACTAAGGACACCTATGAGTTAATTAATCTGGAGACCCAGCAATCCGAAGGGGTTTTTGAAGGCCCTTTTGAAGGACCCAAGGCAGCTGAAGCTAAACATAAAGAGCTTACTTCAAAGCCAGACACTTCGTTTGATGACCCAGATATAGAGCCTCCCAAGCCAGTAGCTACCACAGCAGAGGATCAGACTTATCTGGATCTGATCGAAAACCAAAGCATCTCTGAGAATGCAGAAGAGATCCAGAAAAAGGTTTTCCAGGCGGCCCTAAATCCTACACAGATTGCAGCGGTGGAGGCACATGCAAAGGCTGTTGATTCAGGCGAACTGGATGCCATACAGGAGGCGCGTAGGCAAATGGGTTCTGTCGGCCTTGGAGACATACCCGCTGAAGCTATTAAGAATATTAGTGACCCAGTGAAAGCCCTTTCGGCTGTACTCGAATCATTCGGTCTAGACCCTGAACCGATCATAACAGATGAGGCAGGAACTACCCTCACCCTGAGTGAGCGGTTTCCCAACGAGACACAGATTATCCCACTCAATCCTGAAAGTGCTAACACCACTGATCTCAATGACGAACTTAGGGTCATAGAGAATGCCCGCGTGGTTCGTGACGTAGCCTCCCAGTGGGGCATTGAGGTTATATTTAATGCTGGGTCTACTGTCAACAGGGGTGATGTCTGGGCTGACGGAGAAAAGGTGTTTGTAGATACAAATACGATCCATGAATCCATAAAAGATCTTTCAGACAAGGATGCCAATAAGCTGATGGCTGCAAAGGCACTGGCGCAGGTTTCAGTTGCACTGTCTTTCCAGAAAGAGCATTCACAAGCCCAGATAACAGCTTTAAGTAAAGAGACATCTACTAAGGAGCTTTACAATTTGGCTGATGAGTTTTACCCCGACGAGAGTTCAAGAGCAGAAGCCAAGAAACGCTTGGAGGGTGCGGAAGGAGATACCCAGGCTGGCCAAGAAATATCTTTCCTGATCCGCCAGAAAATTGCCAATGATACCAGCCGGATCCTCCAGGGTCAGACGGTCAGTTCACTTGAGGCGGATATAAGAAATCGCCCAACCTTTAAGCGACAAGTTATTAACTTCATGGGGCGTGTATATACTCGCCTTGTCTCTGCCAAGAGGAGACACAAAAATAATCCGAATTTGTCCATCAGCATTAGTAATCTTGCTGAAAGTATGAAGACATTTCGCGGTATGCCCAGGGGTCCAAGGCGTGAAAGGTTCAATCCAGAAGAACCCAACAAGCAACTGGATTCAGTATCAGACATGCTTGACGCGCAAGCCCCAATGTCTGATGAGTCCAAGGTGGACACCAGTGGATTTAAAATCGAAAAGGAAGCGTTAACCCATGTTGCTAACAGCGACTCACGGTTTGCACCAATAGCACAGGAATTAATCGATAGTTTTGGGGACGACCTTCTGGGGTATGAACAATTTGGTCTCCCAGAGGAAGCGTCCCCGAGCCAAATCTTAAGAACTTTCCTGAAAAATCAGTTGTCCTTAGCTGGGCAACTGCCAGAGGAAAATGGTATTGATCCTAATTTAAAGGGCGAAGAACTCCACGTTGCGCTTACCAAGATGGTAACTGATGCCCGTGCATCCGATGACCCCAAAGTTTCTAAAAACCCCGAATTAGACCTGTGGGAAGTTTATTTGAGTCTTGTTGATCCTAAGCAGATGACCCGTAATTGGAAGTCTCAGCATAGTTTCTTTGGTTTTTTAGACCGTATGCTTTCTGACCCATGGGTTCAAAGCAACGCCCGTCAAGATACTGTTGGGTTCACGAACTCATGGGATAAGTTCACCAAAGCAGCCACTACTCTCCTCGATTTCAAGGCGCGTGGTGGCTTTCAAAAGGCGGATGTCCTCGACATCATTGATTCCTCCCTGGAGGAGGTTGACTTCGCCCCGCAGGAGGATCCACCTATTGGCTTCCAGCCATTGGGGACCTCGAATGCCAACCGGAGCACGTTGGCAAAACTGGAGGCTGAGTTTGGGGATGACCCACGGCGTCATTTACAACAACTGCACGATGCTGTGAGTCGTTCCGAGTTAGACTGGGAGTCTGCTTGGGGTGATAGGGGGATCAAACCAGGAACTAAAGCCTATTCAGTAATAGAAGATCGGATGCAAGACGGGGTGGCCAGCCTTTACGAAGCTTACAAAAAAGTCTACGAATTTTTCGGGAACCCCGTTGATGACAACCTCAACAAGTCAATAGAGTTGGCGCGGAAGGAGCCTAAATTTAATGAAGAGGTCGCAAGGTTGGCTTCCATGAATGTGTCAGACACTGACATAAGGGGGGCAGCTTTTTCTGTAGGTCACTCAGCCTTTAAGGCTTTCATCTTAGATGGTTCAATTTCAGCAACAGAATTTTGGGAGCAGTTTGTGGTTCAGCAAACCTGGTCATATGAAGCTATTTTCAGCAAGGAAACTTTTCAGGAGTTGATGGAGTTACGTGATCTTAGGTTAGACCCTCTAGATCCTAGACCATTATTTGATTTTCATGCCGAAGGGAGACTGCCTCAACTGTCGAGTAACATTCAAAGAATAGCCCTTGAGTCTAAAGATAAAGACAGGAGACAACTCGCTTGGAACACCCTGCGTGCCAGACGCTGGCTCTCTGGTGAAGACCAGATTGAAGACTTCACACCCTTGGGGACATCCAACGCAGAACGCACAAGTATAGAGGTGCGTCTGACCAAAGAATTCGGGGAGAATCCATTCAGCAAGGTCTACAGTAGCATGGTCGCCTCCAACGTGATCCAGAGGGATTTGCGTAAACTCTATCAACAGGCCGCCAGGGATGCTTCTGATGAGAACCTTCGCAAGGTAAGTGAGAAAGAGAAGCAGTTTGTCCAAGCTCAAACCGCATGGGGAAAAACAGTAATAAAACTGTTTAAATCCTTTAGTGACGAATCCGCTCCTTGGGCCCTTAAAGACCTGAGAGACGCCCTAACTACAATAATCTGGGAGAATGAAGAATATATTGATTATGCCCCGCAGTTAGCAGAAAAGATTTGGACTGATGCGGCAGCTGGACTGCCAGCGGGAACGGATCCGCAGGTCTCCATTCCCATTTCAGAGATCAAGAGGGTTATTGCAGAAACACCTGCTAGTATTGGGACTGAAAATGAATTTGCTGAGTCAGCATTGCTCCCTTATTTGGCAATGCCAGATGCACCTGTCATTGTTATAAAACGGTCTCAGGTAGCAGAAGATGAAACAATGGGGTTAGTCTTTGGCAGGTGGATTGCATGGAAAGCCATGGCTGATGCGGCAAGCTGGGCAAAGGGCCCTAGAGCGTTGGCTGCTGCGGATTTAAAAAGCGTCCTCGAAGATTTTCGACTTGGTAAGCTCCAGTACCCTGCCAGGGCTTTAAATTTAAGTGGTGATGATCCAGCAGATGCGGGCTTGAAGCATATAGCAATTAAGCTCTACAAGGTAATGAAGTTCCTGTCAGGGGACGGGATCTCTGAAGACCCCTACATGAACCTTATTGGAATCGGCTGGGATAAACTTAGACTTATTGAGTCACGGCTTGCTAATGACTTGGGAGCCACAGCACCCCCAAGGGAGCACATTGGGAATTTGCTCGATGGCGTTGTTAAACACTCTGAGCAGTGGTTTGAGGTAGCCGAACTTGTTTCAGACGAAGTGCCAACAAGTGGCCCAGAAGCAACGGTTGAGTTAACCAAGGAGGCAGATATGGCGTTAGCTGCAATATCTTCAGCACGGGAAGCAATACTTAAAGCCCACGCCCATTTTGGCAACAGCACTAAAGAGATTATCTCTGACATGAAAGCTGTTATAGCAGGGGCATCAGATGGAATCCAGAGAGCCTACAAAAAGCAAATTGAATTAGTGGATGGATTCTTTGGGGAAGAATCTATTTTTATGGACCCAGCACTCGACCCCGAAGGAGTTGCTACGGAAGAACTTGGCAAAATACTTGAACGGTTGGGGCTGGGGTTCCAGGCTTTCAAGGATCGGGTGGCTACAGCCAATTTTGCTAATGACCCCTTGGATATCGCGGGTTTTACTGCACGTTTAGGTGACACAGAAGCGGATAAGGCCACTTTTAGGAAGCTAAAACTTTTGGCATCTTTTACCAGCACTGCTAATTTCTTTAGACGCCCCTATAGTGGGGTTACCTTTGAGCGTTATTTTGATC
>TARA_R110002051_G_scaffold21191_1_pt1 | contig 23381 bp, 21 predicted proteins | sample TARA_R110002051 | Tara Oceans TARA_R110002051 (sample SAMEA4397023) | marine metagenome | biome: Polar Biome; feature: [MES] marine water layer (ENVO:01000295) within the mesopelagic zone...; material: water (ENVO:00002006), including particulate matter (ENVO:01000060) such as......
ATTCCCGTTAACGGTTTTATCCGGGGGAAAGCAGCCATGAGAGGTATGGGTCGAATGGTAATGGCAATTTCCAGTGCAGTATTGACGATCGCCTGCCAGGGATGCGTGGCCGTCTCTCCGCACGATCAGATGCGGATCGAACCTGCTGTGCCGCCTACGGTCGGCATGATGATGGCCGCACCCGACACCCGATCAGATGCGCCGCCGATTGCGACCGACCGCGCCGCGATTTCTGTTCATGTCGTCGATGGTCTGCCGAGCCGGTTTACCGGCACGCCGCTTGGCCTTGGCAGCGAGATCGCGACCGTTGCATTTGCCGGCACGCCGGCTGACTTTTCGTTAGGCTCGCTTGCCGCACCGTCGCTGGACAAACCTGAACTGGGCTGGTCCGGTTCCGGCGCCCTGACGGCCGTGACCGCTGAGCGGTCTGCGGCGAAGGCGCTGAATCCGGCCCTGGCCAAGGTCGAGAAAGATATCGCCGCTGAAGTGGCGTTCTCGGCTCCGAAAGAGATGACCGGTCTCAAGTTCGATGTCGGGGTCGCCCCGCGTATCGCGGTGCGCGAAGTTGGCGAGGTTCTGACCCAGCGCTTCGGTGGTGAAGTCCGTATCGGTCAGGACTTCGATCTGCTGGATTCGAATGGCCAGCCTCAGGGCTGGTATCTGTTCGCCGGTGCCGATGGCGAGGCCCTGGTCTGGGACGCAGACCGGAACGGGTTTACTCCGCAATTGAACAATATGTCCCTGACGGATCAGGTGACCGTCGGTGACCTTCAGGCGGGGGTCTCGATCCAGCGCGGCGGCGGCCAGCTATCGCTGTCCTATATCCGCCGCGAAGTGAAGTATCGCGACCGGAATGGCGGCTTCAGCGAGAATGAAGATTTCGCAGGAGTTAGTTTCACGATGCGCCGTTAGGTGCTATCGCTCGGGGCATGAAACTGACCCGATTTGGAACATGGACTGGGACAGGGGCCGCGCGGATAGCAGCGGCCCTTTTCATTGGCGCGGCTTGCGGGCTGGCCCCTCCGGCGTCTGCGGACGATCAGGCGCCAACCGGTCCGGTCGCGCCGAGAAAACCCGGCGTCTGGTCGCTCACGTCGGAAAACGACATGTTTGGCTCCGGCACGGACCGGAACTATTCCAATGGCGTGCGTCTCGAACATGTGTCAGCCGCCGACAAGGTGCATCCCGGCCTGAAATGGGTGGCGGCCCGTCTGCCCTGGCTTGAGGTGGAGCGGACAGATTTGCGGCAGGGTTTCGGCTTGTCGCACGCCATCTTCACGCCGGAAGACATTACCCTGACAAGTCCGAATCCGCAGGATCGGCCCTATGCCGGCTGGCTCTCCTTTTCCTCGACAGTCATTGCCACCGACATCGAGAAGGGCGTGCAGGATACGCTGCAGGTCAATCTCGGGATTGTCGGCCCGTCCGCGGGAGGGGAGTTCGTCCAGAACAACTGGCACAAGATGCTGGGTATTCCGGGGGCTCAGGGCTGGGACCACCAGTTGAAAGATGAACCGGGTGTGGAGATCATCGCCCAGCGCCTGCAACGGCTGAACAAGGTCGACCTGCTTTTTGGGCTGGAAGCGGATTTCGGCGGCCATGCGGGTTTCGCCCTCGGCAACGTCCGCACCTATGCCAACACAGGCCTGACGGCGCGGATCGGATGGGATCTCGATTCCGGTTTCGGCCCGCCGCGTATCCGCCCAGCACTGGCTGGAGCAGGGGAGTTCATTCCCGGTACCAATGAAAATCCGTGGGGCGGATATGCCTTTGTCGGTGTCGACGGGCGCGCCGTCGCGCGGGACATGTTCCTGGATGGCAATTTGTGGCGCGACTCGGCGCGGATTGAAGACCGCCGCGCGCTGGTGGGCGATCTGCAGGCGGGCGTCGTGGTTCACTACCGTGATGTGCAGGTCGCCTTCACCTGGGTGAACCGGACGGAACAGTTCGCTTATCAGGATGGCCCCCAGCGATTCGGGGCGGTTTCGATTTCGGTCGCCCACTAGGGCCGCGCGGCACCAGGGAATGCGGTGGTTTCTGGCACAGGGCAGACCGGCGCATTTATACATACCGATAGTATGGAGATGCGTCATTTGGCGCGATGGATGCCAGTAAATACTAGGCATTCATTGGGGTATACTATACATACCGGTTCTATGACTGCAGGGCCGGATCGCTGAGATTCCTTGCCTGTCCAACAGGCCCGGCGCAGACTGCAGGGATAAAATTCGGGAGGAACCCCATGAGACATGCCGCGCTCGCACTTGCTGCGCTGATCAGCCTTGCCGCCTGTTCCGAACAGGCAGCGGAAGCCCCGAAAGCCGATGCAGCCCCGCCTGCCGGTGTCGCCACCGAGGCCACCAAAGCAGCGAATACGGCGTTGGCAGAGCGTCTCCCGCTGAACCAGCCCGGTGACTTCGAAGATGCCGATCACGGCCTGCTCGCCCAGATTCAGGAAGACATTGTCGACGAGAACGGCAAGGTCGTCTGGGCCGTTCATGCGCAGGACTTCATTACAGGCGCGGCGCCGGCCACGGTGAACCCGTCGCTGTGGCGCCAGCAGCAGCTGCTCGCAAAGCATGGCCTGTTCGAGGTCAAGGACGGGCTCTACCAGGTGCGTGGCTATGATCTGGCAGTCATGTCCGTCATCCGGGGGGAGACCGGCTGGATCATCGTCGACCCGCTGACGGCCAAGGAAACCGCGGCGGCAGCCCTCAAACTGGTCAATGACACGCTGGGCGAACGCCCGGTCAGCGGCGTGATCTACACCCATTCCCATGCCGACCATTTTGCCGGTGCCCGCGGGGTCATTTCAGAGGCTGACATCGCCAATGGCGTGCCGGTGCTCGCCCCAATCGGATTCACTGAAAACGCCATTGCGGAAAACCTGCTTGCCGGCAACTACATGTCGCGCCGGGCGATCCTCATGTTCGGTGGCACGCTCCCGAACGACGCAACCGGGCAGGTGGGCACCGGTCTGGGCCCGGCCCTGTCGCGGGGTACAGCCGGTTTCATTCCGCCGACGGAAGAGATTTCCGGCCGGGGCACGCAGCGCACGATCGATGGCGTCAAATTCGAATTCATCGATGCGGCCGGTACCGAGGCACCTGCCGAATTCATGTTCTACCTGCCGGACTTCCGCGCCCTTTGCACGGCTGAGGTCGCCACGGCGACGTTCCACAACGGCCTGACCCTGCGCGGCGCGAAGGTGCGGGACTTCCTCGAATGGAGCCGCGTGCTGGATTATGTGCTGGTCAATTATGCGGACAAGTCCGACCTGTCCTTCGCCTCGCACCACTGGCCGACTTTCGGCACGGAGAATGTGCAGGACTATCTGCGCGGACAGCGCGACGTCTACCGCTATACCCACGACCAGACGGTACGCCGGGCGAACCAGGGGCAGACCCAGTTTGAAATCGCGGAGGACATTCCGGAACCGGACGTTCAGGAAACCCATTTCGATACGCGCGGCTATTACGGCACGCTGAACCACAACGCCAAGGCGGTCTACCAGTACTATTTCGGTTGGTGGGATGGCGTGCCTGCCACCTACAATGCCTGGCCGATGGAAGAGCGTTCGAAGCGCATGGTGGCACTGGCCGGCGGGGAAGACGCGGCCCTGGTCGCGGGTGAGGACGCTTTCAACGAAGGCGACTATCGCTGGGCCGCCGAAGTGTTCAACGCGGTTGTTTTCACCAACCCGGAAAACAAGCTTGCCCGCGACTGGCTGGCCTCCAGCTATGAACAGATGGGCTTTCAGGCCGAGTCCGGCGCCTGGCGTGACTATTACCTGACCGGCGCGGCGGAGCTGCGCCGTGGCCTGCCGGTGGACCAGGCGATCCGCCTTGGCAATGCGGACTTCCTGAAAGGCGTGCCGACGGTGGAGCTGTTCAATGCGCTGGCCGTGCGCTACGCGCCTGAGAAGCTGACGCGCGACCCGTTCACGCTGAACTTCGTTTTCCCGGATACGGAAGAGACACTCATGCTGGACGTTGGTACCCGCACGGCCTTCCCGCGTCCGGGCTCTGCCTCCGGATCGCCGGCGGCAACGCTGACGATTTCCCGGGCTGCCTTCAACGAGCTGATTCTCCAGACACGGAGCTTCCAGGACATTGCCAAGGCAGGGGAAGCGAAAGTGGAGGGTGACCCGAGTGCGTTGCTCGCCTGGTTCAGCGCGCTGGAAACCCCGCCCTTCTGGTTCAACGTCGTCGAACCATAAGACATACCGCCGGCCTGTAATGGGACTGATGACGTCTCATTGCGGGCCGGAACGGCTTATCCCATATTGAGGGGCCGATCCCCGTCATTCTGGCCGGGCTCGCAAAAGGCACTGGCCGAGATGGTCTTCGACTTTTCCTTGATTTCTCCGGAACTCCTGCAGGCTTTCTTCGCCGTTGTGGCGATCGATCTTGTGCTGGCGGGCGACAATGCCGTCGTCATTGGCCTCGCGGCGGCGGGGCTGGAAAAGCAGCAACGCGGCAAGGCCATCCTGATCGGGATTATCTTCGCCACCGTCCTGCGCATCGCGTTCGCCCTCGTTGCGGCGGAACTGCTGCTGATCATCGGTCTCCTGTTCGCGGGCGGTGTGTTGCTGCTCTGGGTCGCGTGGAAGATGTGGCGGGAACTTCGGGAAGAGGCGCAACACAATGCCGAAGAGGCGCTGGCGGGCGCAGACCTGAACGCCGATGGTACACTCGCAGGGCAGAAGTCTGGCAAGACGCTGCGTCAGGCCGTGACGCAGATCATCATCGCGGATGTGTCCATGTCGATCGACAATGTGCTCGGTGTCGCGGGCGCGGCGCGGGAACACCCGGTCGTGCTGGTCTTTGGCCTTGCACTGTCGATCCTTCTCATGGGCATTGCATCCACCTTCATCGCCAAAGTGCTGACCCGTCACCGCTGGATCGCCTTTGCAGGCCTCGCCATCATTCTCTATGTGGCACTGCACATGATCTGGGAAGGCGGCCACGAATTGTGTGCCGACGGCTTGCCGCTCCTCGGTCTCGACACCCCATCAGCCTGCCGCTAGCCAGGCAGGTGAGGCGTGGCGCGTGGAGAAAGCGCGCCCTGATGAGGATCGCAACCAGCGAACCGGCAGCTATTTCATCTGGCTGCGGAAGAAGTCCACGATCATCGGGGCGAACTTGTCGCCGTCGGTGCCAAGCTTCTTGTTGAGGCTTTTGTGAGAGCGCTTCTTGGCCAGCACGGCCTTGGCGTCATAGCCATGGTCACGCAGCGTCTCGGCCAGTTCCTTGGCGCGGCTGGGGGACACCGGCCGGTCCACATAAAAAAGCCGCATGGGCGGAATGCGCCGGCCGTCCATCACATGCAGGGTCGGGGAGGCGGCACGCCAGACCGATTCCTTGCCGCCAAAGGCTGGCCGGTAGAATCGCGGCAGCTCCCCCCGTTTCTTGCCCGTCCGCACCAGGTTGTAAGAGGCCCCGTCCAGCGCCACCGTGCCTTTGATGACCCCGAGGTTCAGGCCTTCAGCACGCAGGTATTGCGGGTCGATCGAGACCATCGTCACGGAATGAGCGCCGGAGGAATGCCCCATCAGGAAGATCGAATCCGGATCGCCGCCATAAGTGTCGGCGTTGCGGTAGAGATAGGAGATGGCGCTTGCGAGGTCCTGAACCGGGGCCGGGAAGGGGTGGTCGGGGGCCAGGCGGTAATTGATCGAGACGAAGATGAAGCCTTCATCGGTGAAGAAGTCTGCCTGCTTCGGCCCGATGGCGTTCTGCTTGTTGCCAAAGGTCCACGCGCCGCCATGCACCATGATGATGATCGGCGTGTCTTCCGCCTCATCCGGGGCGTAGATGTCCATGATGAAGTTGCCATCGCTGACCGCTGGCATGTGGTTGTAGACCACATCGCGATACACCTTGGCCGAGGCTGGCCCTGATACGGCCATCCACGCAAACAAGCACAGAAACGCGGTAAAAATGAAACGCATGACGGATACCTTCCATACAAGACGCCGGTATGGAACGCCATGTGTCAGCATTTCCGGTGAATCTTGATGCAACGTAATGTCTTTCCTTGGAGAGTACAGGCCCGGTCCGATAGGATGGAAATGTGACGGCACCGGGGCCGATGAGTCGCGATAAGGGGAAATCTGCATGCACGATGGAAGCCATGAAATCCTCATCAAGGATGCGCTGGTCTTCCTGATCGCTGCGGGCCTTGTCGTCCCGGCGCTGCGGATGCTGAAATTGCCAGCGGTTGTCGGCTTCATTCTCGCCGGTGTGGCTCTGGGGCCGTGGGGCCTTGGCTCCTTTTCGGACACCTGGGCGCCGCTTGGCATGTTTACCATTGCCGAGCCCGAAGCCGCTGCGCCGTTCGCCGAACTGGGCGTGCTGTTCCTCCTGTTCCTGCTGGGGCTGGAACTGTCGGTGGAGCAGCTCTGGTCGCTGCGGCGGATCGTGTTCGGCGCGGGCATCGTGCAGGCCGCCGCCAGTGCGATCCTGCTGGCGGTCCTGGCGACCGTTTTCGACTTCGACCTGACCGCGGCGATCGTGGTCGGGCTGGCGCTTGCGCTGTCCTCCACCGCTGTCGTGATGCAGCTGATGACAGCCAATCACCAGGCCTCTGCGCCTGTCGGGCGCACGGCGCTCGGGGTTCTGCTTTTCCAGGACATTCTGGTTGCGCCGATCCTCATCTTTGTCGGGTTTGCCTCGACGGACGCCGGGGGAAATCTTGGCACCGTCCTGCTGGAGGCCGCCGTTCAGGGCGTTCTGGCGGTGGGGGTCCTGCTGCTGGTGGGCCGGTTTCTTCTGCGCCGCCTGTTCCAGATGGCGGCAGATGCCGGCGGGCGGGATTTCCTGATGGCCATTACGCTGCTCACCGTGGTGGGCGCAGCGGTGCTGACGGCCAGCGCGGGCCTGTCCATCGCGCTCGGCGCGTTCCTGGCCGGCCTGATGCTGGGCGAGACGGAGTTCAAGCACCAGACGGAAGTGGACCTCGACCCGTTCAAGGGCCTGCTGCTTGGCCTCTTCTTTATGACCGTTGGCCTCGGGCTGGACCTTGGCGTCATTGCGCAGCAATGGCCGCTGGTGCTGGCGGGACTGATCTCCCTGTTGGTTGTGAAATATGCCATCGCGTGGGTCGCCGTCCGCATCTTCGGGCGCAGCCGGGAACTGGCCACCGAGACCGCCGGCCTGCTGGCCCCGGCGGGGGAGTTTGCCTTCGTCGTTCTGGCCGCCGGCGTGGCGGGCGGCGTGATCAGCGGCGATCAGGCGACGCTGGTTTCTGCTGTGGCGGGCCTGTCCATGCTGCTGATTCCGGTCACCTGGCGCGGGTCGCAATCCCTGATGCGCCGGATGCAGAACAAGGGGCAGGGCCATGCCACGACCCTGCCGGCCGAGAATGCGGAGCTGGAAAACCATGTCATCATCGCCGGATTTGGCCGGGTGGGGCAGTCGGTGGCCCGCATCCTCGACGAAGAGAACACGCGGGTCGTGGCGCTGGACAGCCGGCCGGATACGGTGGCGCGCCTGCGAAAGCAGGGCTGGAGCGTTTATTTCGGCGATGGCGCGCGCAAGGAAATTCTCGACAAGGCCGGCCTGCCGGGTGCGGCCATGGTCGTGGTGACCATCGACGACCCGCAGGCCGCCGAGCATATCGTACGCGCCGTACGCCGGGGCCGTCCCGAGATTCCGATTCTCGCCCGCGCGCAGGATGCAGACCATTCCCGCAGCCTGTTCAAGGCCGGGGCCACCCATGTCGTGCCGGATGCCATCGAGGCCGGTCTGCAGATGTCGGCCCGGGCGCTGGAACAGTTTGGCTACACGCCCGATACGGTCCGCTCGCTCATCGGTGCCGAGCGCGATGCCGAATACCGCAAGGCCACGCTGGAGCAGACCTGAGTTGTTTCGCCTCTTTCATCTACACCTTCTGGTGGTGTAGAGGTATGCGTTCTCGGATAGCGGGGTAGGCGAGCCATGACTTCATTCACGCAAAAAACCGCGCCGCCAACACCCGGATTTTCCGATCTCTTCACGCCGAAACTCATAACGGTGCTGCGTGAAGGCTATGATCTCGGCCGGTTGCGGGCCGATGCGATTGCCGGTCTCACCGTTGCCATCGTGGCCCTGCCATTATCCATCGCCATAGCCGTTGCATCAGGGGCAAGCCCGGCACAGGGCCTGATCACGGCGATCGTCGGTGGCTTTCTCGTTTCGCTTCTGGGCGGCAGCCGGTTCCAGATCGGTGGACCGGCGGGCGCCTTCATCGTTCTGGTCAACACGACCGCTGCGACCCATGGCATGGACGGGCTGATCCTGGCGGTGCTGATGTCCGGTATCCTGCTGGCACTCGCGGGCTGGTTGCGGCTGGGCACATTCGTGAAGTTCGTACCGTATCCCGTGACGGTGGGCTTCACGGCAGGCATCGCCATCATTATCGGCTCCAGCCAGCTGAAGGATCTGTTCGGCCTGACCCTCTCCGGGGCAGAGCCGGGGCCGTTCCTCGAAAAGCTCCCCGTCCTGGCCGCCGCCGCGCCGACGGCGGACTGGCACGCCTTCGCCATCGCGGCAGGCACCATGGCCGTGATCTTCACGCTGAAACGTTACCGGCCCGGCTGGCCGGGTATCCTGCTGGCGGTCGTGCTGGCGGCGCTGGTGACGGCCCTGGCAAAGCTCGACATCTCCACCATCGGCACACGCTTCGGGGCGATGCCCGCCGGCCTGCCCATGCCGCATGTTCCGGTGCTGTCCATGGCAAAGGTCATGGACGTGCTGCCGGCGGCGATCTCGTTCACCCTGCTGGGGGCCATCGAATCACTGCTCTCCGCCGTGGTGGCGGACGGAATGACCGGGCGGCGGCACAGGTCGAACTGCGAACTGGTGGCGCAGGGCGCGGCCAATATCGGATCGGCCCTGTTCGGCGGCATCTGTGTCACCGGCACGATTGCGCGGACGGCCACGAATGTGCGGGCCGGGGCGCACGGGCCGGTCTCCGGCATGCTGCACTCGGTCTTCCTGCTGGGCATGATGATCATCGCCGCCCCGCTGATCGCCTACATCCCGATGGCAGCGCTGGCGGGCGTGCTGGCGGTGGTTGCCTGGAACATGTTCGAGAAGCACGCCTTCTGGCGCCTGCTGAAGGCGTCGAAAGGGGATGCCGCGGTGCTGCTCGCCACCTTCGGCCTGACCGTGTTCCGCGACCTGACCGAAGCGATCATCGTCGGCTTCGCCCTCGGCGCGGCCCTGTTCATCCAGCGCATGTCGCAGGCCGCAACGGTGGACCTCGGCGCGCCGCTCGTCCGCCCGGACGAGGCCGACAATCTGCGGGATCGCGTGCCTTATGACGAGGCCACCAGCACCCGCCGCGATGTGATCGTCTATCGCATCTCCGGCGCGTTCTTCTTCGGCGCGGCGGCGACCATCGGCTCCGTGCTTGACCGGATCGGCGACCAGCACCGCGCCCTGATCGTGGATTTCTCGCAGGTGCCCTTCGTCGATTCGACCGCCGCCCACACGATCGAGGGCCTGGTCGAGGCGGCTGCCCGCCACAAGATTGCTGTCTGGATCACCGGCCTGAACCCGGCGACCGAAGCGGCCCTCATGGCCCACCATGTCGGCCCGCCGGATGTCTTCGTGGAGCCGGACATCAAGACCGCTCAGGCGAAAGCCCTCGCCATGCTGGATGAGAGGTAAGCGCTTTCCGCGATAGGCTAGTTCGGTATGCGCTTGGCCTCGGCCGCGAACGGGCTCAGCCCCAGCCAGGTCTGCATTCGCTCGGCAAGATCTGCATCGCCGTCGAGATGGAGCCAGCCGTTTTTCTGCTCTGCCTTGACCGTCGACAGGCCCATCCAGATTGCCGTCATTGGGCGCAGGTGCGTTGTCACATAAAGGTCGATCTCGAAGCCCGGATCGACCGAGCACAAGTCGACTTCGCCATCCGGTTCGACGATCAGCCACCAGTATTTCTGGGAGGCCGGCAGGTCCGAATAGATGAACTGGACCACGCTGCGCGCGTTCGGCAGAGGAGAGGTGTTGAGACTGCGGCGCATGTCCCACATCAACAATGACGGATCGAGGTTTTCGAGTGACAGGTCGGCATCGACCCAGCGCTGCCCCCAGATGCCGAATGTCTCAATCACCGGGCGCAGATCTCTGCCGGGCTCGGTCAGCCGGTATTCGTTTGCGCCGTCTCCGTCCCGCTGGACCTGTTCGACGATTCCGGCTGCTTCCAGTTCCTTGAGGCGGCGGGAGAGCAGGGCTGGCGACATGCGCGGTACGCCCCGGCGAAGCTCGTTGAAGCGGGTCGATCCTGCCAGCAATTCGCGCAACAGGACCATCGTCCACCGCGTACACAGAATTTCGGCTGCCATCGCGACGGGACAGAATTGCTTGTAGCTGGCGGTCATACCGGCCCTGTATGGGTGATTTCGGTCCTTTTAGATACACTTATTGTACTGGACGCTTCGATCCCGGCAGCACAGGCATGGTCCACCGGGCAGCTAGGGCTGGCTGGTTTTGATCGAAACCTGCTCATTAGGAGGAGCGTCATGTCTGCAACTTTGTTCGAACGCCTTGGGGGTGAGGCGGGGATCACCCAGCTCGCCAGCGACCTGCTGGATACCCACCTTAAGAACCCCGTGATCGCGCGCCGCTATGTCGACAGCGACATTCCGAAAGCCAAGCAGGGAGCGGTGGAGTTTTTTACCACGGGGACCGGCGGGCCGAATGTCTATACCGGCAAGGACATGGTCGGTACGCACCGCGGCATGAATATCTCGAATGACGAGTTCGTCGCCGTTCTGGACGACGTGCTCATCGCGCTCGACAAGAATGGCGTCGGCCAGCGCGAGAAGGAGGAAGTCCTGTTCGTCTTCTTCAGTATGAAAAATGAGGTCGTGGGGCAGTAGCAACCGGGCCCGTGCTTCGCCTTCGCTCAGCATGAAGGCCTAGCCCGCGCGTGCGCGGAGGGGAAAACCAGCCACCTCGTCAATGCGTCCATCCGGCTGCATGGCGACCACCGTTAAACCGGTGATCCTGCCTGACACGTCTATCCCGGAGGCATTCAGCGCGTCGCAAATCGGCCGGGCCGAGCCAACACGCTCGAACCTGCCGACCGTGATGTGCGGATTGTACGGAATATCCAGCCGCAGGAGGGGCGCGAAGAGGCCTGTGTGCAGCGCAGCCCTGAGATCCAGAAGTTCGCTGTGGCCCGCGTCAGGCACCAGAAAGGCATAGCCGGTGTCGTTCTGATGGTCCGTCCCGACCTCGGCCCTGCGGCAGGCAAACGGGAAGGGGGTTGCCGCGCCCGCGACCTCGCCCACATGAGCGAGGTAGGCGTCCTGATCGATGGAGGTGTCACCAAAGACGAGCGTGAAGTGCGGACCAACCCGGTCGGCGAACTCCCGGTCGTGTGTGACACGGACACGGTCCACCCATTCGCGGGCACCGGGCGCAAATTCCGGTAGCGCCAGGGTGAACAAGGCGCGGTTCATTGCGTGCCCTTTTGGCGATTCGGCATGGTCACGGGTCCCCCTTGTCCTGCGCCTACTTTACTATCGGTGCCTTGCGGCGTGCCAGCCCGCGCCCGTGCTTCGCCTTCGCTCAGCATGAGCGCTGCGCTTGTTCTGATCCCTGCCGGAGTGTGCTAGGCTTCTGCCCAGTGCAAGCCAATTCTGTGCGCAAGCCTGTGGATGAATGTCGCGTGCGACACGCTGCATCTTGCGTCGTTAACGCTTCTTAAGCACTATATGTGGTGTTGATTACCCTTATAACCGACTCGCTTGCCAAGGAGGCCCATCATGGCTGCCACCGATTCTTCTCTTCCCGGACTGCTCACCCCAAGCGTGGCCTACAAGCCGTTCCGTTACCCGTGGGCGTATGATTTCTGGAAGACGCAGCAACAGGTCCACTGGATGCCGGAAGAGGTGCCGCTGGGCGAGGACTGCAAGGACTGGGCGGTGAAACTCTCCGATGAAGAGCGCAACCTGCTGACGCAGATCTTCCGCTTCTTCACCCAGTCGGACGTCGAGGTCGGCGCCAACTACATGACGAACTACATGCCGCGTTTCAAACCGGTGGAAGTGTCGATGATGCTGTCGGCCTTCTCCAACATGGAGACGATCCACATCGCGGCCTATGCCTTGCTGCTCGAAACCATCGGCATGCCGGACAGCGAATTCTCGGCCTTCATGGAATACAAGGAGATGGCCGCCAAGCACGACTATCTCGGCCAGTTTGACTGTGAGTCGAACGAAGATATTGCCGTCTCCATGGCTGTGTTTGGTGCGTTCACGGAAGGCCTTCAGCTGTTCGCGTCCTTCGCGATGCTGATGAACTTCCCGCGCTTCAACAAGATGAAGGGTATGGGTCAGATCGTTTCCTGGTCGGTGCGCGATGAGTCGCTGCACTGCGAAGGCATGATCAAGCTGTTCCACACCTTCTGCGCCGAAACCGACGTCATGAACGATGAGCTGCGCGAGCGGATCCGCGAATGCTGCCGCACCGTGGTGGCGCTGGAAGACAAGTTCATCGAGCTGGCCTTCGAGATGGGCCCGGTCGAAGGCATGACGGCCGACGACATCAAGAACTATATCCGCTACATCGCGGACTGGCGCCTCGGCCAGCTGAAGCTGGAGCCGATCTATGGTGTCACCGTCCACCCGATCCCGTGGCTGACAGAGATCCTGAACGGGGTCGAGCACGCGAACTTCTTCGAACAGCGCGCCACGGAATATTCCAAAGGCGCCACGAAGGGTGACTGGCACGGCGATGAAGGTGTCTGGACCAAGTTCGACAAGCGCCCCGCCGCCAAGCCGGATAACGTCCCGGCCGAATAGGTCAGGCGCCCGGCGTCCGAAACAAGAAAGCCGCCGGCATTTTCTGCCGGCGGCTTTTTTGTTTCTGCTGGCCGTCTTCGATCAGGCGCGCAGGCGCATGTCCGGTTCGGGCAGGTCAGGCAGCGTCATCGACGGGCGTCCCAGCAGGTAACCCTGGCCCTTGTGGACGCCGAGTTCGCGCAGGATGCTGAGCTCCGAGTCCTTCTCGATGCCTTCGGCAACCACATGGCCGCGGGTTTCCTGCGTGAACGACACCAGTGCCCGGACGAGTGCCCGGTGGGACGCGCAGGAATCCAGGTCCCGCGTGATGCTCATGTCCAGCTTGATGATGTCAGGATGCAGCTGAAGGATATGGCGCATGGAGGCATAGCCCGCGCCGGCATCGTCCACAGCAAGGCGCGTGCCCTGCCGGCGCAGCGGGGCGAGGGCGGCCGACAGCTGGTCGTAAGAGCCGACCTGCGCATGCTCGGTCACCTCGACGACGATACGCTGCAGCGGGTATCGCGAAACCAGCTGCAGGAAATCCTCGCTGACGAGGGTGGACGGCGACGCGTTGACCGACAGGAACTGGCGCGGTTCCAGCCGCGGCATGGCGCCGAGGGCCTTTTCGATGGCGTGCAGTTCCAGTTCAGTGCGGCAGCCGACATCGCCGGCTTCTGCAAACAGGATGTCCGGTGTGCAGGCGCTGGGGCCGGAGAAACGGCTCAGGGCTTCATAACCCACGGTCTGCATGCTTGTGATGTTGACGATCGGCTGGAAGGCGACGTCCAGCGCGTCTGAATCAAGCACGTCCCGTACGCGGTGGAGTTTGGTTTCAATGATGGACTCGGTGCGGAGCTTTTCGTCCAGGTGCTCGCCCACCAGATTTGCAAAGATCCGCATCGTCGCCAGGTCGCGCTCGTTCAGCGTCTTGTTGGGCTGGTGACTGAAACCGCACATCATGCCGTAGATGCGCCCGTCCTTCAGCTGAACCGGGACACCGATATGCGAGGCAATGTTCAGGTTTTTCGTGGCGGACAGGTCTCGTGCAAGCGGGATCTCCTGCGTGTCGCAGATCAATTCGGGCAAATTCCCGACGGCGACATTGTGACAGTAGGTTTTCTTGTGCGCCAGCTTATCGCCGGCACTGAGCCGGTTATCTTCCGGGGTGTCCTGGCCTGCCGGGTCGCAGACATGGTGGTAAACCATGTGCCGGTCGCTGATTTCCGAAATGTAGGTGACATCCAGGCCGAGATGTTCGCGAACCGCGGCGAGCGCGGAATCAAAGAGATCTGACTTGCCTGCGCCCATGATATCGGAATCCTTCGATATCAACGAGCTCGTCAGATGCGAGAGACTGTTTTCCATACTGCGCAGGTAACGCGGTCTTGTTGAGATATGGGAAACAATCGGCGCCATGTTTCCGCACCTCATTAACCAAGGGGCAGGGATAAGCCGCGGCAGGCCGGTTCAGTCATTGCGTCCTGACGCCGGACGATACGCGCCGCGAACGCATCTTCGAGAAATAAGCACGCCCGTCAGGCTGTTGTCAGCGTGCTATGGAATACTGGCGCCTGCTTGGGAGGGCAAGGCTGCGGCGGTTGGTTCGCGGCATGTTCAGCATGAGGAGGCAGAAATGCTGAAACTGAAATTCCTGGGAGCCGCGGCGATTCTGGTCGGCGCAGTTGCGATGTCCGGCCTTGCGGTTGCGCAGGGCGGTAATAGACCGGGTGGCGGTGGACAGGGCGGAAGCGGCCCGGGCGCCGGCATGGGCTCCATGGCCGGTGACATGGACCGTGACATGGACCGTGACCGGCTGCGTGTGATGGATCCCGCTTCCGGCCGTGACAAGCTGCAGGACCGCGACCGGGACCGCGACATGATGCGCGATCCGGATCGTGACCGACGCTATCTCGGAACGCAGGACCGCCTGCACAAATTCGACCGCGATGGCGATAGCCGTGTGAACCGCGCAGAATTCGAAGACTGGCACCGTGACATGTTCGGTCAGATGGATGCTGACGGAAACGGCCTGACGCTGGAAGAATACCATGCCGCGCGCTTCGGTCCCGGTCCTTACAGCAATGCCAATCCGGAACGCCAGGCGCTGATGCGCCAGCAGGCGAACCTGCGCAAGACGGAGCGCTACCGGGTCATGGACGGCAATGGCGACGGCATCGTCAGCCGCGAGGAATACATGCGCTTTGGCGAGCATTCCTGGCTGGAAGCCGACACGAATGATGACGGCACGCTGAGCTGGGGCGAGCTTCAGTCCTACAATCGCGGCATGTGACAGGAAGTGAGACATGGAAAGCAGAAGAGATCTGGCAAGCAGACGCGTTCTTTCTGCCGTTGCCATCCTTGCCCTCGCAGGTCTGACCGCCTGCGCCGGCTATGGCCCGCATCGGCACTATGGTCCGCCTCCGGCGGGCGTCGTTTACATCACGGCCAAACCGCCTCCGCCGCGGACCGTTATCATCCCGCCGCGTCCGACTTCCCTGTCAGTCTGGATCAGTGGCTATTGGAACTGGACCGGGACTGATTTTGTCTGGATCGACGGTCATTGGGACCGGTCACCCCCGCACGCAGGCGCTCTCTGGGTGCCTGACCAGTGGGTGAAATCCAATCGAGGTTGGTACCGAAAACCTGGCCGCTGGAAGTAGACCCCCATCAGCAGTCAGGACCAGTGGGAAGAGCCCGGTTTTCCCGGCCGGGCTTTTCTTGCGCCCGGATTCCGGACCCTGTCCCCGGAATCAGTGAGGGGCGCCCGTGGCCGCGGGCGCCCCTCCAACGCTATTCCGGGAGGAAATGGTCTAGCGTTGTTCGTATGATGCGGTCTCGATGGTGCCGAGACGGGCGAAGACCGGTGCCGTTTTCAGGCCCATTTCTTCGCGCTCCTTGAGGATTTTGACAGCCGCCTGGGCCATCACGGCATCGACGCAGTCGCGGTCGACCATCGGGGTGCGGCCGAACTTGCTGCCCGACGAGGTGCAGGCGCTGCGAGCCTGGGACCGGATCTCGGAGAGCATGAGCTCGGCGCCCGAATTGGATGCCAGCAGGTCGTGATCATAGGAGATTTCAACGGTGATCGGCGTGGAGGTTTCAGCCGAAGCGACAAACGGAACCACGGCGACGAGGGCGGCGGCCGTAAACATTTGTTTGATCATCAGAATTTAGTCCTTCAGAGTTTGGTGCCGTCTTCTCGACGGCTTTGAAACTCCTCCCTCAAGCATGCATCACGCGGGAAATTCGCTTCGAAACACGCCGGCCCGGACACACACTCACCGGGCAGACGTTGGCCAGCCCCGAAGCGGCCGCGTGCTGCACCGCAACAATCATCTCGCAAGCGCAGCATTACAAGAGTGTTTTCTCAGCGAACTGCATCCGGAAGCCTGTAAGAATCCTGTCCGCCTGCTGTTCAGGCAGGATTGCCCAAACCTTTGCCGCCAGTCGCCATTGGCAGTGTTTACTGCATTCACCCGCTGTCGGGCGAACCGTCAGAATTCTGTCAAAAATCTCCATCCGGACGACCCTTGCAGCAACGCATTGCTGCCTTGCGAAAAGGGGCGAAGTGCTCTGTGTCCGGATGCCTGAGGGCGGCGCTGCAGATGCCGCCGCGTCAAGTGCTCCGGTTGTGCCTGTGTTAACCTTAAATCCTTTCCGGGTCTAAGGGGGGGCGGCAAGACTATCCGTTTGCAGATAAAAATAATTAATCCTTCTACGGAATGTATTCGCCGTTGCGGTCTGCTGTGCCGGATGGGCTGCGCGCCGTGGGGATAGCCGGGCCGATATCCAGCATGGCGTGTTGGACAAGCGCGGTGGCGTGCGCCGCGACCCCCGGTCTTTCCGGGGCGCCAGTTGTGGGAGAGTTCGCGTCTCAATCCTCCGGGGAAGGGCGGGACGCAGAGTGGCGTCATGATGATTTCCCCGTTCGCCTTTCCACATCGCTCGGCCCTGCCTGGGCCTATGCCGGCCAGCAGGCCGCGGCGCTTGCCACAAAGCTTGGCCTTGGTCCGCTGGGGGTGCGCGCCTTCCTGCCGCGGGCGGTGTGCCGGATGGTGGATGCAGAGCTGAAGCGGCTGGAGACGATGGTGCGCCGCATCCTGTTCCTGGCGGCGATGGAGACCCCTCTGCCGGAGGCGTGGCCCGCACCGCAGCGCAAGGATGTCTGTCAGGCCGCCCCGCCCGCAGACGGGGCAGGCCCCCGGGTCTTTGGGCTCCCTGTCTTCCGCCTGACCGAGACATCGCTGTCGCCCGCGAAGAAAGTGTCCCGCCTCGCCGCGCGGCTTGCGGCACGCGCCCGCTATGAAGGTGCCCGTTCAGACCCCGAGGCGCGGCCGGGCCCGCAGGATCTTGTGCCGGCAAAGCGGCTGATGAATCGCTTCGCCGCGCTGGAACAGGCGCTCAGCGATCCGGAGGCGCAGGTCGCCCGGTTCCGCCGCACGCTCGCCCGCATCCGGGCCGACAAATCCCTTCCGCTGCCCGTCGCGAACGAGCCGCCCGCTGCCTGTACCGGGCGGCAGAACACGCCCGTCCTGCGCGAACTGTTCTGGACACTGCACGATGCGGCCCTGTCCTGGTTGCCCATTCTCGATTCCAGCTGAACCCGTCTGAAAAGACAGGCATTTCACCGGCCGGGCCCGCCCCGTGCCGGGCAGGGGTGCTGGCCGATTTCATATTATGGTGAATTGACAGACCTCTCCCTCTGGGGCAGATGGCGACATGTCGAAACTCACTACACCTGAAGCCGTCATTGACGCCCTCGAAGCGCTTTATACCGAGGCTGTCGAGGCGCAATCCGCCGCCCTTCACACCTTCCTGCACGAAGGCACGCCGCCCGATCCGCAACTGCGCGCATCCGGCGCCTTCTGCTATCCGCAGATCCGGATCGTCTACAATCCGGAGGGGCCAGCCCCGCGCATCTCGCGGTCCTTCGGCCGTATCTCGGAACCGGGCACCTATATTTCCACCTTCTCGCGGCCGGATTTTTTCCGCCCGTACCTGATGGAACAGCTGACCCCGCTGTTGAAGTATTACGAGATCGAGGTCTTCGTCGAACGCTCGCAGTCGGAAATGCCTTACGCCTATGTGTGGGAACAGGGGCAGGCCTCCGGCCTTGAGGAAATTTCCCCGGCAGAACTCGCCCGCCATTTCCCCAGCCCCGACCTGGCCGAAATCGGGGACGAGGTGGCCGATGGTGAACTGTACGAGCCTTTCACCGAACGCCCGCTCGCCCTGTTCGATGCGCTGCGCTCGGATTTCTCGCTGAAACGCCTTCAGCACTATACCGGCACGCCGGTGGAGTACTTCCAGCATTATATTCTGTTCACGAACTACCACCGCTATGTCGATGCGTTCTGCGACTGGGCGCTGGAACAGCTGGGCAATGGCTCGCGCTACACTTCTCTTTCGGTGCCGGGCGGGCTGGAGATTTCCCAGCCGACGGCCAATTCCCGCGCCGAAATAGATGCGTCCCCCTGGCGCCGGTCTCAGATGCCGGCCTATCACCTGGGTGCTCCGAACAATGCCGGCATCACGCTGGTCAATATCGGTGTCGGCCCAGCGAATGCGAAGACGATCACCGATCACCTGGCGGTCATCCGTCCGCAATGCTGGCTGATGGTCGGCCATTGCGGCGGGCTGCGCCATTCGCAGGCCATCGGCGATTATGTCCTGGCGCACGCCTATCTGCGTGAAGATCATGTGCTGGACTCGGTCCTGCCGCCGGAAATTCCCATCCCGGCGCTGGCGGAAGTCCAGATCGCCCTTCAGGAAGCCGCCGCCCATGTCACCGGGGAATCCGGCGACGAGCTGAAGAAGCGCCTGCGAACCGGCACCGTGGTGACCACGGACGATCGCAACTGGGAACTTCGCTTTTCGGCGTCGGCCCCGCGGTTCAACAAGTCACGCGCCATCGCCATTGAGATGGAAAGCGCGACCATCGCGGCGAACGGCTACCGGCTGCGCGTACCCTATGGCGTGCTGCTCTGCGTGTCGGACAAGCCGCTGCACGGCGAGATCAAGCTGCCCGGCGCCGCCAACCGCTTCTACGAGCGGGCTATCGGCGAGCACATCCGCATCGGCATCGAGACGCTCGAACGCCTTGCCGCCGACAAGGGCGCCAAGCTGCACAGCCGAAAGCTCCGCAGCTTCGACGAGCCGCCGTTCCGGTAACTCCGATGCCAGATCAGAAGGTTTCAATAGAAGAGGGATACAAAGCTTATTTGGACGCGGTACTTACTGCGCACTCTACTTCGTTGGAGGTAATGCAAAAAGTTAGCGAAGTGAGAGATGAGACCGCAGACATCTTTTTTGTGGCACTTCTTGCTTCCTTAATTGAGTATACGAACACCGCGCTCCTTATGGCAAATAAACAGACTGCCGCTGGCGATGATTCAGTCTTTCGATCTTTTCTCGAGGGGTACGTCGATCTAAAAAACCTTGCTGACGATGAAAAATATCTGCGTGTCCTTATGCTGGATTATCATTGTGAATGGTTGAGGCTGTTCAAGCATGCTGATGGCGCAAATCCGTATCTCGAATCCATTGCGGCGCATGAAAGCGCAGCCGATTCAAAAAAATGGCACGAACAGCAAGTTACTTGGCTTAAAAAGAAGAAGGTCCCCCGACTGAAAATTGCAGATAAGTTCAAACGGGCGGACATGCAGCATGAGTATAAGTCTATCTATAACTTTTCTTCAGGCGAGGCGCACAATAATTTCCGTGCGCTGATAAGAAGGAATTTGGATCGGGATGAAAATGGTTGGACTGTAAGGGTCAACTTTTGGAATGAATCGCGCTGCCTACCTCGTTTTGATAGTTATGCTGGACTGCTGATCTCCGCGCTAGATAAAACAAATCAGCGCTTCAAACTCTCTGCCGAGAAGACAATTGAAGCGGCTCAGGCTCAGTTGGATGCGGCTCGAAAGCTAGACATTGAGGAAAATTGAGACATCGCGAATTAAGCGCATTAGTTTCCACTTATACAGAGCATCATGACGAGATGCTCGATTTCTTGGATGCGGCCTATTTCGGTGGCAGGGATCGACAAGCTGTGTGCTGGAACATACTCCATTTTTTCGACACCTAAGCATGTCAATATTCCTGCAATGAATGCAGCATGAACGAACAATCCACCTTCCATTCAGGCGTGGAATTGTTCACGCTCCGATTGAGCAAACATGGGGAAAGCTGATGGAAGACTGGATCGAGCAACTGGACATCAATCAATACCTGCCCGGCCTGCTGGGGTGGGCAACAAATATCCTGCTGGCGCTGTTGATCCTCATTGTCGGCCTCTGGGCTGCCGGGAGGATCGGCAAATCGGTGCGCCGGATGGGCGAGCGGCACGAGAAACTGGATGACACGCTGTTCCGGTTCCTGGGCAGTGTCGCCAAATACGTCATCATGGCCTTCGTGGCCGTTGCGGTGCTCAACCGGTTCGGCGTGGAGACAACCTCGATCGTCGCGCTGCTCGGTGCTGCCGGCCTGGCCGTCGGGCTCGCCTTGCAGGGCGCCATGTCCAACCTCGCGGCAGGAGTCATGCTGATGATCTTCCGGCCTTACAAGGTCGGAGATTTCGTCGATGCGGCCGGCAGTTTCGGCAAGGTCGAGGAAATCACGCTGTTCACCACCGTCCTGCAGACGTTCGACAACCAGCAGGTCGTGATTCCGAACGGCCAGATCTGGGGCGAGAAGATCGTCAATCACAGCCATCACCCGATCCGCGGCGTCGAGATGGCATTCGGCGTGTCGTATGACACAGACATCGACAAGGCCAAGGAAGTCATCCGCAAGGTCTTCGCTGATCATCCACTGATCCTGGATGATCCGGAACCGGTCGTTGTGGTCAACACGCTGGGCGACAGCGCGGTCGAATTTGCGACACGTCCCTTCGTCAACGGCGAGGACTATTTCACGGTCCGGTTCTCCGTGCCCGAACAGGTGAAGAAGGCCCTGGATGCGGCCGGGATCGAGATCCCGTTCCCGCACCGCAAGGTCATCCTGGTCAACGAGACCTGATCCTTTGACCGGAACAAAAAGGGGCTGGCCCGGTGACAGGCCAGCCCCTTTGTCTTTTCCGATCAGCTTAGTGCAGCTTGTTGATCTTGGTGCCTTCGATCGAGATGCCGGCCATCAGGCCCTTCTGGTCGAAGATGAAGGCGTAGGCATCTTCCTTCAGCGACGTGGTCGACAGGTTCTGCGCGACGCCCGCATTCACCAGCACGACCGTCGGGCCGACGCCGATTTCCCAGCCTTCGGATTCCCGCACATACTGCACGGCGTCGTCATTCATCAGGAACACGGCATAGCCATATTGCTGCGCGCCCGCCTGCAGGCCCCACGAGCCGGTAAAGGTGGAGTAGTAGCCGGTGACGCCGCCGCCCTGGCGCATCTCACCTTCGCCATAGGCCCCGCCAATGCCGAGACCGGCTTTCACGATGGACGGGAAGATCAGCACGGCGCGGGCCTGCTGGCCAATGGCGCGGGCGGCATCGTTCTTGGCATAGAGTTGGTTCAGTGCCTGGCGGCTGTCGGTGTCGATCTGGGCGCGGTCAACTTCGTCAGGCAGGGTAGAGCAGGCGGTGACGGAAACTGTCCCCACTGCAAGGCAGGCAGCAGCAATCATTGAACGAATACGGGCCATTTGAGACTCCTGGGTCTGTTGAAATATCCAAACCGAAACGCCCGGCAGGCCCTTCGGTTCCCAAGCCTCAAATTGAGAGGCTTGTCATAGGGTCAGGGTAGACGAGCGCGCGGGGCCGCGCTAGCTGCCCTAACATGAAAGATCGTATCCTGCCGCTTGAAGGCGTTCGCAATTTCCGGGATTTCGGGGGCTATGCCTCCCGCCATGGGGGCCATGTGAAGCAGGGGCGGCTGTTCCGCTCCGGCCATTATGCCGAGGCCACGCATGGCGATCTGCAACAGATACGGCAGAAGCGGATTGCCGTGCAGGCAGATTTGCGCCGCCCCGACGAGCGCGAGCGCCAGCCGGGCAAATGGTCCGCCCCGATGACCATCACGCATGACGGCGGCCGCGAGCATGAGGCGCCGCACCACCAGTTTCTGACAAAAGTCGAGGCCGACGCCGAAAAGGCCGAGGCCTGGATGACGGATTATTACCGAGTCGCCCCGTTCAAGGCGCACCACAAGGAATTGTTCTCCACCTGGTTCAGCCATCTGGCGGAGCTGAAAGACGACGAGGCGGGCCTCGTGAACTGCGCCGCGGGGAAAGACCGCACGGGCATTCTTTGCGCGCTGACCCACCATGTGCTGGGCGTCGCGCAGGATGACATCCACGCAGACTATATCCTCACCAATGAGGCCGTCGACGTGGACGGGCGCCTTGGCGAGATCGCCACCATGTTCAACGCCCATATCGGCAAGAACTACGAGCCGGAAGTCTTCCGTCCCTTCATCGGCGTGCGGCTGCCCTATCTCGAAACCGCGATGGGCACGATCATCGGCGAAGTCGGCTCGCTCGACACCTACCTCACCGAAACCCTCGGCGTGACGCCAGCGCAGCAGGACACGATCCGCGAGAATTTGCTGGAAGGCTGAGGCGGAGCGGAACCACGCTCACTCCTGCCCGTGGGCGCGAGCGATGTCGGCGGCCCAGTCAGGCGTGCCGCCGCGCATCAGGCGCTCCTGCTGCATCGTCGCCTCGTCCTTGCGGTCCATGAAGATGGAATTGTCGATCCCGCCCGGAAGGGTTTTGGGGATCACGGCGTCATGCGCCAGATACCATTCGAGGAAATTGCCATAGCCCGCGGTGCGGGCGAGCTGCTGCGTACGGATGGCCTGAATGCGGCGCTCCTCCGGGGTCAGCATGGCGATGGCGGACGGCCGCTCGAACGGGTCGATGGTGGGTTGCTCGGCGCACCCGGCGGCATAGCGTTCGTCCTCGTCCATGCGGCGGCAGAAGAGGGCGGCGATGGCCTGACCCACTGCCGGATCGACGCCTGCCGCGCCGGGATACGGTGCGGGCGCTGTCGTATCACCACTGTCCGGAGTGTCTGCTGAGCCGGGGGCGTCCATGGGAGCGAGGATGATCTCGCTTGCAGGTGGGCGATCATTTGGGGGCTTGCGGGCAGGCGCAGGAGCGGGCTTCGATACGGCCGCCGGCTTGGGGGCTGGCTTCGGCACAGGGGGCGGTGGGGATGGACGCCCCGGCGCGGGCGCCTCTTCGGTTTTCCTTTCCTCCGCCACTGTGAGGGTGATGAGGTCCACGATCAGCGGTGGTTCGGGCAAGACCGGGGCCTGCCGCCACGGATTGGCCAGCAGCAGCCCGCCCAGCACGAGGACGTGCCCGCCGACAGACAGCGCGGCCTGCGCCGCCCGTGTCCGCAGTATTTTCAGGCAATGTGCCCGCAGGTTCTGCCATCCGCCCATCTGCAACCTGTAGCGGCAGGCGGCTGCGCGCGGGAGTTACGGTTTTGTGAGCTGGCAGCACGGTTTCCATCTCTACCGCAGCAGCCCATTGGCCCAGCCCCTCGCAACGGCTAAGGTCCGGCGCAATGAGCGAGACCGATTCCGATACCGAGCGCGATGACGCGACCTTCTCCATGTTCGGGGAAGACGAGGCCCCGGCAAAGCCCGGCGC